>WNFF01000979.1_pt1 | contig 25774 bp, 31 predicted proteins | sample 5400441 | NCBI WGS metagenome assembly WNFF01 (sample SAMN13153345, study PRJNA577476) | soil metagenome | isolation source: 120 cm saprolite under Douglas fir tree site 2 hole 3 replicate 1 | place: USA:California | collected 2015-04-18
ACGGAACATTCGCGCCGCGGCCGAGAAGTGGCTACTTCTTCCACATGGACAGCTGGCGTTTGAACCTTGTCCCAGAATATTGGGTACCGGCTTACATCTACAGTGAAGAGGGTGATTTTAGCGCCGGGGCCAAGAACCACATCGCTTTTAAGGCTCAAACCCGCCTTTGGGGATATAACCTGAAGAACGAGAGAGAAGACGAGCTTACACAGATCCGGGTAGATTCGAATGTCAGGGACGAAAGCCCTACGGCCCAGGACGCTCCGCCGCTTCAAGCTGAGCGCCAATGGCAGCAACAGGCGGCAGACAACGTCCTGGAACGCCTGCAACGCGCTGGACTGGCTGCCCCGGAGGGAGATGTAGACAAGATCTTGCAAACCGTAGTCAACAACTTGGAGATCACTAACCACATCGAATTGTCGCCTCCCGTACGCACACGCGTTCTGCTGACTACGCCCATGGAAACGTTTAGCGTGGGCAATACGATCGTGGTCAGCCGTGGGCTGATTGACGTGTTGCCCAATGAGTCCAGTCTGGCCATGGTGCTGGCGCACGAACTAGCCCACATCGTGCTGGGACATAACGCGTACAGCCAATACGCGTTCAACGACCGCATGCTTTTCTCCGATGAGTCCATATACTCAAATCTCGGTTTCAGGCACACTCCTGCAGAAGAAGCTGCAGCCGACACGAGGGCGATCGAGCTTTTGAAGAATTCACCTTACGGCCAAAAGCTGGACAGCGCCGGGTTGTTTCTAAAGGCGCTACAGGCATCGGCTCCGCACCTTCCCGCTTTGTTGACGGCCCACCTAGGCAACAACATATCCGAGAAGGGCACAGTCACACGTATGTCTGCGCTAATTGAATCTGCGCCGGCTCTGGAGATCAACAAACTCGACCAGGTCGCCGCGTTACCGCTCGGTGGCCGGGTGAAGATGAACGGATGGGACGACCGCATAGAATTGATGAAGTCACAGCCGGTTGCACTCACCTCGGCCCGGGACAAGCAGCCGTTCGAAGTGACGCCATTCTTTCCGCACCTGAGCCGTATAGATAGTGGAAATGCCAACAACGCCATGGGCCAACGCTGACTCAGGTAACCTGCGCATACGCTGCGGACTAAGTGTTTCGCCGTTCAGTCGCCGACAGAAAGGATGTCCCGAAGCTCTTCGCCAGCTCCCCGCTGTTTTCACAACTCCCAAGCAGTCGGAGAAACGATCAACACGTTTTAAAGGTGGCCTCTTCCTCTGTCAAAATGCTGCGCAGTTCCCTCTCTTCCTTCATAGACTTTGCTTAGCGCCGGGTGGCCTAGTCCAATAGGATTGGGATAAAAAGGACCTGTGAGGAGAAACGTGTCGAGAGTCGACCCAGAGCATCCCGGGTTCAACTTAAGGGTTATAAAACATTCTCATTAAGGAGCCCTCAAGGTACGGGCTTGTGACGGGAGCTCGGCTCGCGCCGACCGCCGCCCTTGTAAATTAAAATAACTTAACAATAGGCGATCGAGTCGCCCTTAAATTTCGACCCAGGCGCGGTTTCCTAAAGGCCTTTTTATTTACTCTCTTCGCTGCGCCGTCTGTTCGTTTAGGGAGAGCGCATCATGTGGGAGCTCGACTGCTCGACTCAAGGGACTAGAGTAGCTCTGCAGCGCGCACGGCGAGCTCTGCAGCGGCACGGCGGGAACCGGGTTCTTTTCCACGGGTACTCACGGGTACTCAAGAGATTCCCCTTGGCCGATCACATGTGCCTGCGCTCTTATTGCCGGCAACGTGGCGAGATCTGCACCAGGGCCAGAACTGCATCCAAAGTTGACGCCTCCTCATCGCTCTGCAAGAAACTAGGCAACGTCACCCTGTTAGACCCAGATGGAAAACAAACACCGCTACCGTTCTTGGATGAGATTCGGATAGGGTCGCTAGCCGATGCTGTCGGTGCGCCTTGAAGGGCGTGAAAGGCGCGAGCGTGGGAAATTGTTCTGAGTCCAACCGAGACGAGGCAAGCGATTAGGGTCAGGCACAGGGTCGCTGGGAGCAAGCAGGAAAAGACGTCTCCGCCTTGAGCTATCTTTCTTTGTCGGCTTGATCGCATTTGTATTAGGCCCCCATCCGCGTTCAGTGTGCGCCGGAGCCGAGGGATGGGCAACGGTCCTGAGGTGGTGTTACGGGGGGTAACGCAGGTAATGGGGTTAGGCAGTGCGTGAGATCCGCAATCCTATAGACTACTTGATCGCGCCCGTTCAGCCACCCACAATGATCTTCGCTTCCTCCGAGAGATCGACTTTAGTCACTGCCTTACCGATGACTCGGGCAACTTCATGAGTAGGAGATCTGCATGCCGCGATCACGCAAAATCAATCTGGGAAAGGTTCGGGCTTCACTCAATGCGCAATGCCCCAAGTGCGGACACCTAATTCCGCCGGCTGAGGTCAAGCGGGTGGATCTCGAGCGGGCGCAGTGTCCGAAGTGCGGCGAGAAGTTCCAGCCTGGGGGATTTCGTCAGGACGGCGTAAATCAGGTTGGCAATGCGTAAGCGGCTAACAGCCTGAAAAGGAAAGACAAGAAACTATTACACTGGGTTCGTTCCTCGCTTTTCCTGTCATTTCTACCGCTTTTGCACAAAACTCACAGGTGTCGGCCCGCTGTATTCTGGCGTAAACTGTCACAACTTTTTTCTTTGGAAACCCTCACAGGCCCCAGCCAGCACGCGCTTCGTCATTCGAACCGTTCACCCAACCTTTTCTCAAAGAGGAAAAAAATGGGCGCTATTCGGAAAAGTGCAATCTGTCTCCTAATCTTGCTGCTCGCCGCCGGCGCGGCGGCTAAAACGAAAACTAAGCAAATCCAGATCGGCACCTTCGTGTTCTCCGGGACGAGCGACCCCAACTGCGGGTCGTTCTGCAACGCCGGCTACGAGGTCTTCATCGACGTCTCGGCGATCACGGGCGATGTGGTCTCGTTTGGTAACATCCTCGTTGCCATCGGCACGGTCAGCCAAGACTCTGGCCCGGAGACGACGCCCATAGACCTGCTCTTTGTCGGCGGAGCTCAACCCTTCGTCCTGCCAGACTGCGCCAAGGTGGCCTGCCGGTCGATTGACCTGCAGTTGGTCTCCGTCACGGGAAAGACCTTTAGCCTGACCTTGCTGGATGGCAGCACCTTCACAACCCACGCCGTGAACACCGTCACCATAAAGGCATTGCCGGGGCAGCATGTGGTGCAGCCGGGGCAGTCTGTGCCGATCATGCTCGAGCGGGATGCGTCCGGAAAGTGAGGCGATAAGAATTACCTCAGCTTCTGAATCTTTGGTTCGATCAAGCGCAGGTTGTGCAGCGCCTCCTGAATGGCGCGGCGTCTCTCTTCCGCAGCATACCTTTCCTCCTCACCTTCCAGAAGGCGGAGCATTCGTTGTGCGTTATCAATAGCGTGAATTTCTGCGGTGTGGAGGCCGGGAATATCGCGCAGTTTCTCTATGCGTGCTGCAATCTCGCTCCGAGCATCTTCGATGCGACCCGTCAGCCTCGCACGCTCCAATCCCAAAATAGCCATTTTGTAAAGCTTGACCCATTTCTCGTGATCGTAATCCTTCGGCAATTAGTCCCTCCCACAGCCTAGATGTTCACCGATTGTGCATAGATTTTAGGCAGTCATCTGTGGAAAACCTCTGACTATTGTGCAAAAGCGGTTGGAAATTAGCTCAATATTTCACCAGCGTACCGTCAAAAGGGGCGTAAATTTCCGTGAGGCGCCTACTTTTTTCCCTCCTGCTGAACCTCCTCCCCCAGACGGCAGGCACGCCCCCAATCCTCCAGCGAAACCCCCACACAAAGTAACTTTGCGAGAAGAGTAAGGAAGACGTGCGCGCGCGCCGCAGCGGAACGCTCTCGTCTCACGCAGAGGGGATTTTCCCGGGAAGGCGTAATCGGTTTGCAGTCTAAAGAGCAAAAGTTTTCCGCCACCTTGGTGCCCTTGGTCACTCGCAAGGGCCATTCCCCGTAACAGCACTCATCTTTAAGCTAATGATCCGAGCGCAGTCTGTTCGGGGGGCTGCCTCGGAAAGACGCCTCGGAACTACGCGGGCCCGGGCGCAAGTTCTCGGGGCGTTTTTCCTGCTCCTATCTGAGAAATCACGCCGTGGCGGTTGCGCGGCGTTAACGAAGTTCTTTTTAGCGGTCTGGCATAGCCCAACTTCTCAGGTTGCTGGCCCTGGGACGCGCGTCGCATGCGGGTTGATGCTCTGTAATGCCGCGTCGTAGTTTTTGCCCGTGGTGCATGTCAGGAACTCGTCACCGTTCAGCAGGCGCATTTGCGGTCTTGACTGCTCTCCTGCATCCCCCGCAAACCCGACGCTGCCGGGGCTGATTGTGGAACTTCGATCTGCTCTAACTGCTGTGTGGAAACTTCACCTTCTCCGGTTCGGCGGTCGCAAAATGTGATGTTTGTTTCGGGCTCCATAAACGGAAATTCGTTCTCGTCTTACGCCAGAAATCGCTTTTTGTTGTTTCGTCAGCCCTGTTTTTGCCAATGCCAGAAAGTGGGCCTCAAGCATTTGATCTCGCTACTCTCGCGATTAGCTTGGCGTTCTCTTGCCACGCGGGACCGTACCTTTGTCTCTCACCCTTGACAGGCAACTTGAGGAGGAGTAGGAATAGGACAGTAGTTATTAGGGAGTTACTCCCCCCCGACTCAACTCACCCTCGGCCATTTACAAGGAAACCTCGATCGAACCAATGCGCGGACGGCATCGTGTCGTATCACGCTGGCCCGAGGTGTTAAATGAAATATCTAGTTGTCATTCTTCTGCTGGCTGCAGTAGCAGTCGCCCAAACCTACACCACCAACTTCCCTCTCACTGAGGACCCCATTTCCGAGGGCGGAAAATGGATCAATGCAGGGGTGGTTGGTCTGGATTGGAGCAACGTCAGAGCAACTCCTGGATTTGCCTTTGGTACCAATTCAGGAACAGTGGCTTTTGCGGACTCATGGGCCTTGCTGGCCGGGACCTGGGGGTCGGATCAGATAGTCCAGGCGGCAATCAAGGACCAGAACCCGGCGGATCTCGCCGGCTGCTTTCAAGACATTGAGTTGGTTCTTCGAGGTAACTTGTCGGCTCACAGCGCAACCGGATACGAGATCACTGTTCGCGCCACTGACGACGCGAACTCCTATTTGCTGATCGCTAGATGGAATGGTCTCTTAGGCAAGTTTACCGTTCTTGAACAACTTTCAGGCTCTGCCTACGGGGTCAAGACTGGAGACGTATTTAAGGCCACAATGGTTGGGAACGTCATTACCGCCTATATCAACGGAGTGCAGAAGGCCAAAGTCACAGATAACAGGTATGCGACTGGGCATCCTGGAATGGGGTTTTATCGTGGTATCCAAGCAAGCTGTTCTGGAACGAATGCTGATTATGGGTACACGAACTACACGGCGGTAGCTATCAGGAGCAGTTCTTTCGTGCAAGCCAACTCCGGGCCCAGCACCATCCAGTCTTCCAACTCGTCCGTTGCAGTTTCCTACCTCAACCCACAGACTGCGGGCAATTTGAATATCGCAGTGGTGGGATGGGGGGACACCACTTCTTCGATCAGTTCGATCAACGACACCCAGGGCAACACTTACAGCCGTGCGGTGGGTCCGACCAGCGGAACCGGGCTACAGCAGTCCATCTATTACGCCAAGAATATTATCGGCGGCAGCAACGAGGTGACGGTAACGTTCAACCACGCGGCGGCGTATCCGGATGTACGCATTTTGGAGTACAAAGGCCTGAGCACGACGTCTCCGATGGATGTCACGGCGGCTGAGAAAGGCACGGGAACCGCGGCGAACAGCGGTTCTGCCACGACCACTTCATCCAACGAGCTAGTCTTTGGGTCCGGCACCACCGGTACAGCCTTCAGTGCAGCCGGTTCTGGATTTACCAGTCGGATGATCAACATCTTCGGCAACATTGAGGAAGAAAAGATTGTTACCAGCGGCGGAAGCTACAACGCCACGGCAACTACGAGTTCCAGCAACTGGGTCATGCAGATGGCGACTTTCCGCTACAGCGGGTCGAGTCCGCCACCCAATCCCGCGCCCACGGTAGCTGCCATCTCGCCCGGTTCGGGCACGGCCAGCGGAGGGACAGCGGTGACGATCACAGGTACGGGCTTCCTGACCGGCGCTACGGTGAAATTGGGCGGGACGACGGCTACGAATGTAACCGTGACGAGCAGCAGCACGATGACAGCGACGACGGCGGCGCACACGGCGGGTACGGTGGATGTGGTGGCGACCAACACGGACAGCCAGAGCGGGACGTTGGGCAGCGGATACACCTACACCTCGTCATCGAATGGAGCGGTGAGGTTCGTGCAAGTGAACTACAAGACGTCAAATCCCTCGGGTTCGTCGCTGGCGGTGGCCTATCCGTCGGCGCAGACGGCAGCAAACTTGAACATCGTGGTGGTGGGGTGGAACGACACCACGTCGACGGTGAGTTCGGTGGTGGATAGCCGGGGAAACACCTACACGCGGGCGGTGGGTGCGACGGCAGGAACGGCGCTGACGCAGTCGATCTACTACGCCAAGAACATTGCCGGTGGGAGCAACACGGTGACGGTGACGTTCAACAAGGCGGCGTCGTATCCGGATGTGCGGGTGCTGGAGTATAGCGGCCTGAACACTACCAATCCGCTGGATGCCAGGGCCTCGGCTATGGGCAGTGGAAGTCTCGCCAACAGCGGCTCGGCCACGACCACGTCGGCGACCGAGTTGATCTTCGGCGCCGGCATGACCGGGGGCGTAATCACCCGGGCGGGAACAGGCTTTACTTCCCGGGTCATTACCCACAACGGCGATATTGCCGAAGACAAGACGGTCACCAACACGGGCAGTTATAACGTCACCGCGCCGGTCACGCCCTACGCCGGCTCGTCCACCTGGGTCATGCAGATGGCCACGTTCAAGCCATAGTAGCCTCTGCAAGAGGGGGCGTCCTCAAGGAACGTCCCCTCTTACTGTTGGCGCCGTTCTTACCAACGAACGAACTCGGACCCGATCAATTCCCCCTGGGACAGGGATTTCTTTTTAGCACCTGCCGAAAATCATTGAATCGGAAGGTGGGTACTCCGCCCGCGGCAGGATAAGCAAGCGCGAGCAGGGATCCAAATTCCGTGGTCGAGCTGCCTCCGAAGATGTTGGTGGTCCCGGGAATGTGGGCACCACCCTCCTGCCACATGCAGTTCTCACCTTCGTCGCCCCCCCTCGTGGTGAAGAAGGGATAGAACGGCACTCCGACCGGCGGATTCACGCAGTCCTGACCTGGGTTGGGGTCTGCGGGATTCGAGATGTGGCGCTGGCACGGAGGATTCGTCGCGAATTCGATCCTCGGTGGGTCGGTTTCGAAGGCGACCCGGCTATAGCCCTGAGTTTCACCTTCGCCGTCCTTGAACAGAGGACTTGTAAATTTTACCGGTTGAGCATGCACCAACCTGTCCTGCGTCGGGTTGGTGAATGTGCCCGGCCACACTAGCTGGTAAGGCACGCCGTCGAACTCGACATCAGTATCGAGACAGCCGCCAATCGGAATTAGCCCGAAGAAGGAAGCAAAGTCGGCATCAAAGCAGAAGTTCTCGTCGCGCCCGGGCCCAGGCGGATCGCTGGCGCCTGACGACGTGCAGGTCCCAGCCTCTGAGCTGACCGTACTGCAATACTCGAAGTGACCGATTTCATCAGAGAACGCGATGTTGTAAGAGTGGGCAGCCCACGGCACCCGCGTGTGCTCACTCGACGTGGCGTACATCGGGTGGAAATCGTAGGGGAGGTTGTGGGTGGTTGGGTCGCAGCTCGTCCCAGTCGGATCGAACAGGATTTGGGCGAAGCCGTTGGCGGCACTTGCCGTCATCGAGCCACTCTGGGGAGTGGTCAGATCGGTGATCGTAATCTTTAGACCATGGGAAGTGTCCTGCAAGACGATACGCAGCAAGTCCCCCGGATTGTAGAAGAGGGTGTCGGCGTTCGGTGTAAACGTGTTGCCGTTCGCAAGCAACGGGCTGGGAGGTCCAGTGGGCACGCCATCCTTCGTGATAAACGCGAAGTTTACGTACTCAATGCCCCCCACTGCTGCCGCCTGGCAGGCGCGATTTTGATCTTCGGCGGTGTTCGGGTTTTGCGAAAGGCTGTCGATATTCAGCGCGGACGTCCACCTCGTCGGGTCATTACTGTCGAGCCAGCCCGGCGGGTAAAACTGCATCTCCATGAACGCGGTGGCCGGGTGAAGATGAACGGATGGGACGACCGCATAGAATTGATTAAGTCACAGCCGGTTGCACTCACCTCGGCCCGGGACAAGCAGCCGTTCCAAGTGACACCATTCTTCCCGCACCTGAGCCGTATAGTTAGTGGAAATACCAACAGCGCCATGGGCCAACGCTGATTCAGGTGCGATTCCGCTTTCCTCACGCTCTGTAAAAAAGGGCGCTTGGGGCTGGGGAACAGTGCATAGTGATCAGTGGTCGTCGCGATCATGATGCTCGCGGTCATGGTCGTCGTGATCATGATGGTCGCGATCATTACCACGAAGGGTGGCAGATGCACGAGGGACCTGGAGGCAGATCCAGTTGGGTTAGTCCCAGTTACCTGGGGAAAAAGGGTGGAATATTTTGGACGGGAAAGCTGCACTGACTTCGAATGAACACCTTTTAGGCACAGTTTGAGAGATATCCACAGAATGTATTGGATGAAAGACCGCAAGCATTGCGACGTAAATGAGAACCAGTGCTGCTTTCGCCCAGACCGATATTGTCGTCGCACAATTTCCGGGCATTGGATTGTGAATAGCCCCGCACTCGCCTCAAAGCAAAGCACCGAAGATTATCTTGACCCCGACGAGGAGAACATGTAAACGCTTTGGCCCGGGGTGCGAGTCCCTGTCGGCCCCAACGAGGAATGGTTCCATTGGGTTACAGACCAGCCGGAGGCGTCCAAATGAGATGGCCACTTCGACGATTGTATCTGACCGAGGAGAACGACGACAGCGATCTTAAGCCACTTGCAGTGGAGGAGTTACTCAGCCCCGTGCTTGAGCGCGCCTTATTCGCCACGAAGGCCACGGGTGCAGCGATAGCCTGGCACGGAGGCAAGGAAATGGTTTGCATGGCCTCACTTGGGACCGCTCCCGATCTCGGCATGCGTTTAGACCAACGATTCGGGTTTTCCGGAATGTGCTTGCAGAAAGGCCGGATTCTATTCTGCGACGACACGGAGATGGACCCACGAGTTGATCGGGTGGCCTCCCAGCGGCTTGGCGCCCGATCTATAATCGCGGTGCCTTTGCTTGATGGACGGAAGATTGTTGGCATATTGGAGGTGTTTTCTGGCACCGCCCATGCTTTCGACGACAATGACATTCGCCAATTAAATCTCCTGGCGAAAATGACAGTCGAGGTCATGGCCAATGTGCGATCTGCACGCGCAGCGGGGCCGGCTCCGATATAGTCCGGTTTTATCTGCAGAATAACTGGACTGTTCGGCGGGCACGTACAGCCGGTAGCAAAAATCCCGAGGCAGGATCATAGCCCTGGCGGATTGAAGATCATTAGGGACACGAAGGCCGGGGATCGCTTTTTAGGTTCATTTCGCCCGAGGCGCTCACAAAAGACTGGTGGTTTGAGTGGTTAATGACGTATTCCTTCACAGACGGGCAAATCGCGACAACTCCCAAGCCGTTCTGACGCGGTCGATTTAGTCCCAGACCGTAGCTTCCTCCCCTGGACACGAACATACGAATCGACTTTGGAGCTTGCTATTTTATGCGCATCACATGGGTTGTTCTCATCAGCCGCGCCGGCTGGAGCGAGGGCTTACGAGAGGCCAATTACGAAGGTGACCTGTCTTAACTATGCATCCCGGACCGACAATATGGCCAGTAGCGCAAAATGGCGGCAGATCTACCAGACTTGCGCAAGAGAGGGGGGAAATGGCAAGGAAACCGCTCATTCGTATTGCCTTAGTGGAGAGCGATCCACTGCGGGTTGTGGGATTTCGCACCCTGTTCGAGTCTGTATCAGGTTTCGAGCTAGTGCCGGCCTCCCTCTCGGATATCTGTGGTTTACGGAGTATCGACTTGGTGCTTCTTAGCAACTGCAGCGTACAAAACCTCGTCGATTTGATGGCCGGTCTGAAAGCTACGAGCCCTGATCTGCGCATCATCGTAACGGGTTCAGGAGACGAGGAGACGATTCTTCATGCCCTGGTCGCCGGAGCCAAGGGCTACGTCCATGAGGCTGCATCGGCAGAGGAATTTGTGCAAGCCGCCCGAGTCGTGAGCCAGGGTTCGGTATGGGCACCCCGCCATGTGTTTTCCATGTTCATTGAACGCGTAAGTTCCGCTCCGGCTGGTAGTTTCCCCGCTGGCCGCGCCACCTTTACCGTGCGGGAGAAGGAAGTCCTGGAGTTGCTCGTCGCAGGCCGCTCCAACAAGGAAATCGGGTCTCCCCTCGGAATTGGGGAGCGTACGGTGAAAGCCCACGTAGCCAAGCTGATGCGGAAAGTCGGCGTGCAGAATCGTATCGCCCTCTCGGTTCACGCCCTTACACATTCGCTGGTTATTTCCCGATCGGCATTCATCAGTTGCATTTCCGGAGTTTGTGCTGGCCGACAAAACCAAGCATTATCTCGCCAAAGATGAAGTGGAAGCCGTGATGGCGCGGCGCGACAAGATCGTGGCGCAGTTCCAGAAGCTCATCTCTGAAAAAGGAGAGAAGGAAGTGCTCTACTAAATCAGGTGACTCTCTGAAACACACTGCCCGCTCCTGGATGCAGCTTGCTCTTTTCCGCCCCCAGGTCTATTGTTTGTTGCCACACATTACAATCTTTCCCGTGAAGAATTAAGGAGATCACATGGTCAAGAAGCTACTTGCTCTGTTGTTCACGTCTGTGCTTGCCTTCCCGCTGTCGACAGTGGTATTCGCGCCGGAGGCTCCCGCCCAGGACAAGGCCGCGAAGGAGGCGCGATGGGAGGGCGTTATCGTAAGAAGCAGTACGGACAAATCTACGCTGACTGTTCGCAAGGTGGGTTCGACGATCGAGAAGACCGTTGCGTCCGACAGTTCGACTAAATGGGTCAGTCAGGAGCATGGCAGCAAAAAGGTCAACGACATCGATGCCAGCCAGGTTAAAGACGGCGATCGAGTGATCTGCAGGGGTACTTGGGATAAGAACGGCGTACTCCACGCCACTCTAATCTCTAAGCGCCTCTCCCATTAAACGAGTTCGTCTTGTGTCAGAGGTTGAAACGCTGGGATCTGAACGGCAACGGTTAGAGACTTGCGTTGTTCGGTCAAACCACCGCACATGCGGTCAGCTCCCAGAACGGACGTTCGCTTGGCTAAATCAGTTCCGTGAGCTGCGCGTCCGCTACGAAAAGCGGGCGGACATTCACGAGGCATTTCTATCCCTGGGGTGTGTTCTGATCTGACAATCCCTTCGTTGTTCGCAGCATCGAGCGCATCGGCGATCTCAAGCGGTTCTTGCTACGACCCTCACTTACTCATGCCTGCGTAAAGAAGCCTGTTCGAAACGAGAGCAACCCGATTCCAACTTTTCGCCCTGCGCCTGCAAGGCTAGAAAGCGATCTAAAGAATGGAGCACAGAAAGGAGCCGACCACATTCCGAAAACCGAGTTTACCGGGACCCATCGCCATCGACCGTACGCCAGTACAGACTTCCGAATAGCAACTGTTTTGGATTATCCGTGCGAACGATACCGGGAAAGTTACCCTGGGCACAGCACTCTCGACCCGGCCAGGCCAAATCAACCAGCTTTTTTTCTACCAAGCGGAGGGGTGATAGTGGTGCCGCCGCCCCGAACACGCGCGATCACGAAGAGTCAACCTCGCAAGGTTCAAGCTTCGCTGTACAAGACGTGCCCGAAGCGCGGATTCACGATTACGCCGGGGATGATAAGGCGAGTGGATTTTGAGCAGATCGAGTGTCCGAAATGCGGCGAGAGATTTCAGCCCGCTACGCCTTGACGGAAAAACCAGTGAAACTCGCCGCCATCGCGAGAATGCGTCGTACGCCCGGACAAAAAAACAAAGCGCCCCAGAATCCGATCAGATTCCCGAGGCGCCTTATCCAGCTAGAGCCTCTCCCTGTATCGCTCATACGAGAAGGCTAGGCTGCTTCATTGCACACGTAAACAGCCTATTGGTATAGGCCGAGCTAAACGAATGATACGGGCGTCCGGCGGCAGAGAAGAGGGCGGCCTTATCCAAAAAGGGGCACGGAAAGAAAATTCGCGGGGCAACCGCGACAGCGTCAGTCGAACAGTCGAACGCAAGAGAAGAAGGAAAACGCCCCAAGAACTTGCGCCCGGGTCCGCCCAGTTCCGAGGCGTCTTTCCGAGGCAGCCCCCCGGAGACTGCGCTCGATCATTAGCTTAGAGATGAGTGCTGTTGCAGGGAATGGCCCTTGCGAGTGACCAAGGGCACCAAGGTGGCAGAAAACTTTTGCTCTTTAGACTGCAAAACCGATTACGCCTTCCCGGGGAAATCCCCTCTGCGTGAGACGAGAGAGTTCCGTGGCGGCACGCGCACACGTCTTCCTCACTCTTCTCGCGAAGTTGCTTGTGATGGTCGCTGGAGCGTACTTATTGGGCGCTGTCCGCTATCGCCTCCTTAGCTAACTGCCCACTTTTTTCCGGTACTCGTCGAGCGTTTTCTTCGTTTCGGCTTGGCTGGCGGCTTGGTTAGCATCCTCGGAGTGCTTTAACTTAACGTGTGTGTGAAACGCTTCATAGATCATTTCATTGGTTTCTTGTTGCGTATTCTGTTTATCGGCCACGGCTTTTTCGACACAGATGATCTCATAGCACTCAGAGCACTTGCCGAAGAGATGACTGGCGCGATCCATTTCGTCCTTTGGTCCAAGCCAAGATACGTCTGTCAGTTTAGGTGTTGCCATGGCTGCCTCCCTTTCCACCCTCTCTACTTAGCGCGTTTACCCTTCGCCCCTGCCGCGTGATCGTGGAATACTTGGCAGAGCTGCAGATCGCATCTCCTCAAGGTAGGCTAGGCACCGCTCAACGGAGGCAAACCCTTTGGTTACGTCTATCAGTTTCATTTTCCGCCTCCTCTCAGATTTGGATAAATCAAGGTGTAAAAGATCCACCCGGCTAGCACCAGCAGGAGTACAACGACAATGACACGAGCAATCACACAGGAATATTACGCCTGCCAGTCATCTTCGTCGTTTGTTTTCCTGGGGTCTCACGAACAGCGGAGGGCGGAAAGAGCAGCATAGGATCCCATGTATCGCTACAGTGGCCCACGGTTTCAACCACCACAGCGGCCTGATCCTCTCGATGTTTGGCTGAAGGTCTTGACGATTGCCGACATCCTCAGACGCTTGCTGAAAGAGAGTGTCACTCTGCTCGGGGCCCGGCAGCAACGTCGGGCCGTTGTGTGACAGCGCCCACGCGCGAGCCTCTCAGTCTGTTGCTGTGCCGGTAGCACTTGACTAGTGTTCTAAGTTCTAAGATGGATCCTAGTGGGTAGTCACTGGCAGATCACCAGTGGCGACAAGGGGGATGCCTCCCGTTTCCTCCTCCCAGTCTTTTCAAAAAGCGGGATGTCACCGGGAGGGTGACGCACTTGGCCCCTGCTACGAGGATGAAACCGGTGAGGACGACCGGGAAGTATGATCCCACGAAGTAATCCCGGAGATGCTGCGCGAACTCGAGGCCCAGGCCAGCAATCAAGGCTTGGTCGGAATGAGCACTGGCTGCATTCCCTCGATACGGCAACCGGTGGGATCCGGCTAGGGGAGGAGTGGACATTGGGAGCATTGCCGGGAAGAGGAAAGACAGCGTTCGGCGTGCAGGTTGCGCTAGCGAACGCCTGCGCAGGAACTCCAGTAGCTGCATTTTCTCTGGAGATGCAAGACACCGAGATCAGCAAACGGTTCCTGTGCGCCACCTCCTCATTCGCCGCAATGCAGGTTAGAAACCCGCAGATCGTACGAGGCGATCGCCGGCCGGAACTGATGGAGTCAGCAGCCAGTCTGTCTCAACTTCCGATCTATGTGGACTCTCGGCCCAGCCTGAAGATTCAAGAGCTACTTGCCAGTGCAGGCTGTACGTTCGGCGCTACAGCGTAAAGCTCATCGTGGTTGACTACCTTCGACTTGTCGAGGCGCCCGGGCGCGAACTTTGGTGGACCTCGGCCAGAGGAGCAATTGCTGATCATCGGCAAGAACAGGAATGGTCGCATCGGTTCTTTGCCGGTGTACTTCGATGAAAAGCGGCTGCAGTTTTGTGAACGATGCCGGGAGTTGACATGACCCAGCATCTTTCAGGCTTTGAGTATTTCTGGATTCTTTCAAAACACGCAGGCATGCCGCTGGCGGCGGCACAAAAGAGGTTTTCAGAGATGGAACGGCCAGACTCTAGCAGACGGGACGCTGCCGGTGAGCCGCCGGCCGCGGATCGGGTCGAAAGAGGACGAAATGCAATGCGGCAAACCGTGAACGGAGCGTTCCAAAAACCGGCTGTCGCGTGACGCTGTAAGCAACTCTGCCGCAAGGTAAAGCTAAGGGCAGAAAGACTGTACGAGAAATAAATGATTCTTGAACTACCAGAGGTCAGCTTTTCCGAGGCTGGCCTCTTTTTCTGGGACAGTCAATTCTAAAAGGGGTGTGCGCTCTCGACCAGGGGGGAGATGAGCTCGTTTATCCTCGGATATTGTTCGTGGGTGTAACGCTCGGCATCTTGCTGACTTTCCCAAAAGCTCAGAGCAAGGATTTTGTCGGGCTCGGTATCCGAAACGAGGAGAATTTCATCCACGAACCCCGGCTGGTCTTCAAGGATTGGGAGGATCTTATCGTGAATAGTTTTGGAGAGATCTCTCGCTTTTCCCGGCTTGGTCCTGACAGCGACGACTCGAGTGAACATAACGTTCCTCCTTTCGGAAGTGGCAGCGTTCAGTCACAACCTATGCTCGATAGGGTCAACGGTCAATTACCGAAAAATGGTGCAAGGCGCAAAGTGTGCCCCTCATCACGTCGCAAGTGCCATTCCCGGCAACACTATCTTTCACTCGTCTGATACATCTGGCATGGCATTTCTTTGAGAATTTGCCGGGCCGGCAGCCCTATGCCTCTGGCGCTCCCACCAAATGGATATCCGCCGCTGGGCATCCTCGATCTGGACTGCTGTCATTCGCGATCCTATAACCTGCAATCGATCGTTGTCGTTTCCTCGCAATCCTGCAGCAATACCGGCCCATGTATATGCACGTACATAGTCTTTTGGAACACCTCGGCCACTCAAGTAAAGGTCACTGAGACCACTCTGGGCTCGAATATTGCCATGGTTTGCAGCTCGTTTGAACCATTCCGCTGCCTTGCGCTCATCGAGGGGCACTCCGACTCCTTTGATATAGCCTAGCCCGAGTTTCCATTGGGCGTTCTCATTACCGTTTGCCGCCGCTTTAGCGAACCATGCCATTGCATCCCGGTAGTTCTGCGGCACGCCTTCACCATCCGCATATCGCAGGGCCATTTCGTATTGAGCATTGGAATCACCTGCATCGGCCCGGTTGAGTGTTCGATTCACATCGGTGCCCTGAACTGGTTCCTGGATTGCCAGCATAGCCTCTTGCCTGGTAGCTGTTAGTACATTGGCCGACGCTTTCGGCGGCCCATTGGTCTTCTTGTCTTCTTCGGACAACACATGCTGCTGCGGGAGAGGTGGCTTGTGGTTCGCGGCCGCGCTCCGAAGAATTGCGATGGGTGTTGCTGCTCTTGGATGATTGAGGTGATAGTCGTAGCCGAAGATTACTGCCAGAGCAAGGGCGGTGGCCAGTCCTGTTATTAACCAGCGAGCCCCACTCGGATGCTCCTGGCTCGTCATAGTCACCGGCTGATCAGGTAATTTCCCGTTCCACTCGGGCGCTTCTGTCGCATCCGTGGTCGGTAGGCGGTTGTTCTGCTCCTTTAGTACATCGGCATGGGCCAAGAGTTTTTGGAGATTCCTTATGGCCTCAATGTGCTTGCTTGGAAGCTGATGAAGGAGTGGATCCGGTATTGTCGCGGACTCCGAAGACAATGATAGTACCCGATCGGCTAACTTACTCATCGCGATCGCGTCATGCTGATTGAAGGCATACGGGTTGACGGACATTACTTCGAGCACTCCCACCACCTTGACATTCTGCTTAATTGGCAATACCAGGACGGACCGGATGCCTGTTTCTTTGCATACTTGGGGGTTAACCCGCCGATCGGTATTAGTGTCGTTGCAGAGCAGGATTTCGCCAGTATCGAGACAAAGCCCAGTCAGGCCGATGCATGCATGCAAACGAGTCCCCACTTCTGGGGCGGAGGCCCCAGCAGAGGCCCGGCAACTCAAAGCGCCTTCTGTGCTGAGCGCAATAGTCGCTGCGGTTGCCCCTGTTCTCTCCATTGCCTCCTCCAAAATGGATTGAAGTTCGGGTTCAGGGCCTACCGACTCTTTGCCTTGAGAGGATGTGATTGGGCTGAATGGGGGTGTGCTGTGCTCAATCTTTCGGCGTGACTCCTCGGGAGAGCCGCGAAAACTTGCGTTATCGGGTAAGGGAGAGTTCGACATACTCACGCCTTCACGGCAGCGCTCCCCCGACGGCGTTTACGCGTATTCGCACGTTTACCACGGGAATTCAGCCAAGCCTGGGGGCGCAGGGACTGCCAGACGTAAAGATTTAGTATACAGCGGTTGGCCGATCCACTACTCTGGTTAGGTTTCCGTAAGCCGCTAATCTCACCTGAATCGAAGCCGCGAAGGATGACCAAACGCCCTTGTTGCGCTGCGCGAAAAAAGCCGTGCTTTTTTCTCTGGTGGCCAGCTCCATCGGGAGCGCCTACCCACCCAAACAGGTCAAATCCACAACCTTATTAAGTATAGGCGGAGCTGCCCGTGTGCTGGACGAAATTTCCCAGAAATCTCAGAATGCGGTTCCCGATGCGGTCCTGAACAGCACAAAGTGCTTTGTGGTGATTCCATCGATCACGGGAGGAACTGTGAATGTCAGCGCTGGCGGAGTGGCCAGTTGCCGTTTAGCCGCGGATAGCTGGAGCGCTCCTGCATTCGTCAAATTCAACGGTCGTGGTATTCGAGCTCACCGTAGTGACTTGCTGATCTTTGTTTTGAGTGACACGGGAGTGCGGGCATTGCGGTCTGGCGAATTGCACATTGGAGGACAGAAGCGCGCGGCCGCGCCGCTTGTGAATACAACTCCAGTTACCACCCAGGTCGAACTAACCGCGGAGTTGCTAACCTATCAAGGCGCAGCGGGCGTGCTCTCTAGCAGTGCGGCCAGCGGCGTCATTCGCGGCGACGCGGAGACCTCTGATGCGGTCCACAACGCAGTACCGAAAGACAAGACTGAGAAATATCTATCATCGGTTGTTTCTTTCTTTAACGCGATCACGGTCACAGGGATCGTGATTCACCACACGGCCGTGATTCCGGGCGAAAATACAGTGCCCCGGAGCGAGGGCGATATCGACAAATATCATCAGGCGCGCGGCTTCGAAATTTTGTGTTTCGGTCGGGTTTACCATGTGGCCTATCACTACCTCATTATGCCCAACGGCAGTGTGCAAGCGGGCAGACCCGAAAGGTGTGAGGGAGCACATGCGCAAGGGTACAACTCATACCTGGGAATTTCGCTCGTCGGTGATTTCAGCAGCGAAGATAATCCAACCGGGAAAAAAGGGCCAATGAAGCCGAGCGCGGAGCAGATTGCCTCGCTAATTCAGCTCTGTCGTCTTTTGAAAGAACGGTACAACATTCCCTTGCAAAGGATCGTACGGCATAGTGACATTTCCAGCACCACTTGTCCCGGCGACCAATTCCCTTTCAGAGCTGTTCTACAACAACTCCAACAGAGCGCGTGGCGTAAAGTGAGGCATCGATGATGGACCCGAAGGGTCCGATAGCATGGATCGTCGTGACGGTTGTATCGACGACTTTGATCCCCGCACCGAAACGAATCCCGCACGGCAGGAGAGCATCTAGCGGGGAACCATTCAGTAGCTTTCGCGTGCTGGACGCTAAGCTAACCCTCCTTGCGAATCAGCAGGACGGTTTGAAGGCTGCTTTCAATCCGTTGCAGGCGGGTTCTCGAAGCGTGGCTGCGCGGCGGACAACATCCTCCAGAAGGATGAAGTCCACTGCCACTGGAATCGGGCGCATAGCGGGCAGGCTGGAGCGGATGTATCAAAAGCGCCACCAGCCCTTCGGCGTTCAAATGTTTAGAGTTCTGCGCATCAGAGCCGAGGAGGTTCACCGCGGCGTCAACGCTGTGGCTAAAGCGCAAACACCAAGCGCCTTAGACCTCGCCGCAAAGAGCCTAGACGAACGGGTTCTGTCCCTTGTTGTTCAGTTCCAAGCTGCGTCGGGCGGATACGGAGCGGCCCGTTGCTCCCCGGGCGCATGGACATGCTGCGAACCAAAGCGATCCAAGGACTTACTCCAAAGTGAACGGGTCGCATGCATGTGGGGATGTGTTCCAACCTCGCAGACCTGTACAGGGTTCCTGGGTCCGCGTATCCGGCGGCCCTGAAGGGGAAAACATGCAGGCTGTTTTGGTCGCCTTTCATCGCGAGCACTGGATTCCAAACCCGAGAGGTCGAGCTGTAGGTATCGAACTGCCAATCGCCGTACGCGGATTGGCTGGACTACGAGACCTGCTGACACCTGTATAATCCTTAGTCTCTGATACTCTCTGCATTCCGACCTGGCTGAGCTCCCGTGGCGTGCGCAGTGCGAATACGATCGCCTCTGAAGTAGAATTTGAACCCTCCTGGGCCTAGAAATGACTTCAATGCAATCAGTCGTACTCCGGAGGTCTCAAAGCGATGAGACCACACTCCGATTTTCCGGGCTGAATACAAGTCTGGATCTCGCAGGCTACGTTTCTGGTGGCAAAGTGAAGACGTTCGGGCTAACGCTTCATCCTGCCGTGATTCTTCTCGATTCCGGACTCGCAATGCGGGAGAGGTTACACCGGCGGTGGCGCACCAATGGCCTGGGCGACAGCGGCTTGTGCCACCTTCCGGCTGAGAACAAGCCCCGTCAACGTCGGATTCACCGACCCAACCGTCACGAATAGGGCCTGGTCCGCACAAAAGGCGTTGGCGATGTGATGGAAGCGGCCATTGGTGTCGGTCACCGAAGCTTGTGGGTTCGTTCCCATCCATAGCGTTCCGGCCTCGTGATACGTAGTGCCCAAGCCATCGCGGCTCTGACTGGTGACTTGGAGGTCCGATGGATTGTTGCCAGCGAGCTGGTTTGCCAATCCGAAAATCGCAGAGTCCATTGCGTTGGCGATGGCGTCTTCAGTGGAATTGCTGGTCAGTCGTACGAACGCGCGGGAAATGCCAAATTCGTCGGACAGAAAATAGCCAACTACAAACGCTTCCGGGAACTGAGCGACGAGTGGGTGGATTGGGTACCGGAACGGGAACAGCTCGAGCGGGAGCAAGCGCAGTAAGGCAACAAAGGCGATTGCGATCGATCCCCACAACTTACCCGCAGACGCGGCCGCCCTACACCAGATCGTCCTGCAGTTGTTGCAAGTGGTGGAGGACAAGGATCGCCTGCTGGAGCGGGTGCAACGCCAGTTGGAACAACTGCTGCGCGAGCGCTACGGACCGAAGCGGGAGCGCATTGATGAGAACCAGTTGTTTCTGTACGCCGCTCAGATCGTAGCCGCCAGCCAGGCGCGGGCGGCGGCTGAAGCCACGCCGACCGACTCAGCGGGAAAGGAAACTCGCGGAGACGCACCTGCCTTATTTGCCAAATTGCACTCCCGGAACCAAACGCCCGCGCTCGCAGTTGTCGTTTACGCCGTTCTGATGTGGGTGCTCGCAGTGACGGGAACGTTCTTGTGGGTAGCTGCGCTCGGCGCTGCGGCCGAAGGATGAGGCCTCCGGTGGCGCGAACATTTGGACCCTTCTGACGCGAGACGTGTCACACGTCCGCGGGCACAGCGCTCGTGACCCCGATGTGTCACCGCAGCAGCGATCGTATCCGGTGGTGATCATGAGAGCGGGAGCTTCTGCCTCCGTGCTGAACTACTCAACGCTCGCCGAGGATCTGGCCAGCCACGGGTACGTCGTGGTGGGCTTCGATGCCCCCTATCGCACGGGACGCATCGTGTTCCCCGACGGCCGGATAATGGGAAGGACGGAGCAGAACAACCCGGAAACATGTGTGGTTGCGGACCGGGCTCAAATGGAACGGTGTGTGAGCAGGGTCCTGACCGCGTGGACCGGCGATATCGCGTTCGTGCTCGATCGCCTCGCTCGGCTGAACGCGTCGGATTCGTCCGGAACGTTCACTGGACGGCTCGACATGACGCGCGTGGGAGTATTCGGTCACTCCCTCGGTGGGGCCGTGGCCTTGCAGTTCTGCCACGAGGATTCCCGGTGCAAGGCAGGCATCGACATCGACGGCGCGCCGCACGGTAGCGTGCGTATCGTGGGCCGCCGGCCTGGGAGCGTTCGCCCTTGCGGTCGCGGCAAATGTTCATGCGCTGACCGCCTCAGCGCACCAGCATTCCCTCGCCCTCGCCCTGTCGCTCGCAATATGGCCGGTCATAACGGCGCTGCCGGCGTTTGTTGTCGCGCTAGTTTTGGCCATTCTGTTTGCCCGAGCACGGCGGAACGTTTAGCTCCGTACGGCGGTGTTGCGTAACGAATTAAGGATTCTTGCCAAAAATGCTCTGCCTTGTCGCGCGTGAGCCGCGACAAAATCCTGGGTTGAACTAATAACCTCAAATGCGTCAACACTTAGACCGCTCGTCCGAGTCCTTTCGTGATCCGGGCAACCCGGTTAATATTGCGTCAACAAACAAACTTTACAATCGTTGACCTACACTGCTGAGCGTGGCGGTGCCCCGCACGCTGCGGCAGAAGGTCGCGCTCCTGTGGCCGCATCTGGACGAACGTGCGCGCCGCTTGTTTGCGGCGAGTGAGACCCGACAACTCGGTCATGGCGGCGTGTCCCATCAGTCGCGCGTGCGGGCTGTCGCGCGTCACTTTCTTTGTCGGCTTGATCTCATTCATGCGATCCCCTCATCCGCGTTCAGTGTGCGCCGAAGCCGAGGGATGGGCAACGGTCCTGAGGTGGTGTTACGGGGGTATGTCGGAGGTAATAGGTCAAGCAGTGCACTAACCTAAGGTTTTTCCCGCGGATTGGGGACCGCGGCATGCGCTACAATCTTCCACTCTCCTTTAATTCTTTTTACCACCATAAGGTAATTGCCTTCGGCAACATGATGAGGAAAATTTTCGTTGTATATCCCGGTGTCGTAGCCAAGGTCTCCAGAGCGCTCGGCGTGCAGGCTGTGGACGGTGTAGTTGCGCGCCTCCGCAGTAATAGAGCGCTGCAACTCAGCCAGAATGGAGTCACGGTTGTGCACGGAGCCATTCCTGCGCATCAGCACGGCCTCCTGCGCGTATAAGGCCGCAACTTTCTCGGCGTGCCCGGCGTTGAACTCCTGCACCCAGGTGTCGCGCATTTTCTGCATGACGGCCGCGAAATCTTCGGGTTTCTCGGTGGCATGCTTCATCGAAGACCTGGTGAGGGATTGGGACTGCGTAACTGCGGCAGAGGGTAGCAGCAACAACACCATCAAAACCGTAAACGCTCTTTTGCGCGGATCGAGCATGAGTCCCCCTGTGACCCGCAGATGCGGAACACACGAAATATTGTCACATAAGTGACGCAAACTTGGGGTAACCTCACGAAAGGAGCTGCGCGCAGGGCTCTTCTTGTGACTCTCTGCAGGGTGACTATCACGAGAGCGATGACGGCGGGTTTTAAGCCGTTGAACATCGCGGCAATCCACGGCAGGCTACCGAATCGGACATAGAGCACGCAGCCCCCCAGCAAACAAGCCAACCAATCGATGGATTTGGATGGACTCGTCGCGATTGGAAATGGAAAAGAGCGCTCCGCGGGCGACCTGGAAGGGTGTCTGATGTCATGAAACTGCATCTTAATTACAGACTCGTACTCGCATCCTTTTTTCTCGCGGCAAGCGCAGTCGCTGTCTCCCAAGACTCGTGCGAAAAGCTGGCCGGGGCAAAAATCCCCGGGGCCACGATCTCGCTGGCGCAAACTGTCGCTGCCGGGGCGTTCGTTAGTCCTCCAGCGCCATTCGGTGGGCTTGACGTGTCCGCTTTTTACAAAGGCCTTCCCGCATTTTGCCGCGTCGTAGCGGTGGCGAAGCCGACTGCAGACTCCGATATCAAGCTGGAAATCTGGTTGCCCGTCGCAGGGTGGAACGGCAGGTTGCAAGGCCTTGGCAACGGCGGATTCGCCGGGCTTATCGACTACGTGCAACTGGGTGTGGCCATGAGTAAGGGATACGCGGGTACCGCCACTGACGCGGGCCACACGGGATCGCCTATTGATGCGGCTTGGGCGTTGGGGCATCCAGAGAAAGTCATCGACTTCGGCCATCGCGGAATCCACGAGATGACGCGCGTGGCCAAGGAGGCGGTCCACGCATTCTATGGAAAGAGTCCGCAGCATTCTTACTTTGCGGGATGTTCCGATGGAGGGCGCGAGGCGCTAATGGAGGCGCAGCGCTACCCTGCGGATTATGACGGCATTCTGGCAGGGGCTCCGGCCAATTACTGGACGGCGCTGCTCTCGACTGCCGCATGGGACACGCAGGCGCTGACCCTCGATGCGGCCAGTTTTATTCCTCCGGCGAAGATTCCCGCGATCTCCGCTGCCGTCCTGGCAGCATGCGATGAACTTGACGGGGTGCGCGACGGGATCCTCAACGATCCGCGGCAGTGCCACTTCGATCCGACGACGCTGCAGTGCAAGGTTGGCGAAGACACCGACAAATGCCTTACCGCGCCGCAAGCCGCCGCGCTGAAAAAGATCTACGCCGGCCCGCATGATCTAGATGGACACGAGATTTTCCCCGGTTATTTACCCGGTGCGGAAGATGGACAGGGCGGTTGGAGACTGTGGATTACCGGACCAGCTCCGGTCAAGAGCTTGCTGGCGTTCTTCGCCATCGGCTACTTTTCGAATATGGTATATGAAAAATCCGACTGGAATTATAAGACGTTCACGCTCGAGGCCGGGATGAAGTCGGCCGAGGAGAAAACTGCGAGCGCGCTGAACGCGATCAACACAGACCTGAAGCTTTTTGAGGCTCGGGGCGGGAAACTAATTCTGTATCACGGCTGGGAGGACCCAGCGATTCCCGCGATCAACACAGTCAACTATTATCAGAGTGTCCTCGCGACGATGGGACCGCGTGCAGACTCATTCCTGCGCCTCTACATGGTGCCGGGAATGCAGCACTGCGACAATGGCCCGGGTCCCGACTCTTTTGGCCAAGTCGGCAAATTGACGTTCGGCGATCCTCAGCACAGCGCAAATGCTGCGCTGGAACAGTGGGTGGAAAAGGGCACGGCACCGTCCATGATCATCGCCTCGAAGTACTCCGCCGAGGATGAGCATCACGCCACCATGACGCGGCCCCTGTGCGCTTATCCGCAAGCGGCGAAGTATAAGGGCAGCGGCGACATCAACGACGCGGCAAACTTTGTGTGCGAGGAGGGAAAGTAACCGGAGCGCAGCGGTTTTTGATCAACAATCACCGATTCTAAATCGCTGTACTAATTTTTCTGCTTGCCTCACGCCGCTCGATCCGAAGTTGAATCACGCGGTCGATCAAGTCGGCATAGGCCAGTCCGAATGCGCGTCATCGCGAACCTTGCGCGACTCTTTGCCACCGCTTCGTTTCGGGCTTTATAGGTACCCCAGACCTCAACGCGTATTCACAGCTGCGCTGCCCGCTGACACCATTGTCCGGCGCCTCGAGTCCTTAGAGACGGCGAAACGCCCTTACGGGGGAGCTTTACCCATCGAGAGCAAGAAAGTCGGTTAGAGGGTTCCTTTCTCGAGCTTACGTAGTGATAGATATTGGAACCTTGGATGTGCTGCGAACATGAACCTTTCTGACTCCACATCATGGGATGAACAAGCCTGTTGTTATCCTAGGCCTGTCACTGCACAATAAAGGCTGTAATCCATCATGTTTAATCCAGAAGAGCCAGAATCCCAACTTGCCAACGAATCTGACGGGTCGTTCAAAGACATTCTTTCCCAGTTCGAGCAGAGCAAATCGCGCAAGGCTGGGGAGGCAGGCCAGGGTCGCGAAGGGACGGTGATTACTGTCACTGTCGATTCGGTCCTCGTCGACATCGGCTTCAAGACCGAAGGTATCCTGCCTTTGGCAATGTTCCAAAATGCCGGCGAAACGGTGCGGCCTGGCGACAAGCTTCTGGTCTCGATCAAGGGTCGTGATCCAGAAGGCTACTACGAGCTCACCCGCGGCAAGGTCGAGCGGCCGAAGGACTGGGCGTCGCTGGAGAAGGCGTTCGCAGATAAAGAGACGATAGTGGGCACGGTAACGGGGGTGGTGAAAGGCGGATTGAGTGTGGATGTGGGAGTGCGGGCATTCATGCCAGCCTCACGCAGCGGAACGCGCGACGCTGCCGAGATGGAGAAGCTAGTCGAGCAGGAGATCCGCTGCCGAATTACCAAACTTGACGTGACAGAGGAAGACGTGGTGGTGGACCGCCGTGTCATTGTCGAAGAGGAAGAGCGCGCCGTGAATGAGCGCCGATATTTGGAGGTCAAGGAAGGCGAAACGATACGCGGTACTGTCCGCAGCCTCACGGATTACGGTGCTTTCATCGATATTGGCGGAGTGGACGGGCTGCTGCATGTCAGTGATATCTCCAGGAGCCGCGTCAGCAAGCCAGAGGATGTGCTCTCGGTGGGGCAAGAGCTCGAAGTCAAGGTTCTAAAAGTTGATCTCGAGAAGCGTCGCATCTCTCTCGGCATGAAGCAGCTTGAGCCAGATCCATGGGAATCGGTGACGACAAAATATAAGCCGGGCGAGCGTGCTCGCGGCACTGTCACGCGCGTCCTCGATTTCGGTGCGTTTGTAGAACTCGAGCCGGGGATTGAAGGGCTGATCCATGTCTCGGAGATGTCGTGGGCAACGAAGGTGCGGACTCCCAGCGACGTGGTTAAACCGGGAGACACCGTAGAAGCGGTGATTCTGGGAGTGAGCGCGGGCGAGCGCCGTATCGCTTTGGGCCTGAAGCAGGCGCTGGGTGACCCATGGGCCGACGCAACACAGAAGCTTGTGGTGGGCTCAATAATCGAAGGCCCGATCACCAGCCTTACCACCTTCGGAGCCTTCGTGCAGGTTTCCGAGGGCGTCGAGGGCATGATTCACATCAGCGACATGAGCGCCGAGAGGCGCATTAATCACCCGCGGGACATAATGAAGGTTGGGCAATCGGTCAAGGCGCAGGTGCTCGAGGTCGATAGCGAGAAGCGGCGACTGAAGTTGGGGATTAAGCAAATGCTTCCGAGCAGCATTGAGGAATACATTGCCGAACATGAAGAAGGCAATGTGGTATCGGGCCGGGTGATGGAAATTTCAAGCGAACACGCTCGTGTGGAACTCGGCGAAGGTATCCAGGGCACTTGCCGTATTGCCATGGAGGGTCCGGCCAAGGAAGAGATTCGAGCCGAATCGAAAGTGGATTTGTCAGCGCTGAGTTCGATGCTGAAGGCGCACTGGAAGGGAGGCTCTGCCGGCGGAGGGTCAAAACCTGAAGAGGTCCGCGCCGGACAGATTCGCAGCTTCCGGATTGCGAAGCTGGATCGGGCCGCGAAGAGGATTGAATTGGAG
>WNFF01000711.1_pt1 | contig 25771 bp, 23 predicted proteins | sample 5400441 | NCBI WGS metagenome assembly WNFF01 (sample SAMN13153345, study PRJNA577476) | soil metagenome | isolation source: 120 cm saprolite under Douglas fir tree site 2 hole 3 replicate 1 | place: USA:California | collected 2015-04-18
GGATGCGATCGGCAAGCGCGCCGGGCTGCCCCTGCACCGGCTGTGGGGACACGTCCGATCGCAGATCCCGGTCTACGGCAGCGGCTGCTTCCGCGGCTCCGGCGGCGACGGCATGATCGCCAAGGCGCTGCACTACAAGTCGCAGGGCTACCGGGCGATCAAGATGCAGGTAGCGCACACCGACAACCTGCGCGGCGACGTCGACAACGTGCGCCGCATGCGCGACGCGCTCGGCCCCGACATCGACATCATGATCGACGTCAATCAGGGCTGGAGCGCCGATGTCGCGATAGCGATGGGCCGCAAGTTCGAGCCCTACGATATCTACTGGCTGGACGAGCCGGTTCCAGCCGACGACTTCGGGGGATACCGGCGCGTGGCGCAAGCACTGCCGATCCGCATCGTCGGCGGCGAGACCCATTTCACCCGCTTTGATCTGCGGCCGTTCTTCGAGAACCCGTGCATTCCGATACTGCAGCCCGACCCCATGCGCGGTGGTTTCACGGATCTGCGCAAGATCGCAGTCGTCGCCGACACCTGGGGCATGACGATCGCGCCTCACCTGTTCCCGGAGTTGAACGTGCAGCTCGTCGCCTCGATCCCCAACGGCATCTGGATCGAGGACATGGGCTTGTCGAACGATCTGTTCGTCGATCCGGTGCCGGTGATCGCCGGCATGATCACCGCGCCGGAACGGCCGGGCCACGGGCTCGCGTTCAGGCCGGAGATATTGCGCGAATGCAGAGTCCTGGACGAGCCGGGCTCTGTCGCAGGCTAACGAGACAGGTTGCGTGGAAAGAACTTCTCCCACAGGGGAGCGGTCGACGGCGAGGTGTCCGGCGCCAAGCCGCAAGACAATCGCACTCCATGATTTGGCCGTGAATTTGTCGGATTAGTTGGAACAGCACGGCGGGGGTAAGGGGTTGGCAAGGGGGGCACCGAACGATAGGAGCTTCTCCATGTGTGACTATAGTCTCCATGAAGTCTCGTCACGACCTGCCAAGGTTGGAGACAAGTTGGTTTCGACGCAATTTTGGAACACGACGACGCACGGATTCTCCGCAGTCGACGAACCTAAGGTGGCCGTATGCCTTCTCCCCGGCACCGAGATCGCGTTCGATAGCGATGTCCGGCGCAAGGAGACCGGATTTCTCCTGAGTCTTTTCAAGAAAGAACCTCGGCACATCCTTCACCGGGTCGGGCGGTTCCGGCAGATCAACTTGGATAATCCTTGCACGCACCACGATGCCATTGAGTTTCCCGGTGGCCACATCGTGTTGCTGACCCATCTATGCGTTGGTCAACACGCGACAGTATTGCAACTGCCGGCGCAGGCGACGGCGAAGGCTCCGACGGAAGCCCGCTCGCCCGTTACCTACGGCGCCTGAGGATTGAGCGCAGTCCCCCCACCACCCTCCCCCCTGCTGATGGGGGAAGGGTAGGATGGGGGACCGCCTTTCTGCAATCGCGCGCCGATGCCAGGCTTCACGATGGTCGCTGGCTTCACGATCGTCGTCGGCAGGCGGCCGACGTATTGCCGAACGGCCAAGCGGCGCCGCCTGTGATCGAGATACCGGCCCGGCTGGTCGAGACCGATGATGTTGCGCGTTAGTGCCGGTCGCGCCCCTCAAGCTCATCGACGCGAACCGTCAGTTCGGTCACCTCAGTCCGCAGCCGATTGATATCATCATGCATGGCCTCGACTTCGCCAGCGGTGACATCGACCCTGGCGATGTCGTTGACGGCGGCGCGAATCATCCGGGTATCTTGTGAGAGGTTCCTGAAGGGCATTGGGGCCAGCTGCCGCCGGCCCTTTTGCCTGGGCGCTTGCTGTGCGCTTATTCGAAGCACGACCTTCTAGGGTTGCTGAGCGATTATCATAGCTTAGCCATTTCAGCCACGTATTCCCAATTGACCAGGTGATCGAGAAACGCCTTGAGGTAGTCGGGACGCCGGTTGCGGTAATCGATGTAGTAGGAGTGCTCCCAGACGTCGCAGCCGAGGATCGGCTGGGCGCCATGCACGAGCGGGCTTTCACCATTCGGGGTCTTGGCGACGATGATCTTGCCATCCTTGATGGCGAGCCAGGCCCAGCCCGAGCCGAACTGGGTGACGCCCGCCTGGATGAAGTCCTCCTTCATTTCGGCGACCGAGCCAAGGTCGGCGACGATCTTCTTTTCAAGCCCGCCCGGAATCTTGTCGCCGCCGCCGCCCGGCTTCATCCACTTCCAGAAATGCAGGTGATTGTAGTGCTGGCCGGCGTTGTTGAAGAGCCCGGCGTTCTTGCCGAAGGAGCCTTTGACAATGTCCTCAAGCGATTTGCCTTCCCACTCGGTGTCCCTAAGGAGATTGTTGCCATTGTTGACGTAGGCGAGGTGATGCTTGTCGTGATGATATTCGAGCGTCTCGCGCGACATATAGGGCGCAAGCGCATCATGCGAATACGGCAGATCGGGCAACGAGAAAGACATCTGAAGTTCTCCTCAAGCTGGGGCTTCGGCGTGTAAACGCAACCGACCGTCGAACGATCAAACGGTCAGGCCACCTAATAGGGCGCGTCAGGCGGGGCGGCAACCTTGTCGCCCCACAACTGAGAGCCCCACCCTGCCCTCCCCGCAAGCCGGGAGGGTAGGCTGGGGCGCTCCGCGCAGCACCGTTTTTGCCGCAGGCCGACATGCGAATACTTCCGATAAGAACAACAATACTTGCTGCGAAAGATAATGTCGGGCTATATTGCCCAAGGATCGAAGTTCTTTTTCAATTCGATCCAGTCGGGGGGCAGGTTTTTGCGCGGGCTCATGTCGCTGGTCTTGCGCGGGGCGTTCACACGTCGACACACGGGCATCTAAACCATGGTCTTTCTGTTGGCGTTACTTAGCTTCATCACCGTGGCGGCTGGCGTGTTCGGGCTCGGGCTGGGAATCCCTATCCGCGAAACCTGGTTCGGCGCGGCACTGCTGATGGCTGGCAGCGTCGCCGTCACGGGCGGTTTCATCCTGGTGGGGCTCGCGGCAATCGTGCATGAATTGCGGCAGGTTGGGCAAGGGTTCAAAGCCCCGGTGTCGGGGATACCGCGGGCGGTCCGGCCGTTAGAGCGCAGGGACGAGGAGCGCTTCGACGGTGTCGATGGGCAGGTGGCGTCGCCGATGCGCACGCCGGTGCCGCTTAGTAGCGACGCCCACGATATGATCCCGGCTAATTTCGATGGGGCGGACACAAGGGAGCGGTGGCGCAAAGGCGGGCCGGAGGAATGGTTGCTGCGTGCCATGGCAGAGATCGAGTCCGCCCCGCGCCATACCGGCGCCGCGCCTGCGCCCATTCATTACCACCCCGGCGATATGCGACGGCGGTCGAATTCGTGGCCACGCCCCGCCATCACGCTGCCGCCCAATCGTCCCCCACCCTACCCTCCCCCGCTTGCGGGGGAGGGTAGGGTGGGGGGGACATCGGCTGTCTCCTCACACGACATATTCTCAAAGGAGATATTCGAGACGATCTGGTCTTCGGAACATCGCAGCTCCGGGGCGGGGCCGGAGCAACGGACCGAGCCCCTACCGGAGACCCGGATGCGCTCGGCCGCATCAAAATCGCCGCCGCTGTCGCCTGCTCAGGCTGCCGCGTTTGCGTCGACCAAGCCGGTGCATGTCGAACCGCGGCCGTTGCCGATCCTTAAATCCGGCGTGATCCAGCAAACGGCTTATACGTTGTTCACCGACGGTTCGATCGAGACGCAAATGCCCGAAGGTGTCAGGCGTTTCGCCTCGATCGAAGAATTTCTCTCGCACCTTGAAAGGAGCGACGGCTGAAAGTGCCTCAGGTCCCCGGCAGCGCTCCCTCGACGGCCGCAATCGCGAATGCGTAGCCGAGCGCGACCTCTTTCAATCGATCGAAGCGCCCGGGCGCGCCGGCATGCCCGGCGTCGAGATTGACGCGCAGCACGACGGAATTGCGGTCGGTCTTGCGGTGACGCAACCGCGCTACCCATTTGGCGGGCTCCCAATAGGTGACACGCGGATCCGTGAGCCCGGCCAGCACCAGCACGGCGGGGTAATCCTGCGCGCGCACGTTATCGTAAGGCGAATAGGCGCGAATGGTTGCGAAAGCGGCCGGATCGGTGATCGGATTGCCCCACTCGGCCCATTCAGGCGGGGTGAGCGGAAGGGTATCATCCAGCATGGTGTTGAGAACGTCGACGAACGGCACTTCAGCAATCAGCGCCGCGTAGAGGTCAGGCCGCTGGTTGGCCACGGCCCCGATCAGCAAGCCGCCTGCTGAGCCGCCCTGGGCCACCACTTTGTCAGGCGCAGCGAATTTGCGCGTCACCAAGTGTTCCGTGGCTGCGATGAAATCGGAAAACGTGTTTTGCTTGGCGGCAAGCTTGCCTTCGCGGTACCAGCGCCAGCCTTTCTCGGTGCCGCCCCGCACGTGGGCGATCGCGAACACAAAGCCGCGGTCGACCAGCGAGAGCCGGTTCGAAATGAATGCGGCCGGTATGGACATTCCGTACGACCCGTAGCCGTAGACGAGCATCGGCGCGGTGCCGTCAAGCGACGTCGTCTTGCGGTAGAGCAACGAGACCGGAACGGCCTCGCCGTCGGGCGCTTTAGCAAGCACGCGCCGCGTCACGTAGGCGCCCGGATCATGCCCGCTCGGAATTTCCTGGCGTTTGCGCAGCGTGCGCGTGCGGGACGCGAGATCGTAGTCCCACACTTCCGACGGGGTCGTCATCGACGAATAGGAGAAGCGCAGGGTGTCGGTTTCGAACTCGAAGCCTTCGTAGAGGTCGAGCGAATAGGCTTCCTCGTCGAACGCGATCGTGTGCTCGTCTTCGCTCCCAATCCGGCGGACCACGATGCGGGGCAGGTTGTCCTCGCGTTCCAGACAGATGAGCCAATCCCGGAGCACGGCGAAGCCCAAGATGAAAACGCCCGGGCGGTGCGGGACGACATCGCGCCAATGCTCCCGGGCTGTGGCGGCAAGCGGCGTCCACGCAATTTTGAAATCCTCGGCGTCGCCCGCATTGGTGCGCATCAGCAGCGCCGGGTAGCCGCCGAAATCCGGATGATGCTCGACCTCGTAGCGCATCGCCGTCTCGCGGGGCGCGACCAGCATTGGCCCGGCATCCGCATCTTCCAAGTCGATGAGCAAAGCTTCAGACGTGTCGTGGTCGTGCACCGATATTGCGGCGAAGCGGCCAGATTGCAGACGCGACAGCGAGACGAACCGGCCGCCGTCGGCCACGTCATAAACCTCGATATCCTCGCGCACGTCCGCGCCGAGGCGGTGGCGATGCACGCTCGACGGGCGATGCTGAGCGTCGAGGCGGACGTAATAGAACGCCGAGCAGTCTCGCGTCCACACGACATCGCCCGCGGTCTCCGGGACGACGTCCTGCAATTCCGCCATGCGGGCGAGGTCGCGCACCCGAATGGTGAAAAGCTCAGCGCCCGTCTCGTCTGCGCTCCATGCAAGCAATCTGTGATCAGGCGAATGCGCGGTGGCGCCTAACCGGAAGAACGCCTTGCCGACCGCGATTGCGTCGCCGTCGATCAGGACCTCGCCAGCCCCGCCGCCGCGCGGCTCCCGGCATATCGATGGATGCTGGCCGCCATCGCGGTAGCGGGTGAAGTACGAGAACGCGCCGTCGGCCGCGGGTACGGTAGCATCTTCCTCTTTGATGCGGCCCCGCATTTCCGCGATCAGGGCTTGCTGCAGCGGCACCGTGGCGGCAAGCACGTCATCTGCGTAGCCGTTCTCGTTTTCGAGATGCTTTCGGATCATTGGGTCGAGCAGGCGCGGGTCGCGCATCACCCGTTGCCAGTTAGGGTCCTTCAGCCATGCAAATTCGTCAGTTAGGACAACGCCATGCCGGCTTGTCTTGAGCGGAGGCGCCGCCGCCGCTGGAACCGCAAAAGGCTTGATGGTTCGTACAGAACCGGGCGCACGAACTCGAGGACTGTCCGTCATCGTGGCGGAGGGCTCCACTTAAGCGAAAACGATGAGACCCGATCCCGTCTGGCGGGCGGGCACTGACCTCGTGTTGAAGCCCAGGTGATCTGCTGCAACGTGCTGACCGCGCCGGTTCTGAATAAGTTTTCGGCTTTTTTGCGGCATTTTTTGCTGTGATCAAGACTACCTGATTCCCATTTTCTGCTTGCCAAAATGCCTGCAGGAGGATGTAAAAACGCCGCGTATTCTTGTGTATCTTCAACAAAGCTAGTAAACTGATGTGTTGGTCATCAAATCGCGTTGAGGGCACAAGATCACTGCCGCAACATCACTATATAAGATCACTCCGAAGGACTTCGAAATGGTACCGTGGACGCGATAGCCGCGTCCAGCCTCTTGTGGGGAAGGGCAACGACCATGAACGACAAGGTGCCGAATAGCTATATCGAACTGACGGCCGGCATCGTTTCCGCGTATGTTAGCAATAATGCCGTGGCGGCAGGCGACATCTCATTGCTGATCAGCCAAGTCCATACGGCGTTGCTGCGCATTTCCAACGGCCAAAGTGAAATCCCTGTGGATCTGGTGAAGCCCGCTATTGCGGTCAAAAAGTCAATTACGCCGGAGTACATCATCTGCCTGGAGGACGGCAAAAAATTCAAGTCGCTCAAACGGCATCTGCGTACGCAATACGACATGACGCCTGAGCATTATCGCGAAAAGTGGGGCCTTCCGCCGGATTACCCGATGGTGGCGCCGAACTATGCGGAAGCGCGTTCCCAGCTGGCGAAAAAAATGGGCCTCGGACAACAACGCAAACGTCGCGCGCGCTGATTGTGGGACCGCGGTTCGGTTGGAGCAGCCCGCGAGGTGGTGTCGCGCGAGGTGGTGTCACGCGAGGTGGTGTCACGCTCCTGCCAGAACGAGTGCCTTGCGCGCTTCATCGCGGATGCGGCCGACCATGGATTTGAATCCGTTCGATCGCTGTGGTGTGAGGTGCTCGCGCAGTCCGAGGCGGTCGAACAGCGCCAGCGCGTCGACATCCAGAATCTGGCGCGCCGGCTTGCCTGAGTAGACGGCGAACAGAATCGCGATCAGGCCGCGTACGATGTGAGCGTCGCTGTCGCCGGCGAAACGCAGGACCGGCTCGCCCGGGCGGTCTCGTTCGATGTCGGTCAAAAGCCACACCTGGCTCGCGCAGCCCGACACCTTATTGGCCTCGGTCCGCGCCGCCTCAGGCAGCGGTTGAAGTGTGCGCCCCAGCTCGATCACATAACGATAGCGATCATCCCAATCGTCGAGCAGGGCAAAGTTCGCGGTGATTTCGTCGATCTTCATGATGGTCCGGGTTGGGCGACACCCGTTGCCGCCCAACCCCTACATATGACGGATAGGCAGGGTTGGCGATAGCGCAGATTGCGGTTTATTTCGTTTCTGCCGCCTTGAGTCTCAATAGTTTCATAGCCGCGAAACGCGGGCGATTTGGCGTTCTCGTGATTTCGTCGGGTGCGCCCTCCCACCGTCGCCGGCGGGCCAGCGCAGGCATCGGGGGCGGCGCCCGCAGGTGCGGCGCCGCGAGTGCGCGTGGGCTATGCACGTTTTGCGTGCTTTAGTATCCAGGTGCAGTCTACCATCGAGTGAGGCGGATTGGCCGTTCGGCGGGCGCCCTCAACCCGGCGTTCACCATATCGGAGAATTTCGTTAACCGAGCGCTTGGCCCGCGAAGTATTCAACATTGCAACGGCGCCGCCTCAATCCCCCTTAGCGTTAACTTAATCGGCATTTGCCAGGATCCGGCCAATGCGTCTCAAACATCGACATTAAGACATCATCGTGAACCAATCGACGCCCATTCGCGAATTTCTCGATGCGCTTGTGCATCCGTCTGCGGGCGAGGATCCGCTTACGGCGGAGCGCCATATCGCTTTCATGGCCCCGCGTCTGTACGGGAGCTTGCTCGCGCTCGGCGGGTTCCCAGTGTTCCTCGCGCTGCATGGCGCGCCGAGCCCGCTCGAATTCTTCGTGCTCGCGTGGATGATCTTTCCGATTGCCACGGCCTGTTTCCTTTCGCGCACCGGCCGCTATGACGCCGCCCAGGTGCTTTCTGCATTGGCGCTGACCGGCATTGTGACGACCGTCGCAGCCAGTTCAGGCGGCATGAATTCGGTCGCCGTGATCTGGCTCGTGCTGATCCCGCTGGAAGCCGCTCTGTCGGGCTCGCGCCGGGCGGTGGCGGTCGCGGCTTTGCTTGCGATCGGCGGCGTCGGGCTCCTTGTGGTTGCTGGCCCGTGGCTTGGTCTCGGGTCCGGCGTTGAGCGCTCGACTGGCGCCCTGACGGCGCTCGGCACCGTGTCGGCCTTGATCTATGCGGCAGGCATTGCACTGAGTGCGGATTCGCTCGTGCGGGCGAATTTTATGCGGTGCGGCCGTGAGGCGGAACGGCAGCGACTGCCTGCCTTGAGCCCGACCGACGTCATCACCCACCACGGCGATGGCGGTCGTATCGTTCGCGCCTCGGCGAATGCGCAAGCCGTGCTCGGCGCTCCGGCCTCCGATCTGCAGAACTACGGCTTGTTCGATCGCATCCACATCGCTGACCGGCCCGCCTATCTGCGGGCCTTGTCGGAGGCGGCCACGAGCGGCGACACTTGCGAAATCGAGTTCCGCTTGCGCCGGGAGGCCAAAGCGGAGTTCACTTGGATCGAAATGCGTTGCTGGTCCAGCGATGGGAATCTTAACCGCGGCCGCGACGCCACGAGCCCTCAGGTCGTTGCGGTGATGCGCGACATCACCTCGCGGAAAACCCGGCAGGACGCGTTGCTTGAAGCTCGCGTTGAGGCTGAACGCGCCAACGCCGCCAAGAGCCGCTTTCTGGCGTGCATGAGCCATGAGCTGCGTACGCCGCTCACTGCCATAATCGGCTTCTCTGACCTTTTGCGCAACTCGTCAGAAAATCTCATCGACAGCACGCGCCGGCTGGAATATGCGCGGATCATCAACGAATCGGGACATCACCTGCTTGCGGTGGCGAATGAAATTCTCGACTTGTCGCGGCTGGAGACCGGCAATTTCGGACTTTTCCCGGAGCCGCTTCGCCTCGATGCCGTCATCGCAGGTTGCGCCGAATTGTTGGCGCTCAGGGCGCAGGAGGCCGGCGTCGCGTTCAACATCGAGGTGCCGGCTGACCTCCCCGAAATCGTCGCCGACCGGCGTGCCGTCATGCAGATATTGATCAATTTGGTCACCAACGCCGTCAAGTTCAGCGACCCCGGCGGGATCGTGGCCGTCAGCGCGGGCGTGGATGGCGAGCACGTGTGGCTTGAGGTCGCGGACACCGGCGTCGGTATCGCGCCGCACGACCTCACGCGTATCGGCAACCCTTTTTTCCAGGTCCACGGCAGATATGGGCGCAAGCACGACGGCGCGGGCCTTGGGCTCTCGATCGTCAAAGGGCTCGTCGATCTCCATGGTGGCGAGCTTAGAACCGAGAGCAGGCCTGGCGAAGGCACCCGCATGGTGGTGCGACTGCCTCTCGATTACGAATGCGCCGCCACGTTCCGGCGCCCGATCCCGATTGCGAACGCAATCCGCGACGATATCCCGAATGGACTTTCGGAGGGGCCCCCGACATCGGGCCATGCGGCCGCTCCATCCCCACCTCAGCCGGGCGGAATGAATTCCCCGGCCAGTTTCCCACTCCCGGTGCAAAGGCGTGCGTAAGGTATCTGTCGCAGAACGCCTGGTGGACGGCATTGGCGAAATGCACCTCGCCCTCGTGCGAGTGCGGTTGCCACGCATCTTCAGACTGGTGTTGCGCAATCCGCGCGACAGCATGTGCGCGCTGGCGCTCATGACGGCGGTCGCGGCGATCGTGGCGAACAGCCTGTACTTGCAGCCGGGGCGACATCCAGCGCCGATTTTTGCGGTCCGGCCGCTGCCCGTTCTGTCGAGTGAAGAAACCGGGACAGCTACTCAATTGCCGCGGCGTCGGCCGCCCGCGCCCGATGCTCAAAAACCCGAACCGGCGCAGAAGAGCGATTCGGTTCCATTGCCGCGCCCTCGTGCCCAGAACGCGCCCGCGGGTTCGCGCCCCGATCCGGCCGCCGACGTCATGAATCCGTTGCGGCAGTTAAGCGCCGTGCAGCGCGTTCTCAACGAATTCGGCTACGGGCCGATCAGAGTGAGCGGCATCCTCGATGATAGTACACGCGAGGGGATTGCGCGCTTCGAGCGCGACCACAGTCTTCCCGTAACTGGCCAGAATACGCCGCACTTGCGTCGCGCGATCAGCATCGCGACCGGGCGATCGCTGGAGTGATTTCATGCTGGCGGCGGATGCGTCTATCCGCGTTTTGCTTTAAGACTTGCCCCCCGTCGTTTTCGAAAGAAGCAGCGAATATGCGCCTCAAATCGGGAATATGGGTGTCGGCTTATGTGCGGCGCTGCTACGTCGAAGGCGTGTTCGCGGTGATTCGCCGGCGCGGCGCCGATGAAGCGGGGGCGATTTTCATCAAGGTCAACCGCCTTGACGACACCGCGGCCGTCTATGGACCGGCCCCACAATCCGCTTTTGATGCGGAGTATCCGGTTGATCGCGCCTTCAGCCCAGCGATGAAAACCACGCCGGCGCCCGATGCGGAAGCTGAGGCGTATCTCGCCCGGCAAATCCGCTTCGACCCCGACCTGTGGATCATCGAGACCGAAGACCGCGCCGGGCGACACTTTCTCGATCGGCTCGTGCATTGACGGCCTGGAGGCGCTCGGTCAGCACGCCAAACCGCGCACGCAGGCTCGCCCCCACCCTACCCTCCCCCGCACGCGGGGGAGGGTAGGGTGGGGGGCGCGGTGCGCCGCGCCGGCGATCTGCCGTATTGGGTCCCGTCTCCGGGATCAGATCGTTAGGCTTTGTCTGCGTTCGCCACAGGGCGAGGATATTGCGCGCCGCACGGCCATCGAGGCCGTGATAGAGTTCCGTGAGGTCGTACACGCGCTGTACCGAATAGCTCGCCGAAGCGCTGACCAGCAGCAGGATGCGTTGGAGCATCGCGATCGGCATGCCGGTTGCCTTTGCGGCGACCACCATGGGTTCCCCCGACGGATCGTTGAGTATGCGCTCGCACAGACTCGTCGGAATATCGATTAGCTGCCCCAATTCGCGGGCGAACTCGCCAATCTGGCCCGGCAACGCGGCCGCATCGACCTTCCCATACCTGCGCTCGCTGTCTTCGGGGGCGGCCTCAACGTCGTCGCCGCAGCCCCGGTCAACCAGCGACAGCAGCCTGCGCCGTTCCGCCGCCGAGGCCGCGAAAAATGCCTCGCCGAATTCCCCCTCCCTACCCTCCCTCCGTGTGGGATAAGGCTCGCCCTCCGGGTCGCCGTCGCGCGAGGGTTGCCTGCCGCCGAGACGCGCGACAACCTCGGCAGGTGCGTCCGGGTGTCGTTGCAGGATGCGGGCGATGGCGGTTCGCGTCGCCACCTCGACCTTGTCGATCAGGCGCAGCGCAAGCTCGGTGTATTGCTGCTGTTCTTCCGCCGTATGGCTCGGCCGCTGGACATAAAGCGCCGTCAGCGCAAGCAATAGACGCGCCGTCATTTCGGCGCCGGGCCGGTCGTCGAGTTCGATCAGGATGTCGCTATTGGACGATTCCACAAGGGCCACGTCACTTCTCTTCTGGCTCGTGAATTTCGATGCACCGCGTCCTCCATAGCGGTTTGAATTTGACGAACCGTTAACCAGTCGCGGCGGACAGCTGCACGGCCGCACCTTCGGTCTCTAAGTGCCGTCCTGCCTCCGCAAATCCAGCGTGACCGGATATTCCACCGACCGCTCCTCCGGCGGAATCTTCGCCACCAATCCGGGCGTATGCCCGTGATCCTGGAATCGCGCCCGCCGCCTTGCTTCCGCCTCGTATGAGTTCACCGGATAGGTCTCGTAGTGGCGTCCGCCCGGATGGGAGACGCCGTACACGCACCCGCCGAGCGACCGGTAGCTCCAGCTGTCGAGAATGTCGAATGTCAGCGGTGCATGCACCGGCACCGTCGGATGCAACGCCGCCGGTAGCGACCACGCCTTGAAGCGGACGCCCGCGACGTACTCGCCGGGTCGTCCGGTCGCGGTCAATGGCAGGCGGCGGCCGTTGCAGGTGATGACATGGCGCACCGCGTTGAGGCCTTGCAGTTTGACTTGCAGGCGCTCGACCGAGGAATCCACGATGCGGGCGGTGCTGCCGGCCGTCGCCTCTTCGCCCAGCACATACCAGGGCTCGAGCGCCTGGCGCAGCTCAAGCCGGACGCCGCCGTGGGTAACCTCGCCGTAAACCGGAAAACGGAACTGGCGCTGGGCGTCGAACCATTCCGGGTCGAAGCGATAGCCTTTGCGGCCGATTTCCTCCAGCACGTCGAGGAAATCCTCCCATACGAAATGCTCCAGCATGAAGCGGTCGTGCAGCGCCGTGCCCCAGCGCACCATGGAGCCGTCGAGCGGTTCGCGCCAGAACCGGGCGACGAGCGCGCGCAGCAGCAATTGCTGGGCGAGGCTCATGCGCGCATCGGGTGGCATTTCGAACGAGCGGAACTCGACAAGGCCGAGGCGGCCGGTGGCGCCTTCCGGCGAGAACAGCTTGTCGATGCAGATTTCGGCGCGATGGGTATTGCCGGTGACGTCGACCAGGAGATTGCGGAACAGCCGGTCGACCAGCCACGGCGGCGGCGCCGGACCATTGCCGCCGGGCACGAGGCCGAGCGCGATTTCGCATTCGTGCAGCATGTCCATGCGCGCCTCGTCGATGCGGGGCGCCTGGCTGGTCGGGCCGATGAACAGGCTGGAAAACAGGTAGGACAGGGATGGCCGGCGTTGCCAGTACAGCACGATGCTCTTCAAAAGGTCGGGCCGGCGCAGGAATGGGCTGTCGGCCGCAGTGGCGCCGCCCAGCACAACATGGTTGCCGCCGCCCGTGCCGGTATGGCGGCCGTCGAGCATGAATTTATCGGTGCCGAGGCGGGCCAGCCGCGCATCCTCGTAAAGGCCACGTGTGGTCGCAACTGCCTCGCGCCAGCCCTCCGCTGGATGGATGTTGACCTCGATGACACCGGGGTCCGGCGTGACCTTGATAACATTCATGCGGTGATCGACGGGCGGCGCATAACCTTCCGCGTGCACGGGCGTCTTCAGGTCCGCGGCGGTCGCCTCCACGGCGGCCAGCAGCTCCAGATAATCTTCGAGCTGCTCGACTGGCGGCAGGAACACGCACAGATGTCCGTCCCGAGGCTCGACCGTGAGGGCGGTGCGGACCGGAACGGCTGGCGTGGCACGCTCGGGTTGTTTGGGCTCCTTCGCTTTCGCGATCTCTTCGGGCGTCTTACCCTCACCGATTTCCACCTCGGCACGGTGATCATGGGCGCGCTGGAACAGGATGTCGGGATGCGGAAGTTCGCCGCGCGGCATGAACGGATCGGCCGGTATTGTTACCGGCTGCTCTGAGGGCGGCAGATGGGGCAACGAGTCGAGCGGCAGGCGCCAGCCGATGGACGAATCGCCCGGAATCAGGAACAGGTGCCGGCGCCGCAGCGGCCAGATTTCGCTCAACCAAGCCCCCACCCTACCCTCCCCCGCTTGCGGGGGAGGGTAGGGTGGGGGCGGCGCTTTATCGGGCAGCACCGGCAGCACGAAGCCGGCCGGCACGGTGAGCCGCCGTTCGAATTCGCGCAAGATGCGCGTGCGTTCCACCGGATCGTCGATCTTGGGATCGCTCGGATCGATGTTATCCGGCCAATCGCCCTCCTTGAGCATCTGTCGTACCGGATCCTCATAGGCCGGAACGACGTAGTCGCGGCCGATGCCAAGGCGCGCTGCGACGCCTTCGGCGAAGCGCTTCGCCTGCTCGGCGGTCGGGGCGAGGTCGCGCCCCTCTGGCGCGATCAGGGACTGGTCGTGCCAGATCGGCAATCCGTCCTTGCGCCAGTACAGCGCAAAGGCCCAGCGCGGCAGCGGTTCGCCCGGATACCATTTGCCTTGGCTGAAGTGCAGGAGGCCGTTGGGCGCGAACCGGTCGCGCAGTCTGCGGATGAGGTCGTCGGCGCGGATGCGCTTGGTCGGCCCCAGAGCATCAGTATTCCATTCGGCCGATTGATAATCGTCGATCGACACGAATGTCGGCTCGCCGCCCATGGTGAGGCGCACGTCCTCCCCCGAGAGATCGGCATCGATGCGCTCGCCCAGCGCGTCGAGGGCCTCCCACGCGGCATCAGAAAACGGATAGGTGACCCGCGGCTGCTCGGCGATGCGTGAGACCCGCATCTCGAAGGCGAAATCGACTTCTGCGAAATCGACCGCGCCGCTAATGGGTGCAGCCGAGCGGTAATGCGGCGTCGCGGCAACCGGGAGATGCCCCTCGCCGCACATGAGGCCCGAGGTCGGATCGAAGCCGATCCAGCCGGCGCCCGGAATGTACACCTCCGTCCAAGCATGCAGGTCGGTGAAGTCGTGGTCGGCGCCGGAAGGGCCGTCGAGCGCCTTCACGTCGGGGCGCAGCTGGATGAGATAGCCGGAAACGAAACGCGCCGGCATGCCGAGATGGCGCAGAATCTGGACGAACAGCCAGCCGGTGTCGCGGCACGATCCGGAGCCCGCCGTGAGCGTCTCTTCGGGCGTCTGGACACCCGGCTCCATGCGGGTGATGTAGCGGACCTTGCGATGGAGCTGCTGGTTGAGCGCGACGAGGTAGTCCACGGTCCCGGTCTGCTCGCGCGGTAGTGCCGCAACGTACGCCTTGAGCAGCGGGCCCGCCGACTCCGGTTCGAGAAACGCGGCCAGATCGGTGCGTAGTTCGCCCGGATATTCGAATGGAAACTGCTGGGCATAAGGCTCGACGAAAAAATCGAACGGATTGATGACCTGCATGTCGGCCACGAAATCGACCGCGATGGAAAACTCCGTCGTCTTTTCCAGAAACACCAGCCGGGCGAGCCAATTGCCGTGGGGGTCCTGCTGCCAATTTACCCAGTGCTCGGACGGCAGGACCTTGAGGGCATAGCTCTTGATCGGCGTGCGGCAATGGGGCGCCGGGCGCAGGCGGATCACCTGCGGGCCAAGACTGACCGGCCGATCATAACGGTAGCCGGTGACGTGGTGGAGGCCGACAAGAATCGACATGGAACGCCCTGTTGTCGCCCCGGGAGCCGGACTGGCGCATGCGCGGAAGCAGCGGCCCGGAAATTCGCGGCATTGATGTTTACGGATCGTGACGTAACGGCTTTCAATTTCGTCTATGCAAGTCGCGGGCCTGGGAAACAACACATCGTCAGATTCATTTTTCGATGAATTGTGTCGGGTTGGTAGCGAGCCCACGGTCGCCATTTTGGAGGTGCGTACAAGTCCTTGTTTGAAAGCTATTTTTTAGGGGTATTTCGTTTTGCGCGGATGGATTTCTGAGCATGAAGATCCATCCAATCGAAAATGCTCAGATCGACGCCATAGGTACGTTATGCCTAAAATTCAGGCAATTTCCTAATTTGCTAATGGTTTTCGTGGAGCGGTCAAAAGGTCGGCGTAATCGCCACCAGTCATGGCATGTAGCCGCCGCGAAAATGGATCAGCGGCGCAGCGCTGGCGCCATCGCGAACGGCCACCACTTGGCCGATAGCCATGACCACGCCGTGGCGCTCGATCGTTTCCACCAAACGGCAATCGATGACCCCCACCGCGTCAAGCAGAATCGGTGCGCCAGTGCGAAGGGTCCCCCACCGCCCGGTGGCGAAGCGCTCTGCGCCCTTTTGCGGTCCCTTGCCGCCGAACATGTCGGCGATCTCGACGGCCTCGCGCGGCAGAAAGTTGAGGGCGAAATGGCGAGCCGCCAGGATGGTTTGCAAGGCCGAAGTGCGCTTATCGATCGATACCAGTATCAGCGGCGGGTCGGCGCAAACATGGGTGGCAGACAGCCCGAGAAATCCCGCAGGCCCCTCATCGGAGCGCGCCGTCACCACCGTGCTGCCGGTGGCGCGATTGCCGATCGCGCGCCAAAATGCGCGCGGATCGATGATCGGGTCGGTCAAGTGCGGAGGCTCGGTCATGGGGCGTTGCGCCCCGCAGCATCGAACCGCCGCCTCGCATCCGCAATGGCGGCGCGGTTTTGCCGGGCCCACAGGCCTAATCCGTTCACCGGCTTGAGCAACGATCGTCCAAGCTTGGTCAGCTCGTAATCGACCCGCGGCGGAATGGTGGGGAACACGGTGCGGGTGACGAGGCCGTCCCGTTCGAGGCCCCGCAGCGTCAACGTCAACATCCGCTGCGAGATGCTGCCCAGCGCCCGGCGAATTTCGCTGAAGCGCTTCGGACCGTCGCCGAGCACGCCGACGACCAACACCGTCCATTTGTCGCCAACGCGCGCCAATATTTCGCCAAGGGCGCGGCAGTCCTCGGGCACATGCAGGTTACTCGGTATCAGCGCTGTGCCTTCTTGCGGTCTCGGCTTAGTCATCTATTTAGCCTCAGTATCGAATCTTAACCGAGGTAGGGTCGCTATGGCAAAGTTCAAGGTCGCCGTCATCATCGGCAGCAATCGCCGCGAATCCGTCAATCGCAGGCTCGGGCACGCGCTCACGAAGCTCGGCGCGGACAAATTTGCCTTTAGTTTCATCCAAATCGATGACCTGCCGCTTTATAATCAGGATCTCGAAGCCGAACTGCCGAAAAGCGTCGCCCGGTTCAAGTCCGAGGTTGCGGCCGCCGACGGCTTGCTGTTCGTGACGCCGGAGCATAACCGTTCAATCCCGACCGTCCTGAAGAACGCCATCGACTGGGGTGCACGGCCTTACGGCCAGAATTCCTGGAACCATAAGCCAGCGGCCATCACCGGCACATCGCCCGGCGCCATCGGTACGGCGATCGCACAGCAACATCTGCGGCAAGTTCTTGGCAACTTGGGCGTGCTCGTCATGGGCGGGGAGGCGTATGTCAGCTTCAAGCCCGGCCTCATCGATGCCGATGGCGCCATCGCGGATGAAAGCACGCGAAAGTTCCTGCAGGGCTTCGTCGACCAGTTCGCGACGCTGGTCGCCCGGTTTGCCGATCCGCAACGGGCGGCGGCGTGAGACGCGGCCTTTCAGTGGGCATGCGCGCCGGAGACGGCGCGCACAATCGCATCCACTCGGTCGCACAGACGACCCGGCGCGATGAAGACACACTCGAAGCCGTACTTGCGATAGGTTTCTTCATGCACGCGTTCGAAACGTAGTGCATCTTCGAAGCTGATCCGCCGCGATTCGGTCGGTTTGATGAAGCCAAGGTTCTGGATGAAGAAGACACGTCGCTGAAAAACTGCCTCCTTGTCCAGACGCGCCAATTCGCGCGAAAGCGCGTCGGAAGGAGGGTATCCAAGGTAGACCGCCAGGGCAGCTGTGCAGATCGCGGATCGATCGTGAAACTGTATCTCGTCCATCTTGCACGACGCATGAGCCTGCCGTCGACTTTGCAGCTCAACAATCGAATCGATGAACGAGGGATGCCTCCATGGTTCGGCGACGCCTTGCGCCTGCTTTAGCGCAATGACATCGGTCGCCGCTTCCTCGACGACACTGAAGCCGTCTAGTTCCAGCTGACGGATTATCGCCGTCTTTCCCGAGCCGGGAGCGCCTGTCAGTATGAACCTTGTCATGCAACGCCTCAAAAGTGTGATAGCAAGCGCAGCCGGATTGAGCGTAGCGAAAGCGCGTTGAACAGGGCGAAAATCCGGGATCTGCCGACAGATGCGGCAACGCCGCACCCGGGTTTCGCTGGCGCTCAACCCGGGCTACAAGCTATGGCGATGTGAGAACGCGCGAATGTTGCACTGACGGCATGGCTTCCGCCCCGCTCATTGAGCTCATCAACGTCACGAAATCATTCGACGGCGAACGCAGCCATGCGCTGCATGACGCATCGCTTCGCATCGACACCGGCTGTTTCGTCGCCCTCGTGGGAGCATCCGGGTCGGGCAAAACCACGGCGCTGAAGATGATCAACCGGCTCATCGAACCGGACCGCGGCGAGGTCCGCTTCGAGGGCGAAGCGGTCGCGAGCCTTGACGCCCCGACGTTGCGGCGGCGGATCGGCTACGTGTTCCAGGGCATCGGCCTGTTCCCGCATATGACCGTCGGGGAGAATATCGCAATCACGCCGCAGCTCCTTGGATGGACGAAAGGAGATATCGCGGCCCGCGTCGCGGAGCTGCTCGACCTCGTGGAATTGCCGCGCAGCTATGCGGCGCGATTTCCCCATGCGCTGTCCGGCGGCCAGCGCCAGCGCGCTGGCGTCGCGCGGGCAATCGCGGCGCGACCGCGCGTCATGCTGATGGACGAGCCGTTCGGAGCGCTCGATCCGGTCACCCGCGATACGCTCGGAACCTCCTACCGGGCGTTGCATGAGAGGCTCAGGATGACCACCGTGATGGTGACTCACGACGTGCAGGAGGCGGTGCTGCTCGCCGACCGCATCGTCGTCATGAGCGCCGGCCGCATCGTGGCGGACGATACGCCGGGAGCACTGCTATCTGGACACGCCGGCGCGGAGGTTTCGGCCTTGATGGCGATGCCGCGACGGCAGGCGGAGCGCATCAGCAAACTTCTGCAATCGGGCGGCCGCGAAATCCCTCGGCATCCCCCACATGGATGAGCGGTTCACCGACGCGCTCTCGCAGCTCGCGGATTACACTTCGCAGCACGTGCTCCTCAGTGCTGCCGCGCTGGCGCTTGGCGTCGCGATCAGTCTGCCCGTCGCCGTGCTGGCGTCGCGACGTCCGCGACTGCGTTTCACAGCGCTGGCGGTCGCGAGCCTCGTGCAGACAATTCCGGGGCTCGCCCTGCTGGCGCTGTTCTATCCGCTGCTGCTCGGGCTTTCAGCGCTCACCATCAAGCTGTTCGGAACTCCCGTGCCGGCGCTCGGCTTCCTGCCCTCGGTGCTGGCGCTCACCGTCTATTCCATGCTGCCGATCCTGCGCAACGGCGTGACTGGCTTGCTCGGCGTCGACGCCGCCTACCTTGAGGCGGCGGATGGCGTCGGCATGACGAGCCGCCAGAAACTCTTGCGGGTCGAGCTTCCGCTCGCGGCGCCGGTCTTCATGGCCGGCATCCGCACTGCTGCGGTATGGACCATCGGCATGGCGACGCTCTCGACCACAGTCGGCCAGACGAGCCTCGGCAATTTCATTTTTTCCGGCCTGCAGACCGAGAATTGGATCTCGGTGCTGATCGGCTGCGCCGCTGCCGTGGCGCTGGCGCTTGTGGCCGATTGGGCGCTCGGCCTGATCGAGGCGGGTACGGTCGGCCGCAGCATGGCCCCCACGGTCAGCGGGCTCGCGGTGCTCGCCATCGGTATCGCAGCGGCCGCAATGCCGATGGGCGGATCGCATAGCCGCGGCTATGTAATCGGGGCAAAGAATTTTTCCGAGCAATTCATCCTTGCGGAGCTGATGGCGGAGCGGCTGGAAGCGGCGGGCCAGCCCGTGGAGCGCAAACAGGGGCTCGGCTCCGCCGTCATCTTCCGCTCGTTGGCGGGCGGCGATATCGACGCCTATGTGGACTATTCGGGCACGCTGTGGACGAACGTGCTTGGGCGCAACGATGTCATGCCTCGCGAGGCGATGCTCGAGGCGCTCACCACCGCCCTGCGGGACCGCTACGGCGTCACGGTTCTGGGTGCGCTCGGATTCGAGAACGCTTATGCGCTGGCAATGCAGTCCGCCCGCGCGGTCGCGGCCGGGATCACCACCATTGCGGAACTCGCACCGCTGACGCCGCGTCTCAAGCTCGGCAGCGATCTCGAATTTCTTGGCCGGCCCGAATGGGCAGCATTGAAGCAAGCCTATGGGCTCAGGTTCGCGGAGGAAAAGTCGTACAATCCCACGTTCATGTATCGCGCTATTGCGGACGGTAGCGTCGACGTGATCTCGGCGTTCTCAAGCGACGGCCGGATCGCGGCGGACAATCTGGTGGTTCTCGCCGACGTCAAGCACGCCATTCCGGCCTACGATGCCGTGATCCTGATCTCGCCACGCCGCCGCAATGATGAAACCCTGCGCGCGGCGCTCGCACCGCTGATTGGCGCGATCCCGGTGGAACGCATGCGGGAGGCGAACTACATGCTCGATCGCGACACCGGCAAGGCTACGGTACGGGAAGCGGCGCGGTTTCTGGAGGCGGGTGCCGGGTTGTCGAATCGGTGAAAGTCGGGACATGGTCGAACGGGAATTTGAATACGCAATGGCGATCTTGGATGTAGACGTGACGGGCATTGAAAATATCTTGTGGTTCCAACCGGTGCCGACTGGCCAGCACGGTCCAACAATCGAGGTCGCGATCGACCCTCCGGATGCAAGTCGTCAAGGAGGAGTGGTGGCTACCGTGCCGTTCGCACAGAACAAGTCCGCAAGTGGGCCAATCCCGCCCGCTCTGGAGCGCCAGGTTCGGGCCTTCATCGAGCTCAACAAGCCGGTGCTCATGGACTATTGGAATTTGAAAATCAGCACCAACAAGTTCCTCTCGCAGCTGCGCCCGCTGCCGCCGTCGTGCTAAAGTGCGCCGTGCGTCGCACGGCTCCTCATCAACATCCCTTCTTCTTCGTCAATTCGATCGCTTCCTCGTCGGTAGCAGCCGTTACGACCGTGTTCACCTCGTCGCCGCTCTCGTCGATGATGCAACTGACGCGGTAATCGAATTTGCCGGGCTCTTTGGCGGACGGGGTCTTGGTCTGGATGTTGCACGATGAGCAGACCGCATAGGCGGGCGAAGCGATAGCGGTTGCCGCGATGGCGAGCAGCATGGCGGGGAGGTAGTGTCTCATGATCGAAGGTTCCATGTTGGAGGCGCCGGCGAAGCCCCCTCATACCCTCCCCCGACGTGCGAGGGGAGGGTATGGGAGCGGCGCTTTCACGGCTTCTTGTAATTGGGATCCATCAGTTCGAAACGCGTCCAGCTCTCGAACTGGCCGGTGGTGGTTTCGCCGGTGGCCGGATTGACGTCGCTCTGGCCCGGCTTGCGCAGGAAGCGCGCTTCCACAAAGAGGTCGCGCTCGGCCGTTCGCTTCTCGCAGCGCTGCTTGATGAACACGCCGCCGCCCACGGGGGTCTCTCCGGCCGCCGGCGGCAGATCGATGCAGGTCCAGCCGTCCGGATCGTAGCGGTTGATGATGGCGAGGCGCAGCATGTGGGCCATGCGCCGCTCCATGATCGACCCGCGCGGATCGCTGACCATGCGAATGCCCCGCAGCACGCCGTCCTTGTCAAACAGCACCGAAAGGATCACCGGATGGCCGGCCACCCGGGTGCCGAGCCGGCCTTGCGCGTACAACGGATCGTCAATGGCGCGGCCGATGTATTCCTGCTGGTCGTCGAAGCGGGCATTGACTTCATAGAGCCCGCTCGACTCGGGCCGGCATTTGCGAAAGTCGCCCCAATCGTCGATCGCCTGACGCGGCGGTCCTCCATTGCTGCCGCAGGCGAGGTCGCCGAAGGTGTCGGTGGACATCTCCTCGGCCTTCAGGCCGAGCTTAAGGCCGTGGATCTCGCCGGGGTCTCGGCGCGGCTGGGCGTAGGCCGTCGTCGCGATGAGGAGCGCGGCCAAGGCAACGAGCACGGTGCTGTAGGGCGGGCAAAGGCGCATGGCACGGCGTGTATTGGGTTCGACTGCCTCTCGCGCCGCGCCCACCGGCGGCGCCGCGGTGGGCACGGCGCGATAAGCCGGCGCATAATTTTCGGGGCCGTGCCTAGCGCCTTTGCCCACCCTACGGCTCATTTCTTCATAGGATCGCACTGCTTGGTGTCCTTGCCCCAGAAATCGACGCAGTCTTCGTAAGTGGCGGGGCCTTTGCCGACGTCCTTGGCGAACAGATATTTCACCACCGCGTCGATTTCGCGGTTGGACAGGAAGTCGTTTCCGGCGGGCGGCATGTCCTGGCCCATCTGCTCGCGCGTATAGCCGTAGCAGCGCTTGTCGGTGTAGGCGAAGCGGTCATGGTAGGGCATGCCGGTGCTGGGCCGGCCGCATTTCACCACCTCGGTGAGCTGCTCGGGCGTGAGCTGGGTGACGCGCAGCGACAGCGCATTGCCGCCATAGCCCTGGTCACCGGAGGCATCCCATTTGTGGCAGTATTGACACACCGCCTTGCTCTTGAAGATTTCCTTGCCGAATTCGATGAGACGCGCCTCTTCGGCGCTGAGCTGCGCCTGCGCATTGGCCCCGACGGGCATCAGGAGCGCAACAAGAGTAGCGATTGCAGCCAGAGCTGCAGGCCGACAGAGTTGAGACACGACTTTCATTCAGACTCTCTTTTTCAGTAATGACCGCAGAGCGTGTGAATTGGTTCGGACCTCATCCTGAGGAGGCCGCCCTCTTGGGCGGCCGTCTCGAAGGATGGATGCACGGCACCGACTCGCTGCCATCCTTCGAGACGCGCCGCAAAAGATGCGGCGCTCCTCAGGATGAGGTTGCAAATGTTTTGCTTCGCTTTGCCCACCCTACGCACTTTCGCTCACAGCGCGAACACGTACAGCATGGAGGCCGGCGCCATGTTCTTGATCTCCGGCGCCAATCCGTAGATGTTGACGTTCTGGCGCGAGCCTGCGAGCACCGCCACATATTGCTTTCCGTTCACCGAATAGGTGATTGGCGGCGCGTTGATGCCGGTGCCGATATTGAAGCTCCACACCTGCTTCAAGGTCTTTGCATCGTACGCCCCGAACGTGCCGTCGGGCTCGCCGAGGAATACCAGGTTTCCGGCAGTGGCGAGCGCGCCGCCGTAGTTGGGGTAATCCATCTTCAGCGATGCCTTGGTCTCGCCGGTAACGGGATCGACCGCCTTCAGGCTGCCGTAGAGCCGCTGCACCGTCTTGGAGCTTCCGCCGGTGAAGCGCTCGCGAGCCTTCACTGTGCCGCCTTGGTCCTCCATGTCTTTCTGCTCGAGCGTCTCGAGGGTGTTGCAGCCCTCGATTGACGGAATGAACATGAGGCCCAATTCCGGATTATAGGCGGATGGCTCCCAGTTCTTGCCGCCCACATTCGACGGGCAGGTGCGCACCGAGGGCTGCCCGCGTATGCTGTGCGAACCCGCCGCATAGATCTGGATGTCGGTGTTAGGGTTGTAGCTGAGTGGGCGGCCGGTCTTGGGATCAAGGCCCGGGGTCCAGTTCAACTCGTCCACATACTGCTTGCCGGCGATGAAAGAGCCGTTGGTGCGGTCGAGCGCGTAGAAGAAGCCGTTGCGGGCGGCGTGAACGACGAGCTTGCGGTCTTCGCCATTGACCTTGGCGTTGATGATCGGATGCTCGGAGATTTCATCATAGTCGTACGGGTCTTGCGGCGTGTACTGGAAGCCCCACTTGATCTTGCCGTCGTTCGGGCTGATGGCGAGCACGCTCGCGGCCCATTTGTTGTCGCCCGGGCGGTATTGGATGTCATAATCCGGGCCGGCATTGCCGATGCCCTGGTAGAAGGTGTCGGTTTCCGGATCGTAGGTTGCGGTCTCCCAGATCGAGCCGCCGCCGTGCTTCCAGCGCTCCTTGCCGTCCTTCCAGGTCTCGTTGCCGGGCTCGCCGGTCCCCGGGATGGTGTAGGTGCGCCACGCGGACTTGCCGGTGTTGAGATCGGTCGCCTCGATAAAGCCGCGAATGCCGAATTCGCCGCCGGCGGTGCCCACGATGGCGAGATCACGCACGATCAAGGGTGCGATTGTCAGCGTTTCGCCGATCGCGGGTTCGGCGATCTTGCGCTCCCATGCCACTTCGCCGGTCTGCTTGTTGATCGCGAACATGCGCCCGTCGAGCGCGATGGAGATCACCTTGTCCTTCCACAGCGCGACGCCGCGGTTGTTGACGCCGCAACAGGCGACGTCACCGGCCCAGGCGCGGTCGGTGCCGGGGTCCATCTTCCATTTGACAACGCCCTTCTTGCCGGCGGTGACGTCGATTGCGTAGACCGATCCCCAGCCGTCCGGCACGTACATGATGCCATCCTCCACCAGCGGCGTCGCTTCAAGGGCGCCGGACGCATAGCGCCCGCCGCTCTGAAAGCCGCCGAGCGCCACCGTGAATACGGGCTTGAGGTTCTTGACGGTGTCGGTGTTGATCTCCTTGAGCAGCGAGAATCGGTGGCCCTGGTAATTGCCGTGGTGAAGTATCCAGTTCTGCGGCTCGCGTTGCGGATTGAGAAGGCGGTCATTGGTCACGTCGGCGGCGCGCACCGGGGTGAGCGCCGTTGCCATCAGTAGCGCACCTACAACGTTTCCCATAACGGACTTGGTATTCATGTCGCTTTCCCTTTTTGCGCCGCGGCGACGCGCCGGGCGAAACTGGCAGATGGATTCGAACACATCCCGTGTAGGGTGGGCAAAGCGAAGCGTGCCCACCGTTGGCGCGTTCAGGTGGGCACGGCGCGACGAGCGCGCCTTTGCCCACCCTACGGCCTGCATCGCCCAACGCCTACAGGCTGAACACGAACAGCATGGAGGCGGTCGACGTGTTTTTCAGTTCCGGCGAAAACGGAATGACGTTCGCTGATTGCCGCGAGCCTACCAGGACCGCGATGTATTGCTTGCCGTTCACCGCATAGCTGATCGGCGGCGCATTGATGCCGGTGCCGGTGTTGAAGCTCCACACCTCCTGCAGGGTCTTGGCGTCGTGGGCCGAGAAGGTGCCGTCCACATTGCCGATGAACACAAGGTTGCCAGCGGTCGCGAGCGCGCCCGAATAGTTCGGGTAGGTGAGCTTGAGGTCCGCCTTGAGTTCGCCGGTCGTCGGATCGACCGCCTTGAGGCTGCCGTAGAGCCGCTCCCGGATCACCGGCCCGCCGCCGCTGAAGCGCTCCCGCGGCTTCACGGTGCCGCCCTGGTCGGCGAAGTCCTTCTGCTCGACGGTCTCGATGTAGTTGCAGCCTTCGATGGACGGAATGTAGAGCAGGCCCAGTTCCGGATTATACGCTGACGGCTCCCAGTTCTTGCCGCCAGCATGAGCGGGACAAAGCTTATCGCCCTTGGGCTTGGCGCGGCTGCCGTGGGTGCCCTCGGTATAGACCTGGACGTCCGCGTTGGGATTGTAGTTGAGCGGCTTGCCGGTCTTGGGGTCGAGACCCGGCGTCCAGTTCATCTCGTAGGTGTATTGCTTGCCGGCGACGAACGAGCCGTTGGTGCGGTCGAGCGCGTAGAAATAGCCGTTGCGGGCGGCATGGACGACAAGCTTGCGGTCCTCGCCGCTGACCTTGGCATTGATGATCGGGTGCTCGGAGATTTCGTCGAAGTCATAGGGATCGTTCGGGGTGTACTGATAGCCCCACTTGATCTTGCCGTCGGATGGGGTGATCGCAAGCACGCTCGCCGCCCACTTGTTGTCGCCAGGCCGATACTCCGGGTCCCAATCCGGGCCGGCATTGCCGATGCCCTGGTAGAAAGTGTCGGTCTCCGGATCATAGGTCGCGGTCTCCCACACCGATCCGCCGCCGTGCTTCCAGCGCTCCTTGCCGTCCTTCCAGGTCTCGTTGCCGGGCTCGCCGGTTCCCGGGATCGTGTAGGTGCGCCACGCCGCCTTGCCGGTGTTGAGGTCGGTCGCCTCGATGAAGCCGCGGATGCCGAATTCGCCGCCGGCGGTGCCGACGATGGCAAGGTCGCGGATGATCAGCGGCGCAATGGTGAGCGTCTCGCCAATCGCCGGATCGGCGATCTTGCGTTCCCACACCACTTCACCCGTCGCCTTGTTGATCGAGAACATGCGCCCGTCGAGTGCGATGGAAATCACCTTGTCCTTCCACAGCGCGACGCCGCGGTTGTTGACGCCGCAGCAGGCGACGTCGCCGGCCCAGGCGCGGT
>WNFF01001623.1_pt1 | contig 25760 bp, 24 predicted proteins | sample 5400441 | NCBI WGS metagenome assembly WNFF01 (sample SAMN13153345, study PRJNA577476) | soil metagenome | isolation source: 120 cm saprolite under Douglas fir tree site 2 hole 3 replicate 1 | place: USA:California | collected 2015-04-18
TAGCCGCCCTGGGCATCACCACCACCGGCATCACCCTCACCCGCCACAACGGCAAGCTCCACCCCGAACGCGGCCCGGCCATCGGCTACCACGGCGGCCTGTACTGGTGGCCCGCCCGCCGTCGGCACACCAGCCGGCCCGTCTACGCCATCCACGACGCCACCGACCCAGCCGGCGCCGCCCGCCGAATCGCCCCGCACCACCAGCCCGCCACCCTGGCAGAGCACTGACCATGCCCGCCACCATCCCCGGCAGCCCGCACCCCACCGCCAACGACACCGAAGTCACTCCGGTGTCGCCCCAGCGACAGCTAAGCCACTGCGGTGCCGTCCACCAGGGCTGGTTCCAGCACCTGCAAGCACTCGAAGACGCGATCGCCTACCGGCGTGCCCGCGCCAGCGCCCCATGCCCCGACTGCACCGCCGATGGCCGGAGATGTGACGACCACACCTGCGACCTGCAGTTGATCGCCGCCTACCAGCAGACGGCCATCGCCGCCATCGGGGAAGTGTCGGCACGCGTCCACGCCCCCCGCACCGCGATCAAGGAAGTCTGCCCAGCCACTGGAACGCCGTGACATGTCCGCTGAGCCGAACCAGGATCCGCATGACCCCCAGGTGATTCTCAGGGATCTGCCTGAGCAAGAGCGCGGTCAGTTCCTTCGCCAGTACCACGAGGCCGTGAACGCTGCGCACGATCCTGCCGGCTCACGACAGCTTCAGCGGCTCCTGCATGCGTGGAGGCTCACCGTCATCGCCACCAGCCGAGTCGGCTACTACGAGGAGCTCGAAGCGGTGCGGGACGGGACTGCGCGGACGATACCGGCAGATGAAGCCATCCCGGGCTGGCAGGAGCGACTGGCGGCGGCGCGGGCTCAAAGGCGGTGACATGCCGGGCCCGCGGCGGTGCCCAGAGGCACGTCGGGGTGACGTCAAATGTCGGCCTTGTGACAGGCGCGGGTAACTGACCTAAGGCCTAACTAACTAGGCTGCGCCGGTCAAGTGCTTCGCAGTGCGGCGGCCGACTGGACCAGCCCATGCCGCTCCAGCTGGCCGAGCACGTCCGCCACTGTTTTCGGCCGCCTCTTGCGTGAATCGGCCATCTGCTGGACGCAGGCGAAGACGGGCCTGGCGTCAATGCTGATCTGGTCGAGCACGAAGTCATCAGGTGACTTCGCCTCGATGTTCCATGGCGCGAGATCCTCCGGAGGGAAGTCGCGCAGGTTTGCGGTGACGATGACCTGGGCTCCCGCCTTGATGGCAGCTGCGAGCACGTGCCGGTCGTCCGGATCCGGGAGTTTCAGGCCTTCCATCAGCGGCTCGTAGCCGACGACCAGGCAGTCCGGCACCGACTCATTGATGAGCCCACGCAACCGGCTGAGCCGCTCCTCCGGGATGTCCGGACGGTTCGCCGCTAAGCGCGCCAAGCGCCTCGTCCACGATCTGCAGGGTCCACTTGGCTTGGACCAGCCCGGTTCCCGCTATCCGGATGTGCAGGTCGCGCAATGCGTCGGGATAAAGCACGTTGGCGTCGTAGACGACGACGAACGGCACAGCTCACGCCTCCTCGAGTTCCTCGCTGAGCTCGGCCATCTGGTCGAGGACGTGACGGCGGTGCTGGTTATCCCGGCGCTTGTATTCGAGCAAGTCCGCGAACGCGATCCGCCGGTGGGTGCCGACCATCTCGTAGGGGATCGCGCCGGCCTCCAGCAGCCCGATCAGGTACGGCCGGGACACGTTCAGTAGGTCGGCGGCCTGCTGGGTGGTCAGCATCGCATTGTCAGGCATGATCTGGACGCCCTGGCCCTTCGCCAGGAAACCCAGAACCTGGGCGAGCATGACCGCAGCGGCGCGAGGTACTACGAGCGCATCATCGTTGCCCACCTCGACGTGGACCTCGATCGGCTTGTCGTCCGGATGAGTTGCCAGATACTCCCTGATACGGCGCGCAGCCCGGTTAGCTAGCTCGACATCAACTTCCCCCGGCCTGATCGCGCTGATGTTTCCGCTCATCTAGCCCACCTCCACTATTCGCAATATACGCAACAAACGCAGAATCCGCAATCGTTCCCACAGAAGCTTCTGGCGAAACTGAGCCACAAACGATCTAGGAGCGTCTCGCAGAGGAACGCGGAGGTCGGCGTTCCCGAGGATGGCCTCGAACGCTTCGCGGTCCCCAGCGTTCGCCGCCAGGTCCGCATTGTGAGCGGGAAGGCCGTGTTCGCCCGCCGAAGGGCGGCAAGGAACGCGACCTGCCGCTGTCAGCGTCAAATATTGGGCAGCAGCGGTGCGGCTTCGGGCGGGTCGGAGGGCAGCGCCAGGACCCAGTCTTCGCCGTCGAGGCTGACCCATGGGGCGTCGCCGTGATGGGCGCGGCGCCGGGCGAGCCGGGCGCTGACGAATTCGCCGTCTCCGGCCGCGGGCAGGCCGAGGGCACGGGCCTCCGCCTGGTGGCTGGCGTAGCCTCCGAAAATCACGATTCCCTCGGGCCGGAGCTGGTCACGGGCGCCCCCGTTGTAGCGGACGCGCTTCATCGGATCACCGGGCCTGGTGACCACGGTGAGCACAGCGGTCCGGTTCACCGGCCGCCTCTGGGCCCGGCGGAAGAGTTCATTCACCCGCTGCTGGCCCGACTTCCCGGCCATGATGGCCGCGACATCCCAGGGCCGCAGCCGCAACAGAGCATTCTCAGGCAGGGCGGCGTCACGGAACAGCCACCGGATCGCTGCCTTGCCGACCGGGCTCAGGGTGCGCTTGCGGTCCCGGTTGGCGGTGTCGCGCAGGCAGGCGGACGTGGCCCGGACCAGCCCTGCGCTCCACGCACCGGCCTCGTCGCTAGCCCATACGAGCAGGCAGAGCCCGTGCTCGGCCTCGGGCGGGATCATCCAACCGCCCATCGCCTGGGAGAACTTGCAGTCAACGTCGGTGCCGCAGATGCGGTAGTCGAGCCTCTCCCCGTCCGCGAAGCCGAACTCGCGCTGCAAGTTGATCTCGACCAGCGTCCCGGCGTGGGTCTTCTCGGTCTTATGCAGTTCCTCCCAGCGGTACCTGCCGGTGTGCTGGCCGTCGAGCAGCATGTCGATGGTGCGCCGGAGCGCCCCGGCGAACCTGCGGCCCCTGGGATCCTCTCCCAGCAGGTGGGCAGCGACACGCTCAAGGTCGCCGTCGTCGGTGCGGGGGGCGGGCACCGCGAGCCCGGGAAGCGGCACCGCCCTGGCCGGCCACGCCATCTCGCCGGTCATGCAGTCTCGCCTACTACCACGGACTCCGCGTCGGGCCGGGTCACGCCTTAGCGGGCGCCAGCGCGACAGCGGCCTCACCGGTGAGCATCAGGAAGGTCATTGTCTCCTGGAGGTACAACTGGACGGTATCGGTATCGTGCGCGAGATATCCGATCGACGTGTCCTGACCGAGGTGCAGGGCGAAGTCACCCCCCCGGGTGGTGAGCACGAAGACGCCGTCGATAGCCGGCGCCCACACTATTTCGCCGCTGATAAGGCGCTCAATGTGCCTGGACACGGGGTAGCCGTGGTCGCTGGTCTCGCTGACGGCTGTGTACGCGTCGGCGCTCAGCACCACGGAGTACGGCCCGTCGACGCCGGCGCGCCGCAAGTGCCCCAGCGCTTCGGCGACCGCCGCAGGGTAGTCGCGCACGTCGGTCGGAAGGGTCATGGACGGGTTGGTCGACTCGGTGCGGACACCGATGATGCCGGCCGCTGTGTAGCCTTCGAAGATGGACCGATCTTCCGCGAAGGCGATCTGCCGCGAGGCGTCCTTGACCGGCTGCCAGTCTGAGTCCTCGGCGCCCCGCTCGACGTCGTCGATCGCGCCGCGATCGACGCTGAACGGCACGCGCAACTCGACGAGCGTCCTGACCTGCCGCTGACGGGCGAGCACCCCGTCCTGCACAGCCTCGATGTCGGCGATATGACCGGTGCCCACGGCGGACAGCGCGTCACCGCCGGGCCCGTGCACGTCCACCACCCGCCGCCCGGCCAGATGGCGCTTGATCGTCCGCGCCGCCTCCTGTTCGATCTGCGACCAGGCGGCGCCGGAGATCGGGGCAAGTTCACGGTGGAGGTTATTCATGCTGAGCGACTCCTCTGAGATTGCCTATGCCAAGTGATCCGTCGGCTGCCGTTTGGGGCACCGGTGCGGCTTCGCTCGTGACCGGCTCGCCCAGGTCCGGCTCGCCCTGGCCAACCTCGCCGGTCCGCGGGTCTGTTTTCGCTGGCTCATCGGCCAGGCTCTCCAGCAATGGCACTGAGGGTACGAAGAACAGGGTTCCTGTCACGGCTGTGCTGAAGTCCAGCAGGCGGTCGTAGTTTCCCGCCGGGCGGCCGATGAACATGTTCGTCAGCATCTGCTCGATGGGACGCGGCGAGCGCGCGTAGCCGATGAAGTAGGTGCCGAAGTCGCTCCGCGTGACCGTGCCGAAGGGCATGTTGTCGCGGACGATCTTGACTTCCTCGCCGTTCTCGGTGATCGTCGTCAGCGCGTTGTGCGCGAATGTGGGCTTGACCGTGTCATCCAGTTCGATGTCGGAGAGCTTTGTCCGGCCGACGATTCGTTCCTGCTGCTCGGTGGACAGTGCGTTCCATCTCGGGAGGTCGTGCAGATACTTCTGCACGATGACGTAGCTGCCCCCGGCGAACTCGGGGTCTTCCGGCCCGATGATGGTCGCCTCGGCTGCGGCCTGCCCGGTGGGGTTCTCCGTCCCGTCGACGAAGCCGATGAGATCGCGGTCGTCGAAGTAGCGGAAGCCGTGCACCTCGTCCTCGGCCGAGACGGCGCTGCCGAGCCGGGTCGTGATGTGGGTGGCCAGTTCGAAGCAGAGGTCAAAACGTATGGCGCGGATGTGGAACAGGATGTCGCCCGGCGTGGACACGGCGTGCCGGGAACCAGCCTCGATTTCCTGGAACACATGCAGCCCCGCCGGGTGCGCTGGGCCGCCGAGCCGCTCCCAGGCCTCCGATCCGATCCCGACCACGCAGGACAGCTTCGCGTCGAGGTCCCGGAACCCCACCGCGCGCAGCAGCGCCGCCAGTTCGCCGAAGAGATCGCGTACCGCGGCGCAGCTCTCAGCCCCGGGCTCGATGGTCACCACCAGGAAGATCGCGGCACCGGTCAGCGGGGCCGTGACTGCCTGCGGCTCTGGTCCGGCCGCCACCTCTGTGGTCATCTGCGGACACTCACCCATCAGGTATCCCGGCGCGTCCTCGCGTCCAGCGTGCTTCTTGCGACACGCTAGCAAAGGGCCAGGCGAGCCGGGCCGCGGGGCGGCGCAGGCTGGCCGCGGGGCGGCGCAGGCTGGCGCGGCGGGCTCCCTCGCTCGCGGCAGCGTTTGTGAATGATGAACCACAATCACCGGCTAGTCAAGGTTTCTGGCGGGCCCCTTCCGGCACAGGCCGCTGCTGTGTTTTTATCGGAAGGTCCGGACACCCCTAGTCGTCACTAGTGAATTTATGATCACTAGCGACATTGGCCAGTCATGTGGAGACGACATGGACTTCGCGGAGACCGTTGAGCATCAGGCTTTGCGGAAGACCGTCGCGGAGATCGCCGGGCGCTTCGGCGGCGCGTACTACGCCGCCCGGGCGCAGGCGGGCCAGCCGTGCACGGAGCTGTGGCAGGCCCTCGGCGAGGCCGGCTTCATCGGGGTCAACGTGCCGGAAGAATACGGTGGCGGCGGTGGTGGCCTCACCGAACTGGCCATCGTCTGCGAGGAGACGGCCGCGCAGGGCTGTCCGCTCACCCTCCTACTGGTGTCCAGCGGAGTGTCTGCCGAGGTCATCGCGCGCTACGGCAGCCCGGATCAGAAGCGGCGCTGGCTGCCCGGGATCGCCGCGGGAACAAGCAAGATCGTGTTCGCCATTACGGAGCCGGACGCCGGCTCGAACACCCACAAGCTGTCCACCACGGCCAGCCGTGACGGCGACAGCTGGGTGCTGCGCGGGACGAAGTACTACATCTCCGGGGTAAACGAGGCCGATGCGATTCTTGTCGTGGCCCGGACCGGGCATGCCAGTGCGACCGAACACGAAGCGACTGGTCAGGCAGCGACCGGGCAGCACGAAGCGACCGGTCAGGGAGCGACCGGGCAGCACAGTGCCACGGGGCACGAGCGGCTGAGCCTGTTCGTGGTTCCCGTGGACGCGCCAGGCCTTGAGGTCCGGTCGTTGCCGGTCGACCTGATGCTTCCTGAGCAGCAGTTCACCCTGCACTTCGACGACGTCCGGGTCGGCGGGGACGCTCTCGTGGGCGCCGAGGGTGACGGACTGCGCCAGGTCTTCCACGGGCTCAACCCGGAACGGATCACCGGCGCGGCGGCCGGGGTGGGCGTCGCGAGGTACGCCCTCGGCCGCGCCGCCGAGTACGCGCGGACCCGCACGGTCTGGGACCAGCCGATCGGCACCCACCAGGGAGTCGCCCACCCCCTGGCCCAGGCGAAGATCGAGACGGAACTGGCCGCGCTGATGACCCGCAAGGCCGCCTGGCAGCACGATCACGGAATGTCCGCGGGTGAGGCCGCGAATATGGCCAAGTACGCCGCCGCCGAGGCCGCGCTGGCCGCGGTCGACCAGGCCATCCAGACGCACGGCGGCAACGGCGTGAGTACCGAATATGGGCTGATCCCGCTCTGGGGCCTGGCCCGCCTGCTGCGGATCGCGCCGGTCAGCAGGGACATGGTGCTCAACTACGTGGCGCAGCACAGTCTCGGCCTGCCCCGCTCCTATTGAGCACAGTCCCATTGAGCACAGTCCTATTGAGCACAGTCCTATTGAGCACAGTCCTATTGAGCACAGTCGTATTGAACGGAGTCGTATTGAACAGCGTCGCATTGAGCGGGGTGGCGGCGGCGCGGGTCGCCGAGGGGACCGTGCTGGGCTCGTCTCTGGACGCGGGCTCGCCGGAGTACCTCGCCAACCGCGACGCCCAGCTGGCTCTGCTCCAGGAGCTCGCCGCCGAACTGGACAAGGCCCGTGCCGGTGGCGGTCCCCGGTACCAACAGCGCCATCACAACCGCGGCCGGCTGCTGGCCAGGGAGCGGATCGAGCTGCTGCTGGATCGGGACGCGCCGTTTCTTGAGCTGTCCGCGCTCGCCGCGTGGGGCACCGAGTTCACCGTCGGGGCCAGCCTGATCACCGGCATCGGCGTGGTCAGCGGGGTCGAGTGCGTCCTGGTCGCGCACGACCCCACGGTCCGCGGCGGCTCCATGAACCCCTACTCGCTGCGCAAGTCGTTGCGCGCGCTGGAAATCGCCCGTCGCAACCGGCTACCGGTGATCAACCTGGTCGAGTCGGGCGGCGCCGACCTGCCCACCCAGTCCGACCTGTTCGTCCCGGGCGGGAAGGTCTTCCATGACCTGACCGAGCTGTCCGCGATGGGCGTGCCCACCATCGCGCTGGTCTTCGGCAATTCCACCGCCGGCGGCGCATACGTGCCGGGGATGTGCGACTACTCGGTGCTCGTCGACCGCCAGGCCAAGGTGTTCCTCGGCGGGCCGCCGCTGGTCAAGATGGCAACCGGGGAGGATGCCGACGACGAGGAACTCGGCGGCGCCCTGATGCACTCCCGGGTGTCCGGGCTGGCCGACTATTTCGCCGCCGACGAGCGGGACGCGATCCGGCTCGGCCGCAGGATCGTCTCCGAGCTGAACTGGCGCAAGCTGGGCCCGGGTCCGACGCTGCCCGCCGATGAGCCGGTGCACGACGCCGAGGACCTGCTCGGCATCGCCCCGGCCGACATCAGGGTGCCGTTTGACCCGCGCGAGGTGCTGGCCCGGGTGGTGGACGGCTCCCGCTTTGGTGAGTACAAGGAGTCCTATGGGACCAGCCTGGTGACCGGCTGGGCGTCTGTGCACGGCTACCCGGTGGGGGTGCTCGCCAACGCTCGTGGGGTGCTGTTCAGCGAGGAGGCCAAGAAGGCCGCGGAGTTCATCCAGTTGGCCAACCAGACCGGCACGCCACTCATCTTCCTGCAGAACACCACCGGCTATATGGTCGGCGCCAGCTACGAGCAGGGCGGGATCATCAAGGACGGGGCCAAGATGATCAACGCGGTCAGCAACAGCACCGTGCCGCACGTCACGCTCAACATGGCCGCCTCGTTCGGCGCCGGCAACTATGGAATGTCCGGCCGGGCCTACGACCCCCGGCTGCTGTTCGCATGGCCCGGCTCCAAACTCGCGGTGATGGGAGCAACCCAGCTCGCTGGCGTTATGTCCATTGTTGGGCGGACGGCCGCGCAGTCGGCCAGGCGGCCTTTCGACGAGAGCGCCGACGAACAGCGCCGCGGGATGATCGAGGCGCAGATCGAGCGGGAGTCACACGCCTTCTTCGTCACCGCCCGGCTGTACGACGACGGGCTCATCGATCCACGCGACACCCGGACGGTGCTGGGTATCGCCTTGTCGGCCGCCTGCTCCGCGCCCGTCGAGGGCCGCCGGGGCTTCGGCGTCTTCCGGATGTGAGTCCCGTGCCTGCCATCGGCAAGCTGCTCGTCGCGAACCGCGGCGAGATCGCGCTGCGGATCATGCGGACCGCGCGGGAGATGGACATCGCGACCGTAGCCGTGTTCAGCGACCCCGACGCGGGTGCGCCGTTCGTGGCGGCCGCCGATCAGGCGGTCCGGCTGCCCGGCTCGGCGCCCGCGGACACGTACCTGCGCGGGGACCTGATCATCGCCGCCGCGCAGCGGACCGGCGCCGGGGCGGTCCACCCCGGCTACGGGTTCCTGTCCGAGAACGCTGGGTTCGCCCGGGCCTGCGCGGCGGCCGGACTGGTCTTCGTCGGGCCATCGGCCGCGGCGATCGATGCGATGGGCTCGAAGATAGCGGCCAAGGAGCTGATGGCGGCCGCGGGCGTGCCCGTGCTGCCCGGCGTGCCCGTGCTGCCCGATGTCACTGCCGAGTCCGTTGAGGAGCCCGACCCCGCGAAGCTGGCCGCCGCGGCCGACGAGATCGGGTACCCGGTGCTGGTCAAGGCGGCGTTCGGCGGCGGCGGGCGGGGCATGCGGATCGCGGCCGACGTCGGCGGCCTGGCTGAGGCGGTGGCCAGCGCACGGCGCGAGGCTGCCTCAGCCTTCGGTGACGGCACGGTGTTCCTTGAGCGTTTCCTGGACCGTCCCCGGCATGTCGAGGTCCAGATCGTGGGGGACGCCCACGGCACCGTCACGCACCTGTTCGAGCGGGAGTGCTCGATCCAGCGGCGCTACCAGAAGATCATCGAGGAGGCGCCGTCGCCAGCGGTGGACGAGCGGCTGCGCGCCGAATTGGGAGCGGCGGCCGTTGCGGCCGGCCAGGCCATCGGCTACGTCGGCGCGGGCACCGTTGAGTTCGTCCTGGACCGCGACGGCTCGTTCTACTTCCTGGAGGTCAACACCCGGTTGCAGGTCGAGCATCCGGTCACGGAGATGGTGACCGGGCTTGACCTGGTCCGCGTTCAGCTGGAGGTGGCCGAGGGCCTTCCGCTGGGTCCCGAGGTCACGGGCGCGCGGATCACCGGCCATGCTGTGGAGGCCCGCCTGTACGCCGAGGACGTCCAGGCCGGCTTCCGGCCCGCCACCGGCACGCTGCACCGGTTCGCCATCCCTTCGGTGCCCGGGGTCCGGGTCGATGCTGGGGCCAGCGACGGCTCGGTGGTCGGAGTGCACTACGACCCGATGCTGGCCAAGGTCATCGCGCACGGCATGACCCGCGACCAGGCGGGCCGGCGGCTAGCCAGCGCGCTGGCTGGGGCGCAACTGCACGGCGTCACCACCAACCGGGACCTGCTGGTCGGTGTGCTGCGCGAACCCGAGTTCCGGGCCGGGGCGATCGACACCGGGTACCTGGACCGGCACGACCCCGCCGGGCTCGGCGCGCCCCCCGGCGGCGACGCGCTTGACCTGCACGCGGTGGCGGCCGCGCTGGCCGGCCAGGCGGCTCGCCGGGCGAGCGCCGCCGTGCTGCGCGGTGTCCCGTCAGGATGGCGGAACGTGCCGAACGAGGATCAGTCCGCCGCGTTCACCAGCGGTGCGGAACATCGGGAGGTCCGGTACTGCTTTGACCGCTCCGGCCTGCGCGTCGCCGTTGGCGGGCAGGACCTTGGTGGCGTGGAAGCGGGACAGATCGGCGCGGACCAGGTCGATCTCACCGTCGCCGGGATCCGCCGCAGTTACCACGTGCACTGGGTGGGCGAGACGGCGTATGTGGACAGCCCGCTCGGCTCCAGCGTGCTGACCGAGGTGCCGCGCTTCGCCGGGCCCGGGTCGCTGGCGGCCACTGGCTCGCTGCTCGCGCCGATGCCTGGCACCGTGGTGCGGATCGCCGTCGCGCCGGGTGACCATATCGGCGCCCATGCCCCGGTCATTGTGCTGGAGGCCATGAAGATGGAACACACCATCCGCACCCCGGCGGCGGGCGTGGTCACTGAGATGAAGGTGCGGGTCGGCCAGGCCGTCGACACGGGCACCGAACTCGCCCGGGTCGATCCGGCGCCCGACACGGAAGCCGGGGCCGGGGCAGCACAGGCGGGAGCGTGAGCGTGAGTGAGCCGGAGGGGCGCGGCGTCGCCTGGACTGAGGAGCAGAGCGAGCCGCCGGGGCGCGGTGCCGCCTGGACTGAGGAGCGAGAAACGAGCGACGAGGGAAGGCGGCGCCTCAAAGCGCCCCGGCGGGCGAGCGGGGAGCAGAGCACGAGCGACGAGGGAAGGCGGCGCAGTGAAGGGGGAATGGGGAGGCGGGCAGGGCCCCGGGAGGCAAGCGGGAGACACAGCATGGGCGACGAGATCAGGTACGAGGTCGACAACTCCGTCGCCTGGCTGACGATCAACCGGCCGGAGGCACGCAACGCCCTGTCCGCCGCCGTCCGCGAGGGGCTGGCCGAGGGCCTCCGCCGGTTCACTGAGGACGGCGGCGCCCGGGTACTCGTGCTCACCGGCGCCGGTGACCAGGCGTTCTGCGCCGGGGGCGACCTCAAGGAGATGGCCTCGACCGGGCTGAAGGTCCCCCCGCCGGAATTCCTGCCGCAGGTCGGCGCGGTGGCCAAGCCGGTGATCGCCGCCGTGAACGGGGTGGCGTACGCGGGTGGGTTCCTGCTCGCCCAGAGCTGTGACCTGTGCATCGCCGCCGACACGGCCCGGTTCGCCATCAGTGAGGTCAAGGTCGGCCGCGGTGCGCCATGGGCGGCGCCGTTGCCCTGGCTCATCCCGCCGCGCGTTGCGATGCAACTGCTGCTCACCGGCGACCCGATCACCGCCCAGCGGGCCCATGAGATCGGCCTGGTCAACGAGGTCGTACCGGCCGCACAATTGCGCGCCGCCGCGCAGGCCATGGCGGAGCGGATCGCCGCCAACGCCCCGCTGTCCGTGCTCGCGGCCAAGCGGACCGTCTCACTCATCGCGGAGATGCCGCTCAGCGCCGCGCGCCAGGCCGCGGACGAGATCTGGGAGCCGGTGTACCTGAGCGCGGACGCCCAGGAAGGCCCGGCCGCGTTCCGCGAGAAGCGGCCGCCAGTCTGGCTGGGCCGCTGATGGCCGGCCGTCCGCGCGCGGACGGGGCGGCCGGCGCCGAGCTCCATGATCACGGAAGATTCGGGGCCACCGGTGACGCGAATGTTCCGTGATCATGAAGGCGCGGCCATGCCGACGCAGTCGGCCCAGCCGATACGGATCGCGAACTGCTCCGGCTTTTACGGGGACCGGCTTTCCGCCGCGCGCGAGATGGTCGAGGGCGGCCCCATCGACGTGCTGACCGGGGACTATCTCGCCGAGCTGACCATGATGATTCTTTGGAAGGCCCGGCAGAAGGACCCGGGCGCAGGCTATGCCCGGACCTTCCTGGTCCAGCTCGAGCAGGTCCTCGGCAGCTGCCTGGACCGGGGCATCAAGATCGTGACCAACGCGGGCGGCCTCAATCCGGGCGGGCTCGCCGACGAGGTGGGCAAGCTCGCCGCCGGGCTCGGCCTCCAGCCGAAGGTGGCCTACATCAGCGGCGATGACCTGTTCGGCCGCCTGCCTGACCTGCTGGCATCCGGGATCGACCTGGCCCACATGGATACCGGGCAGCCGCTCGCGGACGCGGGTGTCCAGCCGGTCACGGCCAACGCTTACCTGGGCGGGTGGGGGATCGCCGAGGCGCTCGCGGCGGGCGCCGACGTTGTCGTCTGCCCGCGGGTCACCGATGCCTCGCTGGTCCTCGGCCCGGCCGCCTGGTGGCACGGCTGGGGACGCGCCGACTGGGATCAGCTGGCCGGCGCGGTCGTGGCCGGCCACGTCATCGAGTGCGGCCCACAGGCGTGCGGCGGCAACTATCCCTTCCTGGAGGAGATCACCGACCGGCGCTACCCGGGGTTCCCGATCGCTGAAGTGACCGCTGACGGAAGTTCCGTCATTACCAAGCACAACGGAACAGGCGGGCTGGTCTCGCCGGGAACGGTGACCGCCCAGCTGCTGTACGAGATCGACAGCCCGTCATACGCCGGTCCCGACGTGGTCGCGCGCTTCGACTCGATCCGGCTGGCCCCGGCCGGGCCCGACCGGGTGCTCATCTCCGGCGCCCGGGGGACACCGCCGCCGCCGACGCTCAAGGTGGCCCTGAACTACCTCGGCGGCTACCGCAACACCATGACTCTGGTGCTCACCGGCCTGGACATCGAGGAGAAGGCCGCCTGGGCGGCCGATGAGCTGTTCTCGCTGCTGGGCGGCAGGGACCAGTTCGCCGAGGTGGATGTCCGGCTGCTGCGTTTCGACCGGCCAGACGCGGCCGCCAGCGAGCAGGCCACAGCGCACCTGCGGATCACCGTTAAGGATCGTGATCCGGACCGGGTGGGGCGCAGATTCTCGGACGCGACCATGGCGCTCGCCCTGGGCGGGTACGCCGGATTCCACACCACGACGCCGCCCACGGCAGGCAGTGCCTACGGGGTGTTCTGGCCCGCGCTGGTGCCCGCCGGCGTGGTGGAGCAGGTGGTCGTGCTGCCGGACGGGTCGCGCCGGGTCGTCCCGCACACCCCGCCGTCTCCGGCCGGCGTGGTCCCGTACACCCGCCCGGCTCCGGCCGGCGTCCCGGACGCCGGGGCGGCTGCTGAGGCAGAGCCTGCGCCCGGCGTCCCCGCTGCCCAGCCTCCGGGCGGCCGGACGGTGCGGGCAGCGCTGGGCCGGGTGGCGGGCGCACGGTCCGGCGACAAGGGCGGCAATGCCAACGTAGGCCTGTGGGCCCGCCATCCGGAGGCGTTCGGCTGGCTGCGTGAGGCGCTGACCGTCGAGCAGTTCAGGCAACTGCTCCCTGAGGCAGCCGGCCTGCAGGTGCGCCGCTACGAACTGCCGAACCTGCACGCGCTGAACTTCGTCGTCGTGGGCCTGCTCGGCGAGGGCGTGGCCGCCTCGACGCGGCCCGACCCGCAGGCCAAGGGCCTCGGCGAGTACCTGCGCTCACGGCACATCGACATCCCCGCCGCCCTGCTCGGCGAGGAGGCCGAGTGAGCACGCCTGGCCAGCAGGCCCGGGTGAGCACGCCGAGCGAGCGGGCCGCGGGGAGCAGAGCCGAGGGCATCCGGGTCCGTGATCCCGGGCGCCGAGACAAGATCCTTCAGGCCGCCGCCGAACTGGTCGCGCGGCGCGGCTACCACGCGGTGAGCCTGGCCGACATCGGCGCGGCCGCCGGAATTGTCGGATCGGGTGTCTACCGTCACTTCACCAGCAAGTCAGCGATTCTGGTGGCGCTGCTCGACCAGGTCATGGCGCGCCTGCTGGACAACGCCGCCGGGATCGTGGCCAGCGGCCAAGACGATGCGCTGGTGCTCGACGCCGTGGTCGCGGACCAGGTGGCGTTCGCGCTGGACGACCGTTACCTGGTCCGGCTGTACCAGCGCGAGGTGCACACCCTGCCCGAGTCTGACCGCCGCCGCCTCCGCCGCCTGCAGCGGCACTACGTCGAGGAGTGGGTTCACGTGCTGGCCGGGCTGCGCCCCGAACTCACCGACGGGGAGGCACGGGCGATTGTGCACGCGGCTCTCGGGGCGATCCAGTCCGTCGCCTCCTACAACAGCGGCCTGCCGCGCGACGAGCAGCAGGCGCTGCTCGGCAGTGTCGCGCGCGCATGCCTCCGCGCCCCAGCCGCCGGCTGAGTCGGCTACAGGTGCGGGCCGAGCAGGGTCAGGTCGGCTGGTGAGAGCCGGTCGCGGGCGGTCTTGGCCTGGTGCCAGTACGGGTAGATCAGCTGCGGAGCGCTGATCTTGTCCAGCCGGTCCCGCTCGTCCGCGGTGAGGACGAGGTCGGCGGCGGCCAGGTTGTCCATCAACTGCGCGGTGGTCCGCGCGCCGACAACCAGCGAGGTCACCGCGGGCTTGCCGAGCAGGTAGGCCAGTGCGACCTGGGCGGCGGAGACGCCGTGCTCCGCGCCGATAGCGACCAGGACCTCGACCGTGTCGTACAGCGTCTCCTGGTCGTAGACGGGCGGCTCGTTCCAGTCGGTCAGCTGCCGCGAGCCGGCTGGCGGCTCCTGACCACGGCGGTACTTGCCGGATAGCAGCCCGCCCGCCAGCGGGCTCCAGACCAGCACGCCCAGGCCCTGGTCGACAGCGGCCGGGATCAGCTCGTACTCCGCGTCGCGGGCCTGCAGCGAGTAGTAGATCTGCTCGCTGATGAACCGCGGCAGGCCAGTTCGCTCAGCCGTGCCGAGCGCCTTCATCAGTTGCCAGCCGGTGTAGTTGGAGGCACCCACGTAGCGCACCTTGCCCGCCTGGACCAGCAGGTCCAGCGCTTCGAGGGTCTCCTCTAGCGGGGTCAGCCCGTCCCACTCGTGTACCTGGTACAGGTCGATGTGGTCGGTGCCCAGCCTGCGCAGGCTGGCCTCGCAGCCGGACAGGATGTGATGCCGGGAAAGCCCCGCGTCGTTGGGCCCGGGACCCATCCCCATCCGCACCTTGGTGGCGATAAGCACCTCGTCGCGGCGTCCGTGCAGCACCTGCCCGAGGATCTCTTCGGACAGCCCGCCCGAGTACACGTCGGCGGTGTCGATGAGGTTGATCCCGGCCTCCAGGCACAGTTCCACCTGCCGGCGGGCCTCGTCCACGCCGGTAGTGCCGACGTTCGCGAATCCTCCCCGGCCGCCGAACGTCATCGTGCCCATCGTGAGCGCGGACACCTTCAGACCCGATGCGCCAAGCATGCGATATTCCACAGCCGAACCCTATCCAGCCCCGGGCTCGCCGCTCCGCCGGCCGTCGCGTTCCAGGATCTCGCGGACGGCGGGCACGACCTCCTCCGCGAACACGCGGGACTGCCGTTCCCGGTCGCTGGAGGGCCAGAACACGAACGTGTTCATCTGCGAGTCGGCATAGAGGCTGGTCAGGGTCTCGACCCAGCGCCCGGCCGGGCCGTGGAACGGGCCGCGGTCCTGCGGGGTGATCAATCCCATCACGTTGTACAGGCGGGTGATGGCGTCGGGATCGCGCCCTTCGTCGACGGCGGCCGCGGTGATGATGTCGTTGAGTTCCGGCAGCCTGTCCGGCGGTATGTAGGGCGCCGACACCGACCAGCCGTCGGCCTTGGTGCCCACCAGTTGTGCCGCGCGCGGCCCGGCGACGCCGAGCCACACCCCGATGTCGTGGGCGGGACGGGGGCCCGGCTGCACGGCGGGCGTTTCGTAGTAGGTGCCCTGGAAGCTGTACGGCTCCCCGGCCCAGCTGGCCCGGATGATGTCGATGGCCTCGCTGAGTGCGGCACGGGCCTGGCCGTGGCTGCGGCGGGGACCGCCCATGCCCGCGATTCCGTCGGCATACGCTCCCGCGCCCAGCCCGAGCTCGAATCGCCCGCCGCTGAGCACATCGATGGTGGCAGCCTGCTTGGCGAGCACGGCGGGAGGCCGCAGGGGCAGGTTCGCCACGTTGGGGAAGAAGCGGACCGTGCTGGTCCGGGCGGCCAGCCAGGTGATCAGCGTGAAGGTGTCGACGAATTCGGGGTTATAGGGATGGTCCTGGATGCCGACGTACTCCAGGCCGCTGGCGTCGGCGATGGCGGTGATCCGCGCGGCGATGGCCAGGCCACCGGTGTTGGGGTCCACGTTGAGGCCGAATGCGGCCGCCCGTGGTTTGAGAGCCTGTGCTTCGAGAGCCTGTGCTTCGAAAGGCAGTGCCATGAGATCTGCTCCTTTGCGGCGTGTCGGATCCGGGTCAGTCCTCGGCGACCCGGGTCAATGCCCGGGCCAGCAGGTCCTGCTCGCCGGGGGTCAGGCGGTCCAGCAGCAGCTCCCGGATGGCCTGCGCGTGGACCACCGCCGCGCGGCTGAGCACATCCCGTCCGTCCGGGCTGATGCTGACGAGGACGCCGCGCCCGTCCTCAGGGGCGTCGGCCCGCCGTAGCCAGCCGCGGCTTTCCAGGCGGGTGACGGCGCGGCTGAGCGAGGGCTGGGTCAGCCGCACCGCGGAATTCAGCTCACCCAGCCGCAGCCCGGGCGGTGGCGTCCGGTCCAGCCGGAGCAGCACCTCGAAGTCGTTGATGCTCAGGCCGAAGGACCGGGTCAGCTCCGAGCTCAGCCGGTCGGTGACCCGGGTGTGGGCCGCGGTCAGCGCCGCCCACGCACGAGCGCACGCGTACTCGTCGGCGTGCGTCGGTGCGCCGCCGCCGGGCAAGTCCAGGCTCACCACGTTTCCTCCCGCGCCACTCTTACCCTCCCGCGCCATTCTCACCAGTGTGGCCAGCTGGCCCAGGTGCGCAGCGTGGGGGAGATCTGTTCCTCCTCGTACTGGAGATGAGCCAGGAGGTCCGCGCTCAACGTTTCCAGTGCCTGGCCAAGCCGCTGCCGCGCTACCGGATTCTCCGCGGCACTCAGGTCGCGCGCCGCCGCCTCGACGTCAGCAAGCAGGTCGGAGATGTGGGCGTGATCGGCCTCCAGTTTGTCCACGACCGGATTCAGCGCCGGGTCCGCGCGCCGCAGTTCGGGAAAGAGCAGTACCGATTCGGCGTGGTGATGGGAGTGGACGAAGTGGCAGTACCGCAGGCAGTTGATCCTCAGCTGCCAGAGCGGGCCGTTGGCGGCGAGGGTCCGGATGGCGCTGGCGACCTCCTCGGCGGGAAGGCCCGCGGCGACGTCCGCCGCCATCTGGCGCACCGTCGTCAGATCCCGGCGGATCATGTCGTGCACCCATTTCAGCTCGGTTACCAGGGCCTCGCCGCGCGGGTTCGGCGGCCGGGTTTCAGCAAGAGCCATCGTCGAGCCCGTCGTGCGCTGACCCTGATCCGAACAAGACGCTATTTAGATACATGCGCATGTATCTACTATAGCGGAGCGCCTGCAGGGGCGCGCAACCCCCTGCGGTCAGCCGACCGGTTGGGCGGTCAGCCGACTGGGCTGGGTGGGTTACCCGACCGGTTGGGCGGTCAGCCGACTGGGCTGGGTGGGTCAGCCGACCGGTTGGGTGGTCAGCCGACTGGTTGGTAGGTGATGCCCTGCGGGGTCGCGCTGCGGCGGATCCGGCCACCGGCCGCCAGCAGGTCCAGGTGTACCGCGGTCTCGAAGATGGCCATCATCTGGTTGAACAGGTCGAGGTCGTCGAACCGGCGTGCCCGCCGGGTCCACGGCAGGGCCCGGGCGGTGTCGTAGGCCGTGCCCGCGCCGAAGATGACGCGCGCCAGGCAGGCGGCCAGCCGGTCCTCATGGTGGGCCAGCAGCTGCTCAACCCGGGCGTGAGTGCTCTCGGTCACCGGGCCGTGCGCGGGCAGCAGCCTCATGTCGGGCATCTGGAGCATGAGCCGGAGCGAACGGAGGTAGTCGCCGAGCGGCTGCTTCGCGAAGGCTGTCTCGAACCCCACGGACGGGGTGATCCGCGGCAGCACGTGGTCCCCGGCGAATAGCAGCGCGCGTTCGACGTCCGCGAACACCACGTGGCCCTGGGTGTGCCCGGGGGTGGGCACGGCGAGCAGGTCCCGGCCCTTCAGCTGGACCGTGGTCTGGCCGTCCAGCCACTCGTCGGGCTGCTCCCAGATGTCCGTCTCCTCGCCCATGTGTCCCCAGGCCTTGATGATCGACTCCGCCACCGAGCTCGCACCATAGAGCCGGAGGCGTTCCAGGTGCGCGTTGGTCGTGCCGTGGTTCCCCTCCGCGACGAGGTCGAGCGTGGGCTTCTCGCCGATGCCGAGCGTGACCCGGGTGCCGAACCGCCGGCGCAGGATCACCGCCAATCCGGGCGAGGGCCGCCTCGAGCAGTTCGGCCGACCTTTCCAGGGCCCAGCCCCCATCGATCAGCACCAGGTCATCGCCGGACTCGATGGCGTAGACGTTCACCGCCCGCAGGCCGTCGTTGGGCAGCGGCAATGGGATCCGGTGCACGCCGGGCGCGATGGTGAACAGCCCAGGCTCGGTCCAGTCGGGTGCGTCGTGCCCTGCCGTTTCTGCCATGCTTTCCCATCCGGGGCCCTAGAAAGTCCAGGCAAAACAGTATGTCAGGGCAGCCGGTAGACGCGGCGCGCGTTGTCCCGGGCCACCATCGCGGCCACGCGGCAGGCGTCAGCGGCGGACCAGTCACCTGCGCCCACCCATCCGCCCAGTGTGGCGGCGATCGCGCGCCGCCATAGCACCGACCCCAGATAGTGCAGCTCCGGCAGGCCAAAGGCGTCGGAGGAGTACAGCTGCTTCGCGAACGGGGCCAGCTCGAAGGACTCGGCGATCAGATCGAGGCTGCGGGCACCCAGGAAGTTCACGCCGAGACCGACGTCGAAGTAGACGTTATGGAAAGCCTGCGCGAGGTAGCCGGCTTCACGGTGATACGGGTAGCAGTGCAGCAGCATGACCGGCACCGCGGCCACCTGCGGGATGCGCAGGAAGTCCAGCAGCAGGAGCGGGTCGACCTGGTGCAGGTCCAGGTCACGGTCGCCGAAGCCGGTGTGTACCTGGATGGGCAGGCCCAGGTCGACGGCGGCGTGCAACCCGAACCGCAGCAGCACCGGATCCTCCAGCCGCGGCTCGGCTGGCCCAGCGCTGTCGATCCACTGGCCGGCCGCCTCCCGCACGGCGGCCTCGCCCGGCCGGCTCAGGTCGATGCCGAAGCCGGAGCGGTACGCGATGATCGTCTTTACCCCCACGGCGCCCGCCGCCGCCTCGGCCAGCCGGGCCCGGAACGCGTCGGCGTAGTCGCGTCCCGCGATGCCGTCCGTGGCAAGCTGCTCGGCGAGCCCTTCCAGCCGGACGATCGTGTGGCCGCGCCCGCCGGATGCCGCCGACATCTCGGCCGGGCCCAGGATCGTGGCCGGGCGAAGGCCGGTGTCCACGAGCCAGTCCGAGACACCAGCGCCGCCGAGGAAGATGGCCGTGACCTGCTCGTCGCCCAGCTCTGAGCGCCGGGCCCAGTACTCATCCGCCGGGGCGCGCGCGGGCAGGCCGAGCCGTGGCGCGCACCAGCGACGGATGGCGAACCCGAGCTGGGAGTCGAACTGGGTCATCCAGTCCGGGATGGGGTCCGGGGATGCCTCGTTGAGAGTCTGCTCGAAGTCCGCCCGGCTCGGCCCGGCGGCGAACGCGCCGTGCACATGATGATCCACCAGCGGCACCGACGCGACGTAGTCAGCCAGTTCGCGGCCGCTGGCCGGCCCGGAGTCCGTCACCCCACCATCGTGCCGCAACTGCCCTATCGGGGGTTGAGGGCCTCAAGCAGATCGGGGAGCTAGCCCAGGGACGGAGCCCTCCGCTCGGGGTGGGATCATGATCTGCAAAGGCGCGCTCTGGCGATCGTCTTCGATGGGCTCCGCCCACCGCCGGGCCGCTGACCACGTCGCCCTCCGTTATCCCTTGCCGCCCTTCCCGAGATGTGGCATCCGCCGTGCCGCCGAGACAGGGAGACTTTAATGATGGGATTTGACTTGGCTGGCCTGCTCGCCGCCCGGCGTGGCCAGGGATACGAACTGCACGCCCGCTACCTGAACCCCCAGCTGCCCCGCATGCTGCACGCGATCGGCTTCGACAAGGTATACGAGAGAGCGGAAGGTGCGTATCTCTATGACCGCGAGGGCAACCGCTACGCCGACTTCCTGGCCGGCTTCGGCGTGTTTGGCCTGGGCCGCAACCATCCGGTGGTCCGCCGGGCGCTGCGGGACGTGCTCGACGGCGAGCTGGCTGACATGGTCCAGTTCGACTGCGGGCTGCTGTCCGGCCTGCTGGCCGAGCAGCTGATCGCGAAGGCACCCGGGCTGGACCGGGTCTACTTCTGCAACAGCGGCACCGAGGCGGTGGAAGCGGCGCTGAAGTTCGCCCGGTATGCGACGGGCCGGCCGCGGGTGATCTACTGCGACCACGCGTATCACGGGCTCACGGTCGGTTCCCTGTCGGTGAACGGCTCGGCGGAGTTCCGGCGCGGCTTCGATCCGCTCCTTCCGGACGCCGTCATCCCGTTCGGCAGCCTTGAGGCGCTGGAGGCCGAACTCCGCCAGGGAGACGTCGCGGCGCTCATCGTCGAGCCGATCCAGGGCAAGGGCGTTCACGTCGCGCCAGACGGGTTCCTGGTTGCCGCCCGCGCCCTGCTGCACGACCATGGCGCCCTGCTCATCTGCGATGAGGTGCAGACGGGCCTGGGCCGGACCGGGCGGTTCTTCGGCTACCAGCATGAGGACGTCGAGCCGGACATCGTCACCGTCGCGAAGGCGCTTTCCGGGGGGTTCGTCCCGGTCGGTGCCACGCTGGCCAAGGACTGGATTTTCAAAAAGGTCTACTCGTCCATGGACCGGGTGGTGGTGCACGACTCGACGTTCGGCGCCAACGCGGCGGCCATGGCGGCCGGCCTGGCCTCGCTCGCGGTCATCGAGGACGAGCAACTCGTCAGCAATGCTGAGCGGAACGGGAGCGCGCTGCGGGATGCACTCCAGGAGTTGGCCGAGGAGTACGAACTGCTCCCCGAGGTACGGGGACGCGGCCTGATGATCGGCCTGGAGTTCGGCAAGCCCCGCTCGCTGAGGCTCCGTACCGGCTGGAACGCTCTGCGCGCGGCCAGGCACGGGTTGTTCGCGCAGATGGTGGTGGTCACGCTGTTCCAGCGGCACCACATCCTCACCCAGGTGGCCGGCGACCACATGGAAGTGATCAAGTTGCTGCCGCCACTCACGATCGGGGCGGCCGAGGTGAAGCTGTTCAGCGAGGCCTTCGCCGACGTCATGGAGGAAGCGCACCGGGGCACCGGCATGATGTGGGACTTCGGGCGCACGCTCGTCAAGCAGGCCATGATCCGCTGACCGCCGACCGGCCGAGAGGGCCTGGATGCGCCCCGCCCAGCCGCGCGGGAATCGTCGGCACTAGGGGACGATGGTTCGTTAAGCAGATAATCTAATAGCGGATCTGTTTGGTACGATCGATCCCATGACGATGAGTGCCCCCGCCCGGACCGCCGCCGACCTGTCCTACCTGTTGTCCCATGCCAGCCACGTGCTCGCCACCCAGATGGCGGCGGCCACCGCCGAGATCGGGCTCACGCCCCGGGGGTTCTGCGTGCTGTTCCACGCGCTCGAGGCGGAACGGACCCAGATCGAGCTAGCCGAGATCTCCGATCTGGACAAGACCACCATGGTGGTCACGGTCGATGACCTGGAGAGGGCGGGGCTCGCGGAGCGCCGGCCGTCGAGCACGGACCGCCGGGCCCGGATCATCGCGGTCACCCCGGCGGGTGAGCGGGCCGTCGCCGAGGGGACGAGGGTCGTGGACCGCGTGCACCGCGACGTCCTCGACGCGCTCCCGGAAGAACAGCGCGAGGTGCTCGTGGCCGCGCTCACGCGCCTGGTCGAGGGACACCTGTCCACCCCCGTGGAGTCGGCGCGGCCGGTGCGCCGGGCGCGGCAGAAGAGAGATTAGATCCACAACAGATCGTCCATAACGAAACAATCTGCTAAAGTCTCTCTTGCTGGCTTCGCCTACTCAGGAGATGACTCCATGTCCCAGACGGCACCTCCCGCTTCCCGCTCGCGCCGGCTGGCCCTCGCGGTGCTCTGCGCGGCAATGTTGATGGTCATCCTCGACGGCAGCATCGTGACCGTGGCGCTGCCGGTGATCCAGCGCAGCCTCCGCTTCTCGCCCGCCAATCTGACCTGGGTCGTCAACGCCTACCTGATCGCCTTCGGCGGCCTGCTGCTGCTGGCCGGCCGGCTCGGCGACCTGGCCGGCCGCAAGCGCACGTTCATCGCCGGCCTGGCCCTGTTCACCGCCGCGTCGCTGCTGTGCGGGGTCTCCACCGGCCAGCAGATGCTGATCGCCGCGCGGTTCGCCCAGGGCATCGGCGGGGCGGCGGCCTCGGCGGTGAGCCTGGGCATGATCGTCACGCTGTTCCCTGAGCCGCGCGAGCGGGGCACGGCGATCGGTGCGTTCAGTTTCGTCGGCGCGGCAGGCGCCTCCATCGGCCAGGTCCTCGGGGGGATCCTCACCCAGGCTCTCGGCTGGCACTGGATCTTCTTCATCAACCTGCCGATCGGCGCCGCGGCCATGGTCCTGGCCGCCCGGGTGCTCGAGCCCGACCACGGGCCCGGGCTGCGCACGGGAGCCGACGCCCTGGGCGCGTTGCTGGTCACCGCCGGCCTGATGCTCGGCGTGTACACGATCGTGGAGACCGGGCGCTACGGCTGGGGCTCGGCGCACACGATCGGGTACGCCGCTGTGGCCGGCGCCTTGCTCGCCGCGTTCGTCGCGCGGCAGGCGATCGCGGCCCGCCCGCTGCTGCCGTTGCGCATCTTCCGCTCCCGCAACGTCTCGGGGGCCAACCTCGTCCAGGTACTGGCGATCTCCGCCATGTTCGGGTTCCAGATCCTCATCGCCCTGTACCTGGAGCAGGTGCTCGGCTACGGTGCCGCGGCGACCGGCCTGGCCATGCTGCCGGCGGCCGTGATGATCGGTGTGGTGTCCCTCGGTTTCTCGGCCCGGCTCAACGCGCGTTTCGGCGAACGCCGCATGCTGCTCACCGGGCTGGCCCTGCTGGCTGCCGCGCTCGGGCTGCTCACCCGGCTGCCCGTGACTGGCGGCTACGCCGTGTACCTGCTGCCGACAAGGCTGCTCGTGGGCGGCGGCGGGCTGGTTCTCCCGGCCATGACGGGCCTGGGCATGTCAGCGGCCAGCCCCAGCGATGCTGGGGTCGTCTCCGGGCTCTTCAACACGACCCAGCAGGTCGGGGGGGCGCTCGGGGTCGCGGTGCTGTCCACCCTGGCCGCCGCGCGCACCAAGGGCCTGGTCGCGGATGGGCGGTCCGCCGCGTCGGCGCTGACCGGGGGCTATCACCTCGCGTTCGGCATCGGTGCGAGCCTGGTCATCGCGGCCTTCGTCATCGCTTTCACCGTCTTGCGCCAGCCTCGAACTAAGCCGGCTCCTGTCCCGCGCGCTTGCGGACGGCCGGCCCACCGGATACCAGCTCATCGGGATCCGCACCCCGCTGCGCACCGGGTCGGTCGACACCGTGATCATCACCTCACGGCTGAGCGGGCTGTGGGACCGCTGGGGCGAGCAAGTGCTGGCGGAGGCGCATCGCATCGGCCGCCAGGTGCGCACGCCCCTGCGGTAGCCGGCGTCACCCGGGACTGAGGTCGTCGGGCCATGTGTGGCGTCTCACCTGGTATGGCTCCGCGCCTTCCAGCGCCACCGCCGCGTGGAATCCGCGCGGCACCGGCACATCCTGCACCAGGTACGGGCCGGGGAGCGCGCCGCCGGGATCGCAGACGATGACTCGGCGCCCCGCACCGCGGACGGGGAGCTTCATGCCCTGCATCAGGCGGCCGCCGGTGACCTTGACGCACGCCTCCTTCCGGGTCCACAGCCTCACGAACCGGCTGACCTGGGCCGGGCCGCCCCGCGGTCACGAACCGGGCCTCTGCGACGGGGTAGTGCCGCTCGGCCATGCGGGCGGCGCGGTCACCTACGGGGAACTGCTGGATATCGACCCCCACGCGCCGGTGGCGGGTGACAGCCAGCATGGCCAGGCCACCAGAATGCGAGAGGCTGATGTGCACGTCGTCCCGCGCTTCGGCAGGGTCCCCGGCCGTGGCTAATTCGGGCTTGCCGTGCGGGCCGTGCCGCCACCGTATCTGCCCGGGCGGCACGCCCAGGCGCTGACCGATGATCAAGCGAACGGCGCCGTGCGTGGCGATGAACCGGCGCCGATGCGGGGCCGTGATCAGCGCCTCGGCGTGGCCGCGCTCGGCATCGTCAAGCACCGCCGCCAGGTCGCCGAGCACGCCTGCGGGCACGTCCGACCTGATCAGCGGCGATAAATGGCGATCACGCACTGCCTGAATGGTTAACGGCCTATGGTCGGGCTGGGAAAGGTCTTCGGCCACGGAAGGCACCTTCCTGTTCCGCAACTTCGTCCGCCTGTTCCGCAACTTCGTAAGCCGTCAGGGCCAAATCCAACCGGCCCCAGGTGGACATTACACCCAAACCCAACCGCCCGGAAGACCCAGGTCAGCGGCCGGATGACGCCCAGCGGCGGACCATCTCGATACGCGCCCTAATCTGCTCCCCGGTGGCCTCCGGCAGCGGCGGTCCGCCGCATGCGCGGCGCAGTTCCGCGTGTATCACCCCGTGCGGCTGGCCGGTCCGGTGATGCCAGGCTCCGATGAGCCCGTTCAGTTCCTTGCGCAAGGCGGCGAGCGTCTCCCGGGTGCCAGCGGGCGTCGTGGTGACCAGACCCGCGGCGGCGGCAGTCGCCGGAGCGACGGCCGTGCCATTGCGCTTTCGTTCGGGATATGTGGTTTTTGTAAGCTGGCCGGGCCCGGCCGGCCCGGCTTTTCGCTTGCGCAGCAGCAGCGCGACCTGCTCGGGATCGAGCAGCCCCGGCAGGCCCAGGAAGTCCTCCTCTTCCGCCGACGTGCCGAACTCGCCGCCGTCGTAGAGCACCCGGTCGAAGTGGGCCGACCCCCCCAGGGCCGTGAACGGCGCCTCGCCAAGCTGGTCAGGGCCGTCATGCCGGCGCTGCGCGTCGGCGAGTTCACGCTGCTCGTCATCATCGCGGCGGCGCAACACATGGTCCCGTTCGGCTTCCAGTTCCGCCGCGTAACCGAGCAGGACCGGAATCGACGGCAGGAAGACTGAGGCTGTCTCGCCGCGCTGCCTCACCCGGACGAACCGGCCCACGGCCTGCGCGAAGTACAGCGCGGTGCTCACGCTCGTCGCGTACACGCCGACGGCCAGCCGCGGGATGTCCACCCCCTCGGAGACCATCCGGACAGCAACCATCCACCGGTCGTCGGACGCCGCGAACGCGGCGATCTTCCTGCTGGCCGCCGGGTCGTCGGAGAGCACGACCACCGGGCGGGTCCCGGTCAGGCGGCGCAGCAGCGCTGCGTAGGCGCGCGCGTCCGCGTGATCGCCGGCGATCACCAGGCCGGCCGCGTCCGGCATGCCCCGGCGCACCTCGGTGAGCCGCCGGTCCGCGGCCTCCAGCACCCGGGCGACCCATTCACCCTCCGGGTCCAGCGCGGTCCGCCAGGCCTGGGCGAGCTGATCGGAGGTCATCGGGGCGCCCAGGGTGCCGGTGATCTCGTCGCCGGCCCGGGTCCGCCACCGCATCTCGCCTGAATACGCGAGGAAGATCACCGGCCTGACCACGCCGTCGTCGAGGGCGGGTCCGTACCCGTAGACATAGTCGGACACGCTGCGCCGGGCGCCGTCGGCGTCCTCGGCGTACATCACGAACGGGATCGGGTTGGCGTCGCTGCGGAACGGGGTCCCGGTCAGCCCCATCCTGCGCCTGGCCGGCTCGAAGGCCTCCCTGATCGCCTCGCCCCACGACAGCGCGTCGCCCGCATGATGGATCTCATCGAAGAT
>WNFF01001528.1_pt1 | contig 25719 bp, 19 predicted proteins | sample 5400441 | NCBI WGS metagenome assembly WNFF01 (sample SAMN13153345, study PRJNA577476) | soil metagenome | isolation source: 120 cm saprolite under Douglas fir tree site 2 hole 3 replicate 1 | place: USA:California | collected 2015-04-18
GCACGAGGTAGCGGTGACCATTTTCAATGGTCTGATTGGAAGGTTGCGCGACGGGGCGACCTCGGATGAGTTGATGGACGTCGCCGAGGGCATTCATCTGGCCGGCTACACGATCTGCGATGACCTGGTGCACATGGCAGTGGGTGGCGTTTATGCGCCGTATCTGCGCACACGACGGACTACTCACGGCACGGCGCCCAGCTTCACGTACCGAAAGAACATGCTCGTCGTCGTGCAGCCGAATGTAGTCAGCGTGGATCAGCGCATGGGCGTTCAGGTTGGAGAAATGGTGCGAGTCACCGAAACCGGCGTTGAAAGGCTGCATCGAGCGCCGCTCGAGTTCATCCGCTGCGGCTGATCGACGCTTGATCAGTCGCCCAGCGCGGTTCCGTTCAGCGTTGTCTCGAGCGCGACCGGAATCGGATGCCGCAGGCTCTGCGCCGCGTGGCAGGCGCGCTCCGCGTGAGCCGCGAGCCTCTTCACCTGTTCAGCGCCTGCCGGGCTGACTATCTCGAGCCTGATGTCAACCCGCTCGAAATATGCGGGGGCGTCATCGACGTCGTACTTTTCGGTGTTGCGAAACGTGGCCCGCACGTCGGCGGTGGCGTCGTCGATGGCTACCTCGTACAGCGGCGCGAACCGCGCCACCTGAGTCAGCAGTCAAAACGCAGTGCCCATCATCAGGAACTGGAGCGGGGACGCGCCCTTTTCGGTGCCGCCGCGAACCAGAGGCTCGTCTGCCTCGACGACGAACTTGCCCATACGCCCTTCGAGGTGGACATCCTCGATAATTCGCGCCACAGCGCGCGTCGTGATAGTGCGCTGGGCCGGTTGCTTGGCGCTCATCTCCGCTCGAAGGCGTTCGATTTGGCGCATCTGCTTCTGTAAGTCAACGCGGCCCCGGCGAGGACCTGGCTTCTGGCTCACCCCATCAAACTCTAGGGCAGCGATGGCACGGAAGACATCATGACGATCAGATTTGGCTCCGGACCAGGGATTCGAACCCTGAACCTTGCGGTTAACAGATCGCTGCGCCCCGTTCAGAAATGGCGGCCTGAATTCGCTGAGTGCCGCTGAGTATCGCCGTTTGCCACGGTTTATCGCCGGCGTTGCTGTACGAAACGCTGGCGATATGGGGCGACGACCCGGATGCCAGTCAGAGGATGGCTTGGAGTCCGCCTTGTCATCCCCGACCGATGAACGGCATCTTCGTAGCCATCACGGTCATGAACTGAACATTGGCATCGAGCGGGAGGCTCGCCATGTACAGGACTGCGCGCGCTACATGCTGGACGTCAATTCGTGGCTCGATCTCGATATCCCCGTTCGCTTGCATGACGCCCTCGACCATTGGCAGCGTCATCTCGGTGGCCGCGTTGCCGATGTCGATCTGGCTGCACGCAATGTCGTACTTGCGGCCGTCGAGAGATGTTGACTTGGTCAAGCCCGTGATCGCGTGCTTCGTCGCCGTGTATGGAGCAGAGTTCGGCCTCGGAGCGTGGGCAGATATGGAGCCATTGTTGACTATCCGTCCACCACGAGGCTCCTGACTCTTCATGATCTTGATCGCCTCCTGTGTACAGAGAAAAGCGCCAGTCAGATTCACGGCGACCACCGAACTCCATTGTTCGTAAGTGAGGTCTTCAAGCGGCACCGATGGAGCTCCTGAGCCCGCATTGTTGAAAAGTAGATCTAGCCGCCCGAAAGTCCCGGCGGTCTCGGCGAAGAGAGCCTCGACGGAACGTGGGTTGGCGACGTCTGTCGGAACAGCTAGCATTCGAGCGCCCAGCCTGGAACCCTCCGCCGCGGTGAGCTCCAAGGGCTCTTTCCGACGGCCAGCTACAACGACCGCATAACCTTCTGCCGCTAGGGCAAGGGCAACCCCCCTCCCGATTCCACTGCCTCCACCGGTGACGACGGCAACCTTCGCCAGCGAACCCATTCCCTTCTCCTTTTAGAGCGTCTCGCCGCCGACTCTCCGTGAGAGTACCTTGCGCCCTAGCCGTTCGCTACGAACCTGATAGCCTGACGGCCGGTGGCCGCGCGCGTCGTTTGCTTGTCTCCCTACTCCAAGGAACAGGTCGAAGGCCTATTCGCCGGCCGTCAGTCGGTGGAGGTTGTGACCGTCCCTGATCCGCCGGCGCCCGAGGCGGTGATTCGGGAGTGTTCGATGGCTGAGCTCGTCATCGCCGACAAGCGACACAAACACCGCCTGCCCCGCCAGGTCCTGGAGCAGATGCGCCGCTGCCTGCTGATCCAGATGCCCGCGGTCGGTTTCGACGTCGTCGACCACCGTGCGGCTGCCGAGTTCGACATCGCGGTCGCCAACTCCGCCGGCTACAACCGGGAGGGCGTCGCCGACTGGACGGTTATGGCGATCCTGAACCTGGTCCGCCAGGGATCCTGGGGCGATCGGCGGCTGCGGGAAGGCGGCTGGCCCAAACCCGAGATGCTGGGCCACGAGCTGGCCGCGCTCACGGTCGGCATCGTTGGCCTGGGCAACGTGGGTTCCGCGCTGGCCACCCGACTGCTTCCCTTCGGTCCCCGCGTGGTCTACACCGACATCGTGGAGAGGCGTTTCGCCGGCGTGGAGCGCGTCACCTTTGTCGACCTGCTGGAGCTTGCCGACGTGGTCTGCGTGCATGTGCCCCTGGACCAGACGACCCACCACCTGATCGACGCGAGGGCGCTCAAGCGCATGCGGAGAGGTGCTTTCCTGGTCAACGCCTCGCGCGGGCCGGTGGTGGACGAGAAGGCGATCATCGCCGCCTTGGAGTCGGGCCACCTGGGCGGCGCCGGGCTGGACGTCTTCGAGCATGAGCCGACGCCTGCCGACAACCCGCTTCGGCGGATGGAGAACGTCTTCTTATCACCCCACGTGGCCGGCTACACCGCGGAGGCGGAGGCACGGGCGCTGGAAATGGTGCGCGACAACCTGACCCGGGTGTTGGAGGGCGAGGAGCCGTTCAACGTGGTCAACGGGGTCAGGCTGGGCGCTCGGCTCAGGCGGTGACGCGCGCCGAGCTGGATCCATCCGTACTGGAGGCGCTCAAGCTCTTCGACTCGCCCACCCTGAGCAATGCCATCGAGACCTTTGCGATCCGGCCGCGGGACGAGGGCTACATGTCAATGGACGTCCGGTGCATGTTCCCCGAGCTCGGGCCGCTGGTCGGATATGCGGCGACCGCAACAATCCGTGCGCGTGGGCCGGTGCAGGGCGACCAAACAGCGCTGTATCAGCATGTGCGCGATGTGCCGGGGCCGCGTGTGGTCGTGGTGCAGGATCTGGACGAGCCGCCTGGTTCCGGCTCGCTCTGGGGCGAGGTGAATGCCACCATTTTCGGAGCCCTCGGCTGCGCCGGCTGCGTCACCGACGGCTGCGTCCGCGACCTGAAAGAGGCGCGCGCAATGGGCTTCCAGTTCTTCGCCCGCGGGCCGGGCGTGTCGCATGCCTACGTGCGGGTGGAGACCGCCGGCCAGCCGGTGACGGTGGGTGGGCTGCGCGTCCGGCCGGGTGATCTCATCCACGCCGACCAGCACGGCGTGCTGTTGATTCCGCGCGAGTTCGCGGCCGAGTTGCCGGCGGCGGCCGAGCGAGTGATCAGTTCGGAGCAAAGCCTGCTGAGCTGGGTGCGCTCTTCAGAGTTCGATGCCGACGAGCTGATCGAGAGGCGGCGCGTCAAGCACTAATCGATCACGCCGGCTCCCAACCCACGAGCATAGACGTCCGCGAAAAAAGCACAGAGGACGGCCACCGGGGCCACGCCGATGGTGACGGCGGCAAACGTGAAACCTGAATCGGAGATGTCGACGCTGGTCGATCCCACCGCCGCCACCAGCGTTTGAGCGTTCTCGTCCGACACGAAGGCGAAGGCGTAGAAGTAATCGTTGAAGACGATCGCCAAGCCGAAGAGAAGGACCAGAGCACCCAGGTTCCGAAGGGGATCACCAGGCTCGGGTAAGTGACGATCAGAGCTAGAGGCGAGTTGAGGAGGTGAAGCCCGCTGAGCATGGTCACAAGGGGTAGGAAAAGGACTCCCTGTGGAAGTAGGTAGGTTGCGAAGAGCGCGACGACGATGCCCCTGCTGTAAGGCACGTCCAGGTAGGCAAGCGCGTATCCGGCGAGGAGGCTCGCCACGAGGCTGATGGCCAACGTGCTGATCATCACCAGCGCGGTGTTGGCCAGCCACTGCTGGAAAGTGTGAGATGAAAGCAGGTCCGTGTAGTTGGTCCAGTAGGGACTGTCCGGCCACCATGGGTTGCCTCGGATCAGCTGCTCGTCGGCGGGCTTGAGGGAGGCAACCAGCATCCATTCGAACGGCGCCAGCGCGAAGATGAGCAGGAGCGCCAGGAATATCAGCCAGGGCGCCTGCCTCAGCGCTTTGCTCACTGCCGGCCCGCCACCCTCACCACGAAGACCAGCACCACCAGGTAGACGGGGATGATCGACAGGGCAACTGCAGTGCCTACCCCCAGGGCGCCGTCCCGTAAGGCGATCTGGAATGCCATCGTACTGACGATGGTGGTCTCGTTGGCAGGCCCGCCACCGGTCAGCAGATGAACGATGGCGAAGTCGCCAAAAGTGCCGACCACGGAAAGGACGGTGCCGAGGGCCAGGGCCGAACCCAGGTAAGGCACCACCATCTCCCAGAGCCGGCGCAGCGGCCGAGCTCCATCGATGATGGCCGCGTCCAGAACATCGGCTGGGACCGAGCGCAGCGCCGCCAGCAGCAGCACCCCGAACAGGGCCGTCCCGTGCCAGACGTTGACAGTGATCAAGCTCGCCATCGGCAGCGGTCCCACTCCCAACCAGGCGATGGAGTCCGGGACCAGGTGGGCCTGCAGCAGCAGGTAGTTGATTCCGCCGTGGACGTTGCTGAAGAGGTAGTACCAGGCCACGGTGCCGATCACGACCGGGAAGACGAAGGGCAGGAACAGGAGGGCGTAGACCACCCGTCGGCCGGGAAAGCTACGCGCCAGAGCCAGAGCCATCAAGAGCCCGAGGCCGACCTTGATCACGGTGCTCAGGCTGGTGTAGACGGCGGTGTTGCGCAGCGCGTCCGCGTAGGTGCCCTGATGAAGCAGGTACAGGTAGTTCGCGAGTCCGATGAAATTGCCCGACTCGCCGACCTGGGCGTCCGTGAAACTGAACCAGACGGAAGGCCCAGCGGGTAGGCGATCACCCCGATCACGAACAACAAGGCCGGCGCCAGGAGCAGCGCCGGAACCACAAGTCGCCTAGGGCGAATAGCGGACGAGATACCGTACCCCTCAGCCTTTGACGGCGCCCGCAGTCATGCCGGCGACGAAGTAGTCGACGAAGAAGGAATACAACACGGCGACCGGGACCGAGCCCAGAAGCGCAGCGGCCATGAGCTCGCCCCAGAAGAACTCGTCACCGTGGATGAGCTCTTGCGTAACGCCGACCGGGATGGTCTTGACCAGGCTGTCATTCATGAAGATCAGCGCGTAGAGGAATTCGTTCCACGAGAGGGTGAAGGCAAACAGCGCGGCGGCAAGTATGCCCGGGACTGCCAGCGGGATGGCGATCCGCAGCATGGCCTGGATGCGGGTAGCTCCATCCACCAAGGCCGCCTCCTCCAGCTCACGCGGTATGCCTTTGAAGAAGCCCATCAGCATCCAGGTGCAGAACGGGATCAAGAAGGTCGGATACGTGAGGATCAGTGCCCACAGATTGTTGAACAGATGGAGCTCTCGGATGACGAAGGTCAGCGGTAGGAAGAGCAGCGTTGGTGGCACCAGATAGGTGACGAAGATTCCCCAGCCGATGGAGTCGGCGCCGCGGTAACGCAGCCGTGCCAGCGAGTAGCCGGCGAGGACACTGCAGAAGAGGGAGATGAGCGTGGAGACGATCGCCACGATCGCTGTGTTCAACGCCCAACGCGGGAAGTTCGTTTGAGTGAAGAGGTGCTGGTACCACGCAAGGGTCGGATCCCGGACCCACAGCGGGCTGACCGAGAAATCGAACAGCTCGGAGGCCGACTTGAACGACGTGACCGCCATCCAGTAGAACGGAAACAGCGTCACCACCAGGAAGAGGAGCAGCGGGATGTAGATGCGGATCGCGCGGCCGGCCAGGCTGTCGCCGATGACGCGGCCGGCCCTCGGCTTGCGAGTCTTGGGCGTCATAACCCCAGGCTGGGCAGACGGGGCGGTGCTTTGCACAGCCATCTACTCGGGCCTTCGGAGCATGAACAGGACGATGGCGACCACGATTGTGAGCAGGGGGAAGAGCACCAGCGAGATGGCGGCTCCCAGGCCGATGGCGCCCCCCGGGATACCCCATTGGTAGGCCCAGATGGAAAGCAGCTGGGTGCTGTTGTATGGGGCACCGTTCGTGAGCACGAACGGCCCCTGGAAGTCGGCGAAGGTGAGGATGGTCGAGAGCAGCAGCACGACCAGCAGCACCGGTCGCAGCAGCGGAAGCGTGATGTTGGTGAACTGTTGCCTACGGCTGGCGCCGTCGACCCGGGCCGCCTCGTAGAGGTCGACCGGGATGACCTGCATGCCGGCCAGGAAGGAGATGGCGTAAAAAGGCGTGCCGCGCCAGACGTTTACCACCATCAGCGCCGCCATCGCGTTGGCGGGCACTCCGAGCCAGTTGGGTCCTGGATAGTGCACCAGGTGTGTGTTCACCAGGAGCCAGTTGAGGACGCTGAACGTGGGGTCGAACATCCACCTCCAGGCCTCGTAGCTGAGCACGGTCGGGATGATGTAGGGAAGGAGCAGGGCCGCCCGGACGAAGCGTCGAAACGGGAAGACCTGGTTCAGCAACAGCGCCATGACCAGCCCGAGGCCAAGCTTGAACACGGTCGTGACCCCTGTGTAGAGGAAGGTGTTTACCACAGCCTCGTAGAAGACGCCGTCCGTGTTCCGAAACTCGAAGCGGTAGTTCCCGAGACCGATGAAATTACCCACGTTCCCGAGCTCGGAGTCCGTAATCGACAACCAGATCCCGAAAAGGAAGGGGTACAACAAAAAGATGCCCAGGACGAAAAGGGTTGGTACGAGCAGGAGATACCCGAGCGGCGCCTCACGGTCATAGATCCGCACGCGACGGTGCCAGACGGGGACCGCGTCAGCTCGGGTCGCGGTCCCCATCTCTAAGAGCCCACGCCAGCTGCGGTCAGGGCCGCTCGAAAATCGCCTTCAGCGACGTTTCCGCCGCTGAGACCGCGGCTTCAATGTCACCTGTGCCGCCGTTGGCCAACGCCTTGGCGAACATGTGCGTCTGCGCCTGGGCCGTCTTCTTGCTTGGCAAGGCCGGCCAGCCTGGCCACTTGCCCGGCGCCACCACGTCCTGAAAGGCCTTGAGCTTAGGGTCGCTTGCGAACACGGGGTCGTTATGAAACGCATCGAATGGGCCGGCGTTGTAACCGCCCGCGATCGTCGTCCACTTCATGTACTGGGTCGTGTCCATGAGGTAGAGGAGCATCGCCCTGGCGGTCTCCACATCCGGCGACCACTTCATTACGGCGTGGTTGAAGATCAAGTTCATGGCGAACGTGCCCTTGGGACCGCCCGGCATGGGAGCGTTGTTGGTCACGTCCGTGAAGTGGTGAAACTCGACCTTCTCCCGGATGTAGATGCTCGCCCCGTTCAGCGTCCCGCTGATACGGTCGGCGTGGTAAGCCTGGTTGTTGTCGGGGTCGAGCCATTCGGGGTGCACGACGAAGCCGGCCTTGACGGCCCCCTGCGCCCATTTGATTGCGTTCCGCGTCTCCTGGGAGTTGATGGCGACCGTCTTGCCGTCGGCGTTGACCTCCTTGCCGCCGAAGCCCCAGAGCACCGGGTTCCACATGGTCAGGGAGTCGCCATAGGCGTGCCCGTCGGTCTGCGAGATCGGCTTGCCGGTCGCCTTCAGCTTGGTGGCCGCGGTCGTGAGCTCGTCCCACGTCTTGGGGAAGTCGGTTACGCCCGCCCGCGTGAAGTAGTCGGTGCGGTAGGTCCAAGCGTTGGGAACGATCGTGTAGGGCATTGCTCGCCAGACGCCGTCTACTTTGCAGTAGGCCTCGTTTACGGGGTCAGGCTTCCCCAGCTTGCCGATCAGGATGTTGACGTCGTTGGTGACGTCCACGCAGGAATTGGTATAGAGATGCGGCCATCCGTACTGCATCTGGATGATGTCGGGACCAGAGTTTGCTTCGATCGCGGCGGCGGTCTTGGGCTGCAGCTGGTCGCCGGTGACGGTCTCGATCGCAACCGTCACGCCGTTGGCGTCGCCCCATTCGGCAGCCTGGCGTTTGAACTCGGCGTCGGCTTGCTTGACAAAGCTGGTCCACTGCAGCAGCCGGATCGAGGCGCCCTTGCGCGCCTTGGGGATGACGGCCGCCGGGCTCGAACTAGACTGGGGACCGCAAGAGATGATTATCTCGGGGAAGGCGATGGTGGCCACGGCCACCCCGGCTGTTTGCAGGAATTTTCGACGCGACCAGCCGGACTTGGCCTTCTTGCTTCCTTGCGCCATGGCAGGAACCCCCCCTACTAGTCAAAGGACGCCCTGGAGAACCCAATAGTAACTCCGGTTCTGGTTGCCGATTGATGTACCTGGCCGAGCTGCGCGGCCGCACCGAACCGATCCGCGTGGGCGTGGTCGGTATCGGCCGTATGGGCCGCGGCGTTGTGGACCAGGTCGCGACCATGCCGGGAATACGGGTGATGGCGGCCGCCGACGTGGACCTCGGTCGTGCAGTAGCCTGCTTGCGCGAGAACGGCTCGGACCCGTTGGTAACCGATGAGCTCGGCCCGGCCCAGGACGCTCTCCGCAAGGGGCGGCCGGTCGCCACTGCCGACGCGGGCCTGATGTCGCAGCTGGAGCTGGACGCGCTGGTGGAGGCGACCGGCCAACCCGAGGTGGGGGCGCGGGTGGCGGCCGATGCCATCGAGAACCGCCGCCACGTAGTGATGCTCAACGTGGAAGCGGACGTGGTCGTAGGGCCGATCCTGGCCGAGCGGGCACGGCGCGCCGGCGTCGTGTACACGCTCGCGGCGGGCGACCAGCCGGGTGCCATCTTCGAGCTCGCGGAGTGGGCGCAAACGCTGGGGTTCAAGATCGTGTGCGCCGGCCGTGGGACTGTGCTCTTCACGGACGACCACCACGCCACCCCGGAGACCTACCGGGAGCAGGCGGAACGCAACCGGAACAACCCCAAGATGTACTGCTCATTCCGCGACGGAACCAAGTCGCAAACCGAGATGGCGGCGGTCTCCAACGTGTTACGGATGCCGCCCGAGGTCCCCGGCATGCACGAGCCCTACTGCTGCTGGCAGGACCTCGGCCGCGTCTTCAGCCTGGAGAAGGACGGCGGCATCCTGCGCTCGGAGGGGGTGGTCGACATGGCCAACGCGATCGACCCCGATGGCCACTACGTGCACGAGGACAAGGTCTTCCCCGGCATCTTCGTCGTAGTCACGTCCGACCACGCCGGGGTTCGCTCTTCGATGGGTTCGATGTTCGAGCCCGGGTTCGGCGGCACGGCGCAGCAATGGGGTCCCAACTGGGGCCTCTTCCGCCCCTATCACCTGGCCTGCGTGGAGGTACCGATGTCAGTGGCACGCGCCGTGCTACAGGGCCGGCCGACGGGTGACCTCCGCGGCGGGATGGTTGCCGAGCTGATCGCGGTCGCCAAGCGGGATCTGAAACCGGGCGACGAGCTGGACGGCGCCGGCGGCTACGCGGTGTATGGACTGTCCGAGCGCTACCAGGTGGCGCGGGAACAGCGCCTCTTACCCTTCGGATTCGCCTACCGCGGACGCCTGAAGCGAGCAGTGGCGAGGGACCAGGCGCTCAGCTGGGACGACGTCGAGGGTGAGCGGTCGGGGTTCCTGTACGAGCTCCGACAGGAGCAAGACCGGCTCTTCAGCTAGCTCTACGAACTAGCGGCCTCGCGGCGCTACTCTGAACAGCGCTGATGGATGTAGTCCGCGTGGGCCGTGGCGGGCTGCAGGTGAGCAGGCTTTGCCTGGGCACGATGATCTTCGGCAGCCAGCGCGACCAGTCAGAAGCGTTCGTGATCATGGACATGGCCGCGGAGCTGGGGATCGACTTCATCGACGTCGCCGACGTCTACCCGGTCCCGCCTTCGTCGGAGACCTGGGGCCGCACCGAGGAGATCGTCGGCGCCTGGCTCCAGGGCAAACGCGAGCGGTTCGTGGTGGCAACCAAGTGCGTCAACCGCGTTGGCCCTGGCCGCAACGACTCCGGGGGCAGCCGCAAGCATGTGATCGAAGCTTGCGAGGCCAGCCTGCGACGTCTCAAGACTGACCGTGTCGACCTCTATTACCTACATCACTCGGACCTCGACACTCGGACCTCGACGCGCCCATGGAGGAGACGCTCGAGGCCCTCGACCGCCTTGTGCAGGACGGCAAGGTCCTTTACATCGGCGTCTCGAACTTTGAGGCCTGGCAGGTGGCGATGGCGATGCAGGCGATCGCGGAGTCCAACCTGGCACGCATCACCGTTCTGCAGCCTCGCTACAATCTGCTCAACCGATCGTACGAGCGCGATCTCCTACCGTTGGCGCGGGCCTCGAGCATGGGCGTCGTGCCCTACAACCCGCTCGGCGCCGGACTGCTGACCGGCAAGTACAAGCGCGGCGAGGAGCCGCCCGCCGAGTCCCGCTTTGCCCAAGGCGACTACGGCAGGATGTACCAGGGCCGCTATTGGAACGACCGCATGTTCGACGTTGCAGACGCGGTGGTGGAACTCGCCCGGGAGAATGGCACGCCTGCTCAGCTTGCGGTGGCCTGGCTGCTGGCGCAGCCGGACGTGACTGCACCCATCATCGGCGCCTCCAGGCCCGAGCAGCTGGTGGAGACGACGAAGGCGGTGGGGCTGAGTCTCTCCGATGCGACGCTGCAGCGGCTGGACCAGGTCTCGCAACCATTTCGGTAGTTGGTGGTCCTCAATGCGTCGTTGTCCGGTTGCTGTACCAATGCTGCATGCGCGTCAAGCCTGAGTTGACAGCAGTGCGAATTTCGAGTTCAGATTTGGCTCCGGGTCAAGATTTGGCTCCGGACCAGGGATTCGAACCCTGAACCTTGCGGTTAACAGATCGCTGCACCCCGTTCAGAAAAGACGCCTCGAATTCGCTGCGTGCCGTTGAGTGCCGCTGAGTGCCGCGGTTTATCGCCGGCGTTGCTGTACGAAAGAGACCTCTTGAGGCGGCCGCCGGCAAGCGGTTTTGAAGGCCGGAGGGCTTAACGTCCCAGACCGTCCGTGAACGGCTGCTGGAGTTCAGTCGCGAGCGCGATCTCTCGAGGAAAGGACTACGCAACATCTGTAATGCGGCGAAACACCGAATTTTGATGACGGCGGTCCAGCCGGAGTGTCACATTTTCTCGACGTGAATCGCATCAAAGAAACTCAGCCTCAGAGCCTCGATCAGCGCACGCGTACCGAAGGGTTCAAGCGAGGCCCTGGACAGCCTTCGCGCCGCCAGTGATGGACGAAGCTTCCCGGCCGCTCGAGGGTGAGGACATTGGAACCAAACATTGGGAAGACGCCCGCCATTGGGTGAGCATTTATGCCCGATCTCCTCGAATTCAGGCGGGGAATCCTCGATCGGGTTAGGCGCGATCTAACCAAGCTCGAGCCAGTCGCCCAGAGGGCGGCGGAGGCGGACCTCAAGATCATCGAGAGCCAGATTGAGGGCTATCAGAAACGGCTCGAGCTTTGGTCAAGACGCGTCTGGGATTTCCACGGCCTCTAGTGGGATCCAGCAGAGCGAATGATTCGAAACTAGCGTGCGGAGGCCACGCTGACCGCATGAGAGTTTCAGCTCCTCCAATTCCTGCTCGATCATCCACGCCGCTACTTCACTGTGAACCAGATCCTCGGCCAGGCCTGGGCCGAGCCCGCCCTCTTCCCGAAGGAGATCCGCAACTACGTACGCAGGTACGCAGGATCCTTTGTGTCATTGCGTCAACGAGAAGGCTATCGGCGTACGCTTGCGGCGAGCCGCGGTACTCGAACTATCAGATGCACTCGCCGCCCACGTCAGGCTGCATCGGGCGCGGGGCTGGACTGCAGACGGCAAGAGGTGAATGACCAGGCAAATTCAGCAACAGGCTCCGCGGCCCCACTCCCTTCCCAACCAAGGTGGTCACCGTTGGCGTCAGACTGGCGGAGGTGCGTTGCTCGGCCTAAGGCCCTCCTCGGCCGTGGGGCTTGACGGCGCGGGCGTTGCCGGTGGTCAGCTGAGGTCGGAGGTGGAAAATCATGGCTGTCTACGAGTTCGAGTGCAAAGCGTGCGGCGAGCACTTTGAGGTAAGCGTCCCGATCAGCGAACACGACCGCCTGAAGAAACGGCCGCCAAAGTGCCCCAAGTGCGGCAAGTCCCGGGTGCAGCAGCTGGTCTCTAGCTTCAGCACCAAGGCGCCAAGCAAGTACTGAGTCGGACGTCGGCGATCACCCCTGGCGCTGAAGGCTGGGAGCACTCCATGTCGTCGGCGCTGACGGTCGCGCGGACGGGCAGGGTCCTAGCTCCGTTTCGCCGGGACACATCGGGATCGTGATGCAGTCGACCCGTTGTCGCAAAACCGCGGCCAAATAATGGGCGCGCCACGCCGGTGTGGGGTGGCGCGGGCATCGACACCTCGCTGGCAGGTAACCGCAGGCTGCAGGACCTGCGTCGGCAACTGCTGCCTAGGCGGAGCTGGCTCTTCACGGACTACGCACGGCACCGGAACTCGTACCGGTAACGAGGGCAAATCAGCGGCTGGGCAGACGTTCTTTAGCTATCGCTTCCCTGAACGAAAATTCGTTCCGTACTGAACTGCACTGTCGTCTGGTCGCTTGCGGCGAGCTCGCTTCCGAGCGGTGATGGACTTCAGCTTCCGGCGAGCACTCGGAGCAACGAAGTACTTTCTCCGTCTCGCCTCGCGCTTGGCCATGAGGCTGTCAGCACGGAAGAGACGGAGCGCAGGCTCGAGTTCTTCGGGGCCATCCAGAACAAGCTTGGTCCCGACCTGACGGTGCCTATCAAGCAAAGAATCCCGTCATGGTTCTGTAGTCGTGTCTCGACCGCTGGTGTCCGATTGGGTCACGGCGCGGTAATGAGCCTGCCGCAGCCGTTGGTCTTCGAGCCTCTGCTCGTCCAGTCTCTGCAGCTCCCTCCGCTCGCGGCCTGCCTTCGACGTGAGGTGGAGCCGATCGAAGAGATTTCGCATTCGCTCTGAGTATGTGCCCTTTCGTCGCAGCTGACGCTGGAGCGCCCGAAGCCACGCGCAACTTTTCTGGGGCTGGCGTCCGCCTCATCATCTACCGCGCCACTGCGCCAGGGACCGCGACCACTCGTGCGTCATTAGGGCCGGGAGCCTTTCTCAGGGCCAGTTCGCCGCGCTAGTTCACGACGTGCACACTCGATCGCCGAGGAAGGATCGTGGTGGGTGATGTGCTCGCAGCTCCAGACTCCCCGGCCGTCCGACTGCTTGACCACTGCCGTGTAGTCGAGGCGTCCCGCTTGTTGAACATAGGACGCCTTCAGGTCGGGAGCCACATAACCCATTCTGCTCCACGCGAAAGAACAGACCGCCGACGACTGTCTGGAAGCACGCCGAACGCGAGATTCGCCTCCAGGCATGGGGCGGCACTATTTCGGCGCCTCTTTTGAGTCGTGATCGTCCACTCGTGATGAGCTGCCCTCATCGCTGTTTTTCCTGGCCGCAGGTCTATGCTGAGTTGCAGCGGCTCACTTCCTCATCCCGTGACAACTTTTGAGTTGAGTGGCGGACATTGCCGAGCGCCGCCGCTCGGCATCGCGGCACAAACCATCGGGAAGGGTCATTGCCTAGCATGTGACCTGACCCGACGCCGCGCGTCATTCATCGCTGGCGATTCAGAATCGGGCGTGCGCGGGCCCCCGGCTCATTGATTATCGATGGTTAAAACAGCAAGTCCTACAGCCGACCATGACGAAGGGCATGTCCACGATCGCCGAACCCATCTTGTCGGCCAAGGGATCGCGCGCGGAGCCGGCGCGGCAACCCTGGCCAAGGCCAGGGCCGGTAGCAAGCTCTCGAGGTGGCCGGCAAACGGGCTCGCGCACGAGCTGATCTCGGTTGCCGAGCAGCTGATCGTCAGGGGCAAGGAACAGGGCTACCTGACCCCCGACGACATCCTCCAGGGCTTCCCCGAGATCGAGGGGGAGCCGGACCAGATCGTCCCCGTCTTCGCCGCCTTCAAGGAGATCGGCATTGAGGTCACCGACGGAGAGAAGGACTTCGAAGAGGTGGAGCAGATCGACGACGAGATGCTCCTCGAGATCGAGGTAATGGATTCGGTTTCGCTCGACGATCCGATCCGCATGTACCTCAAAGAGATCGGTCGCTTCAGCCTGCTGACGGCCAACGACGAGGTCGAGCTGGCGCAGGCGATCGAGGCTAAGCCCCTCCACGATGCGCTCAAGGCATTGAGCGTGGTCGAGGAGGTCGAGGGCCGCCGGCGCAGCCTCGATGAGATGCTGCCCGACATAATCGAGCGCCTGGCCACGGTCAAGCGCATAGGCCAGCAGGCGTACATCGCCCAGGAGTTGCTGGGCCTCGCCGACTTATCCAAGCTTCAGAGCCTTGTCCACTCCGCCGCCGCCGAGCGCCAGCGCCAGGCCAACGGCACGGCCTCGTCGGGCCAAAGCACTGAAGTGCCCGATGATTACTGCACCGCCCGCCGTCGGCTCACCGAGCGTCATGAGCGGGCCTACGCGGCCAAGCAGCGCCTCACCGAGGCGAACCTGCGCCTCGTGGTCTCGATCGCCAAGAAATACATTGGCCGTGGCATGTCATTTCTCGACCTCATCCAGGAAGGCAACATCGGCCTGATCCGCGGGGTCGAGAAGTTCGACCATCACAGGGGCTACAAGTTCTCGACCTACGCCACGTGGTGGATCCGCCAGGCCGTCACCCGTGCCCTCGCCGACCAGGCGCGGACGATCCGCATCCCCGTGCACATGGGGGACCTGATCCATAAGTTGGTGCGGGTGTCCCGTCTCTTGCTCCAAGAGCTGGGCCGCGAGCCGAGCGACGAGGAGATCGGCGCGGAGATGGGGATCACGCCGGAGAAGGTGCGGGAGGCCGTCAAGTTCGCCCAGGCCCCGATCTCGCTAGAGACCCCGATCGGCGAGGAGGAGGACTTGCACCTCGGCGACCTCGTCGAGGACCGGGAGGCGGTCTCACCGTCCGACGCAGCCTCGCTCACCATGCTCCGCTCCGATGTCGAGCATGTCCTGGATAGCCTTACCCCGCGCGAACGGCGCGTACTCCAGCTCCGCTTCGGCCTTGACGACGACCACGAGTGCACCCTGGAGGAGGTCGGCAAGCGCATCGGGGTGACCCGTGAGCGCATCCGCCAGATCGAGACCAAGGCGTTGCGCAAGCTCCGCCACCCGTCGCGCTCGACGAAGCTCCGCGACTACCTGGATTAAAGCGACCCCGCGCCCCCGGGATCCAAACGAGTCGAGACAGCACACTACTCAGCCGAACAAGGGTAAGTACATAATGGGTTCAAGCCCGCAGGGGCGGACCGCGACAACTCTAAAAGACGAGGAGGTGCTGGCCCTACCCTAGCCCCCGGACCCAAGGATTAAGGGACGTGTTCCCGTTCGAGAGGTTCACTGAGCGAGCCAGGAAGGTTCTGGCCCTCGCCCAGGAAGAAGCTGAAAGGTCCCACCACAGCTACATCGGCACGGAGCATGTCCTGCTCGGGCTACTGCGAGAGGGCGATGGGATAGCGGCCAAGGCCCTTAACAACCTTGGCGTAGAGATCGACAAGGTCCGCAAGACGATCGAGCCCTTGCTCGGGCCCAACCAGCGACTCATCGTCCAGCAGCAGATCATCCCCACCTCGCGCGTCAAGAAGGTGATCGAGATCTCGTTCGAAGAGGCGCGCCGGATGGGCCACAACTACGTTGGCAGCGAACACCTGCTACTTGGCCTCCTTACCGAGGGCGAAGGCATCGCCGCCCACGTACTGCAGGATCTCGGCGCCACCTTGGACAAGGTCCGGGTTGAGATGGAGCGCCTTCGCCAGGGCTCCATCGAGGAGGAGTCGGAACAGGCGCCCAAGAAGGCCTCGAAGACGCCGCTTCTGGACCAGTTCGGGCGTGACCTCACCGAGCTCGCCCGCAAGAACTCGCTCGATCCCGTGATCGGCCGCGAGACCGAGATCGAGCGTGTGATCCAAATTCTCAGCCGCCGGACCAAGAACAACCCCGCCCTAGTCGGCGAGGCCGGCGTCGGCAAGACTGCGATCGCCGAGGGCCTGGCTCAGTTGATCACGCTTGGTAACGTCCCTGAGTCGCTAATGAACAAGCGCGTGCTCACACTCGACATAGGCGCGCTTGTAGCCGGCACCAAGTACCGCGGCGAGTTCGAGGAGCGGCTGAAGAAGATCATCGACGAGATCCGCTCCAGCCGCGAGGTGGTGCTCTTCATCGACGAGCTGCACACGCTGGTGCACGCGGGCGCCGCCGAGGGCGCCATCGACGCCGCCACCATCCTCAAGCCCGCGCTCGCCCGCGGCGAGATCCAGTGCATCGGCGCCACCACCCTCAACGAGTACCGCAAGTACATCGAGAAGGATGCCGCCCTGGAGCGCCGCTTCCAGCCGGTGTTCGTTGACCAGCCCACGGTGCTGGAGACGATCGACATCCTGCGGGGTCTCAAGTCCCTCTACGAGAGGCACCACCGCGTCACCATCACCGACGCCGCCGTCAGGGCGGCGGCCGTCCTGAGCGACCGTTACGTCGCCGACCGGGCCCTCCCCGACAAAGCGATCGACCTCATCGACGAAGGGTCGGCCCGCGTGCGCATGAAGCTGACCACGACCCCCGACGAGCTGAAGGACCTCCAGAAGGAGATCAAGAACCTGAAGGCCGAGACGGAGGACGCGATCGCGCACCTGGGGTATGAGAATGCCGCCGCCATGCGCGACCACGAGAAGGAGCTCAGGGAGAAGTACGCCCAGAAGGAGTCCGCATGGCGCGACAAGCTGGGCGAGATCGTCCCCGATGTGGGCGAGGAGGACATCGCCCAGATCGTGGCGGCCTGGACCGGCGTGCCAGTCTCACGGCTGGTCGAGGAGGAGACCTCGCGCCTGCTCCGGATGGAAGAGGAACTACACAAGCGGATGGTCGGCCAGGACGAAGCGATCGTCACCGTCTCGCAAGCGGTGCGCCGCGCCCGCGCCGGCCTCAAGGATGCGCGCCGGCCGATCGGCTCCTTCATCTTCCTGGGTCCGACAGGCGTCGGCAAGACTGAGCTGGCCAGAGCGCTGGCCGCGTACCTCTTCGATTCCGAGGACGCTCTCATCAAGCTCGACATGTCGGAGTTTATGGAGCGTCATACAACCGCGAGGCTGGTCGGTTCCCCGCCCGGCTACGTCGGCTACGACGAGGGCGGCCAGTTGACCGAGGCGGTGCGCCGCCGGCCCTACTCGGTGATCCTCTTCGATGAGATCGAGAAGGCGCACCCGGACGTCTTCAACATGCTGCTGCAGATCCTCGAGGACGGCCGGCTGAGCGACGCAAAAGGCAAAGCGGTCAACTTCGCCAACACGGTCATCATCATGACCTCCAACCTGGGCATCCGCGATGTGAACCAGGCCGGAACGTCCCTCGGCTTCCAGCCCGCAGTGGTGGACGAGGCCGATGAGGTCGAGCGGCGCCACAAGAACACGAAAGAGAAGATCGACGAGGAGCTGAAGCGGATGTTCCGCCCCGAGTTCCTCAATCGGGTCGACGCCGTGGTCGTCTTCAAGAGCCTGACCACGGGGCAGATCCGTCAGATCGTCGACTTCCAGCTGGCCAAGCTTGGCAAGCGCCTGGTCGACCAGCGGATAACGATCGAAGTGACCGACGCCGCCAAAGATCTACTGGCCAAGGAGGGTTATGACCGGATGTATGGCGCCCGGCCGCTACGGCGCGTGATCACGAGTCGGATTGAGGACCAGCTCTCCGAGCATCTCCTGCGAGGGAAGATCGCGCGCGGCGACACTGTCGTGGTCGACGTCAACCCCGAGGGCGGCTTCACGTTCCACGGCGAGGCGCGCCGGAACGAACTCGCCTCAAAAGATTCCTCACCTCCGCAGGGCGGGCCGGCTTAGACTGGCCTTCCCTCGTCAACCCTGGGCTCCGGCGGCCCCATGCTCCACTTCAATACAGCGCATCTATCGAGAACACATTTGACGAGGATTTTCTGACGATGACGCGCGAGGTCAGGGCACCCAACGAGGTGCTCAAGGTTGCTGCTGCCTCCAAGCCGGTCTTGGTTGCCGGTGCCATCGCCGGAGTAATCCGGAGTCAGAGCCGAGTCGAGATTCATGCGATCGGGGCTGCCGCCGTCAACCAGGCCATCAAAGCGATCGCTATCTCGCGGGGTTACGTTGCGCCCGCGGGCCTCGACCTGGTGTGCATCCCGTCCTTCGTCGACTTGTCGCTCGGTGGCCAGGAAAGGACCGGGATCAGACTCCTGGTGGAGGTGCGTTGACGGTAGTGTCTTCGATCAGACGGGCCTGGCCATCCAGACCCACGGCAAGGCGGCATCGCGCACTGTGCTCGCGATCAGCGAGCCCAGCCTCCGGGCCGCGGCGCGAATCGGTTAGGCCGGCTTGAGTGCGCTGGGCTCGCCCATCCGGCGTCCGGCCATTCGCCTGTCGGTGGCGAATAGGACGCGCCGGCCGACGTGCGCGCGCTCTGGACACCGCCTCTCACCGAAGCGGCGTTCGATGGTAGACCGCCGTTCGCCCACTCGGCGGTCGGCCCTCCTTGGAACCAACGTTTCGCCCACTCGGCGGTCGGCCCTCCTGGGAACCAGCGTTTCAATAAACGCCATCTCACCCTCCCTTTCGAGACTCATCGAAATTGAGGCAACAGCACGCGGCGATCGAGCGTGCTCCAGCTTCTCGTCGATGCAGCCTTCTGATCGCCGCCGGTCGAGCTCGTAGCCGGGCGCCAGATCCCCGAATTTCCATACTACAACCGGGGCCCGCGCGGCGGTCAGGCCGCGCCGAAGAGGGGTCCGGTTCTCGGCTGTTTCCGGACGAGCAGCACGGCGTCATCGGCGAGTGCCAGACCGGCCACGATATTCGACTCCGCGCCTGAGTTCGGGTTGACTCGCAGATCGTCGATGCCGTCTGCGACCCTGCCGAGAAAGCGATCGTAGACAGGGCGGCCCGAGGGGTTCCGGCCGTCGAACCACATCCGGGCCTGCCGCCCAAGCCGTCCATATTCGGTTCGTCCCGTGACGGCAGCCAGGCGGTCCATCACGAAGACCGCCGACTGGACGTCGTAGGGCCGCACCCGCCCGGCGCGGAATCCGGACTCGATCAGCTGAACAAAGATCTGGTCGGCGCTCCGCTCCGCGACCGCGACCAGGTCCTCACGGTCGAGGAGAGCTCCCGCGTCCGCCAGGACCGCCTCCTGTATGTGGCCCCACAAATGCGGAGCGCCACGCTCGTCGGGCGAGTTCATCAATAGATCGCCGGAGCGGGACTCCAATATCTCGTCGCTCCACGCGCCAAGCTGACTCAGAAGCGCGACGCTTGGCTCCGCTACGAGCAGGTGTAGGAGGGCAGTCATTTGTAGGGCCCGGACGTTGGACGGAATGCCAGGCTGGCCGGCTGCCTGCATCCCCAGGTTTAGCGCATCCCGAGCCCGTTGATCACCCAGGACGAGCCATGCCTTGACCATGGCGTTGAGCGCCCGGCCCTGCCAGAAGTTGACGCCGGCCTCAGAAGTCCTGCCGCCAACATTGCGACAGCCAGTCCAGTCGTATACGAAGTTGACCCAGTGGCCGCTGCCGTCGTGCATCCAGAGAAGGAACTCGAGCAAACCTTCGGCCCATGCGCGGAGCCTCAGGTCGCCCGTGGCAGCGAAGAGGTCGCATAGGAGCTCACAGCCGCGGGCGGCGTCGTCGACACACGCCACTCCCTCAAACCCGGCTTCCGCGGCGGGCTGAATGTCGTCTCGGACGTCGGCGTAGACGGCGATTGCAAGCGCGCGCGGCCCGGCGGCCGCCAATGGGCGGGTCAGCCGCGCCAGCTGCCTCAGCAAGGTGTGAGCTGCTCGACGATCTCCCTGACTGAGAAGTCCGCGGCGGCCAGGCAGCTGTCGGCTGCGCCGTAATAGAGGCGAATCCGGTCGCCGTCTGGGTCGAGCGGCACATGGCCGCATGAGAAGACCGTGTCGTTGAAGAGGCCGGTCCGTTCGTAGGGCTCGGTAGGGGCAAGGATCGGCTCCGGCGAGCGGGCGATCACCCGGCTCGGGTCGTCGCCATCGAGCAGCAGTCCTCCCATCGCATACCGCATGTTCCGGTCGACACCGTGGTAGAGCTCGAGCCATCCTTCGCGGACTCTGAACGGCACCGCGCCCGCCCCGGTACGGACTTCGTCCCAGCAGTTCCAGCGGGGAAGCGCGAGGGGCGTATGGCCGCCCCACTCAATGAGGTCGTCGGAGTACGCGATCCAGATACCCAACACGCGTCCGAACGACTGCGGCATGGGTCGAGTCAGCGCGACGTAGCGGCCGCCGATCCTCTCAGGGAAGATCGCGACGTCCTTGTGATCGGGCATGAACATCACGCCATGGCGCTCGAAGGAGCGGAAGTCGGTGGTGGTTAGCCGGCTCGTCGTGATCCCGATACGCGCTACCGAAACGTAGGTGATGTGCCAAACCCCGTCGATGAGGGTTGCACGGGGATCCTCGCAGCCGTACTCCTCGAAGCTGTTCGCGGGCATCACGGCGGGCTCGGGATCGACCTTGAAGTGCACCCCGTCGGTGCTGCGTGCCACGCGCAGGTGTGACAGCTGGGACAAATAGTCCCGAATATCGTTGGCTGCGCCAGAGCCCCCAGTCTTGCTGTGGAACCGGATGGTACGCGGGTCACTCAGGTCGAGGCCGGACAGACTCCGAGGTAGGTAGGCGGCGATCAAGCGCGCCGGCTCCTCGCGCGTGTCCAGAAAGGAGATGCCGACGAGGTCCTTCCCCGGAATGCCGACGGGCAATGGGCGGAGACAGACCTCGGGACCAGTGAGGTCCAGCATCTGCGCTCCCGGCGGTGCGACCGTCACGCTGATCGGCCGCTCGGCGACGCGCAGGAGGAGCACCGCCTCATCCCCTACGCGAGCGGCAGCTGCGTTGAAGACGGAGACCACTTCGAACTCGGGTCGAGACGGCGAGATGCTGGCGCGCGTGAGGATGGGGTTCTCGGGCAGCCGAGCACCGAGCTGCCGACCAGGGGTGGCAGCCGTAATGTGCGGCGGCTGTCCGCCCTCCCGCACCCTGGCTAGGCCGCTCATGAGGTCGACCCAGGTTCGGCCCAGCTTCGGCCATGTCATGTCCTTCGCGTACGCGTAAGCCATGTGCTCAAGGGTGCCCTTGCGCGAGGGGTCGGCGAGGATGGAGTTCACCGAGCTTGCAATCTGTTTCGAGTCGCGAAAATCGACAAGCATTCCGCGCCCGTCGGCAAGCGCCTCAACGGCGTGCAGATATCGTGTCGATACGATCGCCTTCCCAGCTCCCAGCGCGTAAGCGAGCGTGCCGCTGGTGATCTGACGCGGATCAAGGTACGGCGTCACATACACATCGGTTGCCAGCAGTAGATCGACGATCTCGCGCTGCGCCAAGTAATGGTCTAGAAAGTAGACGTGGTTAGCCAGCCCGAGTCGCCCGACCGTTGCCCTCAGGTGATTGCGATACTGCTCGCCCTGCGTCCGCAGGAGGTCGGGATGTGTCTGGCCGGCGATCAGGTACAGAGCGTCAGGGTGCTTTTCGACGATCGCCGGCATTGCCTGCACCATGAACTCGAGTCCCTTTCGAGGATCCACGAGGCCGAAGGTGGAGACTATGGTCCGGCCCTCGAGGCCCAACCTCGCCTTGAATCGAATTCGGCCATGCGGCTCGATCGCCGGCATCCCATGTGGGATGACCTTGGGTTGCGTCCGTAGCCCGTAGTCCGACCGAAGCAGTTCCACCGCCGCTCCGGCCATGACGACCACGTCCTGGCTCAGCCCTGCTATCGACTGCACCGCCGCTCGCATCGAAGTTGAGGGCTCGGGCGGAACCGAGTGAAGCGTCGTCACGACCGGCTTCCTGAGCTCCTCGAGGAACGGGCGCAGGTGGTCTTCGTAGACGCTCTCGGTCCCGTCTGCTCGCCAGACCCCATAGAGGCCGAACTCGTGCTGGACGTTCACGACGTCGACCTTCGATGCATTGATTGCCGCGGCCGCGGCACGATAGGAGGCTGAATCGCCCTGCTGGATCCGCCAGCGCACATCGTGTCCATACAGCCGGACGACGTTCGGCTCGTCGATGGCCGCCACGCGGGCGATCAAGCTGGGGTCGGCCGCCCGCGTCGCCGCCATCAGGTCGGAAGTGAAGGTGGCGATTCCGCAGCGGCGGGGCACAGATGTGGAGACGAAAGCGACTTGAATGGCCATCTGACCATACACGGCTCACAACGTGTCCGATATTCGGCTGTGGTGTTTGAACCGGTCCAGCCCGGGGCACACTGCCTGTAGTCATCCCCCATTGGGATGCCCGCTTGCGGTGGCCGACCGCATCTACCTCGAACAGGCCCGTGGCTAGTTCTGGCGAGTTCGAGAAGAGGAGTCAGCGATGACTAACGGAACCATCAAGAAGCTCGTTTCCGACCGCGGCTTCGGCTTCATAGCGGCCGAGGACGGTAAGGAGTACTTCTTCCATCGCGACGCAGTCGACAACTTCGACTCGCTCAACGGTGGAGAGAAGGTCACCTTCGAGGTTGAGCCGAGCCCGAAGGGCCCGCGTGCGAAGCAGGTCAGGCTCAGTCAGTAGTCGTCAAACGGCTCAAGTGCAGCCCGCATCGGAGCCGCCCGTTGCCGGACCAAGAGGGGAGTGAGGCCGCGGCAACCCCTCTCAGTGGCCCGGGTTGCGGGGGGGGAGTGTTGGTCTAAGTCAGCGTGCGCTTCCGGGCACAGCCGTTGGTGTACGGTCAGCGCCTCGACTTCGTGATCCATTGCTTAGCCTCCGCGCCTTCGCATGGCCTTCGATTTCCTGGGCGGCTGCCCCAATTGCGATTCGCTGTGACTTCCGCCTCGCGCCGCCTATCTGATCGCTCTGAGCTGGCGCGACAGCCCGCCTCCGCTTCGCCTGCTCCCAGGACCACGACTATCAAGCAGCCCACAACTCCGGGCGACCGCACTGGGTCTCGTCATCGAATGCGGTTGGTGTCAGGTTGCTGTCAGGTTGCTGTCAATCAAGGGCACCGACCTCGGATGGGAGCCAGATTCGAGTTCAGATTTGGCTCCGGACCAGGGATTCGAACCCTGAACCTTGCGGTTAACAGCTCGCTGCGCCCCGTTCAGAATTCGCGGCTCGAATTCGCGGCGTGCCGCTGAGTGTCGCCAATTAGCACCGTTTGCCACCGGCGTTGCTGTATGAAACGGCCTCCGGACACCGCGCCCAACAAACGGTTTTGAAGACCGCGGGTCTAGCGTCCAGGGACGTCCACCCACGTCCGCTCAAGTTGAATCAGGGACACCGCCAATCCGCTGCCTTTCGCTCTTGTCCGCAGTCATCCGCCAGGTTGGCTGTCATCTTGGCTGTCGGAGAGACAGGCGGCGCGAGCTCGGGCGTGCTGTCGCGTGCGGACCCCCCATACGTAGCGAAGTCGGTCAGCATGGAGTTCGGCCCTGAGGCGATGTGAATCACGGGCTCCGTATGAAGCCGTCGACCCCAGTCGAGCGAGGAATGGCGCCCAGGCGCGTCGCCGCTCAGCGCCTTGAATGCGGAAACCGACACTAACTCGCCGCGCCGACTACCTCAGTTCTGGGGTGCTTTGAGAGGCCACGGCCTAGTCTCGGACTGGCAGCGAAATGTCTAGGAGGGATAGACGATGACGGTTCGTCGCGGCTCAGTTTCAGCGGAGTCCAGGCTATCGCAATTCTGTTCTTGGTCAGCTGCTCGGCGCCAGCTTAAACCGAAGGTTCAGGGTTCGACTTCCTGCCGCGAGCACCATCATAGACGTGGGCGTGATTTAGGGGCTGAACTGTCTGGCTTGAGGCCACACACGGTCGGACTTCTTCACCTGTTGCGTGGTGGCTGCTTGTGTTGATCTCGGTACCAAATCAGCAGAATCAAAGCTCCGATCAAGGCTGCAAGAATCCAAGTTACGACAGAGAAATGTCCCGACAGCCCCGCGACGATATTGCCGCCTAGCGCGACCAGCCCAAGCGCCATCAGGGTTGCACGCCTGATGCCCAGGCCCACGCCCGTCGTTCGCAACGGAGTACGACTGGGTCTGAGAGAAGCTAGCCGAAACGACATCACCGTGAGCGCGCTCGACGCCAGAAGGGTGATTGCGCTCACGGCGATAAAGGCACCATCCAATGATCCCATCGGGACGAGAAAGGACGCGGCCACCACAGCGGCCAGGCCGAAGGCTCCTGCCATTGTGGCCACCAACGAGTAGAAGCGCCAGCGCTCAAGTCTTACAAAACCAGCCTGCCTCGACGGTTGCGACGTCTTGATCATGCCCTCCACATCCACCTTAGTGCGGATTGTGCCCGAGATACCAGGCGGTCATATCAGCGACGCCCGCAATGTAACCGAAGAGCTCCATAGCAAATACATCGTTCGACGCGTTGCGAATATATACGTATGCATCATGTGCTCGCTGAGCATTTATGTACGCCGCTTCAAGCTCATCGACGGACAATCCGGCAGTCTTCCAGTAAACGTACGTGGCAGCGCCACCGGTCACGATGTCGATGAGGTCGAGTCCGAAACTGAGTACGGTCTTGGGGCTGTGGTCGCCGTGAATAATGAGCCAACCATCAGCGACCGCTGCAATCACACCGGTTTCGATGATGCATGGCCCTGTGTACTCGGCTGACTCGGGGGCCACTACAAGAATCGCGCTGCACACTGCACCAACGGCATGGGCGCTGTCTGAGAAGTTCTGGGGCGTAAAGGCGGACTTCCAATCCTGGGCCTTCGCACTGGTTATCAGCGCGCTGATTCCAGCACCCCAGTTCCAGGTCAGTGGGTTATTCGGATCGGGTGAGGATCCCAGTCCGCTCAGGTCCGCGCCGTTCAATGGGTCGTCCTGAGCCAATCCGTATGGCTCGTGGGTGGTTGAAACTCGCGGATCGCGGGTGATGAATTGACCGGACGCCGGATCGTAATACCTGGCCCTTAGGTAGTAATACCCCGATTCCGAATCGAAGTACTGACCCGCATACCTGAAGGGATTCGCAAGCATACCCGTCGATGCCGTCAGGTTCCCGTAGGGGTCAAACGTATACGTGTTCGTGGTCGCACCCTTAGAGTTGGTGATGACACGGGTGCTGCCGATTTGATCTTGGTGGTAGTAGTACACCGACGTCGTTCGGCCACTCGTCACGATCTGCTCGAGCGGTAAGCCACGGAGGCCTGTTACGAAGTTTGTCGATCCATCCATCAGGATAGTTGGCAGCCCCTCGGTGAGCGACCAGACCTCCTGAGCGGTCGCGCCGGATACGGTCTTGCTGGCGCGGACGCCATCACCGGTGTATTTGTAAGTGGCCGTGGTGCCATAACTCGCCAATCTGCCCGCTTGGTCGTATCCGAGGTTGGTGCTCGCGTTGTTCTGATCGGTGACCGCAGTCCGATTGCCCACATTGTCGTATGTGTAGGTTAGCTTTTGGACCAAGGTCGAGCCGTTCATCTTGGTCAGGGTGCCGGG
>WNFF01001714.1_pt1 | contig 25715 bp, 24 predicted proteins | sample 5400441 | NCBI WGS metagenome assembly WNFF01 (sample SAMN13153345, study PRJNA577476) | soil metagenome | isolation source: 120 cm saprolite under Douglas fir tree site 2 hole 3 replicate 1 | place: USA:California | collected 2015-04-18
TAGGAATCTGTGTAGATACCCTAGCGCGAAAGCGGGGGGCACCACTGCGTGCTGCGCTGCGCCCGGGACACATGAAGCGCTTGCGCTGCACCGCATCCGGGACACACCGCGGCCACCGCTTGAATTAGCGCCCATGCGCCTGCGCGGGCATGACAGCGGAGTGGTTCTTTGCTTTGGCACTGACTTAGCGCCTATGGGGACAAGCCCGGCCATGACGGCGGAGAGATTGTCTGCGCCACCCATTCTCGGCCTGGTGCTCGCCGGCGGGCTGGCGCGGCGCATGGGCGGCGGCGACAAGGCCCGCATCCGCATCGGCGGCAAGAGCATTCTCGAGCGCGTGCTGACGCGACTTCGGCCGCAATGCTCCGCCGTCATTCTCAACGCCAACGGCGATCCCGCCCGCTTCGCCGACACCGGCCTGCCGGTGGTGGCGGACGGCGTTGCCGGCTTCGTCGGCCCGCTCGCCGGCATCCTCGCCGGGCTCGACTGGGCGGCGGCGCATGCGCTCGACGTCGCCGACGTGCTGAGCGTGCCCGGCGATTGTCCGTTTCTGCCGGCCGACCTGGTCGCGCGCCTCGACGCGGCGCGCCGGACAGCGGGCCGGCCGCTCGCCTGCGCGCGCTCGGGCGATTGGCGACACCCGGTGGTCGGACTATGGCCGGTCACGTTGCGGGCCGATCTGCGCAAGGCGCTGGTCGAGGAGGGCCTGCACAAGATCGAGAGCTTTACCGCCCGCCATGGCGTCGCTGTCGCCGAGTGGGCGAGCACGCCGGTCGACCCCTTCTTCAACGTCAACGCCCCGGAAGACGCCGCCACGGCGGAGCGCATTGCGGCGCAGCAATGCGACGTTTGAGCGCTTGATCGCCATCTTGCGGCTTATATTTATCGCATGCTGTCGGCATTTGTCGTATCATGGCACAAATCAATCGAGGCGACGTAGCACAGGGGTCCGCACCATGAAGGCTTTCATCGTTGCTTGCATCGCGGCGGCTGCGCTCGCGATCTGCGCCGTCCTGGTCCTCAACGGCATCCAGAAGCCGGCCGACGTCGCCTTCTCGACCGAGAGCGTGCGCATCTGATACCAACGGCGCTGCCTCTCGACCCGTCATGCCCGGGCTTGACCCGGGCATCCATCAAAAAAGCCTTTTGATTAAGATGATGGATTGCCGGGTCAAGCCCGGCAATGACGAGAAGAGAGTCAGGCTCTAGCGCCGTTGGTATGAGCCTGTCTCAGCCCGCGAGCGCCGCGTAGGAGAGAAATCCGACGGTCGCGCCCGGCTCGATCGCGGTCGTATCTTCGGTGAGCTCGACGAGACCGTCGGTCTCGGTGAGCGAGGTGATGATGCCGGCACCCTCCTGGGCGTGCTTGACCGCTTCGATCACGCCGTCGTGCGCGCGCGTGAGCTTCACCCGCACATACTCGCGGCGGCCGGCTTTCTTGCGATAGCCGAAGCCGGCGCGCACCGGCAGCGCGAACAGCGCGGACATCTCGGCGCCGGCGAGCCGCAGCAGCAGCGGCCGCACCACTCGCGCAAAGGTGACGTAGACCGCGGCCGGATTGCCGGGCAGGCCGACGAAGGCCGCGCCCGCGTCTCGACTCGCTCCGGGGATGACGCCCATCGCCACCGGCCGGCCCGGCTTGATGGCCACCCGCCAGAACACCAGCCGCCCCACGGCCTCGACCGCGCGCCGCACGTGGTCGGCCTCCCCGGTCGAGACGCCGCCCGAGGTGATAACGAGGTCATGGGTCTGCGCGGCCGCCGAGAGCGCGCGCGCGAGCCGGTCGGGATCGTCCGGCAGGATGCCGAGATCGGTCGATGCGGCGCCGAGCCGCCGGATCAGCCCCGCCAGCAGATAGCGATTGGCATCGAACAACGCCGGCGGGGGTCGTGGCGAGCCCGGCTCGACGATCTCGTCGCCGGTCGAGAACACGGCGACGCGAACGCGACGGAACACGTCGAGCGCGGTCAGGCCGACGGCGGCGGCGAGCGCAACATCCTGCGCCCGCAGCCGCCGGCCGGCCGGCAGCACCACCGATCCGGCGGGCGCGTCCTCGCCGGCAAGCCGGACATTGGCGCCGACCGCGAGGCCCGGCGGAACGACCACCGCCTCGCCGTCGGCGCGCACGTCCTCCTGCATGAACACGGTGTCGGCGCCCTGCGGCATCGGCGCGCCGGTGAAGATGCGGACGGCCGCGCCGGCCGCGAGCGCGTGCGCGGCGGTGCGGCCCGCGGTCACCCGCTCGACCACCGGCAACCGCGTGTCGGTCCGGCGGTCGAGGTCGGCATGGCGCACCGCGTAGCCGTCGACGGCGGAATTGTCGAACGGCGGCAGATCGATCGGCGCCGCGACGTCGCGCGCGATCACGCGCCCGGCCGCGGCATCGAGCGGCGTCCGCTCGATCTCGGCGACCGGCACCACGCGATCGCGGATGATGCGCTCGACCTCGGCGACCGGCAGCAGCGGGCCGGAGAACGCGAAGCAATCGTCGCTGAGCTGCGCCATCACCGCTGTCCCATCGCCGCCGGCACCGCATCGACCGGCGCGGCGTGCCGAATGAGAACGTCGGCGATGCGCTCGATATCGTCGAGATCGATTACCGGAACGCGGGCAGCGGGCAGCGGCTCGTCCGATGCGATCGCCACGATCGCGGGATCGTCGGGGTGAAGGAGCGGCTTGCCGATGCAGGCGCGGTACACTTCGAGCTTGGGATGGCCCTCGCGCTTGTAGCCCTCGACCAGCACGAGATCGACCGGGCTGAGCTTCCCGAGCAACGCGGCGAGCGCGGGCTCGGCGTCGCCGCGCAGCTCGTGCACCAGCGCCCAGCGGCTGGCGGAGCCGATGAGGACCTCGGTCGCGCCGGCCATGCGGTGGCGGTGCGAATCCTTGCCCGGCTGATCGACGTCGAAGGCGTGATGGGCGTGCTTGAGCGTCGATACCTTGAGCCCCCGCGCGGTGAGGCGGGGGATCAACTTGATCAAGAGCGTGGTCTTGCCGGAGCCGCTCCAGCCCGCGAGGCCGATGATGCGCATGGCCCTGTTGTCCGTGCATCCACTATGCACAAAGGCTCGTATATCATGCTGATTGGGCCCCAAAGCAAACAACCACTCCGCTGTCATGCCCGCGTAGGTCACCTCGGTTGTCATCGTCCGCGAAAGCGGACGATCCAGTAGTCCGGACCCGACGTAAAGTGCACCGGTCTTGCCTCGGCCGCCCGCGCTGAGGTTACTGGATGCCCGCCTACGCGGGCATGACAGCGGAGTGGTAGCGCGCATGCGCGCAAGCGGGGGAAATGCGGGCATCCGTGACGAGCCCCCCTGATTTCGCGGTGGGTTGCGGCTTCGATTCGCACGCGTTATCTGCGACAATTTGTCACTGATTACATAATGCAGTTTTTTGTTGACTTTGAAACGCGCCTGTACCATATTCCGAGCCAGCCTCGCTCGTCGAGGGGCGCTTCATGAGGCGATCCTGAAAGGCGGAGCGAGGCGTGGCGTCCCCGGCGGGGTTTGCTACCGCGCCGCAGGAGGCCCGCGAGACCCGCTCCTTCGGGTAACGATGACCCGTGCCGCGAACAAGGTCGCCGCACGATCCCGGAGGGAATCCCGGACAACGGGGAGCACGGGCCCGGGCCGAAAATCGCCACGGTGGAGCGCCGCGAGGCTCATGCTGAGGAGCATCGCAGCGCGGGTGTCGCACGTCGCCATCCATGCGCTCGGTCCGCGCTGCGATGCGTCTCGAAGCATGAGCCGGCCCCGGACGCGCTGGCGGCCGTCCTCGTCCCCCCGCCTGCGCGGGGGCAGGCTTTCGAGACGGGCGCACGCGGAGTGGGCCGATCGAGCGGCGTAGACTTGTCGGCGTGCGCCCTCCTCAGGACGGGGACGGACCAGCGCACGGGCTGTTTGACATCGTGAAGCTGAATCCGGCGGTCCGCCGTAGCCCGCATGACCCCCGCGCAAGCGAGGGGACATGCGGGAGAGCCTCGCCGCGGAGGATTCCGGGCTTGCCCTACTCCGCCGCCTGCATCCGGCCTTGCGGCGTCGCGCCGGCGGTCCCCTTGGCCTTTTCCGCGTCGAGCCACAGGCCGTGGTGCTCCTTCGCCCAGTTGACGTCGACGGTGCCGTCCCACATCGCCTCGAATGCGCCCTCCATCCCGATGGTGCCGATGTAGATGTGGCCGAGCATCGCGGCGACGAACAGCACCGCCACCACGCCGTGCACCACTTGAGCGAGCTGCATGCCCGCGATGTCGACGGCGTAGAACGGGAACATCAGGAGATAGCCGCTCGCCGCGACCGCCGCACCGCCGAGCACCACGATCCAGTAGATCATCTTCTGGCCGGCATTGAAACGCTCGGCCGGCGGATGCTTGTGACCGACGATGCCGCCGCCTTGCCTGAGCCATTCCACGTCGACTCGGTTGGGAAAGTTCGCGGCGATCCACATCAGGAAGATCAGCACCACGCCGAGCGTGAACGGAAAGCTGAGATAATTGTGCGCGTATTTCCCCCATTGCGACCAGGCGGTGAACGCCTCGGGTCCGATCAGCGGCAACAACAGCTCCTTGCCGAAGGTGATGTTGAGCCCGGTCAGACCGAGGATGACGAAGCAGGCCGCCGTCATCCAGTGCACGAACCGCTCGAAGGCGGAAAAGCGCACCAGCACGCGGCCGGATCGTCCGGTCTCGATCCGCACCATGCCGCGGACCACGTAGAAGACAACCAGCAGCGCGAGCACGCCCAAGATCGCGATGGCCCCGATCCAGCGCAGCGTCACCTGGTGAAAGTGGCGCCAGTCGCGGCCGCCGGGCTGCTCGATGACGTACGACTTGACGTCGGGGATCGATCCGCGTCCTTGGATCTGGTGCAGCTGCTGCAGGAGCTGCTGCTCCTTCACCGAGCTCGCGGTCGGATTGACCGCGCCCGGCTGCTGCGCGCCGGCGGGCGTCGCGCAGGCCACGACGATGGCGAGCGCCAGGGCACCGACTACGAGACGAATGTGCGTCAAGAGCGTCGCCATGATTGCTTCCTCCCCAAGTCCTACGACGCGATGGTCTCGCGATAGGCGGTCTGCCAGCCCCAGGCGCCGGAGCCGTAGCCGCGCTTGAGCACGCGCTCCTTGTAGATCTGGGCGATGATCTCGCCGTCGCCGGCGAGCAGCGACTTGGTCGAGCACATCTCGGCGCACAGCGGGAGCTTGCCCTCGGCGAGCCGGTTGGTGCCGTACTTCTCGAACTCCTCCCTGGAGCCGTCGGCCTCCGGTCCGCCGGCGCAATAGGTGCACTTGTCCATCTTGCCGCGCGAGCCGAAGTTGCTGACCTTGGGATATTGCGGAGCGCCGAACGGGCAGGCGTAGAAGCAATAGCCGCAGCCGATGCAGATGTCCTTCGAATGCAGGACGACGCCGTCGGCAGTCGTGTAGATGGCGTTCGTCGGGCACACCGCCTGGCAGGGCGCGTCGGTGCAGTGCATGCAGGCCATGGAGACCGAGCGCTCGCCCGGCTTGCCGTCGTTGATGGTGACGACGCGCCGGCGGTTGATGCCCCACGGCACCTCGTGCTCGTTCTTGCAGGCGGTGACGCAAGCGTTGCACTCGATGCAACGGTCGGCGTCGCAGAGGAATTTCATCCGAGCCATTGTCGAGCCTCCCTTACGCGGCCTTGATCTGGCACAGCGTGGCTTTGGGTTCCTGCATTCCGGTGACCGGGTCGAAGCCGTAGGTCGTGATCGTGTTTACGCTCTCCCCGAGCACGATCGGGTCGTTGCCTTGCGGATACTTCGACCGCTGGTCCACGCTCTGGAACCAGCCGGCGAAGTGGAACGGCATCCAGGCGACGCCCTTGCCGACACGCTCGGTGACCATCGCCTTCATCCGGGTCACCTTGCCGCTCTCCATCTCCGGCCCCCAGACTTGCACCCAGGCACCGTCCTTGATGCCGCGCTCGGCGGCATCCGCCGGATTGAGCTCCACGAACATCTCCTGCTGCAGCTCGGCGAGCCACTTGTTCGAGCGCGTCTCCTCGCCGCCGCCCTCGAACTCCACCAGGCGGCCGGAGGTGAGGACGATCGGGAAGCTCTTGGCGATGCCCTTGTCCACCGCCGCCTTCTGCACGGAGAACCCGATGTTGGGGACGCGGAACTGCTTGGCGTCGGGCAGCGTCGGGTACTTGGCGACGAGGTCGGGGCGCGGCGTGTAGATCGGCTCGCGGTGCACCGGGATCGGATCGGGCAGGTTCCACGCATTGGCGCGCGCCTTGCCGTTGCCGAAGTGGATGCAGCCGTGCTCCATCGCCACCCGCTGGATGCCGCCGGAGAGGTCGATCGCCCACGACACGCCATCGGGCGTGTTGCCGCCGATCCTTTGGATGACGGCCAGCTCTTCAGGCTTGAGATCCTTGTCCCAGCCGAGCTTCTTGAGCACGCCGTAGGTGAACTCGGGGTATCCGTCCTTGAGCTCGGAGCCGAGCGAGTAGGAGCCCTCGGCCAGGAGATTGTCCTTGCGCGTGGTGCCGTCGGGGAGCTTGACCTCGCGCTCCACGCCGAAGCGGGCGCGGAAGGTGCCGCCGCCGTCCTTCACGTGCAGGTTCGTGTTGTAGAGCGTGTGGGTGCCGGGGTGCTTGAATTCCGGCGTGCCCCAGCACGGCCACGGCAGGCCGTAATAGTCGCCCTTGGCCGGACCATCCTTCGCCCGCAAGGTGACGAGATCGAAGTCCTTCTGGTTCGCCATGTGCAGCTTGAGCCGCTCCGGCGACTGGCCGCAATAGCCGGTCGACCACCCGCCACGATTGATTTCGCGCAGGATGTCCTCCGAAACCGGCCGGTCGCCCTCGACCTTGATGTTCTTGAACATGCGGTCGGCGAGGCCGAGCTTCTTCGCCAGCAGATACATGGCCTCGTAGTCGTCCTTCGACTCGAAGATCGGCTTGACGATCTGCTCGCCCCACTGCAGCGAGCGGTTGGACGCGGTGCGCGAGCCCGAGGTCTCGAACTGCGTGCAGATCGGCAGCAGATAGGTGTCGTTCTTGCGCTCGGAGAGCACGGCCCAGGTCGTGGGGTGCGGGTCGCCGACTACCAGCAGGTCGAGCTTCTCGATCCCCTTGGCCGCTTGCGGCATGCGCGTGATGGTGTTGCCGCCGTGTCCGAACACCAACATCGCCCGCAGATTGTCCTTCTGGGTGACCTGGTCCTTCGGCAGCATGGCGGCGTCGAACCAACGGGTCGAAGGAATGCCGGGCGCTTCCATCTGCTGCTTGGAATCGAACCGCGACAGCATCCAGTCGTAGTCGACTTCCCAGACCCGACTCCAGTGCTTCCAAGCCCCTTCGACCAGCCCGTAGTAGAGCGGCAGCGTCACGATATCGAGGCCGAGGTCGGTGGCGCCCTGCACATTGCAGTGGCCGCGGAAGATGTTGGCGCCGTTGCCGAAGCCGCCGACATTGCCGGTGGCAAGCAGCAGGATGCAGCTGGCGCGGACATTGGCGGTCCCGGTCGAGAACTGGGTCTGCCCCATCGCCCAGATCAGGCAAGACGGCTTCTGCTTGGCGAAGGTTTCGGCGACGCGCTTGACCTGCGCCTCCGGCAGGCCGGTGACGCGCTCGACCTCGTCGGGCGTCCACTTCTCGACCTCCTTGCGGACGTCGTCCATGCCGTAAACGCGCTGCCGGATGAATTCCTTGTCTTCCCATCCGTTCTTGAAGATGTGCCAGAGCATCCCGTGGATCGTTGCGATGTGCGTGCCCGGCCGCACGCGCACGTATTCCGTCGCATGCGCCGCCGTGCGCGACAGCCGCGGATCGATGACGATGAAATTCGCCCGGTTGAGCTCCTTGCCTTCCAGCAGGTGCTGCAGCGACACCGGATGCGCCTCAGCCGGATTGCCGCCCATGATCATGAGCGTCTTCGAGTTGCGGATGTCGTTGTAGCTGTTGGTCATCGCGCCGTAGCCCCAGGTGTTGGCCACGCCCGCGACCGTCGTCGAATGACAGATGCGCGCCTGATGGTCGACGTTGTTGCTGCCCCAGAACGCCGCGAACTTGCGGTAGAGATACGCTCCCTCGTTGGAGAATTTGGCCGAGCCGAGCCAATAGACCGAGTCCGGCCCCGATTTCTCGCGGATCGCGATGAGCTTGTTGCCGATCTCGTCAATGGCCTGGTCCCAGGACACCCGCGTCCATTGGCCGTTGACGAGCTTCATCGGGTATTTCAGGCGGCGATCGCCGTGCACGAGCTCGCGCACCGCGGTGCAGATATTCTTGCGAATGGTGACTTGCGCGCCGGCGGCCGGCGGCGGGCCGGCCTCGGCCTTGCGCACGCTGCCGAGCGGCAATGCGCCAAGCGCGGCGAGGCTGCCAGCGACCATCCCCGAGCGGCGCAAGAACGACCGCCGGTCGAGACAGCCGTCCGATCGACCTTGCAGCGCGCCCGCGAGCGAGCCGCGACGAGCCTGACGTTCCGTCCTCTTGATCAGCATGGCCGTCTCCCTCAGCTCGGATACCGGTTGACCCGGTAGAAGGCCTTCACGTGCTCGGTTTCCTTGTAGCGGGACTTGCGCTTTTCCTCGTTCGATTCGGTATCGGCGCGGGCGTCGGCCGCCAGCGGCGCGGCGCCTGCCACTGCGACGCCGGCACCGGCGCCGAGCGTGCGAAGGAACTCACGACGACCCAACTTGCGTTCTCGTTTCATGGCCGTCACCTCCTCTGAACCTCTGCGCGTTTCTTGCGTGTCACGCGTCCACGTGTGTTGTCCCGCGCCGCTCATGCCGGCAGCGCGAAGGCATCGGTCTCGATCTCGATCAGCACGCGACCGAGCGCCCCGACCGAGCGATAGAAGTCGGCGGCCTCGGCGCGCTCCAGATCGGCGAAGAAGCGCCCGATCCAGGGCGCGAGATGGCGCTCGAACAGCTCGCGATCAGCGCCCGGAGGAGCCGGGAAACGGTGGCTCGCCAGCCCCGCCATGATCTCGCACAGGATCGCGGCATGATCCTCGGGCTCGGCTTGGCCGGAAGTCCGTTCGATGCCGAGCTTCTCCAGATCCGCGCGCAGCCGCGCCAGCGGCCGCTCGTGCAGAAAACCGGTGAGATAGTAGGACCCATAGGGCAGAAGCTCGCCGCGCCCGATGCCGATGAAGAGATCGAAATATTCGCGCTCGATGCGCTCGACCTGGCCGCGGCCGGCGGCGTCCGCGAGCGCGGCATGCGCCGATCCGACCGGGCTCGCATCGCCGCGCAGGCCGGCGAGGCGCTCGAGCAGGCCGGCATCGGGGGCGCGCGCGAGCAAAGCCGACAGCAGCGCGTATTCCTGCGCGCGCGCGGCATCGACCTCGTCGACATCGCCGCCAAGTCCCGGATGCTCGCCGTAAAGGTCGGGGCGCAGAACCGCGCGACTCACGCCGGTCGCGTCTTCGACCGGGATGACGCGCTCGGCGGGAACGCGCGCCCAGTTCGACACCGAAGGCTGCGAAATGCCTATTTTTCGCGCGAGCGCACCGACTCCGCCGGCAGCGAGGATCGCTTCGTCGAGACCAGCATCCCTCATGGGCGGTTTTTTCTTTTGATTTGGAATGGTTAAAGCGAATTATCGCGCGCGCGGAGCGCCGGTCAATAGTTCGAGCCTATGAGTGCCCTCATAATTTAGTGAGTGCCCTCAATCTCCGGGCAAAGCCCGCCCGTGCGACCTCTTGGCCGTCGCCGGGTTTTTCGAATCGTCTTGCGCTGCGGTATCATCTTTGCTGCGCCGCAAAACCGCACCAGGCTCCTGCGGTTCTACGTCGGGTCTGACCGGCTCATCCGGCGGCATCGGACGATCGTCGGAGGCTTGCTGCGGGGGCGCCGCGGGAATTGCAGGCGCCGATTCGCTCGTTGTTTCAAGCGACGCCTGCTCCTCCCTTGCGCCACCCGCCGCATGAGCGCGCCGCCCTTCGGCTTGGTCGGAGGGGCTTCCCACCACCATTTGCTCGATCTGGCGGCGAAGCTCATCGGTGATCTCGAGCGGGCCAAAACCCGCGACCGCGTCCGGGTCGTTGAAGTCCCAGGAGTTCTCCGAGAGTCCGACAAAGTCGCGGATCTGCGGATCGGCTGACCAGACGCGACGAAGGGCCGCACGAGTCAATTCGACCGGAACGCCGGGGGCGAGATAGGCGCGGATGTCGGTCGCGGCGGTGATCGACTCGAGCGGCGGGAGCTTCGCGAGGTCGAGGCCGGGCTCGGGCGCTTGCGGCCCGCCGCCCGATGCACATTCCTCTGTCTTGCGCGCGTCCGCGGCGGCAGGCGCGTCCTGCGCTGGCGCATCGGGCGCCGCAGCGGATTTTTGCGCTTCGCGATTCTCCGCCGCCGCGCGCTTGCGCCGCGACCAGCGTGCAATGAAGTTTTCCGGATCGCTCATTCGCGCTCCTTCTGCGTCGGCGAGCGCCGCGCCAGGGCCTCGGGATCGGCGCGGTCGCGCTGACGCTTCTGGAACGGCTGCTCGACGTGGTGCTCGGCCACGAAGTTCGCGACCCAAGCCTGCACGGCCTCCGGCATCGGCACCACCTCGACCAGATCATGGCCCGATTGCGTCCAGGCTTCGCCCTCGGCGGGATCGGCCGTGACCGCGAAGATATCGTAGGGATGCTCGCCATCCGTCGGCCGCAACGCGACCCACAGCCCGGGCGCGCCGGAGGCGAGATTGTCCCGGTAATGGCCGGTCTCGGTGCGGTAGAGCTCGATCTCGGCGGCACCCGCGTAGAACGTGGCGCCGTCGCCGCCTGCGGAGAGCATGGTCCAGGGCGACGTCTCCGGCACCCCGCAGAGCACCGAGACCGGGCTCCAGGTGAAATCGATCCAGGGGCTTTGCGCCTTGTGCCGCTCCACCACCACGCCGACCGCCATCCTGGCATGGGCGGGGACGCTCACGACACCGCCTCGAGATGCGCGAGCGGCAGGCCGGTCACGAGATTTTGCGGCTTCATGCGCAGTACCCGCTCGGGGGTCATCGCCAATATCAGATAGATGGGCTCGCCCTTGGCCGCGTCCAGCACCCGCTCGGGGTTGCGCAGGGTCAGCCGATAGAGCCCGACGATGCGCTCGCGCGCGGTCGCGTCGAGCTCCTCGCCGTTCCACAGCGCATCGCCGATCGCGGTCGCGTCGGCATCGAGACCGACATACCAGGTGAGCTCCACGTCATTCGCCTCGGTCAACGCTTCGACCTCGAGCTCGACCGACAACAGGTGCGTGGTCCAGCGCGCGATCACCTCCCCGAGCGCTTCGAGCCCGCGCCGACCGGCGGTCAGGTCGAGCGCCATGTCGAAGCGGTCGCTGCGCTCCCAATAGGTCGCCGCATTGTCGTCATTGAGCACCTCGATCTCCTGCGCGGTCTCTCGAGCGTCAGGCAAGCCGAGCATGGCGACCAGCGGCGAAGCCGGCCGTGCCCCTTCCACCTTCTCCTCGTCGGCCGCGATCAACGAGCCGCCCTGCACGATCAGGCGCTGCGGCCGGAACAACAGCTCCGCCGCCCGCAGCATGAAGACGTCCTCGCAGCGATCGAGAACGTTGCGCAGGATCACGTGCGCGAGCTGGTTGACGAACAGCGGCGGCGTCGCGCCCATGCCGCGGCGCACGAGCTCGAGATAGGCGGCCTCCACGGTCTTGTGGCCGATGAGGAGCTCGCGGAAGGCGACCATCAGGCGCCAGTTCTCGCGCGCGTCGGGGTCCGCGATCGCCGCGATCTCCGACGCCGTCACCGGCCGGCGCGGATTGGTGAACAGCGCCGCGTGCAACGTGCGCTCCGCGATGCAGGCATCCGCCGACGGCGCCAGCTCGGGCCGCGCCAGATAGGCCTTGAGGAACTCGTCGGTGACGAGAAGCCCGCCGCCGGCATCGCGATCGAGCAGATGATGCCCGCAGGAGAGCCAGAAATCGGTCATTCAAGATCACGCCTCGACGGGATTTCGCCGGCCATCTATACCACAGCCGGCAAATCGCGATGGAGATCCCATGCGGGCTCTGCCCCAACCGCCACGGCCCAGCGCTCGCGCGCGCATGACGGCGTCGGCCGTCCTGCTGCTCGGGCTCGGGTCGATCTCGGCCGCGCCGGCGCAGCCCTATCCGATGAAGCCCATCCACATCGTGGTGCCGTTTGCGCCCGGCGGGATCACCGACGTGATCGGCCGCGCGCTCGGCCAGCGATTGGCCGAAGCCTGGGGCCAGCAGGTCGTGATCGAGAACAGGCCGGGCGGCGGCACCGGCCAGGTCGGCACCGATTACGTCGCGAAATCGGCGCCCGACGGCCACACGCTGCTGGTGACCGCGGACGCGACCTTCGTCACGGCCCCGCATGCCTACGGCAAGCTGCCCTATGACGCCCTCAACGATTTTGTTCCGATCACCGGTCTCGGCATCAGCCCACAGGCGCTAGTGGTGCATCCGTCGCTGCCGGTGGGCACGGTCGACGAGCTCGTCGCCTTCGCCAAGCAAAAGCCGGGCGAGATCAACTACGGGACGTTCGGCATCGGATCGAGCGGGCATCTCAACATCATCCTGATCGAGGGTATGACCGGCACAAAATTCACGCCGGTGCATTATCGCGGCGCCGCCCCCGGCATCACCGACCTGATCGGCGGCCACATCCAGATGATGATCGTCAGCATCGGGCTCATCGCGCAGCCATGGCAGGCGGGACAGCTCAAGGTGCTCGGCTTCGGCAGCGCCGCGCGGCTCCCGCAATATCCGGACGTGCCGACCCTCTCCGAGAGCGGGCTTCCCGGCTACGAGGCCGGCTCCTGGTACGGATTGGCCGCGCCCAAGGGCACGCCGCGCGACATCGTGATGAAGCTCAACAAAGAGACGCGGCGCATCTTCGACGATCCCGCGTTCCAGGCGAAATTTCTTGCGCCGAGCTTCATCTTTTCGATCGCGACCCCGCCGGAGGCGTTCGCCGAGCGCATCCGCAGCGAATCCGCGAAATGGGGAAAGGTCATCCGCGACGCGAACATCAAGGTGGAGTGATCCCTTCTCCGTCTCGGGGCGCGAAGTCGACCGCGGTGGTGTTGGCGCCGCTCACGAGAACGCCGACGCATTCTTGCGGTCGCGGCCGATATCGGCCGGACAGGAGCGCGGCGAACGCCGCGGCCCCGCCCGGCTCGGCCACGATCCTTGCAACGTTCCAAAGCGTTTCCTGGGCCTTTCGGATCGCATCGTCGGTGACCAGCACGACGCGATCGACGTAGCCTTTTGCGATCGGAAAGACGCATTCGCCGACGCGACGCGGAGCGAGCGAATCGGCGGCGATGCCTCCCGTTTCCGCATCGACCGGTCGGCCGGCCTCGAGCGCTTTCGAGAGCGTCGGCGACGCTTCCGGCTCGACGCCGACCATTCTGATCCTGCCGGCAAACCAAGCGGCAATTCCGCCGATCAGCCCGCCGCCGCCGACGGCGACCAAGAGCGTGTCGAGGCCCGGCGCCTGCTCTTCCAGCTCGAGGCCCAGCGTGCCCTGGCCCAGCAGCGTTTCAGCCTGGTCGAAGGCGTGGACCGGCAGCGCCTTCGATCGGGCGGCCCAGGCCTCGCTCGCGGCGAGCGCGTCCGCGTAGCGCTCGCCACCGACGACCAGGTCTGCGCCATAATCGCGGATGCGCTGAATTTTTGCCGGCGAGGAGATGCTCGGCACGAAGATCCTGGCGGGCAGGCCGAGCTTCATCGCCGCATAGGCAACCGCGGCGCCATGATTCCCGCCGGAAGCCGCCACGACGCCGGCTTCCGGAATCGTTCGCATGAGCAGGTTTGCGAAGGCTCCCCGGGTCTTGAACGAACCGGAGTGCTGGAGTTGCTCCAACTTCAAGCAGACCTGGATCGAATCGAGGCCGAGATCGGGACCGCCGATCTCGACCACCGGCGTGCGCCGGATGTAGGGCCTGATCAAGCGCTCGGCGATTTTTATCCGTTCTCGGTTGATCGCGTCCACGGAGACTTCCGTCGTTTGCCGGCTCACGTCGAACGATCGAGACTCGCGTTAGACGGCACGCAAGGTTTCCCGATCGCGCAATCGCCCGACGATAATCCGTTTTAGAAACGCGATGGGACCAATATCAAGGAAATCAAGAACGAAATCTCGAAGAAATTGGGAAATGGCGTTGACCGCAGCGAAAAGTCCGAGAAAAATTCGTCGCATCGAAGCTTCGCACCCGGGGGCAACGTGACCAGTCCGTCAAGGGACCGTCGCATCGCGCTGTCGGTCGCGCGTCGGCTGGTGGCGGACTACATGTGGGCGGCCTCGGGCGTAGCGAGGGTCGACGTCACCCGTCGCGTGGCGTTCCACGAGCTGATCAGCGTCCGCGGCGAGCTTCGAGATCCTCCGTCGTGGACCGCGATATTCGTCAAGGCCTTCGCGATCGTCGCCGCCGAGACGCCCGAGCTGCGCCGCGTCTACATGAAGCTTCCCTGGCCGCATCTTTACGAATACGCCGACAGCACGGCGAGCGTCCTGCAGGAGCGCCGGATCATGGGCGATACCGGGCTGCTGCCGCTGCGATTCCGCCAGCCGGACGCCGTTGCGCTCGGGGAGCTCAGCGAGATGATACGCCGCGGGGCCGATGCGCCGATCGAGGAATCGAGATTCTACCGCACCCTGATCGTGCTTGCTCGGCTCCCGCTCGTTCTTCGTCGCCTCCTCTGGGGCTTGGGCTTGAATATTCCGCGGCTGCGGAGGAATGCGCTCGGAACCTACGGCATCTCTTCGGTGGCCCGATGGGAAACCGAGCTCGGCACCACACGCTCGCCGCTGCCCTGCCTGCTGAGCTACGGACCGGCGGATCCGCACGGCAAGGTCGACGTGCGCCTGAACTTCGATCATCGCATATTCGACGGCGCCTTCGCGGGCCGCGTGCTGACGCGGCTCGAGGCGGTCTTGAATTCCTCGATCCTCGAGGAGCTGCGCGAGCTTGCCGGCTTGCAAGCGCGCGCTCGGCCCGCGGCCACGGCGTCGCGATCGTTCGAGGCCAAGTCGTCGTAGAGCCGCCGGCGGAGCATCCGGCCGACCTCCCGCGGCGCATGTTTCGCGGACGATAAAAGCGGCCCGTGCATCCGTCGGACGTCACCGCTCCGTTCGCCGCTCCTTCGCGAGGGTGACGAGATCCACCGTCTCGTCCGCCTCCTCTTCGCCTTCCACTTCCAGGAACGAGAACGCCCGCATCGGCTTGCGGGTGCCGCGCGGGCGCAGGGTCCGGAACGCCTCGCGGATCGCGCCGTTCTCGAAGCTGCGGCGCACCGCGATCAGCGTATCGCGCGGATGCTCGCAGAGCGAGGCCGCGAACGCGACCTCCTCGTCCGCCGCCGCGCGCGCCGTCACAAGATCGGGCGCGCCGAGCCGCCGATGCATCTCGCCCGCCAGCAGCTCGACCAGGGCGGCGCGGTCCTCGTCGCTCGCCTCCACGATCTGCGTGAGCGTCGACCAGCCGAGCGACGGCACGCCGAGAAATCCGCCACGGAAGGCGGCGCGCGGCTTGCCGTCGAGCGTCTCCGGATCGACGCCGGCGAACATGAACGCGCCCGACACCGCCCATTCCCCCGGCTCGGCCGCGCGCTCGAACACGAAGGTATCCGACGGATCGAGCCTGATGGTGCGCAAGAGCTTCACCTCCGCGGCCCTCCGGTTGCGGGATCGAGCCATGCCGGACTGGCGAGCGCGCGCAGCAGCGGGCGGCGCTCGGGGGCCCCCTGCCCCGTGCGCCGCACCAGCAAATCGCCGTTGTCGTCGATGTCACGGCGCACGCCCGGCTCGGGGACCAGTCGCGCCAGATAGCCCTTGGCGACCTCGCCGAATCCCTTCTCCTGCCAGGCGTCGATCGTCACCATCAGATGCCGCGCGAAGCTCTCGACCAGGCGGCCGGAGCCGAGATCGTCGAAACCTTCCTCCTCGAGCGCGGCCGAGAGCGGGCGCAGGCCCGGCTCGGCGTCGCCCATCGCGACGGTGCGGATCACGGCGCCGAAGACCAGCCACGGCGGCGGCTCGCTCTCCTCGGCACGCTGCGGCCAGCCGAGACGCGCGCCGCCCACGAGCCCGCCATCGACGCGCACCGCGGCGGGCCAATCGAAGGTGATCGGCCGCTCCGGCGGAGCGTGCACCGCAAGCGCGTCGGCAAGCGCGGCGAGCCCGGCATAGAGCGCGCGGCGCGCGGTCGCGAGCGGTTCCTCCGGCTCGAGCACCACCGCGAATTCCACGAGATCGAAGCGGCCCACATGGATGAGCGTGCCGGCCCCTTCCACGGCCGCCACCTTGACGGCATGGGCAAAGGCATCGCCCACTTCGCGCAGCGTGACCAGCCGGAACGGCGGCGGCAGATCGAGCGCGGGTTTTGGGCGCGTGCGCCGGTCGAGCGGCATTCCCGGGTCCTATGAGCTGCGGGGCTCGCGAAGGTTGTTTGTAGTGATTATAACCTGATATAGGCCGTGACCAGTGCCGCGCCGTAACGCGGTGTGCTTGTCGTCATTGCCGGGCTCGGCAATCCATCCGGTTCGCGAAGAATCTTTTTTGCGAACAGGATGGATGTCCGGATCAAGCCTGGGCATGACGACCCAGCCAAGCCGCTTACCCCAGCGCCTGTCGGGTCAAGCCGGCGCAAAACGGCCGCGAGATCGGCCGCGTAGGGCCCACGAAAAACGGGAGACGAGATGGCCGACCGGCCGATCATCCTCTGCTCGTGCGAAGACACGATGCCGCTCGACGGCGCCGCGGTGAAGCGCGGCTGTCGCGGCGCCGACGTCCTGACTGCGCGCCAGCTCTGCCGGGCCGAACTCGAGAAGTTCCGCGCCGCCGTGGCGAAAGGCGAGCCGTTGATCGTCGGCTGCACCCAGGAGGCGCCGCTGTTCTCCGAGGTCGCCGAGGAGCTCGCCCGGGAGCAGGCGGGCGGAGCCGACATCCGCTACGCCAATATCCGCGAGACCGCCGGCTGGTCGAAGGATGCCGCCGCGGCAGGGCCCAAGATGGCGGCGCTGCTCGCGGCCGCCGCCGAGCCCGCGCCCGAGATTCCCTTCGTCAGCTTCACGAGCGAGGGCGTGGTCCTGATCTATGGGCGCGACGAGCAGGCGATCGAGGCCGGCAACCTGCTCAAGGACCACCTCGACGTCACCGTGCTGATCAAGCCGCCCGCCAAGGTGGCGCCGCCGCGGGTGACCGATTTCCCGGTGGTGAAGGGGACGCTCCGTTCCGCGCGCGGCCATCTCGGCGCGTTCGAGCTCACCGTCGACGACTACGCGCAGCCGGCGCCGTCGTCGCGCGACGCGCTGCGCTTCGCTCCGCCCCGCGACGGCGCGGTGTCGCGCTGCGACCTCGTGCTCGATTTTTCCGGCGGCCCGCCGCTCTTTACCGCCGCCGATCTGCGCGATGGCTATCTGCGCGCCGATCCCGGCGATCCCGCCGCCGTGCTGCGCACCGTGCTGAAGGCGCGCGACCTCGTCGGCACCTTCGACAAGCCGCGCTATGTCGCCTTCAGCGAGGATCTGTGCGCCCATTCGCGCTCGGGAATCGTCGGCTGCACGCGCTGCCTCGATCTCTGCCCGACCGGTGCGATCGCGCCGGCGGGCGATCATGTCGCGATCGATGCCCATATCTGCGCGGGCTGCGGCCAGTGCGCCGCCGTCTGTCCGACCGGGGCGGCCTCCTATGCGCTGCCGCCAGCGGACGCGCTGATGCGCAAGCTGCGGGCGCTGCTCTCGACCTATCGCGAGGCCGGCGGCGAACGGCCGGTCGTTCTCTTCCACGACGACGCCCACGGCACGGCGCTGATCGACGCGCTCGCGCGCTTCGGCGACGGACTGCCCGCCCATGTCCTGCCGCTCGCGGTCAACGAGGTGACGCAGGTGGGGCTCGAAGCGATCGCGGCCGCCTTCGCCTATGGCGCCTCGGCCATTCGGTTCCTGCTGCGCGGGAAGCCGCGCCACGATGTCGCAGGTCTGGTGCGGACGCTGGCGCTGGCGGAGCCGATCCTCGCCGGCCTCGGCTTCGGCGGCGGCCGCGTCGCGACGATCGAGACCGACGACCCCGACGCGCTCGGAGCGACGCTGCGCGCGGTCGAGGCGGGAGCGGGAGCCCCGCGGCCGGCGAGCTTCCTCCCCGCCGGCCCGAAGCGCGACGTCATGCGGCTTGCGCTGCGCGAGCTGCACCACGCCGCGCCCGCACCCGTCGACGTCGTCGCGCTGCCGGCGGGCGCCCCGTTCGGCGTGGTCGAGGTCAACGTCGAGGGCTGCACGCTCTGTCTCGCCTGCGTGTCGGCCTGCCCGACCGGCGCGCTGCGCGACAATCCGGAGCGGCCGATGCTGCGATTCGCCGAGGATGCCTGCGTGCAGTGCGGGCTGTGCAAGGCGACCTGCCCCGAGAAGGTGATCACGCTTCGCCCGCAGCTCGATTTCCGCGCAGCCACCGCCGAGGCGCGCGTGCTCAAGGAGGAGGAGCCGTTCCACTGCGTGCGATGCGGCAAGCCGTTCGGCGTCAAGAGCACGATCGAACGGGTCGCCGCCAAGCTCGAAGGTCGGCACTGGATGTTCCAGAACTCCGCGGCGCGGCTCGAGGTGATCAAGATGTGCGAGGACTGCCGGGTGGTTTCGATCACCGAGCAGGAATTCGATCCCTACGGCGCCCCGCCGCGGCCGCGCCTGCGCACCACCGAGGATTATCTGCGCGAGCGCGAGGAAGAGGAGTCCGCGCGCAAGCCGGATGCCTGAGGCGCGCGACATGGCACCGGCGCTCAAGCGTGTCCGCACCAGCGTGCTGGACGTCGCCTATGAGGAAAGCGGTCCCTCGGGCGGCACCGCGGTCTTCCTCATGCACGGCTTTCCCTACGATCCGCGCACCTACGACGAGGTGGCGCCGCGGCTCGCCGCGGCCGGATGCCGGGCGATCGTTCCCTACCTGCGCGGCTACGGCCCGACCCGCTTTCTCTCGGATGATACGCCGCGCTCCGGGGAGCAGGCCGCGCTCGGCAACGATCTCAAGGAGCTGATGGACGCGCTCGCCATCGAGCGCGCCGTGCTCGCCGGCTACGATTGGGGCGGGCGCGCCGCCTGCGTGGTCGCCGCGCTGTGGCCGCAGCGCGTGCACGGGCTCGTTTCGGCCAACGGTTACAACATTCACGACGTCGCCGCCGCCGCCAAGCCGGCGCCGCCCGAGCAGGAGCAGCGGCTCTGGTACCAGTACTATTTCCACACCGAGCGCGGCCGCGCCGGACTGGCAGCCAATCGGCGCGAGCTCTGCAAGCTGCTGTGGCGGCTGTGGTCGCCGAACTGGCAATTCGACGACGCGACCTTCGAGCGGACCGCCGCTTCCTTCGACAATCCCGACTTCGTCAACGTCGTGATCCACTCCTACCGCTGCCGCTACGGCTACGCGCCCGGCGATCCACAGCTCGCGGCGATCGAGCAGCAGCTGGCGGCGAAGCCGCGCATCACGGTGCCCACCATCGTGCTGCACGGCGAGGGCAGCGGGCTGTCGGCGCCGGAAAGCTCGCTGCGGCAGGCGCCGTTCTTCACCGGCCCCTATCGGCATCAGGTGATCCCGGTCGCCGGCCACAACCTGCCGCAAGAGGTGCCCGCGGTGTTCGCCGACGCGGTGCTGGAGCTGGTCCGGGGAAGGAGCCGGTCGTAGCCGCATGAAGCGAAGCGAAATGCGGGGACGGTCCGTCACGCGAAGAAGAGTCCCGGATTTCGCTGCGCTTCATCCGGGCTACAGGCGACGCCTCAATTCCTCTTCGTCGCCTTTTCCAGAAACCGCACCAGCGCGGCGCGATCCTCGGGCGAGCCGATCTTCTGCTCCGGCATCTTGGTGCCCGGCGTGTAGGTCATGGGCCCGAGCTCGAACAGTTTCGACACCGTCTCCGGCGTCCACACGATGTCGAGCTTCTTGAGCGCCTCGGAGAAATTGTAGCCCGGCAGTGTCGCGATCCGGCGCCCGAACAGGCCGGCGAGCGTCGGGCCGGCGCGCACGCCGTCGGCGGCGTCCAAGGTGTGGCAGGCGACGCAGGCGCGAAAGACCTCGGCCCCGGGATCGCCGGCAAAGGCCGCGAGCGGATCTTCCGGCGCGCCGGTCACCACGTTGCCGATCGGCTCGCCGGTCGTCGCGTCCCAGCGGCGGATCATGCGGTCGGTCCCGCCGGAGAGGAGCGTGCGGCCGTCGGGGAAGAAGGCGACCGACCAGACCGGCAGCCCCGGCCCCACCAAGGTGCGCTCGGGCCTGCGCGCGACGCGGTCGATGATGGCGACCGAGCCGCGCGTGCCGGCGGCGGCGATCAGCTTGCCGTCGCCCGCGACGGCAAGCGCGATGATCGGCACCGGCGCAGCCTCGATCGTGCCCTCGAGCTCGCCCGCCGCCGAGAGCAGATAGACCTTGCCGTCCGCGCCGGCGGCGACGATCTCGCCGTCGGGCGCGACCGCGACCGCGTTGAGCGGCGTGGGCAGCGTCGCGACGGTCGGCGCGCCGCCCGCGAGCGGGGAGATGCGCAAGGTCGCGTCGTAGCCGGCGCTGATGAGCGCGCGGCCGTCGGGCGCGAACGCGACGCCGTTGACGTTCTGGGCATGGCCCTCGAGCACGCGCGGCGCCCCGCCGGAAACGGGCCACACCCTCGCGGTATGGTCCCAGGAGGCGGAAGCGAGCAATTTTCCATCGCCCGAGACCGCGAGCGCGACGACCGGCGCTTGATGCCCTTCCAGCACCGTCGACGGCCGCGGCTCGCCGGGCCGCCAGATCGCAATGCGGGCGTCCTCGCCGCTCGTGGCGATGCGGCCGTCGGGCAGGAAGGCGACCGCGTTGACGGCCCCGTCATGGAAGCGCAGCACCTGCTCGGCGGCGTTGCGCTCGAGCGACCAGCGGATCGCCGAGGTGTCGAAGCTGCCGGAGATCGCCTCTCGGCCGTCGGGCGAGATCGCGAGCGCGCGGACCGGCCCGCCATGGCCGCGCAATTGCGCCTGCGCCGCCTCGAATACCGCCGATGACAGCAATGCAAGGACAACAAGCAAGCGGAGCATCATCACGCGCTCAACCCGGGAGTCTCACGCTTCCGCCGGGCGCATGCCGAGCGCCCGGATCCGGCGGCGCACCGTCTCGTCGCGCAACGCAGCCAGGAACGCCTGCACCGCCGGCCGCTCGCGGCGGCTTTCGACCAGCAGAAAGTCGTAGTCCTCGGGCGCGATCGCAATGAACCCGAGGCCATAGAGCTTCGCGACCGATTCGATCGCGATCCCCCAGTCCGCCCGGCCCTGCGCCACCGCGGCGGCGACCGCGTTGTGCGAGCGCGGCTGGTTGCTGTAGCCCGCAGGGCGGGCGCCCGCCAGCAAGCGGTCGATCAGCGCGCGGGTCCCCGAGCCGGCGTTGCGGTTGACCATCAGGCCGTGGGGGTCGGCGAGCGCCGCCGCCAGCGCGTCGGCGGCGCCGCGGCCGGCGAAGCGGAGGTCGTCCGGCCGGTGGACGAAGCCCTGCATGCGCTGCCAGCCCTTCACCAGCGCGAGCCCGTCCCGCAGCAGATGGGCGTTGTAGATGCCGCTGCCGGAATCGACGAGATGCACCGGCGCGAGGTCGCATTCGCCGCGCTCGGCTGCCGCCACGCCGCCCAGGCTGCCGACCGCGATGGTGCGCGCGGAAAAGCCACGCTCCGCGAGCGCGCCGAGCACGGCGTCGAGCGCCACGCAATGGCTGCCCATGACCACGAGATCGGGCAGCGCAGAGGCGTCTCCGATCAGCGTCACGCGGGCGCGGCTGCCGGCGTCGAGCGCGGGCGCGAGCGCGTCGATCTCGAGGAAGCCGTCGGCCTGGGAGAAGCTCGTCACCGCGCCGGAACCCTTGGCGGTCGGGAACGCGATCGGCCCCGCTTCGCCGGCAACGAGCGCGACCAGCACGAACTCCTTGCGGCCGAGCTCGGAGGCGATGCGCACCGGCACCTCGGCCTCGACCGTGCGCGCGGCCTCCGGCGGCAGGCCGGCGCGGGCGCGGATCAGCGGTGCGACGAAGGCGTGGAAGGTGAAGATCGCCGAGGTGGGAAATCCCGGCAACACGGCGACCGGCTTGCCCTCCGCGACGGCGAAGCAGAACGGCTTGCCCGGCTTGAGCGCGACGCCATGGACGAGGGGCTCGCCGAGCTTCGACACGATTCGGTGAGAGAGATCGCCGGCGCCTTTCGAGGTGCCGCCGGAGAGCACGACCAGATCGCAGGCCTTAAGCGCGGCGCGGATGGCGCGCTCGAGCGCCGGCTCGTCGTCCGGGAATGCGCCGAAGGAAACCGCCTCGCCGCCCGCCTCGGCGACCGCGGCGGCGATGATCGCGCCGTTGCTGTCATAGACGCGCGCCGGCGTCAGCGCGCCGCCCGGCGCCGTGAGCTCGTCGCCGGTCGAGAGCACCGCCACTTTCGGCCTGCGGACCGCCTCGACCTCGGCGATGCCGCAGGCCGCGAGCATGCCGACCTCGCGCGAGGAGAGGCGCGCGCCCCGCCGCAGCGCCACCTCGCCGCGGGCGATGTCGGAGCCGGCATAGGAGACGAACTGCCCGGGGGCCACCGCGCGGCGCACGTCGATCGCAGCCTCGTCGTCGAGAAGCTCGGTGTGCTCGATCATCACCACCGCATCGGCGCCACGCGGCAGCACGCCGCCGGTCGCGATCGTGGTGGCGGAGCCCGGCGTCACCTCGAGCGCCGGCGGGTGGCCGCAGACGATGACCTCGCCGTTGAGCTGAAAGCGGCGCGGCGCGGTGTCGCCGGCGCCGGCGGTCTCCGCCGAACGCAGCGCAAAGCCGTCGACATTGGCGCGGTCGAACGGCGGCACGTCGATCGGCGCGGTCACGTCGCGCGCGAGCACGCGGCCGAGCGCCGCCGCGAGCATCACCGTCTCGCCCGGCAGCGGCGACTGATCGACGTGCCGCGCGATGCGCGCGCGCGCCGCCTCGGCCGAGACGACTTCCAAAAATTGCTCCTGCCGCGCGGCGCGGCGGATGGCGGCGATCAGATCATGCTCGGACGTCGGTTCGAAACGCGCGGTCATGACCACGGTCTTATCACGACCTCGGCGCCCGGCGGATATCCCTCGCTGTCGGCGGGAACCAGAATCCAGCCGTCGGCTTGCGCAAGCGCGGAGAACGGCACATAGCCCGAGGCTATGGGTTCCGCCGCGCCGGCGCGCATGCGCACCGGAATCACCTCCGCCAGCCCGAGACTCGAGGCGACCTTGCGCGCGAGCCTGGCTTTGCCCGCAGGTTCCTCTTCGCTGCAACCGGAGAGCCGCGCCAGCAGGCGCCGCCCGAGCACGAGCCAAACCGCGAGCGCCGCATCGAGACGGCCGGGCAACAGCAGGACCGGCCGCGACCCCGCGAAACCAAACGCCGCGGTCTCGCCGGGCGCGAGCGCGATCCCGTGCACCTCGAGGCGACCGACGCGCGCCAGCGTGCGCACGCCCGCGTCGGTGCGGCCGCTGCCGGTGCCGCCGACGGCGATGACGGCATCGGCGGTATCGTCGGCGAACGCGGCCTCGAGCGGCGCGCCCGCGGCGGCGGCGGCTCCGCTCAACACGCGGCCGCCGGCGGCGGCGATCTCGCCGGCGATCAATTCCATGGCCGCATCGATCACGGCATCGCCGGCCCGGTTGCGCACCAGCCGCACGCGCGGCTCGCGCACGGACACGCGCTCGAGCCCGGCGGCGGCAAGGACCGCGGCCCTGATGCGCGTGAGGCGCCCGCCGGCCGGCAGCAATCGACCATCGGTATCGGCCCCCGCCTGCAGCACGCCTTCGCCGGCGCCGACGGGGGCGATGATCTCCATCCGGCCGGCCCGTACCGCGACGACATCGAGCGGCGCGACCGCGTCGGCGCCGGCCGGAACGAGCTCGCCCGCATCGATGCGCGCGGCCGCCGGCAGCGGCGCCGGCGCATAGGAGCTGGCGTCGCTCGTGAGGTCCGCGCGCACCGCCCAGCCGTCACGCAGCGCGAGCGGCGCGCGCGGATGCGGACCCGCGGCCACGTCGCCGGCGAGGACCTGGCCGATCGCGTCGGCGACCGCGCGCTCGCGCGACTCGACCGGCGCGACGAGCGCATCGATGCGCGCGAGCACGTCGTCAAGCGGCGTCAGCCGGTCGATGCGTTGCGGCGGAGCGTTGTCGATCATTCACCTGACCCAATACTATATTGTCATGCCCGCGAAAGCGGGCATCCAGTAATTCTCGGTCATCGAGATGAAACTCCGTGCCTGTGTTTACTGGATCATCCGCTTTCGCGGATGATGACGGCGGGAATCGATATGGCCGAGAAGACCCTCAATCTGCGCGGCCTCAAATGTCCGCTCCCGGCGCTGCGGGCGCGCAAGGCTCTGACCGGGCTGAAAGCGGGCGACGTGCTGGTCGCGGAATGCACGGACCCGCTCACCGCCATCGACATCCCGAACCTGTTGCGGGAAACCGGCGACGCGCTCGAATCGAGCGCGCGCGACGGCGAGCTGTTCGTGTTCCGGATCAGGAAAAAATGACCTGCGGTAGGGTGGGCAAAGGCGCGGACGGCACCCTCACGTCTCGCCACCCGATTGGCGCAGCGCCGTGCCCACGCGTGTCATCGAGCGTCGTCGGTCCACGCGTGGGCACGGCGCTGCCGTTTTCGCGTGGAGCGTCATGAGATGTCGGCCGCGCCTTTGCCCACCCTACGCTTCAGAGCTCGTCAAATCCTGAATTCGTCGCGCTTGCGGCCCTCGGAGACATTGAGGAACAGCTCGTCGAGCGACAGCCGCCGGCCGATCAGGCCCTGCTCGTGCGAATAGGTCACGAGCCGCTCGAAATTCTTGGCGTTGCGCTCGCCCAGCCCGTATTCCCAAGGGTCCTTGCCGAGGATCTGCTCCTGCTCCTCCCAGCTCTCGCGATACCAGGCGAGCGGGACGATGCGCGGATTCTCCATTCGCTCCATGGCGAGCGCCTTGGCCTGCTCGAACGCCTTGTACAGGTTGGTCGCCACCCAGGGATGGCGCTCGACGATCTCCTGCCTGATGCCGACGACGTGCATGATCGGGAAGATGCCGGTCCGGCGGTAGAAGGTGATCTCCTCATGTTTGTAATTCGGAAACAGACGGGAGGCCCGCGGGTCGCCGGCGGTCAGCGGCCAAATGAGATCGGGCGACAGCAATGCGTCGATCTCGCCGGCGACCAGCATGTCCTCGAGCGACCGGTCCTGCGGCACCTGGGTGATGTCGAGGCCGGGCGGAGGGATGAATTCGACGTCCTCGTCGAGCTCGCTCAGCCATTTGATCGATTTGTGCGGCACGCCGTAGTCGTGCTCGAGGATGCCGCGCATCCACAGGCCGGCGGTGAACAGGTAGCCCTTGGTGCCGACCTTGCGGCCGATCAGGTCGGTCGGCTTGGCGATGCCCTTCGCGGTGTTGACGAAGATGAAGCCGTGGCGGAAGCGGCGGTGCGGAAAGACCGGGATGGCGCGAAACGGCAGGTCGCGGTCGCGCGCCGCCACGTAGCCCGAGCCCGACACCTCGGCGACATCGAACTCGCGTCCGCGCAGGAAACGCCAGTGCCGCGGCGACGGCGCCATGTCGGTGAGCACCGTGAGCTCGATCCCTTCCGGGCGCACCACGCCTTCCTTCAAGGCGCGCATGATCTCGTAATCGCCGCAGGCGAAGCTGAGCGCGAGCCGGCGCGACATGTCAGCCCTTCGCCCGGTTGGTGAGATGGATGACCTCGAGCGCGTTGCCGTCGGGATCGTGGAAATAGGCGCTGCGGCCGGTGAAGACGCC
>WNFF01004089.1_pt1 | contig 25710 bp, 28 predicted proteins | sample 5400441 | NCBI WGS metagenome assembly WNFF01 (sample SAMN13153345, study PRJNA577476) | soil metagenome | isolation source: 120 cm saprolite under Douglas fir tree site 2 hole 3 replicate 1 | place: USA:California | collected 2015-04-18
GGCCGTTCGCGACCCCCCAGGAGCTGGTGGGGCGCGAGTTGGGACTGGAGGAATCGGTCAACATCGGGCTCGAGAACGCGCCGTTGATCGTGGCCCGCATCGGCGACTACATCGCAGCCCAGCAGCGCGTGAACCAGGCCCTGGCCCCGCTCCTGCCCCAGCTCACCGCATCGGGGAGCTACGGCCGGCTGCGCTCGCTCAACACGGTCGGCGGCGACGCCGGATACAGTGACTTCGGGTCCGCGAGCGTCACCGCCTCACAGCTCCTGTTCGACTTCGGACGGACCTGGGCGGCCAAGGACGCGGCCAAGTCCACGGCTGTCGCGATCAAGGAAGCGCTCGAGGCGCAGAAGCTCGACATATCCCAGCTTGTGAAGACACAGTACTTCACGCTGCTACTGTCTAAGCGTCTCGTCCAGGTGAACCTCGCTGCGCTCGATCGGGCCGAGGTCAACCTCCGGAGCGCCCAGGGCTTCTTCCAGGTCGGTACCCAGCCCAAGAGCTTCGTGACGCGGGCCGAGGTGGACGTGGCGAACGCGCGCGTCAACGTCATCCGGGCCCAGAACGCGGTGAACCTGGCCCGGGTGGCCCTGAACGCGGCGATGGGCATCGCGGTCAACGCGCCGACCGAGGTAAAGGACCTGCTCTCGTACACCCAGTTTCCGCTCAACCGCGACGATCTCGTGGGCGAGGCGCTCCGGAATCGGCCGGAGTACCGGCAGGTCAAGGCGCTGGCGGACTCCGGGGAGGCCCTCGTCCGGCAGACCTTCCGGGACTTCTTTCCCAACCTCTTCGGCAGCGGCACCTATGGGGTGGCGGGCATCACTGGATCCCCCGCGACCAGCTCCCGGTCGACCAACGGCTTCATCGATTCGGGAAACGAATGGAATGTGGGGCTGACGCTGAGCTGGTCGATCTTCGACGGCGGCGGCAAGATCGCCCGCTACAAGGAGGCGAAGGCGGCCCTGGAGGCCCTCCGGGCCCGGGTGCGCGACACCGAGCTGCAGGTCTGGCAGAACGTCGAGCAGTCCTATCTCAACCTCGGGGAGGCCGAGGAGCGGATCGGGGCCGCTCAGAAGGCGGTGGAGTCCGCGGAGGAGAACTACCAGCTGGCCCGGGGGCGCTTCGACGCGGGCGTGGCCAACATCATCGAGCTGACCGACGCCCAGCTGGCCCTCACCCAGGCCCAGTCCGACCAGGCCCAGGCGCTCTCCGACTACCGGATCGGGATCGCGCGACTGGAGCGCGCGCTCGGGCGGCGCTAGGAATACCGCCGACCGCCCCCGCGTCACTCCATCATGAAGCGCCGCCTCCTCTGGATCGTAGCGATCGTGGTCCTCGCCGGGGCGATCACCGGAGGCTATCTCTATACCCAGGGCGTCGGGGCCCGGCCCGCGTTCCGCACCGCCGCGGTGGCGCGCGGCCCGCTCACCTCCGCGGTGTCGGCCACTGGCACCCTCAACGCGGTGATCACGGTGCAGGTGGGCTCCCAGGTGTCCGGGCAGATCAAGGAGCTCCACGCCGACTTCAACTCGCAGGTGAAGAAGGACCAGGTCATCGCCCGCATCGATCCCGACACGTTCGAGGCCAAGGTCAACCAGACGAAGGCCCAGGTGGATGCGGCGCGCGCCTCGGTGCTGAACCAGCAGGCGCTGGTGGAGAAGACCCGGGCGGACCTCGAGAACACCCGGGCCGCCTTCGCGGCCGCACGCGCCCAGACCGCGAAGTCCCAGGTCGCGGTGGTCGACACCAATCGCACGCTCGGCCGCAACCGCGACCTGCGCCAGCGCGGGCTCATCGCGCAGGCCGACGAGGACACCGCCCAGGCCACCTACGACTCCGCGGTGGCCCAGCTCGAGGCCTCGAAGGCCCAGGAGCAGGCCCAGGTGTCGACAGTGCGCGCCGCGGAGGCCCAGCTCCGGGTCGCCGAGGCGATGCTGCAGAACGCGGTCGCGCAGGTGGCCCAGAACGAGGCGGCCCAGCGCCAGGCCCAGGTCGACCTGGACCACACCTACATCCGCGCGCCGGTCGACGGCGTGGTGGTGGGCCGCACCGTCGACGTCGGCCAGACGGTGGCGGCGAGCCTCCAGGCCCCGACCCTCTTCACGATCGCCCAGGACCTGCGCAACATGCAGGTCGACACCAACGTCGACGAGGCCGACGTGGGCCGCGTCAAGGTGGGCCAGGTGACCAGCTTCACGGTCGACTCCTTCCCGGGCCGCACCTTCACCGGGGAGGTCGTGCAGATCCGCAAGGCGCCCCTGGTCGTGCAGAACGTCGTCACCTACGATGTGGTGGTGAGCGCCAAGAACCCGGACCAGCGTCTCCTGCCCGGCATGACCGCCAACGTGCGCATCGTCATCGACCAGAAGGAGGGCGTGCTGCAGGTGCCGAACGCGGCGCTTCGCTTCCGCCCGCCCGGCGTCGAGGCCACCGAGCGTGAGCGGCCCGCCCGGCCCAGCGGGCCCGGCGGCGGGGGCGGCCGCGGCGGCGGGGCGCCCGCCGGGCGGGTGTGGGTCCTCGGCCCCGACGGCAAGCCCGCCGCGCTGTCGCTGCAGCTCGGCATCGGCGACGGGACCTACACCGAGGTGGCCCGCGGGGAGCTCAAGGAAGGCCAGCTGGTGATCGTGGGCGTCGCGGTGCCGGGCGACCGGACCCCGTCGCAGACCGGGGCCGCCCCGCGTCTCCGGTTCTGAGATGGCCGACGCCCTCATCGAGACGGTGGATCTGGTCAAGGACTACCACCTGGGCTCGCGGCGCATCCACGCCCTCCGCGGGGTCTCGATCACCATCGCCCCGGGCGAGTTCGTGGCGGTGATGGGCCCGTCGGGCTCCGGCAAGTCGACCTTCATGAACCTGCTCGGCTGCCTCGACACCCCGAGCGCGGGGCTCTACCGGCTCGACGGGCTCGACGTCTCGCGCATGGGCCGCGACGCCCTCGCCCACGTGCGCAACGAGAAGATCGGCTTCGTGTTCCAGACCTTCAACCTGCTGCCGCGCACCTCCGCGCTCGAGAACGTGGAGCTGCCGCTGCTCTACAGCGCGGCCCTCCCGCGCGACCGGCAGGCGCGCGCGCGGGCCAAGCTGGCCGCGGTCGGGCTCTCGGAGCGGGAGCACCACCACCCGGCCCAGCTCTCGGGCGGCCAGCAGCAGCGGGTGGCGATCGCGCGCGCCCTCATCAACAACCCGGTGCTCATCCTGGCCGACGAGCCAACCGGGGCGCTCGATTCGCGGACGAGCGTGGAGATCATGGCCCTCTTCCAGGACCTCAACCGCGAGGGCATCACGGTCGTGGTGGTGACCCACGAGGCCGACATCGCGCGCTACGCCGGCCGCACCCTCAGCTTTCGGGACGGCCACCTCACCCACGACGAGCCGGTGTCCGATCGTCTGGTCGCCCGCGAGCTGCTCGCCACCCTGCCGAGCGGAGAGGTCTCCGACGAGGAAGACGTGGAGACCGAGGTGGCGCCCACGTGAACGTCCTGTCCAGCGCGCGGATCGCGGTGCGGGCCCTGCGGGTCAATAAGCTGCGCAGCGCCCTCACCATGCTCGGCATCGTGATCGGGGTGGGCGCGGTCATCACCATGGTGGCGGTGGGCGCGGGGGCCCAGGCCCGGGTGGCCGAGCAGATCCAGAGCCTCGGGGCCAACATCATCGTGATCTGGCCCGGGACCGTGAACCTCTCCGGGGTGCGGCTCGGCGCGGGGGCCCAGGCGACCCTTTCGGAGGACGACGCGTGGGCCGTCCAGCGCGACATCCCGCTCGTCGAGGTGGTGGCGCCGTACGTACGCGGCAACGCGCAGGTGGTCTACTCGAACCTCAACTGGTGGACCGGCATCCTCGGGGTGACCCCCGAGTACTTCCCGGCGCGCGACTGGGAAGTGATCGAAGGCCGGATGCTCACCCAGGAGGAGGTGGATGGCGCGTCGAAGGTCGCGCTGGTCGGCCAGACCGTCGCCCGCAACCTGTTCGGCGAGGAGGACCCGCTCGGCCAGGTGATCCGGATCAAGAAGGTGCCCTTCACGATCATCGGGGTGCTGGACCGCAAGGGCCAGACCACGTGGGGCCAGGACCAGGACGACCAGATCCTCATCCCCATCACCACCGCCAAGACCAAGGTGCTGGGCGGCAACCAGGCCAAGGGCCGCGCGGTGGGCGCGATCACCATCAAGGTGCTCGAGGCCGATCTCATGAAGGCGGCCGAGAACGAGATCCGGGAGCTGCTGCGCCAGCGCCACCGGCTGCAGCCCCACCAGGAGGACGACTTCAATCTCCGGAACCTGGCCGAGGTGCTCCAGTCCCAGGAGGCCGCCTCCCGGGTGCTCACCATCCTGCTCGCGGCCATCGCGTCGGTCTCGCTGCTGGTGGGCGGCATCGGTATCATGAACATCATGCTGGTCTCGGTGACGGAGCGGACCCGGGAGATCGGGCTGCGCATGGCGGTGGGCGCGCGGGGCCGCGACATCCTGGCCCAGTTCCTGGTGGAAGCGGTCACCCTGTCGCTCATCGGGGGCGCCATCGGAATCGGCGCCGGCCTCCTCGGCTCCTACGCCATCGCCTACTTCGCGGAGTGGCGCACCCTGCTGCAGATCGAGGCCGTCCTGATCGCCTTCGGCTTCGCGGCCGGGGTGGGCATCTTCTTCGGGTTCTACCCGGCGCGCAAGGCGGCCGGGCTTAACCCCATCGACGCCCTCCGGTACGAATGATCGCCCATCAACTGCTCGGGGCCGCGCTGGCCTGGGTCGCGCTCGGCGCGACGGTCGAGGCCCAGACCTACTCCCCGCAGTCCCCCTCCCGCCTCACCGTGAGCTTCACCACCGAGCGCGTGGGCAGCGGCCGGGTGCTCGTGTACGGGGAGGTGCGGAACGGGGCGAGCTCCTCGTGCGAACGGGTGATCGTGGGCGTGGAGGGGCTCGACGAGAACGGCCGCGTGGTCAGCCGCGGCCGGGCCTTCGTCTTCGGCGTCGTCCCCTCGCGGGGCACGAGCCCGTTCGAGGTGCGGCTCTCCTCTCCCGGCACCGAGAAACGCTTCCGCGTGGAGATCGAATCCTTCCAGTTCCTGTCCTCCTCGGGGAACTGACGCCCGCGGTTGTGAAGAAGCGAAAGAAGCCCGCCTCATCCCGCCGCCGGCGTGCCCGCCGCCGCCGGGCGCCCCGCGTACGCGCCGCCGTCCCCGCGCCGCCGTCCCCCGCCGCGCCCGCGCCTCCCTCCGCGGCGCCGGCGGGGCCCGGCGCGACCCAGGTCGAGCAGCGCGGGCTGCCCATCGTCACCGCGCTGGCGCGGATCGCGCGCACCACCGATCCCCCACGCGCGCGCCTCGAGCGGGCGATCCGGCTGCTCCTGGCCGCCTACGGCGAGAGCGACCCAGACTTCTCCGGGCTCTTCCTGACCGGCTGGGCCCGGGCCCGGCACGACAAGCAGTTCCGCCTGACCCTGGCCTGGCAGCGTGAGCATATCCGACTCTCCCTCGAGGAGATCCTGGTCGAGGGCGCGCGGGTGGGCGGCTTCCGGACAAATCTGGACGCGGGCGCGGTGGCCGCGGTCATCGTGGGGGCGGCCGAGGGCTGCCTGCTGCAGGCCGTCACCGAGGGCGGCGCGGTCCCGGCCGAGCGCCTGGTGCGTACCCTGCTGACCCTCGCCCTCAGCGGGGCTTGAGCTCGATGCGGTAGCCGTCCGGGTCCTGCACGTAGAGCGAGGGGCCGCTCCCGAAGGCCCCGCGCCGCTCCACCACGTCGCCGTCCACCGTCACGCCGCGGGCGCGCAGGCTGTCCCGGACCGCGGCCAGGTCGTCGCAGCGGATCGACAGGCAGAAGTGATCGAGGCCGCCCCCCTCCGCTCGCTCGCCGGGCAGCAGGTCGATGAGCTGCTCGCCGAAGCGCATCTGCACCAGCGCGATGCGCTCGTTCACGTGGTCGAGCGTGCAGCCCAGGAGGTCGATGTAGAAGCGCTGCGAGGCCGCCTGGTCGCGCACGCGCAGCACCAGGTGATCGAGACCGAGCGGCTCGAACCCGCGGCTCATCGCCTGAGCCCCACCGCGACCAGGCCCAGGGCGCCGGCCAGCATGCTCACCCCGTTCAGGAGGCTCGACAGCCGATGCAGCCGCGTGAAGGCGAGGCCCTCGGTGGAGACGGCGCCCGCCGCGGGGGCGGCCTGGCGCAGGGCCGCGCGCGCGGCGTGCGCCGCCGGTAGCACCACCCGCCACGCGTAGAGCGTGCTGCCGAGCATCACCGCCACGAGCAGCAGCGAGAGCCAGCCCCCGGCACGGCCGTCCCGGAGCAGCAGCCGCGCCACCAGGGCCAGCAGCGCGAGCGCGCCGAGCCCGGCGCCGACCGCGTAGTAGCGGGGGGAATACCGCGGCCACGAAGCGGCCGGCCGCCTCGCGGTCGAGCGTGGTGAACGCGGCGGGCGCGACCACCGCGGCGAAGAAGCCCATCACCCCGAGCCAGCAGACGATCGCCGCGGCGGCCAGGAGCCTCATCGGGCTTACCATACCGGCGGCGCGCCGACACCGCAAGGCGCGCCCGCGGCGCGCTCGGTTGACAGTCCGGGTGCGGTCCCTCTAGCATCGGGCGCGATGCGCCTCCCGGCGGTGATGGTCCTGATCCTCTGCACGGCCGGCCCCGCGTGGGACCAGTCCCCGCTCGCGGGCGAGATCCGCGCGCTGGCCTCTCGCTACCACGAGGATCCGGCGCGGATCGACACGCTGCGCGCCGCCATGACCCGGGCCGCGGGGAGCGACCCGCAGGTGGAGAACCGGCTGGCCCTCGCCCAGATCGCGTTCCTCTACGGCGACATCCGCGCCACGACCCCGGACGAGAAGCCCGCCGCCTACGAGCAGGGCCGGCAGGCCGCGCGGCGCGCGGCGGAGGCCGCGCCCGGCAACGCGCGCGCCCGCTTCTGGTACGCCACCAACGCGGGCCGCTGGGGCCAGACCAAGGGCGTGGTGCGCTCGCTGTTCCCCCTCCCGGAGGTCCGGAAGGGCATGGAGACCGCGCTCGAGCTGGATCCGCGCTTCCCGCCCGCCTACGCGCTCGCGGGCACCGTCTACTACGAGGTCCCGGGCCTCCTCGGCGGCGACCTCGAGAAGTCGGAGGCGCTCTTCCGGCGCGGCCTCGAGGTGGACCCGCGCTTCACCGGCCTGCGCCTCGGCCTCGCCCGCACCCTGATCAAGCGCGGGCGGATCCCGGAGGCCCGGCGCGAGCCGCAGGCGGTGCTCGACGAGCAGGCCCCCGGCAACGTGGCGGACTGGACGCTCGAGGACGCGCCCGAGGCGCGGGCGCTGCTGGCGTCGCTCGCGGGCCGCTCGTGAGCATCGGGCACACGATCCGTCGCCTCCGCCGGGAGGCGCCGGCCTGGCGCGCGACCGCGCTGGCCCTGGTGGCGGATCAGTTCCACGACCCGTTCCGCGTCCTGATCGCCTGCCTGCTCTCGCTCCGCACCAAGGACGACACCACCGGGCCCGCCGCGGCGCGGCTCTTCGCGCTGGCCGACACCCCCGAGCGGCTGCGGCGCCTGAGCCCCCGCACCATCGAGCGGGCGATCTACCCGGTCGGCTTCTACCGGACCAAGGCGCGGGTGCTGCGCGACGTGAGCCGCGACCTGATCGAGCGCTTCGGCGGCGCGGTGCCGGACGAGATCGACGCGCTCCTCACCCTCAAGGGCGTGGGTCGCAAGACCGCCAACCTGGTGGTGACCCAGGGCTTCAACAAGCCGGGCATCTGCGTGGACGTGCACGTGCACCGGATCTCGAACCGCTGGGGCTACGTGACCACGCGCACCCCGGAGGAGACCGAGGTGGCGCTCCGCCGGCGGCTCCCCCGCCGCTACTGGATCGGCTACAACGATCTGCTGGTGTCCTTCGGGCAGAACGTGTGCCTGCCGGTCTCGCCCCACTGCTCGCGCTGCCCGATCCGGGCGGGCTGCCCGCGCAAGGGCGTGCGCCGCTCCCGCTAGGGCCGGGCGGTCCGGGCGCGCCGTCTCAGCCCGCGCAGCAGGACGAGGGCGTCCCGGTCCGCCCGCGGCTCCGGGTCCTTCGGCGTCTCGAGCGCCATCGGGACCCGCGCGAAGCGGCGATCGGTCATGAGCAGGCGGAACGCCTCGACGCCCAGGTGGCCCCGCCCGATCTTCTCGTGGCGGTCGAGGCCGGAGCCGAGCGGCTGCTTGGCATCGTTCAGGTGGAAAGCGAGCACCCTCCCGACCCCGAGCCGGCGCGCGCACTCCGCCATCGTCGCCCGGTAGCCCGCGCGCGAGCGTATGTCGTAGCCGGCCGCGAAGAGGTGGCAGGTGTCGAGGCAGATCCCCACCCGCTCCGGCTCCCGCACCGCCCCGATCACCGCGGCCAACTCCTCGAAGCTGCGCCCGACGCTGGCCCCGCCCCCCGCGGTGTTCTCGAGCACGATCCGCACCCGCTGCCCGCGCGTGCGCGCGTGCAGCACGTCGATGGCGCGGGCCACCCGGAGCACGCCTTCCGCGAGCCCGGTCGCCCGGTGCGAGCCGGGGTGGATCACCACGAAGGGCAGTCCCAGGGCCTCGGCGCGTTCCAGCTCGTCCTGGAAGACGTCCACCGCGCGATGCCACTCCGCGGGCACCGGGGTCGCCAGGTTGATCAGGTAGCTCGCGTGGGCGAAGACGACCCGGATGCCACTCGCCTTCCAGGCCGCGCGAAACTCCCGCACCTCGCTGTCGGTGTAGGGTCGCGCGGTCCACTGCCGCTGGTTCTTGAGGAGGATCTGGACGACCGAGCAGCCCACCGCGAGCCCCCGCGTGAGCGCCAGGGACAGGCCCCCCGCGATGGACATGTGGGCGCCCAGCCAGTCACGCGTCGAGCTGCCGGGCGACCTCATGCAGCTCGCGCTCGAGCCGGCGCAGGCGCCCGCTGAGGGCCCGCCCGCGGGGCTTCTGCCGCAGCAGGCCGCCCTCGATCAGGGAAAGGAAGGCGGCCGAGATCTCCTCCGCGCCCCATCGGCCGCGCGGGTCGTACCACTTGTGGACCCAGTTGACCATGCCGAGGATCGCGAAGACGACCAGGCGCGGCGGCACGTCGCGGAAGACGCCGGCGCGGACCCCCCCGGCCACGATGCGCTCCACTCCCTTGTCGTAGCGGTCCTTCTGGGCCGCGAGCGAGCGGGCGAACCGGGCGGGGAGGTTCGCCTCCTCGCTGAAGAACACGGTGAGGAAGGACCGGTTGGCGATCACGAACCGCACGTGATGGCGGACCACCCGCCGCAGCTGGTCCTCGGGGCCCAGGTCCGAGCCCAGCACCAGGCTCAGGTCGCGCGTGAAGGCCTCGATGGTCTCGCGCGAGATGGCGGCGAGCATCGCCTCCTTGGCCCGGAAGTGGGTGTAGAGGGAGGCCTTCGACATCCCGAGGCGGGCCGCGATGTGGTCCACCGTGGAGGCGGGGTAGCCGCGCTCCCGGAAGAGGTCGGCGGCCGCGCGCAGGATCTGGGCCCGGGCCGCCTTGCGTCTCGCGTTCATGGCGCCCTAGTCTACTTGACACCCCCCGGGCCCCGTGATAAAAACCGAAGAGTATAGAAACTATACTGGCTGGTTTTACTTGGTGGTTTTACTTGGGTGTTCCAGTCCCCCCAGGAGGTGCCTCGATGGAGCGTCGCGTGATCCCCGGCACGATCGACACCGTGTTCGAGTTCGACTATTCGGTGCAGGCGGAGGACATGCGCGGCCTCTACGAGAAGGCCAAGCGCGACCAGTGGAACGCGAGCCGCGACATCGCGTGGGAGACCCCCGAGCCCTCCGACGGCCGCGTGCTCTCCGACGAGCTGGTCGACATCTACGGCAGCAAGATCTGGTCGAGCCTCTCCGAGAAGGACCAGGTCGAGCTGAACCGGCGCATCGCGGCGTGGCGCCTCTCGGTCCTGGTCTACGGGGAGCAGGGCGCGATGCTGGCCTGCAGCCAGATGGTCAACATCGTCCAGGGCACCGACGAGAAGTTCTTCCAGGCCACCCAGGTCATGGACGAGGCCCGCCACAACGAGGTGCTGGAGCGCTACATCCAGACCCGCCTCGGCGGCCTGCACTACCCGATGCCGGAGAACGAGCGGGTGCTCTTCGACACGATCCTCACCGACTCGCGCTGGTACATCAAGACCATCGCGCTCCAGCTGGTGGCCGAGACCTTCGCGGTGGCCATCTTCAAGATGATGCAGGAGGCCGCCGCCGATCCCCTCCTCCGCCAGGTCTGCAGCCGGATCCTGCAGGACGAGTCGCGCCACATGGGCTTCGGCATGCTGGCCCTGCCCGACATCGTCAAGGAGGCGAGCGACGCGGAGCGCCGGGAGATGGAGGACTTCACCTGCGTGGCGCTGGAGAAGGTGCTGACCGGCTTCTTCCCGCTCGAGGCCTACCGCGACGTCGGCTTCACCCCGGCCCAGATCGAGGAGGCCAAGGCCTACCGGCGCGACGTGGCCGCCCGCAACGACTACGCGGTGTACCGGAAGTTCTTCAAGCGCGACATGCACACCTCGATGGTGAACAACCTCGCCCGCTGTCCGCCCTCGGCATCGAGCTGCCCTCGGCCGCGGCCTGACCGCCCGCGGCGCCTAGCCGCCGAACAGCTCGCGCAACCGGCGGTCGCGGTAGTCGAAGAGGCCGCGGACGCGCCGGCCCCCTCCGAGCGCGTGGACGAGACGCCCGAGCGCGCCGCCGGGGAGCCGGTACGTGAGCCGGTCCTCCACCCAGGTGCCGGGCGCCGCCCCCGGCTCGTCGCTCCGCGGACCCTCGACGAAGCGGTGCCGGTGCTCCCAGCGCGCGAACGGCCCCCGCAGCTGCACGTCGACGAAACGATGGGGCGGGTCGAACTCGCGGATCATCACCCGCCACGCCACGGGAAAACCCGGGACCCGGAAGTCGAGCACGGTTCCCGCGGCGAGGCGCGGCGGCGGCGGCGCGATCCAGCGCGGGCGCGCCCACGCGGGCTGCATGCGCGGGAGATTGGCCGCGTCCGCGAAGAAATCGAATACCTCGGGGCGGGGTCGCGCCAGCCATACGCGACGCTCCAGGATATGGTCCGGCATGACGGCCGCGCTATCATAGGCGGGTGCCCGACGCCGGTCAAACGCGAGCCTACCTCGCACTCACGCTGATCTCGGCGCTCTGGGGCTCCTACCCCGCCTTCGCCAAGCTGGCCCTCGCCCACTTCCCGCCCTACGTGCTGGTCGCGCTTCGCTGCTCGCTCGCCTCCGCGTTCCTCACCGTGCTGCTCTTCCGCCGCGGCTGGGAGGAGTTCCGCGAGCTGCGCGGCGCCGACCTGCGCACCTTCGCGTTCCTCGGCTTCGCCGGCCTCTTCGTCTCCACCGGCGGCACTTACCTCGGCATCGCGCTGAGCACCGCGGCCAACGCGGCCATCCTCCAGGCCGCGACCCCGGTGCTGGTGGCCCTCGGCGCGCGCTTCTACCTGAAGGAGCGCCTGCGCCGGCGCCAGTGGGCGGGGGTCGCCGCCTCGATGGCCGGGGTGCTGCTGGTCATCACCCGCGGGAGCTGGCGGGCGATCGCCCACCTCGACCTGATGCCGGGCGACTTCATCCTGCTCGTCTCGCAGGTGGGCTGGAGCGCGTACACCATCTACGGCAAGCAGGTGCTGGCGGTGCATTCGCCGGCGGTGGCCACCACCGCCTCCTACATCCTGGGCTCGGCGATGCTGCTGCCGATGATGCTGGTGGCCGCTCCGTTCTTCCCCCGCCCCGACTTCACCTCCCGGACCGCGTGGCTGGTCGTCCTCTACCAGGCCATCCTCGGCGCGGTCGCCCACGTGTGGTGGTACGAGGGGGTCAAGGCGGTGGGCCCGAGCCGCGCCGCGATCTTCATGAACCTGCAGCCGATCGTGGGCGTGCTGCTGGCGTGGGTGATGCTGCGCGAGGCCGTCGAGTGGCCGGAGGTGGGCGGCGGCGCGCTGGTCCTGCTGGGCGTGGCCCTCACCACCCAGGCCCCGCTCGCGCCACCCGCACCGCCGCCGACGCCTAGGTCAGCTTCTTGACCTCGGCGAGGATCTTGTCGGGATCGGGCAGCTCGCCCTTGCCGTAGCGCTCCGTGAAGCGGATCACGCCCTCCTTGTCGATGACGAAGGTGGCGCGCACGTTCGCGTTCCAGTCCGGCCAGTAGACGCCGTAGGCGCGGACCGCCGAGCGCTGGATGTCGGACAGCAACGGGTAGTTGGAGATACCGACCGACTTCGCCCAGTTCTCGTGGCTGAACGGGCTGTCCGTGCTGATACCCATGACCTGGGTATTCGCCGCTTCGAAGTCGCGGATGCGACGGTCGAAGGCGGGCATGCAGGTGGATCAGCCCGGGGTCCAGTCGAGCGGGTAGAACAGGAGCACCACGTTCTTGCCCCGGTAGGTCTTGAGGCTCACGTCCTTGAGCCCGATCGTCTTCAGCGTGAAGTCGGGAGCGGGATCGCCCACTCCGGGTGCCTTGCCCTCGCTCATTGCGCTCATCCCTCTCTCACCCGCCCGAAGCGCGGGCGGAAGTTGGTCGTGGCGCGCGCACCGTCGGCGCCCGGCTCCTCGCCCGCGCCACGCGCGCGCGACGGACGGACCGGCATGGGCGGCTTGCGCCGTCCCGTCCACAGCTCGCGGCGGCGCGCCTCGAGCGGCGCGTCGCGCTCCCCCAGGTAGCCCGCCGCGGTGACCACGCGCCCGGTCTCCCACAGCCGGCGGAAGCGCTCCGGGTACGCCGCGTCCCGCAGCGCGTGGTGATCGAGGATCACCCGGCAGCCGGTCTGATCGATGATCCGCAGCAGGTGCTCGATCCCCCGGTCCACCAGCTCGGCGCCCAGCTGCGACTCGAGATAGGCGGGCGGGCCCGACAGGTAGAGCAGCGTCGGACGCTGCCGCGCCAGGTAGGCCGCGGCCACCGGCGAGAGCGGGCCCTGCACGTCGGAGGCGTGGACGAAGCGCGTGCCTTCCCGGCGGTCTTCCACCGTGAGCGCCACCACGTAGCCGAGCCCGGTGCCGTCGGGCCCGTGGCTCAGCGGCGGGGAGGCCTGCAGCACCGCGTCCACCGTCTCGAGCCGCCGGCCCTCCGCGGCGTCCGTCGGGCACGAGCCCCCGATCACGCTCCAGAACCGCTCCGCGCGCTGGGCCTGCCGGCCGGCGATGTGCCGCTTCGGATCCTTGGCCCAGACGTGCCGGCCCGCGTAGAGGCCGGGGTCGTGGCGGAAGTGATCCTCGTGGTAGTGGCTGATGAAGATCAACGACGCCCGCGTCGCGTAGGTCGAGATGCGGTCGTTCGCGCGGCGAAGCGCCTCCCACTCCTCCTCGACGGGCGGGAGGTTGAAGCGGCTGGGAGCGAGGATCGCGCCCGGATCGATGAGGACGCGCGTCTGCCCGCACTCGACGTAGGTGGCCACCGAGCGCACCCCCAGCGACTCGGCGGCGAGCGGGGTGACGATCATCGCGTCCCGGTCAGATGCATCGGCCGCCGTCGACCGGGAAGACGCTGCCGGTGATCATCGCCGCGTCGTCGGAGGCGAGGAAGAGCGCGGCGTGGGCGAGATCCTCCGGCTTGTTGAGCCGCCCGAGCGGCACGGTGCCGCGGTAGCGGGTCATGCCCTCCTCGTCCACCTGCTTCTTGCCCATGAAGGTGGCGAGCATCGGGGTCTCGGTGGCCACCGGGGCGATCGCGACCACGCGCGCCCCGAAGGCGGCGAACTCGAGCGCCAGGCTCGCGGCCATGACGTGCACCGCACCCTTGGAGGCCGAGTAGCACTGCACGCCCGGCCGCGGGCGGACCCCCGAGGTGGAGCCGGTGATCAGCAGCACCCCGCCCTTCTGCGTGCGGAACACCGGCATCAGGTGCTTGGCGGCCAGGAACACTCCCTTGACGTTCACCGCCATGATCTGGTCGAAGACCGCCTCGTCCACGCTCTCCACCGGCGTCGGGAACTGCGGCACCCCCGCGTTGGCGTAGAACACGTCGAGCCGGCCCCAGCGCGCCACCGCCTGCTGGATCGCGGCCTGGTTGTCGGCCGACTTCGACACGTCGGCCCGGACGTCCACCACCGCCACCCGGGCGCCCTCGCGCGCGAACAGCACCGCGGTCGCCTGCCCGATGCCCGAGCCCGCTCCGGTGATCAGCGCCACCTTGTCCTTGAGCCTCATGCCGGCCCTCCTTTGGGATCGCTCCCGGCTTCCTTGATGTCGACGATCGTCCCGCCCGTCGCCCGCACCAGCTCCTGCGGCGCGATGGGGAACACGCACTCGGCCAAGCCCGCGGCGGCGTACACCAGGTCGTAGCCGAGCAGGTCGCGATCGACGTAGATCGCGAGCGGGCTCGCGAGCCCGATCGGCGGCACGCCGCCGATGGTGTAGCCGGTGGCCTGCTTCACGGTGGCCGGATCCGCGCGGCGGATCTGGCCGCCCGCCAGCTCGGCCAGGCGCCGCTCGTCCACCCGGTTGGCGCCGGAGGCCGCCACCAGGAGCGGCCGCCCGTCCGCGGTGAAGACGAGGGACTTCACGATCTGGCCCACCGTGACCCCGAGCGCGTCGGCGGCCTGCTGCGAGGTCCGCGCGTGCACCGCGAGCTCGATCACGCGACGATCGAGCCCGTGGCCGGTGATGGCCGCCTGTACCTTCTCGACCGCGGGCTTCACGGGCCTAGAGCACCAGCTCCGCCATCAGCTCGAGCGCCTCCGGCTGGACCGCGCCGCAGATCAGCGTGGTGATGCCGGAGCTCTTCCAGCGCGGCAGCCGCTCGCGGATGCGCTCCTTCGGCCCGCACAGCGCGACCTCGTCCACGAGCGCGTCGGGCACCGCGGCGGCCGCCTCGTCCTTCTTGCCGCCCAGGTAGAGATCCTGGATGCGCTTGGCGTCGGCCTCGTAGCCGTAGCGGCTCACCAGCTCGTTGTAGAAGTTCTTGCCGCGCGCCCCCATGCCGCCCACGTACAGGGCGAGCCGGGGCTTGACCATGGCCCGGCACGCGGCCGCGTCGGGCCCCAGCACGATCGGCACGGTGGGGGCGACGTCGAAGCGCGCCAGCGATTTGCCGCCGCCCGCCGCCTGGAAGCCGGCCTCGAGGCTCGGGGCGAACACGCTCATGCGCTCCGGCGAGAAGAACACCGGCAGGAGCCCGTCCGCGATCTCGGCCGCGAGGGCCACGTTCCGCGGACCGATCGCGGCCAGGTAGATCGGGATGTCGCTCCGCCCGTGCAGGATCGACTTGAGCGGCTTGCCGAGCCCGGTGGCGTCGGGGCCCGCGTAGGGGATCTGGTAGTACTCGCCCTTGTGCTCGACCGGCCGCTCGCGCTTCCAGACCATGCGGACGATCTCGACGTACTCCCGCGTCTTGGCGAGCGGCTTGCCGAAGGCCACCCCGTGCCAGCCCTCCACCACCTGCGGCCCGGAGACGCCCAGGCCCAGGAGGAAGCGGCCTCCCGAGAGCTGGTCGATCGTCAGGGCGGTGGTGGCGGTGAGCGTGGGGGTGCGGGCCGGGATCTGCATGATCGCGGTGCCGACCCGGATGCGCTCGGTCCGGGCCGCGATCCAGCAGAGCGGCGAGACCGCGTCGGAGCCGTAGGCCTCCGCCGACCACACCGAGTGGAAGCCGAGCCGCTCCGCGTGCTGGACCAGCGACAGGTCGATGCCGAGCTGCGAGCGCGAGTAGCCGATGTTCAGTCCGAGTCGCATGTGTCCTCCAATCAGTGCGTCGGGCGATCAGTGTCTCGGGCTCAGAGCAGCTCGAGGGCGGCGATGGCGAGTGGGCGCCCCCGCCGCGGCCCAGTCCACCGGTGCTCCCGGAGCCGGATCCGGCCCCGCCGTGCCACGACGCCCTCCTGCTCGAGCAGCACCCGCTGGGTGAGCATACCGCCCACGTTGGCCCGCCGGCTGATGCCGCCCTGCGCGTTCACCACCCGGTGCCACGGCAGGTGCGACGGCGCGTGCTTCATCGCCTGCCCCACCGCGCGCGCCGCCCGCGGGTACCCGAGCAGCGCCGCGATCTGGCCGTAGGTCGCCACCTGCCCTCTCGGGATGCGCTCGACCAGCCGGTAGACCGCCGCGTGGAAGCGCTTCATGTCCGTTCCAGGCCGAACTGCAGCTCGTACAGTCGTGAGTACAGCCCTCCGAGGGCGAGCAGCTCCGCGTGACGCCCCGCTTCGCGGATCAGTCCGCGGTGCAGCACGAGGATCCGATCCGCGCGCTGGATCGTCGACAGCCGGTGGGCGATGACGAGGCTCGTCCTCCCTTCCACCAGGCGCGCGATCCCGACGCGCACCAGCGCTTCCGATTCCGGGTCGATGCTCGACGTCGCCTCGTCCAGGGCGAGAACGCGAGGATTATAGATGATGGCGCGGGCGATGGCCAGCAGCTGGCGCTGCCCCTGCGACAGGTTGAGGCCGCGCTCGCGCAGCTCCTCGTTCAGTCCGCGCGGCAGCGTGGCCACGAACCGATCCGCGCTCGCCGCCGCGAGCGCCCGCTCCACCGCGGCCCGATCCACCGCCCCGTCGCCGGCCAGGCGCAGGTTGTCCTCCACCGTCCCCGAGAAGAGGAACACCTCCTGCGGGATCAGCCCGACGTGGCGGCGCAGCGTGCGCAGGTCCCACTCCCGCACGTCCACCCCGTCGACCAGCACCTGGCCCCGGGTGACGTCGTAGGCGCGGATGAGGAGCCGGGCGATGGTGGTCTTGCCCTCGCCGGTCGGGCCCACCAGCGCCACCTGTTCGCCGGAGGCCATGCGGAACGAGCAGTCGCGCAGCACCCACTGCTCGCCTTCATAGGCGAACCACACGTCGCGGAACTCGACCGCCGGCGTGCCCGGAGCGGCCGGGCGAGGAGCCGGCGTGCTCTCCGGACGGCTCGTGATGGTCGGCTGGCTGTCGAGAAGACCGAAGACGCGCTCGGCCGAGACCGTCGCCGCCTGCATCACGGTGTACTTGGCCCCGAGATCGCGGATCGGGAGGAAGAACCGCCCGGTGTACTCGAGGAAGGCGACGAGCCCGCCGAAGGTGAGCGCCCCGGTGACCACCTGCCCGCCTCCGTACCAGAGGAGCAGGGCCACCGCGGCGGCGCCCAGGGCCTCGACGGTGGCGTAGAGCGAGGCGTCGTAGAAGGTGGAGCGGAACTGCCCGCGGCGCAGCGCGCCCGACAGCTCGCCGAACATCTGCCGCTCGCGCGCCTCGCGTGCGAAGAGCTGGACCACGCTCATGCCCTGGAGCGACTCCTGGAGAAAGGCGTTCATCCGGGCCAGGCGCGTGCGCACCACCCGATAGCTGTCGCGGGCCCGGAGCCGGAAGTACCCCGCCGCGATCACGAGCACCGGAACCAGGGCGAAGGTGACGAGGGCGAGCTTCCAGTTCATCCCGAGCATGATGACCACCACCCCGGTGAGGGTCACCACGTCCCCCAGGAGCGAGACGAGCCCGCTCGTGAACAGCTCCTGGATCGCCTCCCCGTCGTTGAGGAGCCGCGTCATCAGGCGGCCGACCGGGCTCCGGTCGTAGAAGCGGGCGTCCTGGCGCTGGAGATGCTCGAAGAGGGCCGCGCGGAGATCGTGGATCACCCGCTGCCCGGTGAGCTGGGTCAGGTAGGCCTGGACGGCCCGGAGCACGTAGAGCCCGACGAGCAGGAGCAGGAAGAGCAGGGCCACCCGGCCCAGCCCGGCCCAGTCGCGGCGGAGGATGTGCTCGTCGATCGCGATCTTGACCAGGTACGGCTGGGCCAGCTCGATGAGCGACACCGCGGGGAACAGGGCGCACGTGACCAGCACGAGCCGGATGTGGGGCCGCGTGAACGACCAGACGCGTCGCATGACGCGCGCGTCGTAGGCCCGGCCGAGGATCTCGTCTTCCGGCTCGGCGTCACGCATTGGCGAGCTCGTCCTCCAGCTGCTGCACGCGCCAGAGGCGCGCGTAGAGGCCGCCCGCGGCCACCAGGTCGGCGTGGCGCCCCTCCTCCACCACGCGCCCCTCGTCGAGCACCACGATCCGGTCCGCCTCGGCCGCCGCCTTGAGCCGGTGCGTCATGATGAGCGTGGTGCGCCCACTCGCGGCCGCGCGGAGCGCGCGGGTGATCTCCCACTCCTTGGCCGCGTCCACCGAGGCGAGCACGTCATCGAGCACCAGGAACGGCGGGTCCGCGACCAGCGCGCGCGCCAGCGCCACCCGCTGGCGCTGACCGCCGGACAGGGTGAGACCGCGCTCGCCGACCACCGTGTCCCAGCCCGCGGGCAGCGCGCCCAGATCGTCGGCCAGGCCCGCGGTGCGGGCCACTTCCTCGAGCCGCTCGGAAGAGGCGTGCTCGTCGGCCAGCCGCACGTTGTCGCGGAGCGGGCGCGAGAAGAGGAAGGACTCCTGCGGGACGTAGCCCACCGAGCGGCGCAGGGGCCCGAGCGGCAGGTCGAGCACGTCGCGGCCGCCGATCCACACCGTGCCGGGCGGAGGCTCGTAGAGCCGGCAGAGCAGCGTGCCGAGGGTCGACTTGCCGCTCCCGGTCGGCCCCACCACCGCCACCACCGAGCCCGCCGGCACCACGAACGACACGTCCCGCAGCGCGGGGCCGCGATCGTCGTACGCGAACGTCAGGTGCTTGAACTCCAGCGGGCCGTTTGGCAGGAGCTCGGGCGGCGGACCATCCGGTGCCGGCTCAGACTTCGGTCTGCCGGGCAGGAAGGTTGGCGGTTCGTCTGAAACGTTCTTCTTCATCTGCGGGGGCCCAGAAATGGCCCCCGCACTCCCCCAATCCGCGGACAACCCTGCCTCGCGGGATAGACCGCCCAAGCTCTCAAGCGGGCGCGCATCGAGAATCTCGACCACCCGCTGCATCGCGGCCAGTCCCCGCTGGATGTTGGCCAGGGTCCAGCCCAGCGCGATGGTGGGCCAGGCGAGCTGGGCCAGGTAGCCGTTGAAGGCCACGAACGCGCCCAGGGAGATGCGGCCGTCCACCACCGCCTTGCCGCCCAGCCAGAGGACGATCAGGGCGCCCACGCCGGAGACGAGCCCCATCAGCGGCCACGACACGGACTGGACCCGCGCCAGCGCGAGGTTGCGCGTCCGGTACTCCGCGTTGAGCCGGGCGAACTCGGCGATCTCGCGGTCCTCCATGGTGTACGCGCGAACCACCGCCATGCCGGTGAGGTTCTCCTGGGCCTTGGCCGAGAGCGCGCCGAGCTGCTCCTGCACCGCGGTGGAGCGCACCTCCACGTCGTGGTTGAAGCGCTTGGCGATCACCACCAGGCCCGGGAACGGAGCCATCGCGAACAGGGTGAGCCACGGGTCGATCATCCACATGGCGCCGAGCGTGCCCGCGAACGCGAACAGGGTGCCGATCAGCATCACGCTGCCGAAGCCGGCCAGCGCCCGCAGGGCCGAGATGTCGTTGGAGGCGCGCGACATCAGGTCGCCGGTGCGGTGGAGGTGGTAGAACGCGGGCGGCAGGGTCAGCAGCCGCGCGTAGAGCGCGGTGCGGAGATCGTGCTCCACCCACTGCCCCGCGCCCAGCATCGCGAAGCGCGACCCGAGCCGGGCCACCCCGTGGGCCGCGGCCAGGAGCAGGATGAGGAGCACGAAGGGGCCGAGGTGGGCGGCGGCCCCGTCGAGCTCGAGGGCGTCCACCGCGCGCTTCACCGTCCACGGGATGCTGACCGCCATGATCGTCGCGACGAGGAGGCACGCGGCCCCGCCCAGGTAGCGCAGGCGGTAGCGGAGCAGAAACGGCAGGAGGCGTTTGAACGAGGACACCGGGTCAGTATAGAACAGCGTCGGGCGGCGGGCCGCCCGGCGGGCCCGCGCTAGCTGGCGGGAGCGGCCGGCGCGCCGTCGCGGTACGGACGGAGCGCAGCGTAGATCGCGAAGACGGTGGGCACCGCCACCCCGTGGCGCTCGGCGAGCCGCACCACGTGGCCATGCAGGGCCTCGAGCTCGAGCCGCTTGCCGTGGGTCAGGTCGTGGTGCAGCGACGAGTACGCGTTCGGGGCCACCGCGTCGAGGAACTTCATCCCCTGGTCGAGCAGGCTGTCGTCCACCGGGGCTCCGGCCGCACGCCCGACCGCGACGATCTCGCCCACGATCCGCCGGTACAGCTCGCGCACCTCGGGCAGCGTCCTCAGCACTCCGGCCGGGCAGCGCGTGAGCGCGGTCATGCCCGCGTGGGTGGTGAGGAACACGTACTTGTCCCAGAGCGCCCGCTCGACGTCCGGCACCAGCTCGGTGGGGATCTCCGCCTTGCGGCAGGCGGCGAGGAAGGCACGCGCGCGGTCGGTCTCGCGCCCGTCCATCTCCCCGAAGATCATGTGCCCGCCGAAGGTGTGGCGGATGACGCCCGGAGCCTCGATGGTCGCGAAGACCCGCACCGCGCCGCCCAGCACGTGGCCTCCGCCCAGCACGCGCGCCAGCTTCTCCTCGTTGTCCACCCCGTTCTGGATCGAGAGCACTCCGGTCTCGGACCCGACCACCGGCCGGATCAAGGCCGCGGCCTCCTCGGTGTCGAAGGACTTCACGCAGAAGAGGACGAGGTCCGCGGGCGGGCCGCCATCGAGACGCTCGACCGCGGGAGCCCGCACCGTCCACTCCCCTTCGGTCGCGGACCGGATCAGCAGGCCGCTCGCGGTGATCGCGGCCAGGTGGGCCCCGCGCGCCACGAAGGTCACGTCTAGGCCGGCGCGCGCGAGCTTCGCGCCGAAGTATCCGCCGGTGCCGCCCGAGCCCATCACCACGATGCGCATGCGCGCCATGCTGCGAGAGGGCGGCCGGGTTGTCAAGCGGCGCCGTGCTATTCTCGAAATCGGTGAGCGATGACTTTCGCGCGGTGGCGGTCGACGCGGCCCGACGGGCCGGCGCCTTCCTCCGCTCCCGCTTCGGGAGCCGCCCCTCGATCAGCTACAAGGGCAGCCCCACCAACCTGGTCACCGAGATGGATCGGGGCGCGGAGACGATCATCGTGGAGGCCATCCGCGCGCGCTTCCCCGACCACGCGATCCTGGCCGAGGAGAGCGGCGCGCTGCCCGGCGCTCCGGCCCACCGCTGGATCGTGGACCCGCTCGACGGCACCACCAACTACGCCCACGGTCTGCCGATCTACGGGGTGTCGATCGGTCTCGAGGTCGAGGGCGCGCTCGCGGTGGGCGTGGTCTACGATCCGAGCCGCGAGGAGTGCTTCGTGGCCGAGCGCGGCCGCGGGGCCACCCTCAACGACGCGCCGATCCGGGTCTCCACGACGCCCCGCATGGCCGAGAGCCTCCTCGGCACGAGCTATCCCAACGACATCCGCGCGGCGCCCCGGGACAACCTGGCCGAGCACGGCGCGCTCATGTTCCGCTGCCACAGCGTGCGCTCCATCGGCTCCGCGGTGCTCGGCCTGGCCGCGGTGGCCGCGGGCCGGCTCGACGGCTACTGGGAGCAGCGGCTCGGGGCCTGGGACGTGGCCGCGGGCGCGCTCCTGATCCGCGAGGCGGGCGGCACCGTCACGTCGGTCTACGGCGCGCCGCTCGACCTGGGCGCCCCGTCCATCACCGCCTCGAACGGCGCCATTCAGGCCGAGATTCTCGCAGCCCTCAAGGAGGTCGCGTCCACCCGATGAGCGATGCCCCGACATCCCGGCCGGTACACGTGCGGACGATTCGCGTGGAGATTGCGCAGGCGGGCCCCCACGAGCTCGAGGTCACCGCGACCCTGGTCGACGAGCGGCCGGCGGACAACCTGAAGTGGTTCGGCTCCGACCCGCCGCCGGTGATCCACGACATGCGGCTCGGGCTCCGCGTGCGCCACCCGGACCTGGTGGTCACCGAGGTGCGGAGCGAGATGGCGTCGCATCCGTACACGATCTGTCCCGAGGCCCTGCCGCCGCTGCAGCAGCTGGTCGGCCTTTCCATCGCGCGTGGATTCACCCGCGAGGTCAACGAGCGCTTCGGCCGGCAGCGCGGCTGCGCCCACTTCACCGCGCTCATCCACGCAATGGCCCCCGCGGTGCGGCAGGGCGCGGGCGTCGCGTTCCCGGATCAGGAGCGCCCGGCCGCGGGCGATCCGTGGTTCGTCAACACGTGCCAGGCGTGGCGCGAGGAGGGGCCGCTGCATCGGCTGATCCGGGCCGGCGACGAGGCGGGGCTGCGCGCGCTCTCCGCGTTTCCCCCGGACCCGGACGCGACGCGCTAGAGGACAAGCGGAATCACGACCCCAACAGCAACGACCGCAATGGCAACAAACAGCAGCGAGTTGCGCCAGCCCCGGGGTCAACAAGTCGCGCTACGCCGGCTCCGAGGCGGGCACCGACAGAAGACTCGCCCCGCACATGACGGGTCGCAATGCCTCTTAGGATGTCGGCACGTTGAACACGTGCTGCGTGACAGTGTCCCCGCTGGATCATAAAGAGGCCTCAGCCACCCGCTCGGCGCGTTTGAACTCCACGACTTGCGCGTGCACGACGGCATGGCACCTCGATTGCCTCCGTAGTCCACGCGGAGCCAGTGGATGGACCATGCCGCAACATTTGCGTCGCAGGACACTCACCAACGCTGGGCGTCTGCGATGCGTCTGGAAGGACCGGCGAGATGAGGCTCTCGCGCCGACGCTTTCTGACCACGCTATCCGGTGCCGCGTACATGACACTCCTCTCGCCCCGAACGTCCGCGGCGGACGCTGCGACTGGTTCGCCTAGCGTCAATGTCGCCGACCGCTATTTGATCGTCAATGCCGATGACCTTGGCGCCGACGACGGGATCAACCGGGGCATCATCGACGCGCATGAGCGCGGGATCGTGACCAGTGCGAGCCTCATGGTCAACATGCCAAGCGCGGCATCAGCAGTCCGAACTTCAAGGGAGCATCCAACCCTGAGTCTCGGCCTTCATGCAAACTTCACCGCGGGCAGTCGGATCCCAGATCTGGGCGACCTTCGCGCGCTGCGGCAGGAGCTCGAACGGCAGTTCAACATGTTTACGGATATAACTGGGCAGATCCCGACACACGTCGACTCGCACCACCATGTCCATCGGAAGTTCAACATCGTGCCGTTGTTCATCGACCTGTGCCGGACCCACCGCATTCCCCTTCGGGGCTTTTCGGAGGTCACCTATGTCGGTAAGTTCTACGGGCAGTGGGACCCCGGTAAGACCGATGTTCGGCACATCAGCCCGGAGTACTTGATCTCCCTCCTGCGGAATCTCGCTCCTGGCTTCTCGGAACTCGGCTGTCATCCAGGGGATCACGGTGTTCCGTTCGATCCAGCCTATGATTGGCAGCGTCGGATCGAACTCGAAGCGCTTACCGATCCGCGGCTGAGTGCGACCGTGACGCGGGATGCGATCAGACTCATCAATTACCGTGACTACGGACGCCTCGTCGTGCGGGCGAGCGCCGGAATCCCAGCATCGCCCAACAGCCCCGGATCAAATCACTTCGCCTACCGACACTCAGCCTGAATCAGAGGAGAGCTAGGTCCGCCCGGGCCCGGAGGTCCCGCAAACTCTTCTCGATCGCATTCACAGCCCGATTGGGTCGGCGATCGGCGCAATCACCGTCCCCGAGACCACCGCCGTCAGAATCGCCGCGCAACTGATTCAGCACCGCCGCCAAAACCGCCCGCGGCTGGTCGAAGGCTCGTTTGCGATCAGCAATCCTGCTTCGGGAGTTTCCGGCTCATCATCCAGTACGCCAGTCCAAGTACGGCGCCGCACGCCCGGTGACGTTGCTCCCAAAACGAGACAACTCGTAACTAGACCGGCGCCACTTCGGCGGTGGTCATGACCTGAAGTTGGGCGACGAACTCGCTCGGCGTCAGGTGGCCGAGGGAGCCGTGTGGCCGGCGCTGATTGTAGTCCAGTCGCCAGGCTTCGATCTTGGCTTGCGCGTCGGCGATCGACGCGAACTGGTGCACGTTCAAACACTCGTCCCGGAGCCGCCAATTGAGCGACTCGATGAAGGCGTTTTCGATGGGTTTGCCGGGGCGGATGAAGTCGAGTTGCACGCCGCGGCGATACGCCCAGTCTTCGACGTGATCCGCGGTGTCCCCAACCGGCGAGTCCGCCTCGACCTGACGGAGGGCATAGGCGACCTGCTCCTCGGAGAATTTCGAGCGCTTCCGTCGAAGCCGCCAGCTTACGCTAGTTTTGACCTGCCGTCGTTTTCGGGGGAGACGTCAACAGGCGCCCGCGCTCGCAGCAGACTGGCCCATGGCTCCACGCGGCTCTGGTGCGCTCATCCGACGTGGAGCCACTCAGAGGCCGTTTCGTAACTTCGTTTGATAAGCCACACATAGTGCTCAACGTGGAACCTCGCGGATCGCGCGCCGCGGTCCCCCCGCCACGTCTCCCGCCGGCCTAAATCACGCGCAGGATGTCCCGGATCACGCGCGGTGCCGCGAAGTACTCCTCGGCGATCCTGCGCGCCGCCGCCCCATGTCGCAACGGCTCGTCGGCGATCGCGTGCACCGCTGCGTGGGCTCCCGCCAGATCGCGCCACGCGAAGAGCCCCTCGCCCACCGGCAGCAGCTCGTCAAAGCCCGTGTCCTGGGTCACCACGGGCCGCCCCGCGGCAAGGTAGCACGCGCTCCGATCGCTGAACCAGCCACTGCGCAGTCGCACGTTCACGTCCTTCGCCGTCGTGAACTCTGCGCGCGAGCCCCGCACGAACTCGCGGTAGCGGTCTGCATCGCGCGAGATAGCAATTGGATCGCGGACCGACCAGCCATTCGCCTCGAGCCAGGCGAGGTCGGTGGAGTCCTTGACCTCCATCGCCAGAACGAACGGAACACCCGACGTCCGCGGCAGGTCTACGATCTTCTCCCACTCCTCGCGCTTGCGCCACGAATAGCGCTCGCCGCCTAGCTCGACGTCCCGGCCCCCGCCGGAGCTCCAAGTCCCGATAGTCGTGAACAGCGCTTCGGCAGGCACCGGACCCGTGGCCCAGAGATCGACCGCGACCGGTTGGCGCGTCGGGTGCCAGCGGATCCCGCCAGTCGGAATGCGACAATTGGACGAGCCGATGTTCTCGCCGAACGTGAAGTGCACGTCGTGCTCGTGGAGGAGCTCGCGGAGCACCCGGTCGCCTCCGGCGAGGCGGATCTGCGTGTAGGCTGGATCCATGTCGATGTATACATTCGTCTTCCCAGCACGCTCTGGCGCGCCGAAGCGATGCACGCCGCCGGCATTCACCAGGATCCGCGCCTTGGCGAACGCCTCGTACGTGGCGTCTCGGCCGGCCCCGGCCCACTTGTTGCGCTCGGCATCGAAGAAGGCCCAGCTGTCGCCGAACCCGGCACGACCGAACGCCTCCCCCGCAAGCGCAAGGCCGGCCTCATAGTCGGTTCCGCTTGTGCGATGGATGGGGTCGAAGGCCTCCCAGGTATGACGGGTGTCCTCGTAAAAGAACGGCTCGACCCCCGCGTCGCGTAAGCCATGCAGGTAGTGGATTGCCTGCCAAACGTAGCCGCCAAGCGGGCAGTGCACGACGTAGCCAGCGTAGATCGCCTCTGCGGCTCTCACCTCACACTCCGAGCGAGCGACAGCCAACACGAAGGCCATTCTCGGCCGCCCGGAGGCCGCCGGTTGTCCGGAACCTCCCCGAGCGGAGATTCCCCGCGGAGCAGAACTAGGCCACATCAGCCCGGGGGCGATACTGCGCCAGCGACCGTGTTGCTGTCAAGAAAGCGCTCGCCCTCAAAACACCGGCCGCCGGCGTGATGTACTCGCCAGGCCGCGGACTACCACGGAAGCCCCTGTAATGAGTCGCTGACCGGCGACACGGAGAACGGCTAACCTCGGAGTCTGTGA
>WNFF01001303.1_pt1 | contig 25703 bp, 25 predicted proteins | sample 5400441 | NCBI WGS metagenome assembly WNFF01 (sample SAMN13153345, study PRJNA577476) | soil metagenome | isolation source: 120 cm saprolite under Douglas fir tree site 2 hole 3 replicate 1 | place: USA:California | collected 2015-04-18
AGCTCCATCTTTGCTGCCGGCCCGGTAAGCTCCTGGCGGAATTCCAGCATGGGGGCGAGCGTCGCCTTCGGCGTGAGAGACCGATCGAGCCGGGCGCCCAATGCCAGTACGTTGCCGCGCGGCACCGCGACAGTACCGGGGACGTCGAAATTACGGGCTCGCAGACGCCGCATCTCCCATCCATACAGCGCGAGATGCGACGAGCCGACGGGCAGGCTGACGGCCGCGTATGCGAGCACCCGATCGCCGATGGCGCTCTGCCGTCCGCCGCCCAGATCGTTGTCACCGGTTGTGGTGTAGACCAGCGCACCGCGGAAGTACTTTCCATGGCCGAACGGCCCTTCAAGGCCCGCCCGCAACCGTACCTCGCCACCTGGCGTGAGCGTGCCGCCACCGCTCACCGGTGTGTAGCTCGCCCCGTACCGGTAACTCGCGCCGGTGCCTACGGCCCAATCAGATCCCATCCTGACCGCGGTCGCGAATCCCGCTGAAATGCCGCCACCCGAGCCAAAACTGGGAGTCGTGAATCCGAGGAGATCTGTTGCGGTCGCGCCAAATAGAGGAATAGTCGTGTCGGGGACGGTGGTCGCACCGGTTGGGACCTTCCCCGCGACGTTGAAGATGAGCCGGCCGGGAATAATTCCGAACGATGCCCTGAGGTCGCTGTCGACAAGCCCAGAGTGATCGATCGTCGAGCCGTCTGCCGCGCGCACCGATGCGCTGGCGTACGCCGTCCCGATATCCAGGACGAGGCGGTCCCCCAATCGCTGGGTGACACTCATGGGGATTGTGAATTCGCTGATGCGACGGAACGCGAGCCCGGTTCCGAAACTGTAGCTCTCGAAAAACGCGCCGGTGCGCGCGACGGTATTGGCCGCCTGCGCCGTGACAATCGCAGGCCCGAGCAGGGTCAGCAGTACGACCAACGACCGCGCGCGCGTCACGGCAGGTGGAAAATGATGCGCAGCACGCCGGACGCCTGCACCACGCTATTGATGCCTTTGCTCTCTGGCGTGGGGTGATTCTGAATCGCCGCGGTGCCGGTCTGCGTGACCGCATCGTTCAGCGTGGGCGTCAACTCAGCGGTCGCCTGCTGCAACGCACCCACCGAGGCGGGCTCGGAGGGCGTCGTGAGTTGCGCCACCGCCTCGACGACCGTCACCACGTCGCCCGGCGACGCCTGCACCGCGGGCGCGGCAGCGGCCGCCTGCTGTTGTTGCTGGGCCGCCTGGAATGACGGATCGGCGCGTGCGGCGGCGCCGAACGCGGCGGCCGCGGCGCGATAATCACCGCGATCCAGCGCCTCGAGTCCCTGGCTGTACGCGAGGAATGCCGCGAGGTTCTTCGGACCTTGGCGCAGGATTCGCTGCCGCTCAGCATCGGTCAGTTGAATGCCGAGCTGCGTCGCGAGGCCGAACACGAGCTGCTTCTCGAGCTCGAGCAGCTGCTTGAACGTGCCGTTGGCTTGCGCACCGGACCGCACGGTGCCGTCGCCGCTCACGACGGCTGCCGCCATCCGCACCGGCCCGTTCTCCGTAATGGCCGCGACGCCCTGTACCATCCGCTCGGCCCGCAGCAATCGCCCGACTCGCGCCGCCGTTGCGGGATCGGTTCGAGTACTTTGGGCGAGCTTCAGCTCGTCGAGCAGCGTTCCAATCTGCACGCGCTCGAGCAACCGGAGACTGCGCACCATCGCCAAATCCGACGTCATCATTTCAGCCAGTCCACGCGACAGCGGCTGCAGGCTCGAATCGCCGGCGATTGTCACGGGCAGGATCGCCAGGGTCGAAGGCTCGGGAGCCTGCGAAGTGAGCGTCGATTCGCGGGCGAGCGCGAGCTTTGCCGTCTGCGTGGCCTGCGTCCGAAGAGCGAGCTGTCCGAGTGCCCGAACCGCCGCTACGCCACGGGCTTGCGGATACCGGTTAGCGAAGTCCGTGTAGGTGGCATAGGCGAGGTCATAGCGTCCGTCCTTCTCCTGACAGCCGCCGATCACCATGGCGCCGAGGGCCTGGCCAGGTGCCAGCGTCTGACCGGCGTTCGCGACCACCACGGCCGTATCGCATCGCCCCGCCGCCATGAGGGCGGCGGCGAGTCGGAATTGGATCTGAGCGTTGCGGGGTTGCTGTGCTGCTTTGGCTGTGAGGGCGGGGATTTCTGCCGGGGTGACAGGTCCTGGTCGTGGCCCGCCACAAGCCACAACCAGACCGCTCATCGCTAAGAGCAGGCACCTGCGACCAGCCAACGTCCGGGACTCCCGCCAGTGAAGGGGGTGTAAAATGCCCCTGCCTCAATCCCGCGCAAGGGGATTGATTCTTACGGTTGTCTGACCAGACGCGCTATGACGCGGCTCACCTGCGCCGCTTCCGCGGCGAATGCTTAATAAGGAAAGCGACAGGTCTGGCCCAGCGACTGATGAAGCGAGGAGGCCACCATGCGGTGGGAGGGCAATAACGAGGGCGATGCCGCCGACTCACGTGAGGCTTTGTAGCATCTGACGCATCTTGCGCGCCAGGTCCTCGATTTGTTTGAGACCGGCCAGCGTCTCCTCATCGTGCTTCTCAGGCGTGAGGAGCAGGAGCTGAGTCTCGGCGAGAATTGCCGACAGAGGATTGGAGAGGTCGTGCCGCAGCTTGGACAGCCCTCCCCCCTTCGGATCAGCCATCAAAGCAACGAACGATAGAGGTCGCGCAGATGGTGATCCCGCAGGTCCCGCACCGACTGCCACAAATCTTGCTCCGACGCGGCGCAGAAGATCTCGGCGCTGGAACGCTCGGCCTCCGTGCCTTCGGCACCAAACAGTATGCGGCCACGCCAGATACCATCATCGGTGCGGCGCAGGGAGAGTCGGATGTCTATGGGTTGTCCGTCGAAGCGAATCGGAGGCAGATCGTGGACGACCGTGTCGGTCGCGGCAGCTGCGGGCGGCGTATATCGGACAGGTTGGCCAGGCATGCCGTTCCAGGGCTGGTTTTAAAAAACATTATAAACGGCTAGGAGTTACGCAATAGCTCAGGGCGCGCGAAAGGGCGCCGGCACGAAGGTCAGGATGAAGAGCACCAGGCTGGCCAAGAGCAGCCATTGGCGCGAGGCAGGCAGCGGCCGGTAGGCGTCGAGCACGGGCGGATGTCGTAGCTGACCGCGCGACAGCAACAGGACGACAAATCCCCACACCAACCATCCAATCCAGAACCATCCCAGCAGCATCACGACGACCCAGAAGGCGCGGGCGACTGGCTGGTGCCAGCGCGTGGTCGCCGAGTACACGATGTGGCCGCCATCGAGCTGCGCCATCGGCAGGAGATTGAGCATCGTCACGAACATCCCGAACCAGCCTGCGAACGCCGTCGGGTGCAGCACGATGGTCTGATGTTGTCCAATCAGAAAACGGCGCATGACCAGGGTCAAGACCGAGTCACCGGGTAACACCGTTTCGTCACCCAGCGCCACCACCATCCCGTGAAGCCCGCGCTCCAAGGTCGGATGACTATGTAAGAGACCGATCCACAGGATGGGGAGCGCGACGATGAAACCGGCGATCGGACCTGCCGCGCCGATATCCAGCAGCTGCCGCCGGTCGTTTACGATCGTGCGGAGCCGAATGAAGGCTCCCAACGTCCCGATGCCGAACGGCGGCGGAAAACTCGGCAAAAAAAATGGCGGTGACACATTGATCTGGTATCGCCGCGCCGTGATGTAATGGCCGAGCTCATGCGTCAGCAGAATCGCCAGGAGCGGGAGGGAAAACAGGAGGCCGCGGGACAGGGCGTGAAAGAATGATGCCCCGTGCCAGCTGCTCGGATGCATGGAAATCCCGCCGCCGAGCATCGCGCCCGTCAGCGTCGTCGTGACGAGCACCGCCGCGAACAGCAATGCGTGCACGCCCCATGCTTCGCGACTCTGGTAGGTGCGCCGGGTGAGAATGACATGACGCCCATCCGGCTCATCGGACCAGTAGTAAGTCCCAGGCCATTGGCGGAGGACGGCGGCGAGCTCCGGTGAAGGCCCGGCGTGCGCCGGATCTACAAGTGCGTCAACAACTTCGCGGTCATGGAGGGGTGTGGTACGCCACGCGACCAGATACGGGGTCAGGGTCACAGCCGCACTTGACTCGCCGCCCAGCGCGTCCTACTATCACTCGTTCGCATACCGCCATAATCCCAAGTTTCCATTATCAACGAGACCACTCCCCCATCCCGGGTTTTCCCCGCCGTAGCGCAAAACGGAGCTGAAGCACACGTGGATATCGCCGAACTAAAGAGGAAGTCCGTCGCGGAATTGCACGCGATGGCCGAGAGCCTGAACATCACCAACTACTCCGGGCTCCGCAAGCAGGATCTCATTTTCCGCATCGAGCAGTCGCTGCTCGACTCCGACACCGTGCTGCGCGGCGAGGGCGTGCTCGAAATCCTCCCCGAAGGCTACGGCTTCCTGCGCAGCGCCGATTGGAATTATCTCTACGGCCCCGATGACATCTACGTCTCGCCGAGCCAGATCAAGCGATTCGATCTGCGCACCGGCGACACGATCACCGGCCAGGTCCGGCCGCCGAAAGAGGGCGAGCGCTACCTCGCGCTCTTGAAGGTCGAAGTCGTCAACGGCGAAGAGCCCGAAAAGGCGAAGCATCGCGTCGCGTTCGACAATCTCCGGCCTCGCTATCCCGAGCAGCAGCTCAAGCTCGAGCGGAAAGACGGCGATTTGTCGATGCGCGTGATGGACATTCTCTCACCGATCGGCAAGGGGCAGCGCGGGTTGATCGTGTCGCCGCCGAAGGCCGGTAAGACCATCCTGATGCAGAAGCTCGCCAACTCCATCATCGAGAATCACCCCGAGGTCTACCTCATCGTGCTGCTCATCGACGAGCGGCCCGAAGAGGTGACCGACATGGAAGAAAACGTGAAGGGGCCGAACGTCGAAGTGGTCTCCTCGACCTTCGACGAACCCGCCGACCGGCACGTGCAGGTGGCCGATATGGTGATCGAGAAGGCAAAGCGGCTGGTCGAGCACGGCAAGGACGTCGTGATTCTCCTCGATTCGATCACGCGTCTGGGCCGCGCGCACAACGTCGTCGTGCCGCACTCGGGCAAGATTCTCTCGGGCGGTGTCGACGCGAACGCCTTGCAGAAGCCCAAGCGCTTCTTCGGCGCGGCGCGCAACATCGAAGGCGGCGGCTCCCTGACGATTCTCGCGACGGCCCTCATCGACACCGGCTCGCGCATGGACGAGGTGATCTTCGAGGAGTTCAAGGGCACCGGTAACTCGGAAGTGATTCTCGATCGGCGCATCGCCGAACGGCGGACGTTCCCGTCGATCGACGTCCAGCGCACCAGCACCCGTAAAGAAGAGCTGCTGCTCACCAAGGAAGAGCTCAATAAGGTGTACCTGCTGCGCAACTTCCTGGCCGATATGCCGCCCGTCGAAGCGATCGAGTTCCTGCTCGAGCGGCTCAAGCGCACGAAAACGAACGTGGAATTCTTCCAGACCATGTCGCAAAGTTGAGGGAAGGTTGGAAAGATGGAATGTTGGAAGGAATGAACATTCCAACTTTCCAACGTTCCAACTTTCCATCTCGAGGTCGTTTGCTTGCCGTAGACTGGGGCCAACGCAGAATCGGCCTCGCGCTTTCGGATGAAACCCAGACGCTCGCGCAGCCCCTCGCCACCCTCACCCGCCGCGCCCGCAAACGATTTCCGATGGCGCAGCTGCTCGAGCAGATCGATCGCCACCAGGTCGTAGGCATCGTCGTGGGCCTTCCGCTGAACGAGAATGGGGCCGAAGGTGATGCCGCTCACGCCGCGCGGGCCCTCGCCGATGATATCAAACGTCGCGTGGGACCGACAGCCGACCTCGACGCGATGGCGGCCGCCCTGCTCCTCCAACACTACCTGGACACCAGAAAGGGCACGGCGCTGTGAGAAGACTCGGGCTTCTCTGGGCGCTGGCCGCATGCAGCCAGCAGCAACCGGCCGCGGGACCCGCAGCGCGCGCCGACAGCATCATCGTGACTATCCCGCGAGGCGCCACGTTCAGCCAGGCGGTCGACTCGCTGGTCGCGAGCGGCGTCATCGATAACCGCGACTGGTTCAGCCTCTATGCGCGCGCGCGCGGCTTGGGCTCGTCGCTCAAGAGCGGCCTCTATCCGTTCCATCAGAACGAATCGTGGAGCGAGGTGGTCACCGCGTTGAAGCGCGGCCGCGGGGTCGAAGTTCGGTTCACGGTGCGCGAAGGGTTGATGGCCTCCGAAGTCGCCGAGATCGCGTTCTACCGGCTGCACATTCCCAAAGAAGCATTCATGGCGGCGGTGAGAGACACGGCCTTCGAGCGCGAGCTCGGAATCCGGCACAACCCGAAGGGCGTCGAGGGTTACCTGTACCCGACGACATACATCGTGCCCCAGGGCATTCGCGCCCGCGAGCTCGTCCATCTGATGACGCAGGAGTTCATCAGTCGTTGGCAGCCGGAATGGGACGCCAGAGTCACCGAGCTCGCGATGACACGGCACCAGATTGTTACCCTCGCGTCGATCATCGAAGCCGAAGTGCGCTACCGCCCGGACCGCCCGTACGTCTCAGCGGTATACCACAACCGGTTGAAACGCGGGATGGCGCTTCAAGCCGATCCAACGATCATCTACGCCTACGGGCGCCGCCTGCACCGCATCTGGGAAAGACAGCTCCAAATCCGATCGCCGTATAACACGTACTTGTATCCCGGACTTCCGCCCGGACCGATCAACCAACCCAGGGACTCGAGTCTGCTTGCGGCGCTCTATCCCGCACCGATCGGCTATCTCTATTTCGTGGCGCAACCCGATGGCAAGCACATTTTCTCGGCGTCGTATGCCGATCATCTCGTGGCAATCAAACGCGTGAGACAGCGGCACGTAGTCCCCGCGCCGCAGACTCAGGGTCCGCGCCGCTAAGCACAGCCCCGATGACAGCAACGCCCGCGGCGCCGGCCTCCACGATCGATGACGCGTTGGCCGCCGTGATGCCACCAATGCCGATCACGGGGACTCCCTCGGGCGCTAGGCGCGCGAGCGCCGCGAAGCCCTCTGGTCCGAGCGGCGGGCCGGCATCGGACTTGTTCGGTGTCGCGAAGCACGGACCGATGCTCCAATAGTCCGCGGATGACGCGCCCGCCCGTGCCGCTTCATCCGCTGTTCCGACTGAGATGCCCAGCAGGAAATCGGCCGGCATGTGGGGCCGCAGCGAATCGAGCGGTGGGTCTTCCCAACCGAGGTGGACGCCGGCGGCCCCCGCCGCGAGGGCGATATCCGCGCGATCGTTGACGAGGATGGGGACCGGCAAGGCGGCCACGAGAGAGCGGGTCATCTGCAGCACTTCCGCCGGTGAGCCATCTTTCCAGCGGACCTGAATCATCGTCGCGCCGCCGGTGACGGCGGCGCGGCACACAGCGATCGTATCGCGGCCCTTGAGCAGGACGGGGTCCGTGATCACCATCAAACGCAACTGATCGACGAGCGCCATGACCAAGATCCTGCGCGGCCTGCGGGGCGCGACCACCGCGACCGCGAACACGAGTGAGGCGATCCTCGAGGCGACCGAAGAGCTGCTCGCGGCGCTGCAGACCGCGAACGGCTTCGCGCCCGAGGACGTGGAGAGCGCGATCTTCACGACGTCCCCTGACTTAAACGCCGACTACCCCGCCCGCGCCGCGCGACGACTCGGGTGGACTGAAGTCCCGCTCCTCGGCGCGGCCGAAGTGCCCGTGCCTTCAGGCCTGCCGCGCTGCATTCGCGTGCTGCTGCATTTCTATACAGCCAAGTCACAACGAGCGCTGAAACATATGTACCTGCGGGACGCGGCGAAGCTGCGACCGGACAGATGACCGTCAAGATTACGGCGCGCGGCGCGGAACGGTGGAAACAGGGGCATCCGTGGGTCTACCGCAGTGACGTCGCCGAAGAGCCCGAGAAAAAGCCGGGCATCGTGCCTGTTACCGATCGCAAGGGGAAATTTCTCGGCCGCGCGCTCTACTCACCCAGCTCCGAAATCCGGTTGCGACTGCTCACGCGTGCCGATGAACCGATTGATGCGCGGTGGTGGGCGAACCGGATCGGGGACGCAGCGCGCCGGCGCAACGGCATCAGCGCGACCGCGTGGCGCGCCGTGCATGCCGAGGGAGACGGGCTGCCCTCGTTGATCGTGGACAAGTACGGCTCGTGGATCGTCGCACAACTGCTCTCCGCGGGACTCGAGACGGCGCGGACCGATGTCCTCGCCGGCATCCGAGCAGCCCTCGCGCCTGAAGGGATCCTGCTCCGCAATGACGCGGCCGTGCGGCGTCACGAAGGATTGCCACTCGAGGTGACGCTGGCCGAGGGACAGGTGCCCGAGGCCATCGAAATCGCCGAGGACGGCGTGCGCTATCTCGCGGCGCCGTGGTCGGGGCAAAAGACGGGAGCCTTCCTCGATCAACGCGAGAATCGCTTGCTCGTGGGCCGGCACACGCGTCCCGGCGGGCGCGCGCTCGATCTGTTCACGTATCACGGCTCGTTCGCGCTACACCTTGCTCGCAATGCGAAAGCGGTGCTCGCCGTGGATCAGAGCACCGAAGCGCTGGAGCGCGGTGCGGAGAACGCGCGGCTCAACGGTATCGGCAATATCGAGTGGCGAGAGGCCAATGCCTTCGATCTGTTGCGGGAGCTGGAGCGGCGCGGCGAGCGGTTCGATACGATCGTCCTCGATCCGCCCGCGTTCGCCAAGACCAAGGCCAATCTTCCCCGAGCGGTCGCCGGATATAAGGAAATCAATTTGCGGGCGATGAAGATTCTCGCGGAGGACGGCGTGCTGTTTACGTCGTCGTGCTCCTACCATGTCAACCGCGATGTCTTCCAGTCGATGCTCATGGACGCGGCGCGCGATTCGGGGCGGCGAATTAAGTTCCTCGCTGCGACCGGCGCGGCGAGTGATCACCCGGAGCTCCTCAACGTTCCTGAGACAGGATACTTAAAGGGCGTCCTGCTTACCGCGCTCTCGCTTCCATAAGACGTACGACTGCACCACCGGAATCGCCGCCACACATACAATCGTCACGAAGATCAAGGGCAGCAGTGCTGCGTGCGGCATGAAGGCGCCCAGGCCGATCACAAAGCCGCCGAGCACCATGAGCCAACCACCGGTGCGATGCGTTTTCCGCCAGACGGTATCGCTCGAGAGCGTCCAGGGCGTGCGAATGCCGACGAACCAGTTCGGCTCGACGCGTGTCAGATAGTTGCCGAGGAAGATGAAAAGCAGTCCGATGCCGAGCGGCATCAGCCGATCGATCTTCATGGGGAAGCCGAGCGCCGACGAAATGATCAGGACGTGCGCGACCCCGATGAACACGATCACCGCATTGGCGATCAACCAGTACACGTGGATGAACTTGGCGTAGTTCTCCTTCCGCGGATCCAGCTTGGGCAGCACGTTGAACAATCCCGTCATCGCCAGAATGACAAGCGGCATGACGGCGACCGCGACCAGCCGGCTCGAAAAGCCGTTGGGCATGCCGTTCAGATCCCAGTGCGTCGCGACTGTGGGCGGCAGACTCGGATAGGCCCACACCGATAGAACCGCGGCCAACACGGCGATCACCAGACCAAACCAGCGGCTACGCATTGTTCTTCTCCGAGAAGCGAGTCATGAAGTAGCGCACGACTTCCTGGAAGACCGTGGTATTGAGCCGATAGCGGATGAATTGTCCCTCGCGCTCCGTGGCGACCAGATCAGCGCCTTTGAGAACGCCGAGGTGGTGCGAGACCGACGCGAACGCGATCGGGAATCGCTCGGCGATCTCTCCGGCCGTGCGATCCTTTTCGGATAGCAGCTCCAGGATTTTCCGCCGCGTCGGATCGGCGAGGGCACGAAACAGGGAGTCCTCCACGGACAGACATTTATACAATTGTCTAAGTATTGTCAAGCAAAGTTGACTAAATCGGCCCCCATCACAAGCTTGCACCCATGCCCGGGAAGGCCCTAGACCGGTCGGCGGCGGTCCGCCGCGTACTCCGCGGTCTGCTCGTCGCCAACGTTGCTGTGGTCATTGCCAAGGCGGCCGTCGGAACGCTGGCCGGATCCCTCGCGGTCCTCGGCGATGCCATCCATTCCTCGGTCGACGCCGTCTACAACGTGCTCGGACTGATCGTCGTGCGGGTCGCCTCTCGTGCACCCGATGAGGACCACCCGTATGGTCACCGCAAGTTCGAGACGCTGGGTGCGTTGAGCATCGTCGTCTTCCTCTCCGTCACCTGCTTCGAGCTCGTGCGCAGCGCCATCGGGCGCCTGATCGCCGGTGGGCGCGCCATCCAGATCAGCGATGGCGGGCTCGCTTTGCTCCTCGTCACCCTGGCCACGAACGTCTTCGTCGCCTGGTACGAGAACCGGCGTGGACAACAGCTGTCGAGCGACTTGCTGATCGCCGACGCGGCCCACACGCGTGCCGACGTCTTCATCACGATCGGCGTGCTGATCGGCGTGCTGTTCTCGCGGCAGGGATACACGTGGGTCGACTCCGTGGTCGCGATATTGGTCGCGCTACTGATCGTCCGCGTCGCGTATCAGATCCTGTCGCGCGCGGTCCCGGTGCTCGTCGACGAGCGCGCCATCCCGGAGCCCACCATCCGCCAATCGGCTCAGGCCGTCGAAGGGGTGAAAAGCGCGTACGGCATCCGTTCTCGCGGCGGCGCCGGGACGGGCGTGCGCTACGCCGAGGTGACGATTGCCGTCGATCCAGCGGCGAATGTGGCGGACGCGCACGCCATCGCCGACGCCGTGGAAGAGCGATTGAAGAAAGACCTCGCGCTCCAGGAAGTAACGGTGCACGTCGAGCCATGCTGACCTCTTTTCCCTTCGAGCGCGCGAACAAGTCCGGTGCGGGCATTCCGCCCCTGCGCCGGGCGCCGCGCTCGCTGAAGCAGGAATATCAGGAGTTCCTCCTGCAGCGACTCGAGGAATACAAGAACACGGTCCCGCGCGCGGAACTGCTTGAAATCGGCGACGAGGCGGTGCGCGAGCTGCAGGCCAGCGCGCAGGACCAATATCTGTTGACCGAAGTCCTCCTGCTCGAGCACGTGGACCGCATCATCGCGCAGCGGCTGCGTCTGCCGTCGTTTCCACGCTGGCGGCAGAAGCATCGCGCCCTTCGGGAAGCCCAGCGCGAGCCCACCCACTGGGGCTTCGATCGCACGCACCCGATCGTGCCGTGGGCGGCGCGCCTCGAGCCCGGCGACGTCGTCGTCGCCCTCGGCGCGCCAGCACTCGCGGAGGCCCTGTTCCTGGCCGCTCATGACGCCGAAGTGTTCTTGCTCGACCAGGATCTGGGCGCCGTAGAAGCGGCCGAAGGACGCGCCGTCAGCGAGCAGCTCGCGGGCGCGTTTCAGGCGCTCGTCATCAACTTTGGAAGTTGGTTCCCCGATCTCTTGCCCACGTTGGTCGCGATCGCGCCGGGCAGTCTCGGGCAGCTGCGGGCAAAAGACCGCGCGACCGTCATTGCCGATTTGCAGGCACGGACGCCTTCAGGTGGCGTACACGTCGTCCTCCCCACGGGAACCGCGAGCCGGGAAGTGATCCCGCTTGCTCCCGAGGCGCTCCAGAGCCTCTATCGCGGATGGCAGGTGCAGCGTGGCCGACGGTCGAAGCGATCAGGCTTTACCGCGATCAAACCCCCGCGTCAGCTCGACACGGCGCTGAACGTGTCGGAGTGACGTTTTGCGCGCCGTCTCACTTCGTATCGGCAGGTATTTCAACAACTTAGTTTTGCGATGCGGTGGCAGGATCATTGCCTAGGCGAACGGCATGACCACTCTCCCGCTCGTCCTCGACGACGAACCGATGGGCATCATTCTGCGGGCCGGGCAACTGGTCCTCCGCCCCGCCAAGATTTGGGCCTACTGTTGGTTTACGGATGAGGGGGAAGATGGCGATCACACCCATCGCCATTTGCCGGTGGATCCTAAGGTCTAAACTCCAGCCTCTTACAATCGAAAGTTGAGATTCAACCCGGCGCTGTGATTGGCTTGCACAGCGTCGAGCAAGACTTGCGCCGCAGGCGGGGCGTGTATCTATATGAGGCATGCCGGTATTACAGATCGACGGACACAAGATCTCGATCGAAGAAGGACGCACGATTCTCGATGCCGCCCGGCAAGCGGGCATCGAAATTCCGACCCTCTGCTGGTATCCGACCCTTCCAGTCGTCGGCAATTGTCGGATCTGCCTGGTTTCAGTCGAAGGCCAACCCAAACTGATCGCAGCCTGCGCCGCCAAAGTCACTGACGGCCTGGTCGTGACGACGCGATCGCACGCGGCCGTCGAGAATCGCCGCGGCGTGCTGAAACTGCTCGCCGAGCGGTACCCGGCCGAGCATCTCCGCAACGGCGGTCGAGCCCATCCGATCAACGAGTTCGAGCGCTACCTGGTCGACTACGACGTCGTTCCGACGGCGATGGAGGACCGCGATCTACCGTTGCGCTCGGGCGACGAGCGGCCCGGCGATCCGATGATCCGTCACGACATGTCGACCTGCATCCTGTGCACCCGCTGCGTGCGGGCCTGCGAGGACATTCAGGTCGTCGGCGTCCTCGACGTCGGGTGGCGCGGTGAGCACGCCGAAATCATCGTGGGCGCGGATGGCGATCCGGATAAAGCGGGATGCACGTGGTGCGGTGAATGCGTTCGCGTCTGCCCCACGGGCGCGATCTTCGAAGTGATGCCGCGGCAGCGGTTCGCTCCCCAGCAGATCCGTCATCCCGAGAAAGTCGTTCGCTCCGTGTGTCCCTACTGCGGCGTCGGCTGCCAGGTCGACCTTCACGTCGCGGACAACAAAATCGTTCGCGTGACGTCGCCCGACATCGAGCTGAACACGCCGAACCAGGGATCGACCTGCGTGAAGGGTCGCTTCGGGTACGACTTCCCACAGCACCGCGACCGGCTGCTGCGACCGCTGATTCGAAAAGCCTGGACCAAAGAAAACGGCCGCTGGACATGGAAAGGACCAACCGGAGGCGACCGACGCGGCGGACCGTGGCGCACGATCGAGGCAGAAGGCCGGCGCCCCAAACCCGGCACCCCGCCCCGCGCCACCGGCAAAACCGTGCGCGAGCTGCCGCTGCTCGAGCGGGTCGACATGGACATTCGCGACCGCGTGGCGACGCCGGACGAATGGTACTCGCCGTTCCGCGAAGCCACGTGGGACGAGGCGCTCGAGCTCACCGCGCAGGAGCTCCTCAGGATCAAAGGCGCGCGTGGGGCGGATACACTCGCCTGCTTTTCGTCTGCCAAGTGCTCCAACGAAGAGAATTACCTGATCATGCGGATGTTCCGCGGCGCGTTGGGAACGAACAACGTCGATCATTGCACGCGCCTGTGTCACTCGACGTCCGTCGCGGCCATGCAGCGCGCGATCAATACGGCGGCTGCCTCCGGCTCGATGCGCGAGATCGAAGCAGCCTGCGACGTGATCTTCATCGCCGGTGCGAACACGACCGAGTCGCACCCCGTGTTCGGCGCCGCGCTGAAGCGCGCGCACGAGAAGCGCGCCACATTGATCGTCGCCGACCCGCGCCGGACCGAGCTCGCCGGCCGCGCCGACATCCACTTGCAGATGCAGCCCGGGACCGACGTCGCCCTCTACTCGTCCATGCTGCAGCACATTCTCGCGTTGGGTCTCCAAAACCGGGACTTCATCGCGGCGCGCACGCACGATTTCGAGAAGGTCCGCGCGGCCGTACAGCCGTACACGCCGGACAAAGCCGCGAAGATCACCGGCATTCCCGCCGAGCAGATTCGCCGCGCCGCCGAGACCTATGCCCGCGGTCCGAACACCAGCACGCTGTGGGCGATGGGGCTGACGCAGCACGCCAACGGCACCGACATCGTCACCTCGCTGCTCAATCTGATGTTCGCCTGCGGGATGATCGGACGGTGGGGTGCGGCGATGCTGCCGATCCGTGGCCAAAACAACGTCCAGGGCGCCTCGGACGTGGGCGCGATCCCGTTCGTCTACACCGACTATCAGCCGGTCGGCGATCGTACCGTCCGCGAGCGCTTCGCGCGTGCCTGGAACGTGCCGGCGCAGTCGCTCTCGCTCGAAAAGGGACTGATGGTGACCGAGGTGGTCCGTGCCGAGAGCGCGGTGCGCGGCATGTATATCATGGGCGAGAACCCGATCATCTCCGACCCCGACATCGCCCACGCCGAGCACTGGTTCCAGGAGCTCGAGTTCCTCGTGGTGCACGACCTCTTTCTGACCGAGACGGCGCGGTACGCCGACGTCGTGTTGCCCGGCTCCAGCTTTGCCGAGAAAACGGGCACGTTTGTGAATACGGAGCGGCGGATTCAGATCGGCCACAAGGCCATCGACACCCCCGGTGACGCGCGGGCCGACCTCGATATCCTGATCGAGTTATCGCAGCGCCTCGGCTTACCGACGACATTCCACTCGCCGCAAGACGTCATGCGCGAGATCGCGACGGTGACGCCGAGCTGGGCGGGGGTCACGTACGACCGGCTGGAAGGCGCGGGGCTGCAGTATCCGGTGCCCACGGCCGATCATCCAGGTACGGCGTTTTTGTTCGACCACGCGTTCCCGACGTCGGACGGCCGCGCCACGTTCGTCCCCGTGGAATACACCGACCCGGTGGAGCTGCCCGATGACGATTACCCATTCGTCATGAACACGGGGCGCCAACTGTACCACTGGCATACCGGCACCATGACGCGCCGCGCGAGCGGGCTCGATGCCCGCGAGCCGACGCCGATCGTGGAGATTCATCCCGCGGATGCCAAGGCCATCGGCGTGTGTGAGGGCGAGCTGGTGCGGCTCACATCGCGCCGCAACTTCATGGTCAGCGCCGCGCGCATCACGGAACGCGTCGCGCGCGGCCAGGTATTCGTTCCGTTCCATTTCCGTGAAGCGGCAGCCAACCTCCTCACCAATCCGGTGCTCGATCCCTACGCGAAGATGGCCGAGCTGAAGATCTGCGCCGTCCGGATCGAGCCCGAGCGGGGCCCGGCTAAAACCTGAATCGGGCCGTTCCCATTCCGAGAGCCCATGCAAGCGATCGTCAAGGAAAAACGCGCGCCCGGCTTGACCGTGAAGTCCGTCCCCAAGCCGGCACCAGGACCCGGCGAGGTGCTGATCGCCGTGCGGCACGCCGGCGTCTGCGGCACCGACCTCCACATCGCCGATTGGGACGCGTGGGCCCAAGGCCGGATCAAACCCCCGCTCATCGTAGGACATGAGTTCGCCGGAGAGATAGCGGCGATCGGCGACGGCGTTACCGAACTGCAAGTGGGTCAGCTGGTCACGGCCGAGGGACACATCGTCTGCGGCCACTGCCTGCAGTGCCGCACCGGCAACAGCCATATCTGTAGAAACACGCGAATCATCGGCGTCGATCGCGACGGCGCATTCGCCGAGTACATCGTGATGCCGGCGACCAACGTGCTGACGCTCGATGGCATACCAACCGAGATCGGCGCGATCATGGATCCGATGGGCAATGCGTTTCACGCGGTGCTGACGGCGGAGATTCCCGGCAGCACCGTTTTCGTTGTGGGATGCGGCCCGATTGGTTGCTTTGCCGTCGGGATTGCCAGAGCGGCGGGCGCCAGCAGAGTGCTGGCATCCGACGTCAATCCCAAGCGGCTCGCGCTGGCGGCGCGCATGGGCGCCCAGGTGACCATCAACGCCGCCAAGGACGACGTCGTGAAGACCGTGCTCGCCGAGACGGCGGGCGAAGGCGCGGACGTGGTGTGTGAGATGTCGGGGGTGCCCTCGGCATTGCATCAGGCGTTCGCGTCCGTGAGCCTCGGCGGACGGGTCCAACTCCTGGGAATTCCTACGGCCCAGGTGCCGATCGACTTCGCCAACGAGATCATTTTCAAAGGGATCACGATTTACGGGGTGATCGGCCGCAAGATGTACCAGACCTGGCACCTGATGCGCCGCTTTCTCTCCAGCGGGCAGTTCGATCCGCGCCCCGTCATCACCCACAAATTCCCGCTCACCAAGATCGACGACGCGCTCGCCGCCATCCGCTCGGGCGACGCCGGCAAAGTCATTCTGGAGATCGCATGAGCTTCATCGGGCAGTTGCAGGACGAGCTCGCGGAATTCAAGAAGGAAGGCGTCTACAAGCGGCTCAATTATCTCGACTCGCCCCAGGATCCGCGCGTGAAGATGGAAGGGCGCGGCGAGGTCGTGATTCTCTCGTCGAACAATTATCTGGGACTCTGCGACGTCCCCGCGGTCGTCCAGGCGGGGAAAGACGCGCTCGAGCGCTGGGGCGCGGGCACCGCCTCGGTCCGATTCATCTGCGGCACGTTCACCATTCACCGCGAGCTCGAAACCGCGCTGGCGAGGTTCGTCGGCTGCGAATCCACACTGACGTACGCGAGCTGCTGGAACGCGAACGAAGGCCTCTGCCCTACCGTGTTGAGCGAACCGGACATTGTCATTTCCGACCAGCTGAATCACGCGTCGATCATCGATTCTGTCCGACTCGCCAAGGCGATCACGAAGTGTCAGACCGCGGTCTACAAACACTCCGACATGAAGGATCTGGAGGAGACGTTGCGCGGCGCAGCGAAGGCGCGGCGCAAGCTCATCTTCACCGACGGCATCTTCTCGATGGAAGGCGACATCGCCAAGCTACCCGATCTGGCAGGACTCGCGCGCAAATACGACGCCGTGCTTGCGGTCGATGACTCGCACGCGACCGGTGTCCTCGGCAAAGAGGGTCGTGGCACGGCAGAGTACTACGGGATGCTCGGCGATATCGACATCATCACCTCGACACTCGGGAAAGCACTCGGCGGGGCGGCGGGTGGATTCACAGCCGGCCCTCAGGCGCTTACCGACTATCTCACGCAACGGTCGCGGCCGCAGCTTTTCAGCAATGCCCTTCCACCGACCGTCGCCGCGAGCGCGCTCGCCGCTGTGCGCCACGTCGAAGCGCATCCCGAGCTGGTCGCGCAGCTCCACGCGAACGCGCGCTACTTCCGCGAGCAACTGCTGTCACTCGGCTTCAAGCCGCTGCCTGGGGAGACGCCGATCGTTCCGGTGATTCTCGGGGAGACCGCCAAAGCCATCCACATGAGCGAGCTGCTCCTGGCAGAAGGCGTGTTCGTGACTGGATTTGGCTATCCAGTTGTCCCACAAGGACATGCGCGGGTGCGTTGCCAGCTCTCGGCGGCGCATTCGCGCGACGATCTCGATTTCGCACTTCGTGCCTTTAAGAAGGTCGGCACGAAATTGGGACTCATTTGATGACGCCCCTTCTGCTGCTCGCGCTCTTACAAACCGCTGAACCACCGATCCACCCAGCCGCCGCTCTTGGTTTCGAACCCGGCACCGATTCCCTGCTCGCCGACTGGAAGCAAGTCAGCGGGTACATGAATCTGCTCGCCCAGCGCAGCCGCTTCGTCCGCGTCGACACGCTGGGACGAACGACTGAAGGCCGGCCATTCCAGTTGCTGGTGATTACATCGCCCGGAAACCAGGCGCGGCTCGCGCAGATCGAGCGCGCGCAGGCGCTGCTCGCCGACCCACGCCGGCTGAGCGATACCGTCCTCGCAGATCTCAGGCGCAAACAGCCGGCTGTGATTCTGATCAGCAACAACATTCACTCGACCGAAGTCGCCTCGAGCCAGATGGGCATGACGCTCGCGTACCGGCTCGTGACCGATCCGGATCTGCGAGTGCTGCTCGACTCGGTCGTGGTGTTGATGATCCCTTCGATGAACCCCGATGGTCTCGATACCGTCGTCAGCTGGTATCGCCGCTACAAGGGCACGCGCTACGAGGGTGGGCCGTTGCCGTGGCTCTACCACAAGTACGTCGGCCACGACAACAACCGCGACTGGTTCATGTTGACGCAGGTGGAAACCCGTCTCGTCACGCGGATGCTCTACAAGGAGTGGTTTCCCGAAATCGTCTACGACGTTCATCAGATGGGCACGAACGGCGTACGGCTGTTTCTGCCGCCGTTCCAGGATCCCGTGAACCCGAATCTCGAGCCGGCGCTCGTCGCCGCGATCAATCAGGCCGGGACGGAGATGGCGGCGGCGATCTACGACGCGGGACTGACCGGCGTCGCCCATGAGCAGACGTACGACTTGTGGTGGCACGGCGGCTTTCGCTCGACTCCCACTCGCCACAACATGATCGGCATTCTCTCGGAAGCGGCCAGCGCTCGGCTCGGATCGCCGATCACGCTGCCTTTCGACTCCGTGCATCAACCGGCGCGCGGCGTGAATTATCCCGCTCCCTGGCCAGGCGGAACGTGGCGCCTGGGCGACATTGTGCGTTACGAACTGCTCGCGTCCGAGGCTCTGGTGCGGCTGGCGGCGCACGATCGCATACAAGTCATCGACCGCTTTGTCGACCTCGGCCGCCGGGAGATCGATGCGGGACGGGCGGGCAATCCCTTTGCCTACGTACTGCCGCCGCCGCCCGAGCAGCGTGATCCCGAAGCGTGGGCCACGCTCGCCAACGTGCTCACGGCGGCCGGCGTCGAGGTCTGGCGCGCCACGGAAGCATTCACGGCCCAAGGACGCCGCTATCCTGCCGGTTCGCTGGTCGTGCCGATGGGACAGCCGTTCCGCGCCCACGCCAAAGACCTCCTCGAGCCCCAGCAGTACACGCCGGTCGGCGACCGTCCGCCGTACGACGTCGCCGGATGGACGCTGCCGTTCACGATGAACGTCCGCGCTGACGTAGTGAATGCGCCGTTCACCGCGAACCTCGTGCAAGTAGACAGCGTGACGCCGGCGCCCGGCAGAATCGACGGCCCCGCGGGGGGTGGGGGGGGCGGGGCGGGCGAAGTGTTTGTCTTGAGAAATCGGACCAACGCCGAGTCACGCGCGATCGCGGAGCTGTTGTCAGCAGGCCAATCGGTCACGGTGGCGGGAGACAGCCTCATCGTGCGTGGCCCGAAGGCGCGCGCCATTCTCGCGGAGCAGGCAGCTCGTCACGGATTCACGGTGACGGCGACACGCACGACCGCGGCGGTCGATAGATCTGTCACGCGGCAACGGCTGCCACGCATCGGGTTGTATCAGCCGTGGGTTGCCAACGTGGACGAGGGGTGGACGAGGTGGCTTTTCGAGCAATATGGGATCAGCTACACGACACTGCACGACAGCGATCTGCGGAGAGGAGGGCTCAGGCAGCGCTTCGACGTGATTGTATTGCCCGACGCTGAGTCCGGTTCGATGATTCGCGGGCTTGATTCGACTCGCATTCCGGTCCAGTACTCGGGTGGGATGGGTGAGTCGGGAGCGAACGCAGTTTCGGACTTTGTTCGGGGTGGTGGCACGCTCGTTTGCCTCGATCGTTCAAGTAATTTCGCGATTACACGCCTTAACCTCCCGGTGGCCAACGTTCTAGGTGGTGAGGCGTCGGGTCCTCAAGTTTTGCGATTTTACGCCCCAGGCTCTATTTTCGGTGTGCTTTTGGGAGGGGTGGAGAGGGGGGCGAGCCCAGTTACGCTCGGGGTGCCTGACTCCCTCGACATCTACTTCGAGAATAGTGCCGCCTTCACCGTTTCGGCCCCGGCGCGGGCCTTGGCGACGTATCCCGCGGCGCCCCTGCGATCGGGCTATGCCCGCTACCAGGAGCGGCTCGAGGGCAAGGCGGCCCTGGTAGAGGCACCGGTCGGCAGCGGACGGGTGATCCTGTTCGGGTTCCGGCCCCAGTTCCGGGGTCAGACCCACGGCACCTTCAAGCTGCTCTTCAACGCGGTCCTGTTGGCGGCTCCATAGCGGAGCCGTGGGGAGGTGTCCCGATGAAGCGGCTGATTCTCCTGGTGGGATTCGTTTCCTTGGTGACGGTTCCCGCCGCAGCGCAGCGCGCGCAGAACATCGAGTTCGGCGGCTTCGGATCGTGGTGGCGCTTCGACCGCTCGTTCCTCATCAAGAACGGCTTCGGCGGCGGCGCGCGCATCGGCTACAACCTCAGTGACCGCGTCGGGCTCGAGATTACCGGCGACTACGTCGCCACGAAGAACCTGGCGCAAACACAAGACATCACCGTCAACACGGTCAGCGCCAGTCTTGTCCTGAACTTTCCAGCGAGCGACCGCCTCACCTTTCTTGCGTCGGGCGGCTACTCGCGGATGGTGTTCGGGAAGGATCCGCCCTACAACTTCACGCAGCACATGGTCAACGGCGGCCTGGGTTTCCGCGCCTTCGTGGGGTCGCACGTAGCCGTGCGCGGCGACGTGCGCGCCCAATACCGGCCCGACAACCCTTTCTACGCTAACGCGTTCACTGGTGAAGTTCAGGGCTCCGCCGGCATCTCCTACTTCTTCATTCCGCCGCAGCAGGGCCATGGCTTCAACACCAACTTCCAATGGTACTGGGGGGCGCAGGGTGGTGCCTTCGTCTCCAAGACGGTCTCACAACCCTACGTCTACGACCCGATCGTCGGCGGCCATTGGCTCATCAAGTCGCGGCGGACAGCACTGTACGTGGCCTACGAGCAGGCGATTTTCCTCACCGCGGCGCAGACGGTGATTTTTGATCCCAACTCCACCGCCTCCTCCGTAGGGCCCAGTTTCCGCGACGTCACGTTCCGCGACATGCGGCGCATCATGTTTGGCGTGCTCGCCTTCCCGGCTCAGAAAGTCATCGAGCCGTTCGCCGGTGGCGGGTTTGCCATCATGCAGGTTTTGAATCCGACCGTCGATTGCACCGGCTGCAACACGTCGCAGGCGGTCGAGGCGGACGACCGCGTGCACACTGCGGCAAGCAAGGCGTTTTTCTGGGTCATGGGAGGTCTACAGATCAACTACTCGAGCAAGCTCAACGTCTTTGCGCACTATCTCTTGACCTCGAGCGCGGCCAACTTCCTGCTCCAGAGCAACACCCACACGTTTCAGGGCGGGATCCGCTTAAGCCTCGGCACCTCCAAGGAAGGCATTACCGAGCAGCACTGACCCAGGGCGAATCCTTGATATAGAAGCGCAGCGGCCAGTCGGTCGCTTGGGAAATACCAATACGCGGACCGCTGACGACGGCGGTCCGCTTTGGCTTTGATCCTTCCACGATCCGCAGCGGACCATCCTGCAGCGAAGCGCCGTTCAGATCGCCCGTAATTCCCAGCGCCTGACAGAGTCGAGCGGGCCCGGCGCATAGCGGTTCGGCGCCGCGCCGGCGGAGCATCGTTTCCAGTCCGGCGATGGGTTCGAGTGCGCGGATCAAGACGGCTGCGGGGAAGTCTTGCGGCTCGGTGACGGCGTTCAGACACCAGTGCATCCCGTACGTGAAATAGATGTATGCTGTCCCCGGCGCGCCGTAGAGTGGTTCGGTGCGCGCCGTGCGTCGATGCCCGAAGGCGTGACACGCGGGATCGTGGGGACCGACGTAGGCTTCGACCTCGACGATGCGGCCCGCCGTCTGTCGTCCGCGACCGCCCATATCACTGACGAGGATGCGGCCTAATAGGCCACGCGCGACCTCTTCCGTCGGTCGCGCGTAGAACTTCGCCTGGACTGCCGGACGTCGCACCGCTATGCGTCCCCCCCGCCCCCCCCGCCCCCGCCGCCCCCGCCACCCCCGCCACCCGTGAGACCGCGCTTCACCTTCGACCAGAACGACTCACCGGGCTCGCTTTCGGTGGCGGCAGCGGGACGAGCTGCTGGCGTCCCCTGGGGCGTGGGCGCCGGCGGCGGGGTGGGCGCTGGAGGCGACGCCGACTCTACGGACGAGTGATTCGTGATGTCGGGTGTTTCCGATTCGTAGCGTCGCGGTCCGCGGCCACGGCCCCCGCGACCACCGCGACGACCACGACCGCCGCGCTCGCCGTTTTCACCGCGGCCTCTACCTCCGCGACCACGACCGCGCCCACCCCGATCGGCCGGCTCACCACCACCAACGACTGGCGGCTTCGACGGCGGCGGCTGCGCCGCTGGAGGAGCCGGAGGCGCAATCATATCACCACGCGGGCGGAAATTTGGATCCACTTCGACGACGCCGATCTTCGGGATCTCGGGAATGCCACCCCCGGCGCCGGGACGATGGCTGCCGCCGCGCGAGCCGCGCCGGAAGCGGGGGCTGCGCATCGGGATACCTGGGGCAGAAGGCGACGGCGTGCTGTACGGTGGCGGCGGCGCGGATGACGCCGGCATCGGAATGTCGTCTTCTTCTTCCTGCGCTTCGCGCGTCGGTGCCTCAAGGACTGGACGCGGTGCTTCCTCTTCCTCGCGGGCGGTCGCTTCCTCGCCCGGAGGTGAAGGCTGGTCCTCGTCCATGCCGATCCGACCCACTGCCTGTTTCAACAAGCCGAACGCGTCGCCAAATGAGAAGCCGGACTTCGCGGCGGGCGCTTCGGGTTGTTCCGCTGGCGCCGCCGCGGGCTCCGAGCCGGCCGCCGGCTGCTCTTCACGATCTCCACCCCGGCCTCGTCCACCGCGACCGCGACCGCTGCGGCGCGCGCTCCCCCGGCCCTCCCGCTCGGGCCGCGGGGCCGCCGCGCTGCGGCTCCCGGCGCTCCGCTCGTTCGACTCGGCGAGTGTCGCTAGCGCCGGCTGCGCCGGTGCACCTTCGACCTGCGGTCCCAGGGCGATCTCGTATTGGCCATTGTCCAGGCGGGTCAGCGTAATCAGGCCGCGGCGTGCGGCCTCGATCACGAACTTGCTGAAGCGCGAGAAGCCGGCGTCCTTCTCGTCGAAATTGGGATCGATCTCCTGCATGACCTGCTTCAGGCGGTCGGAGCGCATGACGTCGTTGTGCGCCGTCATCTGCTTGACGGCCTCGACGACGAGCTCCCACGGATCGCGCTTCACGTACTCCACGTCACTGGCTTTGGTGAAGCCCGCCAGCTCGTTGTAGGAATAGTACTCATCGCAGTTCTGGATCAGCAGATCGCTCGACGATTCCCGGATGCCGACGCCGATCACGTACTTGCCGTACTCTTTGAGCTTCAGCACGAGCGACGAGAAGTCGGAGTCGCCAGAAAGGAGAATGAACGTGCCGATCTCAGGGCGCGTGAAGACCAGCTCGAGCGCATCGATCGCGAGCCGGATGTCGGTGGCGTTCTTCTTGTTGGCGCCATGAGCCGGCGCGAAGATCAGATCGATCGAGGACTCGGAGAGCGGCACGATGTACTGCGGATAGCGGCGCCAGTCGGCGTAGGCGCGTTGCACGGCCACCTTGCCGCGGATCATCTCAGACTGGAGCAGGCGCTTCAACTCGGTCTGCAGATCCGAGCGGATCGCCATGGTCACGTTGTCGAAGTCGATCATCAGCGCCGCATTGGGCGCGTGGGCCGGTGGTTCTTTGTGCGTGGGTCGGGGGGGAATCAGATGGCTGTGTTGCTGCTGCGGTGTCATAAGGTACTTTCCTGCCCGCGCGCCGGACAAACTCGTAGCACGTTCCCCGTGTGGGGGAAGTGAACGACGCTCGCATGCCGCGTCGGGCTCTTGGTGAAGGCGTGGTGCGCCGTAGTTAAGGCTGGCTGGTGCGTGGGGAGGGTCGCCGAGTCACCCCCGGCGCGCCCGTGCGCGCTACCTCGACCCGATGCCGAGGCCCGCAGGCGCCGCCTGATGGTTCGACCCCTTCGCCCTATGGCACTGCCAAGCGTATGAACTATTCAACATAAACGACTGTCAGCGCAGAAGCTAGCGGGAAGGCAAAAACTCCGCTGGAAGTGGGTTCTTAGGACCTACGCATCAGCTCCCAGCGCCACACGGGCCCGTCGTCCTGATCGACGACCATCCCGCAATGTCGGAAGCCGTTCTTGAGCAGCACGCGGGTCGAGGCGTTGGGCTCGGCGCGCGTATGCGCGCGGACCAATCGCACACCAGGGGTGGCGAATGCGTAGTCGACCAACGCTGCGGCCGCTTCCGTCGCATAGCCCTGTCCTTGAAAGCCGGGCGCGACGCCATACGCGATCTCGACCATGCCGTCCTCGTCGGCAGGTCCCTTGAAACCGGCTGAGCCGATCACGGACTTCGCTTCGCGATGGACGATGAAAAATCCATGGCGCCACGGGTCGGGGTCGGTTGACTTCCGCAGCGCGCTGAGCCACGCCGGCGATACTTCGCCCGAGACGTAAAAATCGCGCAGTCCAGGCGCGAGACGCAGGCCGGTCGATGCCTCGAACGCGTCGGGTTGTTCGATCAACGTCAGCAGGTGTTGCGGCGCAGCGGGTGTGAGCGTGAGCCGGCGTGTGTCGATCATACGATGTCGCGATTGGCGCGGCGGATCTCGTCCTCCCAATGGAGACGGTGCAGGATACGATGGATCAACGGGGTGAGCAGCACTCCACCAACGACCAGAAAAACGCCGCCCGCATAGAGCGCGAAAATCCCGGCGAATACCTTGCCCCCGTTGGTGTGAAGCGGATCGACTGGACCCATGCCGCCCAGCAGCATTGCCGTGTTGACGAACGCGTCGCGCCAGGCGAGGTGCTCATAGTGCTCGTAGCCCCACATGCCCCCGACCAGCGACACCGCGATGAGCACCATCGCACCGGCGAGATGATTCGCCATCCGCAGCGCGAAGCGCCGCGGGGGTAATGGTCGTGTGTGGCGGTCCTCGTACAGAACGGCGAGTCCTATTTCACGCCCGTGGCGACACTCTGAAGAGACGCCACGCCCAGACACACAGCGCCGCGGCCACGAGCGTGATGATGAGAAACCAGGGATCCGTCGCCAGATGTGGCCATTCCTCGATGACCCGCCAGAGATGGAGGATCGTGAGCAGTCCAAACAGCGTGCCGGTGGTGATCAGATACGCCCTCATACGATCCATCCGCGATAGGAGGAGAGTTTTCTAACCGTCAGGCTCGACCTCATTGCGCCCGCCGGTACACGCGGACGTAATCGACGAGCATGGTCGCCGGAAAGATGGCATCCGACTGTGGATCGCCGTCGAAGTTGCCGCCGACGGCAAGATTGAGGATCACGAAAAACGGCTGACCGAATACCCATCTGCCGTGCGCCTCCACTGCGCTGCGCGTGACCGCGTAATGGACGGTATCATCGACAAAGAAGCGGATGTGGAGCGAGTCCCATTCGACGGCGTAGGTATGGAACGCGTCCGCGACAGACCCGCGCGCGAATGTCTGCACATGCGTGATCGGCGTGTTTCCGAAATAGCCCGGGCCGTGCACCGACGAGCTGGTCCTCGTCGGAGCGCTTCCCTTATTCTCCATCACATCGAGCTCGCCGCAATCGGGCCATGGCGGAAACGATTTCCCCAGCAGCCAGAACGCCGGCCACAGTCCCTGCCCCGCGGAAAGCTTGATGCGCGCTTCGACACGGCCGGGAGCGAAATACTCTTTGTGCTGCGTCGTGATCTTCGCCGAGGTGTATCGGCACGGCCCGTAGTAACAGGTCAGGCCGCCGGGCGGGGGCGCGATTCGGGCCACGATCTGCAACTGCCCCTGGCCATTCAGCGCAATATTTTCCGAGGCGTCGCGGTAGTATTCCTTCTCGTTGTTGCCCCAGCCGCAGTTCCCGTTCGCGCAGCCGTCTCCGAGATCAAAGCGCCATTTGGTCGTGTCGATGTGGGCGCCTGCGGGTCCGGCGAACTCGTCGCTCCAGACCTGGATCCAGGAGCCGGTGGTGGTGGAGACGGCGGGAGTGTTGGCGGCGCAGGCGGCGCAGGCGGCGCACCCCAGCAAGACGCTGAGCGCGAACCACCTCATGCCGCGAATGGCCACGTCTTTCCTTTCCACGACCACGCGCAAAAACAT
>WNFF01000929.1_pt1 | contig 25697 bp, 17 predicted proteins | sample 5400441 | NCBI WGS metagenome assembly WNFF01 (sample SAMN13153345, study PRJNA577476) | soil metagenome | isolation source: 120 cm saprolite under Douglas fir tree site 2 hole 3 replicate 1 | place: USA:California | collected 2015-04-18
CGCGCAACGGCAAAGAGCTTTTCTATCGCACGCCGGACAGCAGGATCATGGTGGTCACCTACACCGCTTCCGGCGATTCTTTCCGCGCCGATAAACCCCAACTCTGGTCGCCCGGCCAGTTCACCGAACTCGGCCTGTTCACCTATAACTTTGATCTGTACCCCGACGGTAATCGCTTCGCCGTATTGAAGGCCCCGGGCACAGGACAGACCGCCGCGGTGAACAAGGTCACCTTCATCTTCAATTTCTTCGACGAACTTCGCAGCAAATTTCCGCCCGGTTCACACTGATCCTCGAAGGACAAGAATTAACGCCGCCTGCGTTTCTCTTGCGGGGCTTTGGATGTTGGGTTGGGTAGCACAGGCACTCTTGTCTGTGCTGTTTATTGTTCGAGCCCGCAGCAAGGCGCACAGCCAAGAGTGGCTGTGCTACTGACCAACGAACCCTCCACCCGAGTTTGACAGGCTTTCCGCACGCCCCTATATTCGATAACTAATAAACCATGTCCTGGCTTGAACAAAAAATACGCCGGTACGAGCACGCCCGGTGGACGACGGACGACAATCGCCGCGTCTTTCCTTTCGAATGGGGGCTGGAGCACATCGGCGGACGCCGCGATGAGCCCGATCCGCGCGCGTTTCTGAATGCCTGGGTGGAAGAGACGCTGGCTCATAGCGACGACTGGTTTGGTGTGACCCCTGCCGATGATTATTTGCTGCATCCTCCCGAGAATGGCGCATCGGGCGGCCGTGTGCTTACGTTCACGAGCCAGATTGTGTCGCCGTGGCCGAAAAATAATCTCGTGCATGCGCGTTTCTTCCGTGCACGGGCGTCCGGCCCGGCGGTCGTGCTTCTTCCTAACTGGAACGCCAAATGGAATGGCCAGTTGAACCTCTGCCGATGGCTGAATGCGCTGGGCATCACTGTGCTGCGGCTTTCTCTTCCGTATCACGACCGGCGAGTCGCTCCCGGCCACGAGCGCGCCGACCAACTGGTCGGGTCGAACGTCGGCCTCACGCTGCAGGCCACGCGCCAGGCGATTACAGACACGCGGCGCTCTCTGCGGTGGCTCGAACAGCAAGGCTACACGCGGCTGGGCCTCGTTGGCACGAGCATCGGTTCCGCTGTGGGCTCGATCACCATGGCGCACGACCCTGCCGTGCGTGCCGGCGCGTTTCTGCACGTCTCCACGTATTTTGCCGATGCGGTCCGCACGGGCATGACCACGATGCATGTCTGGGAGGGTCTGCGATCGAAGGTGACGGAGGACGAGCTTCGCCGCTATTGGACACCGGTCAGCCCCGTACCCTACATGCACCGCCTGCGCGATACGGGGCAGCGTCTCCTGATGGTGAGCGGCCGCTACGATCCGACTTTCTGGTACGAATTCACCGACGAAATGTTTTCTACTCTGCGGGAGAAGGGAATTCGCCTCGAAACGCTGGTCTTGCCTTGCGGTCACTATTCACTTGAACTTGCGCCCTTCGCATTTCCCGCCGGACTCCGCCTGGGATTGTTTCTCTTCGAAGCGTTAGCATAGAAAAAAACCGGCTTGAAGCTAACCCACATTTTTCACGACGATCTGAGTTGGCGGAACGAATACTACGAATCTTTTTGCTGGGCACCGCATCTTTGTTGCGCCGGCGTCTCGCCGGCGGTTTTTTAATCAGGCCACGTACCGAAAAAACGCCGGCGGGACGCCGGCGCCACGGAATCAAGCGGAAACTTGTCATTCGGGCGTATTGCGGCGATATTTCGGACCCTTTGTGAGAAATACGGGCGAAGGGTTGTGCGAAACAACTGGAGAAACTTTTTAGCCTGAATTGCGAGCGTGGGTGGCACGAAGCGCGGGATTTCGTGCCCTCGTTTTCTTGCACGAGCATTGGGAAACCGGCTGAAGATGGCGCGGCTATCCTCCGCGCCCAAAAAAACGCCCCCGACAACAGGGTCGAGGGCGTTCCTGTTTCCAGTGTAAAGCTGGGCCACCGGCAATCTCGCGGGTGCGCAAACTTAAATATCGTAGTACAGGTGGAACTCATACGGATGCGGCCGCATCCGCACAGGGTCCACCTCATTCTTCCGTTTGTATTCGATCCAAAGCTCGAGGAAGTCCTCGGCGAAGACGCCGCCCTCGGTGAGGAACTTGTGATTCTTTTCGAGTTCGTTGAGCGCTTCATCAAGCGAGCCCGGCATCAAAGGAATTCTTGCCGCTTCCTCTGGTTCTAGATCGAAGCTGTCCTTATCGAGTGGCTGGCCTGGGTCGATCTTGTGCTTGATGCCGTCGAGTCCGGCCATCAGCATGGCCGAGAAGGCGAGGTAGGGATTACAGGACGGGTCCGGTGGCCGGAACTCGAGCCGCTTGGCCTTGGGGCTCTCCGAATACACTGGAATACGGACCGCAGCCGAGCGGTTGCGTTTTGAATACGCCAGGTTTACAGGGGCTTCGTAACCGGGCACCAGGCGCTTGTACGAGTTCGTGCCAGGAGCAATGATCGCCGACAGGGCGCGAGCGTGCTTGAGCAGACCGCCCGCGTACCACAGCGCCATCTGCGACAGGCCGGCGTACTTGTCGCCCGCAAACAGCGGCTTGTTTTTCAGCCACAACGACTGGTGCGTGTGCATGCCCGAACCGTTGTCCGAAAAAATCGGCTTGGGCATGAAGGTGACGGTCTTGCCGTACTGGTGGGCGGTGTTTTTTATGATGTACTTATACTTCATCATGTTGTCGGCCGATTTCAAAAGCGTATCGAATCGCAGGTCGATTTCCGCCTGCCCGGCCGTCGCAACCTCGTGGTGATGGCACTCCACGTCCATCCCGATGGCGATCATTTTCAAAACCATTTCCGAACGCAGATCCTGGAAGTGATCGGCGGGCGGCACCGGGAAATAACCTTCCTTATACCGCGGCCGGTAACCGAGATTGTTTTCCTCGCGGCCTGAATTCCAGCGGCCCTCATCGGAATCGATGTAATAAAAACCGTGTTGCGGCGCCTGATCGAAACGGATGCTGTCAAAGATAAAGAACTCCGCCTCGGCCCCGAAGAAAGCCTTGTCGGCGATTCCAGTGGACTCCAGATACTCCTCTGCTCTCTTGGCCACGTGCCGCGGGTCGCGGTGATAGGGCTTCTGCGACGGAGGGTCCGTGGCGTCCCCGATCATCACCAGCGTCGGCGTATCGCGGAACGGATCGATGAACGCAGTCTCCGGATCCGGAATCAGCAACATGTCCGATTCGTGAATCGAAGCCCATCCTCGAATCGAGCTGGCATCGAACCCAAACCCTTCTTTGAATGACTTTTCGTCCAGTTCGCCGATGGGGTAGCTGACGTGTTGCCAGATGCCGGGCACATCGATGAAACGAAGGTCAAGAATCTTTGCATTGTTCTTCTTTGCAAATTCAAGTACGCCTTTTGGGTCCATTCGCTCTCCTTGAGGATTAAGTAGGAATGTTGGCCGTCCCGCCGGGGGAAACGGGAATGTACTCAAACCGGGCGGGACCGTCAAGCGCGCCGTACGTGATTTTTTAGATGGGCTGGATCAATATTCTTTATGAATTCCTTATGGCTCGTTTGGCAACCCTCCACGCCATCACAGCTTGTGCGGGACCCTCGGGCCTTCAATGTCGCGCCCGCCTCTACGGCTTGCCGAAATACTCTCACGTTTTGTGGGTCGTGCCTTTAGGCACGAAATAACGGCTCCGTTTCCCTCGGGGGTTTTAACCCCTGAAGGTCGGAAGCTGCATTTCCCCAAAAACTTTCCAGGTGGGCATGTCCCTGAGCCCAGCCGTGGGAGATCTCTGGCCTCTCTCAGTCGTAATACTCCTGCCCGAGATGCGTAATCAAATCCTCGCCCATCATCCAACGCAGCGTATTCTTCAACTTCATCGACTGGATAAACAAATCGTGCTCCGGGTACAGCTCCGGCGCGCACATCGGAGACTTGAAGTAGAAGCTCAGCCATTCCTGGATGCCGCGCATCCCGGCGCGCTTCGCCAGGTCCAAGAACAACACCAAATCCAGCACGATCGGCGCGGCCAGGATCGAGTCGCGGCACAAAAAATCCACCTTGATTTGCATCGGATAGCCCAGCCACCCGAAGATGTCGATATTGTCCCAGCCTTCCTTGTTGTCCCCGCGCGGCGGATAATAATTGATGCGCACCTTGTGGTGAATCTTGCCGTAAAGGTCGGGGTAAAGCTTCGGCTGGAGAATATATTCGAGTACGCCGAGCTTCGACTCTTCCTTCGTCTTGAACGATTCGGGGTCGTCCAAAACTTCACCGTCGCGATTTCCCAATATGTTGGTCGAAAACCATCCATTCATCCCCAGCAGGCGCGCCTTGAACCCCGGGGCAAGAATGGTCTTCATCAGAGTCTGCCCCGTCTTGAAATCCTTGCCGCAAATCGGCACGCCGTGTTGCCGCGCGAGGCCGGTGAGCGCCGGGACATCCACGGTCAAATTGGGAGCCCCATTCGCAAACGGCACGCCGCTCGTGATCGCCGCCCACGCGTACAGCATCGAAGGCGCGATCGCCGCATGGTTCCCCTTCATCGCCGCTACAAATGTTTCGGGCGTTGCATACACGGCGTGCGGCTTGAGGAAGATTTCAGTCGATCCGCACCAGATCACAACCGTGCGCGAGACTCGGTTCTTCTTCTGGAACTTCTGAATATCATCGCGAATCTGCAGCGCCAGGTCGTATTTCGTGCGCCCTTTTTTCACGTGCGTTCCGGAAAGTTTCTTCACGTAGTTCTGGTCGAACGCCGCCTTCATCGGACGAATCTTGCTCAGGAATTTCTTCACTTCGGCCAGATGTTCGGGCCCAAGCACGGCCGCGTTCTTCGCAGCCTCATACGCGGTATCCGGGAAAATGTCCCATCCCCCGAACACGATGTTTTCGAGTTTCTCGAGCGGCACAAAATCCTGAATCGATGGAGACCTCCCGTCGGTCCGTTTCCCGAGGCGAATCGTTCCGAGCTGTGTAAGCGATCCCACAGGCTTCGCTTTCTTGCGCCGCACCAGGTCGACGCCGGCCATGAACGTAGTTGCCACGGCTCCCATCCCCACTGTGAGTACTCCAAGTTTTCCTTTTGGCGGAGCGATAGCGGAAAGCCGGCGCATTCGTTTCTCTCCTGTGTTCATGAATGTGTCTGGAACGATGAAACTGCCTAGGCGTCTCGTTTACGCGGTACTAGATTCGCGAACCCCTGTGCGCAAACAACGTATCATGCGTGAATGCGTGCAGATTTGCAAACTGGAAACGCGAAAGCCAAGCCGCTAAATTCTCCGTGAAGTCCAATGCGTCGACGCAGTGGTTTAGGTGGCCCCGGCGCCTCGCCGGCTCCTCGGGGGCTTAGCCGGGAAAATATCTGGGTAAAATCTCAACTGGATTTTCGCGATTTGCCCTTCTCACGCCCGCCTGAAGCAGCGGCAGCATGGTGCTTGCCGTTTGACGCCCCGCCCCGTTTCGGACGCAGCGCCGCCAGAAGTTTCTCAACGGGGAGCGTATTAATGACATCCTTCTTTTCAAGCCACCCGCGCCGCGCCATTTGAACGCCGTACCGCATCGCCCCGAGCCCTCGCGTTGTATGCGCGTCGGTCGAGATCACGATTTTCACGCCGCGATCCTTCGCCATTCGCAGATGCGTATCCTTCAAATCCAGGCGTTCCGCCGCGGCATTGCATTCCATGACCACTCCGTATTTCTGTGCGGCGTCGAGAATCCGCTCCATGTCGTAGGCATACGCGTCCCGGCGCAGCACCAATCGCCCGGTAGGGTGTCCGACAATTTGCGTGTAAGGATTCTCGATCGCGGCGAGGATCCGTTCCGTCATTTCCGCCCGCTCGAGATTCATGTAGGAGTGAATCGAGACCAGGACGACGTCGAGCTGTGCCAGGACCTCATCGTCCAGGTCCAGTTTCCCATCCTTCAACACGTCCACTTCGCTGCTCGCGAGCACGCGGATTCCCAATCCCGCGGCATTGGCGGCGCGTATCTTCTTGATCTGCTCGAGTGTGCGCTTTTCATCCAGGCCGTTCGCGACCGTCACAGCCTTGCTGTGATCGGTCAACGAAATATACTCGTACCCGAGCTTCTTCGCCGCCAGCGCCATTTCCTCGATCGAATTCTTCCCGTCGCTTGCCGTCGTATGCATTTGCAGATCGCCGCGAATGTTCTTCAGCTCGACCAGATCGGGCAGGCGGTGTTCAGCAGCCGCGTCGATCTCGCCCGTGTTTTCGCGCAGCTCCGGCGGAATGTAGTCGAGCCCCAGCTTGGTGTAGATTTCCTTTTCGGTCTCGCTCGCGACGGGCCGCTCGCCTTTGAGCGTCGCCAGAGCGTATTCGTTCAGCGTCAATCCCATTTTGTTCGCGCGCCCGCGCAACGCCACGTTGTGCTCTTTTGATCCGGTGAAATACAGCAGCGCCGCTCCAAAGCTTTCCTTCTCGAGTAGCCGCACGTCCACTTGCAGCCCGGTCTTCAAAACAAAGCTAACTTTATTCTCGCCGTGCGCCAGCGTCTGATCGATTTCCGGATATTTCAAAGTGTGCTCCGAAATTCCCTCGATCGTCTTCGGTGCATGCTTTCCCGGAGCCAGAGTAACAAGTAAATCGAGATCGCCCACCGTTTCCTTGCCACGCCTTAGAGATCCCGCCGGCGTCACCGATTCAACCGTCTTGCCAATCCCGCGTATATATGAGACGAGCTTTTCCGCTTCTTCCTCCGCTACATCGATATGGAAACGCCCCGCGGATTTCTTGAAGACCTCGACGGCTTTCAGAATATTCTGCTCGCTCTTTTCGCCGAAGCCTGCCAGATCGCGCAGCTTTCCATCACGCGCCAGCTTTTCCACTTGCTCGACGGTCCCGGCCTTGAATGTCTTCCAGAGAAAAGCCACCTTCTTGGGTCCGAGCGATTGCAGCGTCAAAAGGTCCAGCAGGGTCGCGGGATATTTCTTGAGAAGCTTTACCCGGAGAGAATAGTCGCCGGTCTTGAGGATTTCCTCGATGTGGTCGGCCATGCCATCGCCAATGCCGGGCAGGGCCAACAATTTCTTGCGGTCCGCGGCAAGCTCTTCGACCGATTCTGGAAGGCTATCGAGTAATTCCGCGGCGCGTTCGTAGCTGCGAAAGCGCCCAATCATCGCGCCATCGATTTCGAGCAGTTGCGCGGTTTCGCGCAGCACGCGCGCCACTTCCCGGTTCTCCATAAGAATAACCGAAGCCCTTGTAGCGCCAGCCTTCAGGCGGGCATTGATTTGAATCAAGACAGCTGCACAAGCACCTTGCTGAAAATCCGAAACGCTTTGTGGGTCGCGGCTTCAGCCGCGACATCAAGAGCCGCTCGAGCTAGCGGCTTTAGCCGCTGGCGCGTGAGTAACGCGCCCTCTAGTTCCCCAGAATATACGCAAACATCAGCGGCGCCACAATCGACGCGTCCGATTCAATCACGAACCGCGGCGTGGCCGCCTCCAGTTTTCCCCACGTGATTTTTTCGTTGGGCACGGCCCCGCTGTAGGATCCATACGACGTCGTACTGTCGGAAATCTGGCAGAAGTAGCCCCACAGCCGGCACTTCTCGCGCAAATCCTGCGTAATCAGGGGCACCACGCAAATGGGGAAGTCCCCGGCGATGCCCCCGGCGATCTGAAAAAAACCGATCGATTCCTTGGCCGAATTCTGGCGATACCATTCGATCAGCGCGGCCATCTGTTCCACGCCCGACTTCACCACTTGAAAATTTGACACCTCGCCGCGGATCACGTTCGCGACAAATATATTTCCGAGTGTCGAGTCTTCCCAGCCCGGCGTGAAAATCGGCAGGTTCTTCTCGCACGCGGCGATCACCCAGGAATCTTTCGGATCGATCTCGAAAAACTCCCTGATGTGGCAGCCGCGAATCAGCTGGTACATGAATTCGTACGGAAAGTACCGTTGCTTTTCCTTGTCGGCTTTCTGCCAGAGCTTCAACACTTGCCGTTCGATCCGGCGCATCGCCTCTTCTTCCGGAATGCACGTGTCGGTGACTCGGTTCATGCCGCGTTCGCGCAGCGCCACTTCATCAGCGTCGCTCAAATTGCGATAGTGCGGCACGCGCTCGTAGTGATTGTGCGCAACGAGATTGAAAATGTCTTCTTCCAGATTCGCCCCGGTCGTGCAGATCGCGTGCACCTTGTCCTGCCGGATCATTTCCGCGAGAGACAGTCCTAGCTCCGCCGTGCTCATCGCGCCGGCCATCGTCATGAACATCTTCCCGCCTCTCGCCAGATGCTTGATGTAGGCCTCCGAAGCATCCACAACGACCGCCGCGTTGAAGTGCCGGTAATTGTGCTTGATGAATTCTTTTACGGTCATGTCCGCCTTCCTCTCCGTATCGGGTGCGGGCTCCACTGGGAGCCCGCCAGAAAAATATTCCGCGGAGAAATTCCATTGCCGAAATCCTATGCTACACGCGCTCGCGATACAAGCGCGGAACGCAAAATATTTTTGAAATTCTATTTTGCGAAGGCAGTCAAGGATGATACGAATCGGCCGGCGTGTTTGTAGCTTGTCTCTTTAGAGGCGAGGATTCTATTTTCTATGTGTTTGTTTTCTCCGTGCTCCCGGTGAACTCTGTGTTGAAATCTTTCTGCTCTATCGCGGAACCCGCGCCATGTAACGCATGTAGTACAGCAATCCCGCTATCGACTTCGCGTCGCGCAGCCGCCCGCTCCGGATCATCGCATCTACTTCCTTCAACGTGAAAATTCGCGGAGTAATCTTCTCGTCTTCTTCCGGCCGTGCAGCCCCTCTGACAAGTCCCTCCGCGGCAAAGATCCACATCCACTCATTCACGAATCCCGGCGTCGGAATAATGTGCAGCAATTTACGCAGGCGCCGCGCCGTGTACCCCGTCTCTTCGAGCAGCTCCCGCCGCGCCGCGACGCCCGGAGTTTCATCCGGCTCCTTCCGTCCAGCCACCAGCTCCCACAGAAATTCCCCCACCGTGTGCCGGTACTGACGGATCAGCATCACGCGCCCATCCTCAAAAATCGGCAGCACGACCACCGACCCCGGATGCACGATAATGTCGCGATCCGCGCGCACTCCTCCCGGTTCGATCACCGTGTCCCGCTGCAACCGGAACACCTTGCCTGTATAAAGAACCTCGCTGCTCAGAACCCTCGCCCGTCCCTTCGCCAAGTCCGCCTCCAGTTGAAAGATTTTCATTTGTAGCGCCCGCCTTCCGCGTATGGTGCCATGACATACTTTACAGTTTTTTGCCGTCGTGGCCAGGACATCCTTTACACCTCGGTTGGAGTTTCTGGCCGAGGAGGCCAGAAACGATGCCCTGGAGAACGACGAACGCGGAGTTGTCACACAAACTCTGAAGTTCGGGCGACTTGCCGGAGCGGCCGCACCGCGTCAGTTATTGATAGGAAAATCCGCCCCGCACGGGTGCATTGAATTCTTCTAACCCTGTGGTTATAATTTGCCAGTTAGATGCAAGACATCCTCACGGCGATAGCCGCTTCCGCAGGGCTGCTCTTTCCCAATGCGGATTGGAGAGAGCAGCATGCCTGCATTCTACAAGATCGACAAAGAACACAAACTCGTGCTGACCACGGGTTCCGGTCTCGTGACCAAAGAGGAAGTGTTTGCGCATCAGGACCAGATGTTGAAGGACCCCGATTTTGACCCAAGTTTCTATCAGTTGGCGGATTTCAGGCGGCTCACCAATACTGACATCAGTATGGCGGACCTCCAAGCCATCGCACAAAAGGATGTATTTTCAGTTCATTCCCGACGGGCTATCATCGTGAAAGGTGACATCGCGTTTGGATTCGCAAAAATATTTGAAATATATCGCCAATTAGCCGGCGCCCACGGCATCCGGGTCTTTCGCACCACCGACGCAGCATTGGGCTGGCTCTTCGCACCGGATGAAGTCTCTACTTCGCGGTCAACTGAATCGGCCGCGGGGTCCACCATACTCTGAAAATCTAAGTGAAATGTGAAGCCCGCCAGTATGAGGTTCACGGAGGACTACAGAGAAGTCTGCCGCAGTTCACCAGGCGAGGCTAAGGCATTCTACGCGGTCCGGCGTAGGGTCTTCCGTGTTTTTCCAAGATTGACAATTCTCCGGAGGCATTGATACCGTTGCACTTGCTCGTGCAGCGTTCAAGCAGAACATTACAATTGAATTGACCCAAGGTGTATGCGACGATTCGTCACAGTTCGCGTGTTGCGGTTCCTTGTAAGGCCTCGATGAATTTGCATTTATGGAGCCACGGGAGCGGGCTCTACGCGCCGTCGCCAAAGCCCGCCATCTGGCTAGGCGGGCGTCGGCGACTTGGCGCCCGTTAGAAGCTAGAATAGGTAGGGGACACGAATGAGAAGCGGCGCGCTGGTTTTCCTGTTGTTAGCATTTCCGCTCGCGGTCCCTGCCCAGCAGGACAAATCAAATTCACCTGTAACTTTAAATGAGACGCAGATACTCGGCCGCCGCACGTTTCAACAGCGCTGTGCTGTCTGCCACACGGAATCGACCCCCGGGGCGCGAAGATACGGCCCGGCGTTGTACAAGGAGTTGGTGGACGGAAACGAAGACACGATCCGCGATTTTATTGGGAACGGCTCAAAAGGGAAGATGCCGGGATTCAAGTACGGACTGGAGCCTTCCGAAATTAACGCAATCGTTGAATATCTGAAGACCGTGCCGCGCCCCGCAAAGCGGGACGGTCCAAGGCAAGCCCAGGGTGCTATGCTCGATTAGGCCGCAGAGTTTTCGATAGTCTTGGCAGGAGGTGCTATGAAGACTACTCGTGGATTGTTCCTGGTGCCCGTCATTGCGATCGTCTTCGTGGGATTAGCGGGCGCGGCATTTCTTTCGAACGCTCTTCATGCGGCGCCGAATGGCGTCTTGCTGACCGGAACCGTGAAGTCGGCGTCAGGCGAAAAAATGGGAGGTGTTACGGTCTCTGCCAAGATCGAAGGACAAACCATTACGACGTCCGTTTTCACGGACGAGGAGGGGAACTATTATTTCCCCGTGTTGGACGCCGGGAAATACCAGGTGTGGGCGCAGGCGGACACTTTTGAGACGGCGCGAGCGGCCGTCGAACTGGCTGCAACGCGGCATCAAGATTTTTCGATGAAGCCGATGAAGGATTTCGAACGGCAGTTGACGGGTGACCAGCTTCTCGCATCCCTCCCCGAAGATACGCCGGAAGATCGCCGGCTCAAGCGCGTGTTTCGAAACAACTGCACGAGCTGCCACCAGCCGAATTACATCCTGCAGAACCGCTTTGACGCGGACGGCTGGATCGCCATCATGAACGCGATGCGAGATTTTACCGTCACCGGGAATTACATGGGTGACGACTCGCCCGCGGCGCCGACGATCGAATACTTCAAGAATGATCTGGCGGCCTACCTCGCCAAGGTGCGCGGACCAGGCCCTTCTGCCATGAAGTTCAATCTGCGGCCGCGTCCGAAGGGAGACGCTGCCAGGGTTGTCTTTACCGAGTATGAGGTTCCGCTGGATCCAGGAAGTGGATTCGACACGAAATATCCGACAAACAATGGAAGCGATTGGTCGCTGGGAACTCCGTCGGCCCTGAATGGAAGTCACGGCGTGCACGATGCTCAAGCGGACTTCAACGGAAATATCTGGTTTTCGAACAATGTTGCGAGCAAATTAATTTCCGTAGGCAGGATCGATGCCAAAACCGGAGAGGTCCGGTACATCAAGGTGCCTGATTTCCGGGGCAACGCCGCTCTGGGTCACGGAATCGTCCGGGACGCGCGAGGAATTCTTTGGTTCAATATCAACATGAACGGGACAGGCCCGAACGCATTGGGCAGGCTCGACCCGGCAACCGAAAAAGTTGATGTCTTCACGACGCCGAAAGGAATGACGGAAGTGACCCAGGTCGCCACGAGCATGGATGTCGACGGCAAGGGCAAGGTTTGGGTGACGTCAGGTACCGGAGCACTCCGCTTCGATCCGGAGACGCGCCAGTTCACCGAATTCAAGTCAGCCACCTACACGACCCCGGACGGACAGGGAATGACGTATGGCCTCGCCGGCGACAGCCAGGGCAATGGCTGGTGGGCGGAAATGGGAATCGACATCGTGGGCCATAGTGACATCGAGACCGGAAAGTCAATGGAGGTCAAGCTGCCTCCAGTGCCGGGGCAGACGGAAAAGTTCACTCCCGAACAACGCCAGATGTATGCAATGAGCGGATCAGATTTCAACACGGCCACCCCGTGGACAGAGGGGCCGCGCCGGATGGGCGCGGACAAGACCGGGGATTACGTCTGGGTTTGCGACTGGTGGGGCGGCAATCTCGCCAAGATCGATATCCGCACGCAGAAGGCGACGATCGTGCCTCTTCCCAGACCCGATGCGCAGCAGCCCTATCAGGCGGCCGTCGATTCGAATCACAATGTCTGGACCAACATCATGAACGGGGATGAAGTAATGAAGTTCGATGTGAAAACATCGCAGTGGACCGAGTATCCCCTCCCGACCTTGGGCGCGGAGACACGCTATTTTTCCATTCTAGAGCACGACAGGTCGATGCAATTGATTCTGCCGTACTCAAGGACGAGGAAAGTGGCGCGGATGACATTCCGGTCGCAGGAAGATATACAGGCGCTGAAGAAGCAGGTGCAACAGCAGGAACAGGCTCGCGCGCAATAGAGAAGGCGCAGCGCCAACCGGGCTCACAGATTGCGAGTGTGTTCGTTTGCTGAGTAAGATAGGCGGGGGTACGATCCCGCCACCGCACGTGTAGACAGGCAAGAATACTCTTTATCCACGAAGCGAATCCCTTCTACCAATCTCGAAAACAGGAAACTTACGGCTAAAGCGCAGGGCTGGCGCCTACTTGCTAGGCTCCCCTGATCCGCGTGAATTATCACTCCCAGAACCTTGAGTTGCCCAATTTTTGTCTAGAAATTGTCATTGCTGTTCCCCAGATACTTGACATCCGTTTGACAGCACTCTGACAAACGGGCGCGCGAATTCTCCTACTATTTTCAACCAGATAGGAAAGTCAGAGCTAGCGGGAGTGGCACATTTTGGTCAGTATCGTTACAGGTGGATGAGCGCAACAACTTGCACCCTCGCGGCAACGATTTGCCGCAATGCGACGCATGTCACAGACTTGTAACAGGAATGTGGCAGTTCACCGGCTCAACCACGCTAAATCCAAAGGATTTAGCTCGTTCTCACCACGGAGCGTCGCTTGGCACCTCATTTGCGGGACACAACGCGTGGAAGTTTAGTTAAACACCGAATAAATTCCGAAGCTTGATGACAGACAACGTAACGGAAGGTGGGCTAATTCAAAATGAGGGGAAGATTGACTAGGGTGCCTTTCCAAGAGGGGAAGGGTACTGAGGAGCGAATTATGATCATATCGAATTTGAAGTGTAAGTTGGGCCCGAAATCATCGTTAGTGAATCTAATTCTTTTGATCTCTTCTTTTGCCATAGTTCTAGCACTATCAGTACTCACTGATTCTCAGCCAGTTTACGCACTGCCTCTTCACACTGCTAATGTGAGAGCGATTCCCGCGTTTGCGCGGAAATATGGGTTGCCCTGCTCGGCCTGCCACACGGCATGGCCCGAGCTAAACAACTTTGGACAGACCTTCCGCGACAACGGATACCAACTCAACAACGACCACGACTCTCCGATTTTTCAGGATCCGGGGTATTTCCCAATCACATTCCGGATCACGCCGCAATGGCATCGGGAGAGTATAAATAATCAGGCAGTCGATAACTGGAATAATCCAACGGGCCCTCAGATCAATGGAAGGGTCACGCAACACGGATTCGATCTTTCCGGCTTCGATATGTGGGCGACCGGAACGCTGTATAAGAACATTTCATTCTCAGTTCTTCCTTCTGCCGACTCGACAGGGGCTTTCCATTTCGAGAACGCATTTATCCGGTTCGACAATCTAAAGGGGAGCCGCTGGGTGAACCTCAGGCTTGGAAAGTTCGAGCTTGACAACATGATTTCCGAGAAGCGCTTCCTCTTCCTGTCGAATAACGGAGGATCGTACCAGTCCTATCACTTCGTGCCAGCGGGAGAATCGTTCAACGCCTTCGGCCTTGGCGACAACCAGATCGGCGCGGAATTGGCAGGGCATTCGGTGAATAGTTACACCCGGTACAGCGTCGCGGTGTTGAGTAACGTTGACGGCAACAGCGGGCTGACTGCGAGTCGAGGCTACGACACGTATCTGACCTTTAGCCAGGCGTTCCAGGTTGGAAAATTGGGCCTGCAGCGTCTTGGCGGCTATGCCTATATCGGCCAGAGGCCAACCATTAACTTAACATCTGGCTTGGCACCCGACGGCACCCCCAACGTCATCCCAGGGGCTGGATTCGGCAACAAGTCATTTTATCGGGTCGGCTTCTCGGGTGATTTGAACATCGGCAAGCTCGAAATCCTGCCGTTCTTTCTGCATGGTTACGAGAATGTCTACCTCGGGACGAATACTGCTGCCAATGCGAAACTTCCTGATGGAGCCAGGGCTCCCACATGGAACTCCGGGTTTGTCGAAACCCATCTTCATCTCAGTCCACAGTTCGTCTTCACTAACCGGGTCGAGTTGATTCGGATGTCGCGGCAGGCGGATCCAACCGTTGCATTGAACAATGGCAATATTGATGCCTATTCAGTTGGGTACCGCTGGTACCCGATCATGTTCAGCCGCGCGGGGATCGCCTTCCATAACGAATACTCGATCATCAGGACCCAAGGAGGGGTTGGAATTGCCGGGAATCCGTTATTGGACCCAGGAACTCCGACATGGAGCAACAGTCTTCTTGCAGGATTTGACTTCGCCTTTTAAAGGAGGGCACATCATATGAAACTAAAAAATGCACTAGTGGCGTTAGTTGTACTACTGGCCTCCGGGGCGACAGCGAGTTTTGCTCAGGAGAGCCACATCGGAAACATACAAGGACGCGCATCGGCGGGCAAGGCGCTCTACCGCCGTTATTGCGTCGGTTGTCACGGCGCACAGGGTGATGGAGCCGGCGAAAACGCAGCTTGGGTTGACCCCAAGCCGCGCGACTTCACAGCCGCTACTTTTAAGTGCCGTTCGACGCCCTCAGGCACGTTGCCAACTGATCAGGACCTTTTCGACGCGATTACTCGTGGGTTCGTGAACACGAGTATGCCCTCTTGGAGGCCCCTGACCACCCAAAACCGTGTGGACCTCGTCGCTTACGTCAAGACGTTCTCTGCCAAGTGGAAAGGCGGGACCGCGGGCGCGTCGCTCGCGATTCCGGCGGAACCCGTGGTCAAAATCGAAGGCATTTTGCACGGGCGAGAAATGTTTCAGAAAATGGAGTGCTGGAAGTGCCATGGTCCGGAAGGCCATGGGAACGGTCCAGCCGCTGGAACACTCACCGATAGCAAAGACAATCCCATACGCCCATACAATTTCGCGATGGGCTCACGTTTTAAGTGCGGTGTTACGAATGAGGACCTCTACCGCATTTTCATGACCGGCCTTGACGGAACGCCAATGCCGTCTTTCTCCGATGTCCTTAAGCCAGCGGATGCCTGGGATCTTGTCCACTTCCTGCGGACGTTGCAACCATTGCAGACAAAAGAAGCCGAAGTCTGGAAGCAGTGGCGCACAACGCAGCCAACGCAGGCCCAGCAACTGAAGCCGATTGGACCGGAAGGAGCAACGGTACAAGGAGCCATGAATGTGCAGTAGGGGATCTTCCGAATAAGAGTGTGTGCTGAAGCAGAGCGGCACGCCCCAATTTGCCTTTAGCAGGCACGTGCCGCTCTCTCAGGGAGGGATCCCATGCAAGGTTTCGAGGCAACTGTTTTTACATTGCTCTATGTTTCTTGGGGGTTCATCACGGCCGTTCTGATCGCCCTACTCAGTTACCGCGCGACGCTATTGGGCGAAGGTGACCGGTTTTTTAATGGTGCCGCCACACAGGACCATCACCAGCAGGAGATGACGCTCATCGCCAGGAGATCACGCCTGACGGGAGAGATCATCGTGCTTTCTGTGATGTCCGGCGTGCTCCTGCTCACTTGCGTCGGGATTTCGATTTAACGAAGCGTTAATAATTTCTAGGGCTGCCAGGGCTGCCGGGGCCTTCCGAAGGAGCAATTTGCTGTCCCGCCGGGGATAGCAGAGAAATCATCAGGAGGAGACACGCATGAAAACACAACGTATATTCTTTTTGGCGCCCCTGGTCGCGCTCTGCTTGACGATGGTTTCCACCGCGCAGGGAGCGGGAAACGTCGGCGGCAAAGTGACCGTGGAAGGCGTAACTGTGATGGCTAAGACGATTAACATGTCGTCTGAACCGGGTTGCGCGAAAATGTATTCCACACCCCCGAAAAGCGAGGATCTGGTCGTCGGACCAGGAAGCGCGCTGGAGAATGTGGTCGTATACATCTCCGCCGGCGCACCGGACGAGTCCTCGACGCCAAGCCAGCCTGTGCAAGTGGTGCAAAAAGGGTGCCGGTTTGCGCCGCATGTCGTCGCCATGCAAACGGGTCAACCCGTGCAGATGGTCAATGACGATTCCACCTCGCACAATATCCATCCTCTAGCCACCAACAATCGAGAATGGAATAAGGCGGAGCCCCCTGGAACCACACCCCTCACCGAATCATTTGCACGGCCGGAGTTTATCTCTGTCAAATGCAATGTCCATCCGTGGATGCACGCCTATTTCGCGGTCCTCAAGACGTCGCATTATGCGGTGACCGGAGACGACGGTGCGTTTTCGCTCAAAAACCTGCCTCCGGGCAAATACACGATCACGGCGTGGCACGAAACCCTTGGCACTCAAACCCAGGAAATCAATATCACGGGAAACGAGACCGTACCGGTCAACTTTACTTTCAAGAGGTAACACATAGAGAGGCCCCCTCTCGGGGGCCTAATTCACATCTCTGCCAAGAACTCTGTGAAGATTTCCGGCCGATCTTACCGCAAGTATCTACTGGGCGGGTTCGGCGCGGTCCAGTAGCACAGGCTTCAGCCTGTGTACTGTCGATTTGCCACCACCCAAACCACACAGGCTAAAGCCTGTGCTACTAAAGACCCGCGTACACCTCAGCGCAATTCGACGGAGCAGACTGACATCGCAGGGCAGATCCATCCCGCCAAGTCGCCGAAGCGCCAGGCCGGCTCTATGGTGAAGGCGCGTGGAGCCCGCAACCGAGCACGATAGAGTTAATCGAGAGGTTCCACCTTTACGATGGAGGCGCTGTGATTGCTCCCGGTCCAGAGAGTGACGGGCGTGGTCGTGCTGTCCACGAACACGCGGCGCATGTTGGTGTCCTTTGGCATCAGATACTCGACCGCCTGGCCGGTTTTGGGATTCAGGCGCACCGCACGGTCCGTGGTCATCCCTCCGGTCCACAATTCACCATTCTTGTCCCAGGTAACGTAGTAGGGCCCGGTCCACGGAGTCGGCAGAGACCATTCCGTAAATTTCTCAGTCTTCGTGTCGAGCATTCCGATCTTGTTGCCCTGGTATTCGCCAAAATAGAGGCGGTCCTGCGGGTCCATCAGTACGCGGCGAGGACGTGAATGGGGAGTCGGAGTCTGGAACCATGAGTATTTGCCAGTCTCGGCGTCGACCCGGCCAATGTAGTTGCTCATGAAATCCGCAAAATAGACGTTGTTGTGCGAATCGGAATCGATACCGTAAATCGAGCCTGGCCCTTTATCCGGGAGATGTTTCATCGGTTCGAATCTTTCATACGTGCCCGTCTTGATATCGAGCCGGTAGAGATCCCTGTGCCCGGCGCTATCCGTCCAAACTTTGCCGTCCACGTCGTATCGCATCCCCAGCATATTGAGCTGAGCCACATTGTCGTTGTACTCGGATTGAAGTTTATAGACCTGGAATTTCTCGGCCTTCGGATCGAACTTGGCCAGCGCTCCTTGAAACATCATGCCAACCCAGAAATTTCCAGCTTTATCCTCTTCAATATCCAGCAGGCCAACTGGATAACCAGGTTTCAGTTCGGGCACTGGATATTCCGTGACTTTGCCGGTCTTGGGATCAAGCTTGCCGATGTACTGCTCCCCGAAATCGGTGAACCAAGGAGTGCCGTGCTCGTCCAGGATGACGTCATGGGGTTCGATCGTGGGGCGGGGCAGGTCGTATTCGGTGATAATCGCGCGGGTTGCCCGGCCCGTTGGGCGAGGCAAGGTCTTGAGCGGGTACTCCCATTTAGAAACCGAGCTGAGATTGATGGTGGCGAGGTACTCCGCCTGCTGGCGGTATTGTTCCGGATTTCCGGCCCAATCCGGGTCCATGCGCCGCTGCGGCTTGATCGGCTGGCTCACCTGGGCGTAACCCATCATGCGATAAATGACCTGGGTAAATTCATCGGCGTCGTGAGTGGACCGCACGATGCGCTCGAGCGTGTGGCAGCCAACGCAATTGAGGAGCGTGGCTTTCTGGTCATCCGTTCCAGGCACGCTGAGCATCCACTCCGCATTCGTAAGCTGGGGAACGATATTCTTCGCCTTGCGGAGCTTGAGGTCTATTGTCGTCGTCTTCTGGGCAGCGAGGTCCGCTGTCCCTGTCGCGTCAAGATCGTAGCCGACGGCCCGAATTTTTAGTTTGTAGTGGCCCGGCTCCAAACGATTTGCGGGGAAGCTATAGCGGCCTTGCTTGTCGCTCATCACGCTTACGGAGATCGTGGAGCCGTCGAGTTTAGCGCTCACGACGACACCCTCCATCGGGCCTTCTTCATCCGAGGTGACCTGACCGGTCAAGGCAGCCGGGGCTTGCCCTTCCGCGAAGGCGCGATGAGGCGATATATTAAAGCAAACAACCACTGCTACGGCGGCGAACATCAGCAATAGCAACCTTGCCCGCATTTTGATCCTCCTGATCATTACGTATCTTGGCGTATCTTGAAGATGCTCGGGCGCGATACACCCCGCAGGGTATTCTTCACCCTTTATTTCTGGACGTATCATACACCCGGAGAACAAGCGCAGCCATATCTGCGTAGGCGTTGCTTATCGGCGCGGCTCTGCGGCAGACATTCCGCCCATTCCCCACGATCTGGCCGCGTTAACTGAATCTTTAAATATGTCTGTGGTATCTAGTCCTTTGTGATGTCCCGCATCGACAGGCACTCCATCCTGGAGCGATATATTTTTCAGCGAAGCCGGTGGAACTCGTTCACCAGGTACCAGGATCCCAACGAGATTCAACGGATCAGCCGCCGAGATCGTTACGACCTCTCCCGCAGGTGGATATTTACTGGAAGCCCGCAGCGAGTCGACCGCTATGGGAAGTGCGAACTGCTCTCCGACGAATCCGCTGACGAAGCGCCCGCCGCGAATTTCGCCCCGGTCTTCCAGCCGGCGATACATGATCAATAGCTCTCGCCAGCGCGGAACCATGCTTTCTCGAGCAAGAACTTCGCGAAAAACCACGCCGTAACGTCTGAGCAATGTCCAGCACATGGCTTCGAGCGTTCGTTCTCGCTCGGGAACTTCACCCACATGCAGGATGGACCAGCGGCCTACACTGTGCCGGGGACGCGCGGAGTGCATCTTCCCCTTTCCCGCTCGACGCTGGGGATCAACCATGGCGCGGATATTGTCAAAGCCATCCGCCGTGATAATCCCCGCTGTTACCAACTCCCACAGCGCGCTTTCCGCCTCCGCTTTAATGATCCTGGCGCCCCGCACGATGTCAGTGAAAAATGATGCCCCCCGCTGGCGCAAATAAACCAATACGCTGCGAGCGCCTTCGCTCAGGCCACTGACATCGTTGTCGGCTGTACACGCATTTCGCGGAATCATCCAGTCCGCATCCTCCCGAATGAAGAACGTGATGGGAGCTACGCTTGAGGGAACCACACGACGGCGGATTTGGTCCGTAGTATCCGCCGTCGACGGATGGGGCGAGAGGCGGCCCCATCCCACGGCGCCGGTCAGGCAAAGCTGATCGAGCGCCTTCGCATCGTAGTTCGCGATTCTCCTGGCCAGAATCCGATCTTCCCAGGCATTGGCCGGCGCTTCAAAACCCTGAAGTTGCTGGAGCACTTCCAACGTTCCGCGATCTCCAAGCAATTGCGTACCGGGCGCGACGTGCTGCCAACGCAGCAGCCAACGCATGAATTGCGCGGCGCTTGCCGGCTGGATCTGTTTACGCAACGTCCCGACCGTCAATCGATGAATGCGCGCCAATAGGCGCCGGTCGCACCACTCGGTTTTGTCAGGCGAAGCCTCTGTGAACTGACCGCGCAAGACGGAACCGCTCGCCTCCAGACGCAGCAGAGTTTGGTCAATATCTCCCGCTGCGAGGCCCAGGAACTCGCTCAAGCCCGAGCTGGTGACCGGGCCAATGTGCGTGAGCCACCCTCCGATGCCAGCGGCCAATACATTCTCGCGTGAGACCGAATCCGTCTTCACTTCGGAAAGCTCGGATTCAAAGCGCGCATCAGGGAATAAACTCATAAACTGCTTCGCTATTTCAGCCGCCACCCAATACATCCTGTCTCCCCGGCGCGCGCGTGCCGCCCTGCGTCCCTTGACGAGCTCGCCAAAGTAATCGGCCCAGCCTGCAATCGCCCCGCTCGAAACAGGCGGCAACGCCACAGCATGCGCCTCTGGAAAAGCCACAAAATCCTGCAGCGCGTCATGAAGTTCATCCGCCGAGCGCACGTCGGGCCACGCTTCTTCGCGCACTTCGGCAATCGCATTCGGGTCCAGCCGGCCGATTTCTGAAAGTACGGATTCGGGCAAGACGCGCCGCATCTCCACGGCGCGCGCGCGACGCTCTTCCAGCGGCGCGTCATCGAGATACGCGTAGGGATTCGCATTCAGTATCTCGTGTGAAAATTGAGATGGGACAGGTGTGTCGACAGCGAGGCACCGGATCTGTCCCGATACAATCGCCGACAGGACTCCTTTGAGGCCTTCGACGTCCATCGCTTCCGTCAGAGAATCCTTCATCGCCTCGCGAACAAGAGGATGATTGGGAATCACAATTTCGCCGGAAATGTTTTCCTGGCATGCGAGGGCCTGCGGAAAGACGGCGGCAAGAAGATCGTCAGATCTCATACGCTGAATCTGCGGGGGCACCTTCTTTCCCCCCATGAATCGCAGCAGTGCAAGGGCACGCCCGGCGGCCCAGCGCCAGCGGGTCGCGAAGATCGGAGAAGCTAATACGGCTTGCTCCAGCAATTGCTCGACGCTCGCGCTGTGCAGGAAGTGAAAAACGTCGGCAAGAGGGAAGCTATGTTGCTCGCTAAGGGAGATATTTAATCCGTCGTCCGTGGCTGCAGCCTGAAGTTCAAAATTGAAAGAACGGCAGAACCGTTTGCGCAACGCCAGGCCCCACGCCTTGTTAATCCGCCCGCCAAACGGAGCGTGAATCACGAGTTGCATGCCGCCACTTTCATCGAAGAACCGCTCCGCTACGATCGTTTGCTGGGTAGGAACCGCGCCCAAAACCGCGCGTCCCGCAAGGATGTATTCCACAATTTGCTCGCCGGCACTCTGATCGAGGCCGCATTCTTGCCTCAACCAATCTATGGGTGAACTTGACCGCGGTGATTGAACGGAGCCCGCTTGCCCAAGCCGGGCGGAAACATCCTCGAGGCGCGAGCTTACTTGTTCTCTCAGTTCGGCGACCTGCTGTGACAGCTCAGACGTCCGCGAAGGGGCTTCGCCCCTCCAGAAAGGAATGTTGGGAGGCGCGCCCTTGGCGTCTTCAACCAGCACGGATCCAGCCTGCACGCGGCGAATACGCCAGGAATTGTTTCCCAGGAGCATGATGTCGCCCGCCAAGCTCTCCACGGCGAAATCTTCATCTACCGTGCCTATGACCACTGCTTCCGGCTCAGCGACCACGGTGTAAAGCGCGTTATCAGGGATGGCGCCACCGCTCGTGATGGCGGCAAGCCTGCTGCCGCGCCGCCCGCGCAGGCGCTTGTTGACTTGATCGTGATGCAAGTACGAACCGTAGCGGCCGCGACGCGCTGCAATGCCATTAGAAAGCATGCCGATTATCTCGTCGAAATCGTTCCGCGTTAGGTTGCCAAAAGGGAATGCACGACCTACTAGAGCGAACAGGTCATCCTCTTGCCAATCCTCGGCGGCGCATGCGGCAACCACCTGCTGGGCCAGGATGTCGAGAGGAGCTTCGGGAATCTCAATGGGATCCAAATCCCCATGGCGAATCGCACGAACCAGAGCGGCGCACTCGACTAGTTCGTCGCGTGTGGTGGCGAAGAGGCGGCCTTTTGGGATCGCGCCTCGCCAGTGTCCGGCGCGGCCCACGCGTTGCAGAGCAACGGCGATCGAGCGGGGAGAACCAATCTGACACACCAGATCAACTGTACCGATATCAATTCCCAATTCAAGCGACGCCGTTGCGACCAGGGCTCGTAGCTCACCCGCCTTGAGCTTCCCCTCGACCGCCAATCGCCTGTGGCGAGACAAGCTGCCGTGATGTGAGGCGACCGCGTCCTCTCCCAGCAAACGGGCCAAATGATGCGCGACCCGCTCTGCCAGGCGCCGCGTGTTTACGAAAATGAGCGTCGAGCGATTCTGTTGGACGAGTTCAGCAATGCGCGCGTAGATTTCTTCCCACATCCCATTTGAGGCGATGGGGCCGAGTTCGCTCGGAGGCACCTCTACAGCTAGATCGATTTCCCGTCGTTGGGGAACATGCACGAGGATGGGTTGCGGCCGGCCGTTTCCCACAAGAAATCGGCCAATGAGTTCCATGGGCTTCTGCGTGGCTGAGAGGCCAATGCGCGTTGGAGTCTGCGTCGTCAACGCTTCAAGACGTTCGAGAGAGAGCGCAAGATGCGCTCCCCGCTTATCGTCCGCGATGGCGTGAATTTCATCCACGATCACAGTCTTAACCGTGCGAAGCAACTCGCGGCTTTTTCCCGCGGTAAGCAAGATGTAGAGAGATTCCGGAGTAGTGACCAGGATGTGCGGCGGCCGCTTCTGCATGGCACGGCGTTCGCGCGCCAACGTATCGCCGGTCCGCACGGCAGTGCGAATCTCCGGCATCAAGAAACCCGTCTGCTGGGCGAGTTCGAGAATCTCACGGAGCGGTTCGTTGAGATTTCTTTGGATGTCATGGCGTCCTGCAATTCTCCGGTGATTGCTTTGCGAACCAGACGGTCAATACACGCAAGAAAGGCGGCGAGAGTTTTGCCCGAACCTGTGGGCGCACAAATAAGCGCGGACTTGTTTTCAAGAATGTGGGGCCAGCCCTGTTCCTGAGGTTCCGTGGGCGTTCCGAATTTGTCCAGGAACCAGGTGCGAACCAGGGGATGCGCCCAACTCAAAGCGCCAGGCTCAACATCACTTAAGGTAGGCCGATTTTCCATCACTAGATCCTCGGGATGCAGGCGCAGACTGCCAGGCCTTACTTTGACTTCTTAGAATAACACCGAGTCACAGCGCTGCGTAGCCGCGACCAAACTCAACTTCAGCGGCTAAATAGGTTGCGGAAAAATGCCCGTTCGGACCTTCAGGGGTTAAAACCCCTGAACGAAACGCGGACTTTATGTCGTGCCTGAAGGCACGACCCACAACACGTGAGAGTTTTTCCGCAGCCTGTAAAGCCGATTGAAAGAGACTTCGCTTCGGCCGGGCTGAAGAGTCTGTGTGACAACCGGTGCGCGAAACGCCTTTGTAGCGGCGGCCTTCAGGCCGACACCGTGGATTCAAGCACATGCCCGCCTGAAGGCGGGCGCTACATAGACCAAAACCGAGTTCTCACACAGAGTCTGAAGCCTGGCCCTCCGAGGAGATCCGAAAATTCTGCCCGAGCCTCGACGAATTTGAGGATTTTTGGGAGAGAAGGTCGCTGCTTACGGTGCTTTGATGGATCGGACAGCGTCTCTCTGAACGCCTTCGGTTTTCCTGGCTGGAGACCCTGATTCGAATTACTTGATTCGGAATGGGGCACGGCCGTGCCTATCCATCATGTCAGAGCATCAGATTGGGCATGAATCGAACATTCGAGCCGCGTACAAATGCCATTATGGATGCTCCGTTGTTTAGCGGCGGACGGAAGGGGCAGGGAGGAGAGCAATGAAACTTTCCGTCCTCGACCAGTCGCCAGTCCCCGCGGGCTTCACACCTGCCGACGCGCTGCGCAACACGATCCAATTGGCCCGCGCAACTGACAGCCTCGGCTACGAGCGCTATTGGATCGCCGAGCACCACGCGATTGAAACGCTTGCCAGTCCCGCGCCTGAAATCCTTATCGCGCGAGTCGCCGCGGAAACCTCCGGAATACGCGTCGGGTCCGGCGGAGTGTTGCTCCCGCATTACAGTCCGCTGAAAGTGGCCGAGGTATTCCGGATGCTGCACGCGCTGTATCCGGACAGGATCGATCTCGGCGTTGGCCGCGCTCCAGGAAGCGGCGGCCTGGAAGCCTACGCTCTGCAGCGTGAGAGGAGCAAGCGCCAGCAGGCAACAGACTTCCCCGAGCAATTGACGGAACTCCTGGCATTTGTTCACCACGGCTTTCCCCCAGAACATCCGTTCAGCCGGATCAAAGTTTCGCCGGAAATGCCGGGAGGGCCGGACGTGTGGCTGCTCGGATCGAGCACTTGGAGTGCGGAAGTCGCCGCGCAATTTGGGCTGCCGTACGCGTTTGCACATTTCATCGGCCCTGAACAGACCGTGGCAGCGCTCGCGCACTATCGCTTGCACTTCAGGCCATCGGAATACTTGCGTGAACCGCGAGCGATCGTGACGTTGGGTGTAGTTTGCGCGGATACCGATGCCGAAGCGGAGAGGCTATCTGCGAGCACGAAAGTGCTGATTCGCCGCATCCGGCTTGGGGGCGAGCGACGCCCCGTGCCAACACCGGAGGAAGCTATCAAGGAACTCGAGGGTCTCGGCGCCGGGGCCGACCCTCTCACGTGGGATGCCAGTGAATGGCCTCGCTACATTGTCGGCGGCCCTGCGCACGTCAGCAGTAAACTGGAAAGCATGGCCCGCGATTTGAAAGTGGAGGAATTAATGATTCTGACGGTCATACACGATCATGGGGCTCGACTGCATTCGTATGAACTCCTCGCGGAATCTTTCGGCCTCACTAAACGCTCAGAGTGCAACGGGCTCGGAGCTGCTTCACGACAAACTATCTGACATTCATACGCGCCGGGAGGGCCCCGCGTTTTTTGAGTCAAGAGGCCGATAAAACCGGCACGGGCGTAACCATCGCTAAATCTACTCCTCATAGAGTTAGGTTCGGCTAGGGCCGCGCTGTGATATACAAGTGTGTGCCGGCAGTTCTTGATGGATCATTTTATTGGATTTGGAGTGACGCCTTGAATACAGAAAAGAAATTTAGGCTTCTTCCTTTGATTGTGGTGACACTCGCATGTTGTGCGAAACTTGCCGCCCAGAGCGGTGGGGAAATCATCCGGCTGGATCCGGCGTTGGGCGACATCGTTCCCGCCGATGCACGCGTGGAGAAAGTTGTGGATGGTTTCGGTTTCCTCGAAGGGCCGGTTTGGGTTCGCAACGGCCAGACAGGTTTTCTGCTTTTCAGCGACATCCCCGCGAATGTGATCAACAAGTGGAGCCCCGACGGGAAAGTCTCCGTGTTCCTGGAGAAGAGCGGCTTTACCGGCGCGGATGCTTCCGATGTGGGCTACAAACTTAACAATGGGCATGCTGACGTCAC
>WNFF01005015.1_pt1 | contig 25690 bp, 21 predicted proteins | sample 5400441 | NCBI WGS metagenome assembly WNFF01 (sample SAMN13153345, study PRJNA577476) | soil metagenome | isolation source: 120 cm saprolite under Douglas fir tree site 2 hole 3 replicate 1 | place: USA:California | collected 2015-04-18
TTTGTGAGCTACCATCTCTTCAACTTCAGTAACACTGCACTCTAACCAGTTTGCCGCCTCCTGGTAGGTGTAGAACCTCAGTCCCTTTATAGCCTTCATATGCTCTCATTTCTAGTTCCGAACTACTGCGAAATATCAATACTGGATTGTTGTCTCTCCGTTACATGCGAAGAGATCGAGAGCGGGAGAGCCCGGCGGGGCCCTCCCAATAATGCGCGGTAGCGCGGTGCGTCGTTACGAGTTGCTTGTCCCGCCTGCATGGACGCCTAAGTGGGGGAGCACGAATTGCGCAACGTTTTGCCCAAGCTGGGAGCCCACCTCGATATCGATCCGCGTGTGCTGTCCCGCGTAGATCCGGCTCAGGCCGGCCTCCGTCGCCACGTCGTTGTAGCTGGCAAAGGTCCGAACCACGCCTGGCAGGACGTCGGAGGTTAAGCGGATTTGATCCTGGTTCCCGAAGAAGGCGGATAGCACGGCCGCTCCGGCCCCGCTAATCACGCCGTGGGCGGATGGATAAGCAGGATCAAGTGCGGTGACGGCGAGCGGCGTCCAGGTCGGGTCGCCGGCGATTGCCGGATTCCCGATCGTATTGGCCTCGCGGATGGCAGTGACCGGCCTCCAGAGCTGGTAGTGGTACTTGGCATCGTAGAAGGCGATGGTGCTGTCGGCGAAGGAGAGGTTGAGCACCGCGAATAGGCGCGCGGTGGTCTCCAGGTTCGTGTGGTGCGCCAGCGCGGCGTTCTCGGCGATCTCATTCCAGGTGTTCCAGATCGGCCCCGCCCAGAACTTCGCGATCACGGTCTGGTCAGCCGTCCGCGCCTTGCTGGTCTTTTGACCCAGGCTTTCCACCTCGTTCAGAGCTTGCGCGTACGCCTGGCTGGTCAACGCGGGGGGCAGCGCCGGGCGGAACTGCGCCGCGTTGTTCAGCACAAAGGGGGTCACGTTCCCCCAGTTGGTGAAAACGGGTGCCGCGAACTTCGGCGGCGTGAGTAGGTAGTTGCCCGGCTGGTTGCCCGGCACAAAGGGCTGGAGCGTGGCGGCGGAGCCGTCATTGGCGCGGATGGCGAGCAAGTGCGCGGCGACAGCCTGGCCGACCTGGATTCCTTGCTGCTTGCCGGCTCCGTTCGGGATCGTAGCGAGCTCGCCTGCGAGTTGCTGATCGAGCGCTGCCTTCCACTTGGGGTAGAGCGCCACCAGGGTGTCATGGCCGGCCGTGGCTGCTGCCGCGTCGGCCCGCGCGCCGCTTGGAGCGGTTACCGAGTAGAGATAGGCAGAGGCGTCCCGGGTGATGGAGACGACGGCGTCGTAGATCGCCGCGTGCAGGATGGCGAAGCTGCGCGTCGGGTGCACGGTGGCCGGCTGAGCGCCGGGCGTTTGGACGATGTGGAGCAGTTCCTTATTCCAGGCGATGACGATGGCGCCAGAGCCATTGGCGCCGTTCGCGGCGGCGTTGCCGCGCGTGCTGGGCGCCAGTGCGGATGTAAAGACCAACGCGGCGACCACTGCACCGATCACCACGACAATGCCAATAGAGGATGCCAGGATCAACTTCTTATTCTTCATATCTGCGTTCTCCTTCTGACTGACTTAAGACTTAGGAATAGGCTCGTCACCGTATTCCTCAAAAACCTCATAAACTAGTTACTCCTTCTGTTCTTGGTCAAGTGTGACCGTCGGGTGCCCAATGTTTTGATATTTTGCGTTGCAAGAGGCGTCCCTGCAAGGGACACATGACATAATCCGAAAACATTCCTGCAGTACTCATCGCCACAATACATATAACAGTAGTGGAGGCAGGGAGCCATCGACAGAATCGTGTAATTTTTCCCTCGTATTGTCCTGGCATCGCCTAGACAAAATTACCTAACGTCTCTTGCAAGCCTCGTCCTTGCCTGCGCTCGTGATAAGAACGACCCCCGGTAGTTGTGGAGCTACTGCACGGCTAGGTAATTTTGTCTAGAGTGCTCCAGTGTAATACCGGGCAGGAATTACATGATTCTGTCGATGTATTCCTGCCCGCATTAAGGTATACCTTTTGTTGGAGGGTGGGCACAGGCGTATGCTCGGAACCATTATTGCAAAACAAAGAACAAAAATTTCTTCATTTCGCACTTTCGCTCTGGCTTCCTGGATCTGGCTTCCTGGTGCTTGGGCTGGTTTCTCTGGCGACAAGTGCGTCCATAATGTCTTGAAAATCATTAGAAGTAGCGAGTTTTTCGAAAGAGGTATGGATATATGGCAATAGTCAATGCTGTACTTGAAGAACCGAGTGACGTGGAAGAGGGGGGCGAAACCGGTGCATGGGGGGAACTTCCCACCCGCACACAACATACTCACGCAACCGCAGTTCGGCGGGCTACAGGTTCTGAGGATACATTTCAGAGCTACCTGCAGGATATTCGTGAACGTGATCTGCACATGCTTACCCCTGACGAGGAAATAGAGCTAGCGCAACGAGCTGTGGCCGGGAATACCCTGGCGCTGCACAAGCTGGTCGAATCAAATTTGCGCCTGGTCATTGCTATAGCGCGTCGCTACACTAGCGCGGGTGTACCGATCATAGACCTGATCCAGGAAGGAAACCTGGGGCTGATGCGAGCTGCCGAGAAATTTGACTACCGGCGAGGCGTGCATTTTGGGACCTATGCCACCTGGTGGATCCGCCAGGCGGTGAGTCGTGCCGCTGCCGATCAGTCCTGCTTGATCCATCTCCCCGAGCATGTGGCGATGCGTTTACGCAAGGTACGACGTATTGCGGCACGACTCTCGCAAGAAAACAGGTTGGATCCACTGCCAGAGCAAATAGCTGAGGTTTCCACTATCAACCTGGATGAAGTCAAAAATCTGCTCAGCCTGGTCGAGCAGCCGGTTTCTCTTGATACTCCTGTAGACGATGAAACCCATTATTCGCTGGCCGATTCGCTTGAAGATACAGCGACTTCTGCTCCTGCAGAAACTGCCTCCCAACATCTCCTCGGTGAAGAACTGCATCGAGCGCTGGACTTGCTCACTCCACGTGAACGTGCAGTCATCACGCGGCGCTACGGGGTTGGAGATGGCCAGAGCCGTACCTTGCTCGAAATTGGGAAAGAACTGGGTATCTCACGCGAACGTGTGCGACAGATTGAGGCAGCAGCTCTGAAGAAGATGCGCTGCTTTTATGGAAGTCAATAATCTTGGATATAATCAAGGAGGATTCTTCATGTCTGATCTCTTAGCGGCGCGTGCTCAAATGGGAACGTCGCTCGCTTTTCATATCATCTTTGCCTCCCTGGGAGTTGGGCTGCCGCTGCTCCTGTGTATTGCCGAGGGACTGGCCCTCTGGCACAAAGATAGCGGCTGGATGACACTCACCCGCCGCTGGACGAAAGCCTTTGCCCTGCTCTTTGCCATCGGCGCGGTCTCCGGCACGATCCTCTCGTTTGAAATCGGCCTGCTCTGGCCGACCTTTACCAAGTTCTCAGGCGCTATCATCGGCTTGCCGTTTGCCCTGGAGGGTTTCGCCTTCTTCATCGAGGCGATCTTCCTCGGTCTCTACCTGTATGGGTGGGAGCGCCTTTCGCCGCGTGCGCATTGGCTCTGTTCTTTTCCCCTCTGGATCAGTGGAGCTGCTTCGGCGTGGTTTATCGTCAGCGCGAACTCCTGGATGAATACCCCGGTAGGGTTCCAGATTACGCATGGGCAGGTGACAGGCATCAATCCCTTACAGGCTATCTTAAATCCGAGCACTCCGTATGAGACGACCCATATGCTCCTGGCGGCCTACGTGGCAGCTGGCTTCGGAGTTGCTGCCGTCTATGCGATCCAGATCCTGCGCGGCAGACGCGAGGCGTACTTCCGCAAGGGCCTGCTGCTGGCGATGGCGCTGGGCGCAATTGCGATCCCCTTCCAGATTTTCGATGGTGACCTGAGTGCCCGCTCCCTTGCAACGCTCCAACCTGCCAAGTTAGCAGCGATGGAGGGGGTCTTCCATACCGAGCAAGGTGCCCCCATCAAGATTGGTGGCATCGTTGATGATAAGACGGGGCAGGTGCTGTTTGCTCTTGAAATCCCTGATTTGTTGAGCATCCTGGCCAAAGGCGATCCGCATGCCACCATTACCGGTCTGGATGCCTATGCGCCGCAAGATCGACCTGATCCGTTCTTCGTCCATCCCTCCTTTGATGGCATGGTCGGCAGTGGCTTCTTCTTGCTGTTCATCGGGGGTGTCTTCTGGCTGCTCTACTTCAGGCGCAAACGCGTTGTGCCTGAGAATCGCTTATTGCTCTGGGCGATCGTCCTGTCCGGCCCGCTCTCCTTCCTCGCGATAGAGCTTGGCTGGATGGTCACCGAGCTGGGACGCCAACCCTGGGTCATCTATGGTATCTTGCGCACACAGGATGCGGTGACGACCACTCCAGGACTGGACATCAGCTTTCTGGTCTTCACCGGCATCTACGTGGTGCTGGCGATCACCTTGACCGTGCTGCTACTGCGCCTGGCGCGTTCACCGCTGCCCAAGCAGGAGTGGCCTGTACTCGCGAGTAGCAGTGATGAAGAGGTGGAGACGAAATGACGTTAACCTACACGATACTGATCATCCTGTGGCTTTCGCTGATCGCCTATGCTGTCCTTGGCGGGGCAGACTTTGGTGGCGGCATCTGGGACTTCTTCGCCTTTGGTCCGCAGGCAGAACGGCAACGCCGTTTGATTGGGCAGGCATTAGGGCCGGTATGGGAGGCGAATCACGTCTGGCTGATCTTCCTGATCGTGGGACTCTTCACGGCCTTCCCCTTAGCCTTCTCAGTGCTTTCAACAGCGCTCTTTGTGCCTTTCACCCTGGCAGTGATCGGCATCGTGATGCGTGGAGCAGCCTTTATGTTTCGAGGCCAGGCTGATGATGCCACGACCTCGCGTAGGATCTGGGGCCGCGTGTTCAGTACCGCCAGCACCATCACACCTTTCTTCTTCGGTGCCGCCGCTGCGGCAGTGGCCAGCGGCCAGGTTCACGTGGAGGGGGGTCGTGTGCAGACCGATCTACTGGCAGGCTGGACAACACCCTTCGCACTGACTATCGGCGCTTTAGCGCTCTCGCTCTGCGCCGTTCTCGCGGCCGTTAATCTAATAGTAGAGGCTCAGAACAGCAATGATGCTGAACTCGTGGAAGCGTTTCGCCGCCGTGCCATGATCGCGGGCGCAATAACGCTGGCACTGGATGTCGTTGCCTTCATCCTGTCACCGTTCCAGGCTCCGCTTTTGTGGCACGGCGCGCTCGATCACGCTCTTCCCCTCATCAGTGCGACTGCGCTGATCGGACTGGGAGCCGCCGCCTCGTTGTTCCTGAGGCGCTATCGCCTGGCCCGTATTCTGGCCTTTACCGTAACGGCCTTCATTTTTGCTTCCTGGGGCTTGTCGCAATTTCCTTACCTGGTCCCGGTTGCTGTGACAATAAGCAATGCTTCCAGTCCACCTTCCACACTCCTGGCGCTGCTTATTGGCACGAGTATTGGCATGGCGTTCCTTTTACCCTCGCTCTGGTTCCTTTTCCATGTCTTCAAGGGCAAGCATCCTGCACTGAGCGTTCAGGAGCAAGCGGCAGATCCAGCATCCACACAACACTAAATTTTTCTGTGCGGTTTGTTTGCTTGTGGCATGCACGCCAGGCACACAGTTTTGAAAAGCACGGGCATAGGTGCATACGTTATGAATCAAACGAGACGTTCACCAGTATACTTAATGGCGCTGACCATTTTTATTGACTTTGCAGGCTTTGGTATCGTCCTCCCCTTACTCCCATTCTGGGCGGAGCGACTGGGGGCAGGGGCTGTCGGAGTCGGCCTGATTCTTACAATATATGCGCTGGCGCAGTTCATCTTTACACCAGTGCTGGGAACCCTTTCTGACCGGTACGGTCGCAGGCCAGTCATCCTCGCTTCGCTGGTGATCGAGGCGCTCTCATTGGCGCTCTCGGCACTGGCCGGTTCGCTTGCAATCTTATTAGTTGCACGATTCATTAGCGGCCTTGGTGCCTCGAATATCGGCTCAGCGCAGGCGGTTGTCGCTGATGTGACGCCTGTTGAGAGGCGAGCACGAGGCATGGGCCTGATCGGCGCAGCTATCGGGTTGGGATTCGTGGTTGGGCCAGCCCTGGGAGGCTTATTAGCACCTCTTGGGCCAGCCGTACCCTTCTGGGTTGCAATGCTCGTTGCGCTTGCCAATGCCCTGCTCGTACTGCGCTTCCTGCCGGAAACACGCCGTAGGGAAACTGCTTGCGCTACAGTTCCTTTCACCAATCGTGGTATGGGAGGAGTACTTGCTGGGTGGAGGTGGGTACTGCGGAATCCAGCGGTGGCACGATTGGTGGTCATTAACTTGCTCTTCACCGTTGCCTTTACCGCGATGGAGGCAGTCTTCCCACTGTTTACGCAGCATTCCTTCGGCTGGAAAGCCATCCAAAACGGGTACATCTTCACCTATGCAGGTATCGTGATTGTGCTCATGCAGGGTGGTTTGGTCGGGCGACTCGTCAAGCGTTGGGGTGAACGTAGCCTGTTGATCGCTGGCTTAGGAATGCTCGCTGCCGGGCTAGCATTACTCTCTTGGAGTACGAACCTGGCGTTGTTGTTGGTCGCCCTGGGCATCGTAAGTATAGGTGATGGAGCAGTGACACCAGTGGTATCGGCACTCCTCTCATTCGCCAGCCCACCAACGAGGCAAGGCGAAACACTGGGTCTTTCACAAGGGGTCGCTGGGCTGGGACGAATAATAGGTCCACTGGCTGCAGGAAGTATCTTTGCGATTGGAGGCCCAGGCGCACCTTTCATTCTTGGTAGTGTGCTCGTAGTTAAAGTCACATGTAGCTAGAGAACAGGTTTGTTTCCTGGCTCTTGTTGTTGGATGCGTCTCACTACCTGTAGCCACACCCTCTGCCATTGTTGCCGAATGTAGTAAGTTTTAGCCTCTATACAAACACTACAGAGTACCCTGTCCGCATCTGCATAGACTGCTAAGAAACCTCTCACGATCACACCGATTTCCTCATGCGGGGTACTACTCCTGATCGCTGCCTCATAAAGAAGATCTGTTAGTTCATCAATCAAGGGATCATTGGTCAATTGGCTTGCTAACTCGTCTATCTTACTCATGATACTGGTTGCTTTCTTCTAATACTCTCTTCTTTGTTCGTAATACTGGAAAAGGAGACGCCTGGTATCCAGTGGTAGCTCGTATGCCTCCAGCTTGCCCAGGATGTCTTCTACTTCCGGGGATAGGCGTAAGTCGTGCAGATGGTCATCGCGCAGCAGGATCTCGAGAAACAGGTTGAGAGCTTTGAGGTAGCTCTCATAGGCTGCATCGGGATTGCCTTGATCCTCATAGATGTCACCTTCTGTTTTGAGCAGCGTTGCAATCAGGAGAGCCTTCTCTACGTTCAAGATACCAAGCAAGGTGAGCATCGCTAACAACGTCTCTTCTGAGATGGCATGAATAAAGCCAGAACCCGCTCCCACCGTCTGCTTACATAACTCGTCTATCAAGGAGAGGGCTCCCTGATAATCGTGGATTTCTTTGTCATAGATGATTTGCGCTAAAGCCCGGCCAACATTTTCAGCAATTCTCAGGATGTAATCTTTCTGTGTCATGTTCTCTTTCCTACATCGCTTAGAGGGAGAGTACCAAAGCAACGTTGGTATTTGTACCGGTTAAAGGGACCCAGTATGCACGGCGCTCGTGTCCTCCAAAATCGCACGCAACTGTTTGGCATCGAGCGTTTCATGCAAGCGCAGTGAACGAGCGATGCCATCCAGTGTCTCACGGTGCGCAGTCAACAGAGCGGTAGCGCGATCATAGGCCCACTTCACGAGGCGATTGACTTCCTCGTCGATGATAACGGCCGTCTGCTCGCTATACTCGCGCGAGCCAGTTGCCAGCGCTGTGCCCGCGAATGGATCCTCGCGCTCACTAAAGGAGATTGTGCCCAGGCGCTCGCTCATGCCCCAACGCGTGACCATCTGGCGCGCAATGGCGGTGACATGCTGCAGATCATTTTCGGCTCCGGTCGTGATGTGTCCAATTGCCACCTGCTCAGCGGCGCGGCCACCCAGGGCCGTCACCAACTGCGCTTCCAGGTATTCCTTCGAGTAGTTGTAGCGGTCATCCAGTGGCGTATACTGTGTCACGCCAAGGGCCTGGCCACGCGGCACGATCGTTACCTTAGTCACCGGGTCAACATCCTCCTGTAGCAGACCCGTCAGCGCGTGACCACCTTCATGGTACGCAACGACATTCAAGTCGGCTTCACTCAACACCAAAGGACGCGCTGCCCCGAGGAGAATCTTGTCCAGGGCATCATCGAAGCAGTTTTGCGTCACTGCAATCTGATTGCGACGTGCTGCCAGCAGAGCAGCTTCGTTGACGAGATTGGCAATGTCCGCGCCAACCATCCCGGGGGTGGCACGCGCAATGGTAATCAAGTCCACGTCTTTCGCCAGTGGGACGCCGAGCGAGTGAATCTTGAGAATGGCCAGGCGACCATTCCAGTCAGGGCGCTCTACCGTCACCTGCCGATCGAAGCGACCTGGGCGCAAGAGAGCCTTGTCCAGCCCATCTGGTCGGTTGGTTGCTGCAATGACCACAACGGCCTGGCGCGTTTCAAAGCCATCCATCTCAACCAGCAACTGGTTCAAGGTCTGCTCACGCTCGTCGTTGCTATTGATGCTGGTCCCGCGCTGGCGACCGACGGCATCGATTTCATCGATGAAAATGATGCTGGGAGATGCTTTCTTGGCCTGGTCGAAGAGGTCACGCACGCGGCTGGCACCAACACCGACCAGCACTTCGACGAATTCCGAGCCGCTCATGGAGAAGAATGGCACTCTCGCCTCACCGGCGACTGCGCGTGCCAGCAAGGTTTTACCGGTTCCCGGAGGGCCGACCAGCAGCACGCCACGCGGAATCCTTCCACCCAGGCGCTGGAACTTTTGCGGCGTCTTCAGAAATTCGACCACCTCGACCAGATCATTTTTGGCCTCATCGACGCCTGCCACGTCAGCAAACGTCGTGCTCGGTCGATCTTCCAACACGACCTTGGCCCGGCTCTTCCCAAAGCTGAAGATGTTCTGCTGGCTCTGTGTTGCCCGGCGACTAATAAAGAAGATGACGCCGAACACTAAAATGAGGGGCAGGAAGTTGAGTAACACGACCAGCAAACCATTATTAGCGGGTAAGGGCTTCGCCTGGAACTGCACGTGATACTTATTCAGCAAGGAGATGAGATTCGGGTCTCCGTTGGGTATCTGTGTCAGGTGATACTGGTTCGTAAGCCCCATAATCCCATTGGAGTCGGTCAAAGAGATAGCGTTCTTGAAGTCCCCGGTAATGTCCTGTCCCTGCAAAATGGCATCCTTGACATTGCCATTCATGACTTGTTGATAGAATGAGCTGTAAGGAAGCTCGACGACTGGTTGACCATTTGTATTTGGACCTTGAAAAAAGAAGGATTGGAAGAGATACCAGGCTACCAATACTACGCCAACGATGATCAGGGTGCGCACTAATAAGGGCCCATTCTTTCGTGGACCACTCCCATTGCTACCGTTGTTCCCATTACCGGGACGCTGCCGTCCGGCCGGGCCTTGCTCGTTGGAGTTGCGTTGGTACAGATGTATAAGTTGAGTATCCATGGTTTGATCTGCTTTCTGCGTGATCGTTGATCACCTGGATGAGTATCTTTGCATGATTGATGAAGCCCCTGGTGTCAGAGACAGAATCACCCACCTGACTGCATTGTCAGACAAATAACCAGTAGCATAAGGGCTGGTTTGAGCGATTCTGAGGTCTGATACCAGGAGCTGCTATGTAAAGAACGATACTACATATCGTTCGTCATAAATAGATTCGCCGGAGGTTACAGCATTTCACAATCCTCTGCTCTGTGTCCATCTGCTTTTTGCCTCACCGCTGACCACCGGCTGCTTCCTCACGATTTCCAGGAAAGGATACGCGCTCGAACCGAGTAGGTAATTCTGTGTATAGATTTGCCGGCGCGATGAAAGATGGAATTACACGATTCTGTCGATGTGCGCTTGCTGCCCTGCAAGGTATATTTTTTGTGTGTGGCGGGTAGCTAGAAGTCACCCCCTGGCTAAATCACGATGAACCGCCACACAGAAATTTATAAAGACGAGGAGGATACATTATGAGCAACCATGACGACCAGGCACAACCAGCGAAAGGCAGGGTCCAGGTAGGCCACTCCGCCCCGGACTTCACCCTCCTTGATCAATCAGGCACGTCTGTAAATCTTGGGGATTTCCTCGGCAAGAAGCATATCGTGCTGTACTTCTACCCAAAGGATAACACTTCCATCTGCACTGAAGAGGCATGTGCCTTTCGGGACAGCTATGAGGTCTTCAAGGGCGGTGGAGCGGAAATAATGGGGATTAGCTCAGACCCGGTGGAGTCACATCAGCAGTTCGCTAAAGAGCATCAGCTCCCCTTCAAGCTGTTGAGCGACGTGGGTGGTGTAATCAGAAAGCGCTATGGAGTGCCCACAGCTTTCGGGCTGCCAGGGCGGGTGACGTATATCATCGACAGGCAGGGAATAGTTCGTCGCATGTTCTTCTCGCAATACACCTCTAAGAAACATGTCGACGTAGCGCTCGAGGCGCTGCAATCGATACGTGAGGAACACGTATAGTTGGCTTCAACTGGAAAGAAGTGATCACACTAGACGGGAAAGCGTAATATCTCGATCATGAGGGACATTTCCAAACGAAGGGTAGGAGAGATGGCTGAACCAGGCACTAAAGCAACCAGAGGGGCCATATTGCTCCGCTACAAGAATGCTCCAGGTCCACATGATCATTTCCTTCTTGGGAGTACGAGAGAGATACGGCGCGACCCTCTGCGTTTTGGATTGGCCATGACCGAGCAATATGGTGATATTGTTCGGATACGCTTCCTTTTCTGGCACGCTTACCTGGTCAATCACCCGGATGGCGTCAAGCATATCCTGCAAGAAAATCACCAAAACTACAACAAAGGCATCTACGCCTACAAGATGTTTATGCCATTGCTCGGTCAGGGACTCGTCACTAACAGCGGGGAATCCTGGCTGCACCAGCGGCACCTCATGCAGCCCGCTTTCCATCGAAAGCGACTGGCCGCCTTCGGCACGCTGATGACAGAGGCTACAGTTGCGATGCTCGATCAGTGGCAGGGCTTCGCCCAGTGCAATCAACCACTGGATGTGGGGGCAGAGATGCTGCGCCTTACGCTGTATATCACCGGCAAGGCCCTCTTCAACATTGATCTCAGCGATGAGACGCATACCGTCGGCCAGGCTGTAACGACGGTGAACAAGCTGCTCTCGGATTACCTCTATACTCCCTTCCCGCCGCTTAACGTGCCCACATCACGCAACCGGCGCCTGCAGGCCGCATGTCGCACCCTTGACCAGGTAGTGCATGGCATTATCACCCAGCGCCGCCAGCAGAACACGGACACGGGTGACCTGCTCTCGATGCTTTTGTTGGCACGTGATGAGGAGACGGGGCAAGGGATGAGTGACCAGCAAGTGCGAGACGAAGTGATAACACTGCTTATTGCAGGCCATGAAACCGTGTCAGCTGCACTTACATGGATATGGTACTTGCTTTCCCAATATCCAGACGTGGAGCACCGCCTGCATACCGAGCTGGATACTGTGCTTGGCGGTCATCTGCCGGCGGTGGATCACCTCGCCAGGCTCTCCTACACCCGCATGGTGCTCGAGGAAGCATTGAGGCTCTATCCGCCAGCCTGGGTCTTCGGGCGGAAAGCCATCGCGGATGACGAAATCGGCGGCTATTTCATTCCTGCGAACAGTATGATTGTGCTGAGCCCCTACATGACACACCACCATCCCGCTTTCTGGGAGAACCCGGAGGTATTCGATCCCGAGCGCTTCACGCCAGAACGTTCTGCCTCTCGCCCGCACTACGCCTACTTCCCATTCGGGGGCGGGCCACGCATGTGCATTGGCAGCAACTTCGCGCTGATGGAGATGCAATTAATCCTGGCCACCCTCGCGCAACGCTACAAATTGCGTCTCCTCCCTGGCCACCCGGTCGAGCCAGAAGCGTTACTTTCGCTGCGCCCGCGGTACGGTTTGCCGATGACGCTCCATCGCGCATAACAATGCTTATCTGTTCTTCGTCGGTGCCTTGCTTCTTATCACTCTCTAGAAATTGCTTGTTTTTGTCGATCATCATTCATTCTGCTCTGTACTTGTTTTCCATTCGAAGTTGGTTTTAATGCCGCCTGTAGCTCTGCACCTGGCGCGGTGAGCAAGCGAATCGGCTTGCGGGGGATCAAGCCGGCTTCTCGTTGCCATGCCGCAATCTCTTGCATGGACCAGGTTCCAGCCTCACTCGTGGCTTTGGGCGATTGAAAGCGCTGGAACTCCTCGATCACCAGGTAGCCACCCGGGCGCAGGGCTCGCACGCTGCGCTGCACGAGATCGCGATTCGCCGTCTCATTGAAGTGGTGCAGGAGACTACCGATGAAGATGAGATCATACTCCTCGTTCCCCAGGTCGTCCGTCAGCGCATTTCCGGCACGATGCACGATGCGTTCACCCATGCCCTCTTGCGCGAGGATCTTTGCCGCGTGGACAACAGCCTCTGGCAGATCGAAGACGACCGAGTGTAGCCTTGGGTGACGACGACAGAACATGACTGAGTAGTAGCCGTGGGAACCGCCGATGTCTAGCATATGCAGTGCGCCTCGCGGTACTGGAGTGCGCCGGGCCACCTCAAACGCAGAGAAGCTGGCCAGAGAGCGCATGGCCCTCTGATAGACCCGCCATTCATCATGTGACATTTCTTGATGGATGCGTGCTGGCTTTCCGGTACGGATAAAGTCCTCAAAGCCCTCATCCCAGGTCCAGTTCAGGAAGTTGAACAGCATGTAGTCGTAAAGCGACTGCGGGCTGCTCTTTAGCAGCCATTTGCGGGCGACTGGCGCGAGCGTATAGCGTGTTCCCTTGCTACGCGCATAGCCTGCACCTGCTAGCGCAAAGAGGAGGACTTCTGTCGCGTGCTGATCCAGCCCACAGCGTGTGGCAATCTCATGTGCGGTACATGCTCCCTTTGCCAAGGCCTCAAAGACACCGAGCTTTGTAGCTACCATAATGGTACGGGCCAGCGTCATGGCTACTATTGTATCGCCAAGGGGTGTCGGCACAACTCCTGCCCGGAGTGCAATCCGCTCCAAGAGGTTCTCAGGAACAGCATCAAGTCTCATAAATCTATCTCCAGTTAGTTGGTTTCAAGTGTAGATGCTTAGCTCAGCTCAAAGAAATATACATTGAAAGGGAGTGGTAGTGCATCGACAAAAACGTGTAATTCACCCTCTGCATTGCCATGGAAGCCCTTTAGATAGAATTACCTATGAGCAATCAGTTCTTCACAAGCAACCTCAACATAGCCAGTCCAGCCAGACCGAAGCAGAACCAGCCAGCGATGGACTGGTGCGCATCAGTCAGGAGGAAGATACCCCCGGCCAGCGATGCAACGAACATGAAGAGCAAGGTGAAGCCAGGCAGACCGGACAATCCGCCGGTGCCTCTCCCACGCCTGCGCCCGCGCAAGCCTATCCATCCACTCGATCCGAGGCTTCCAAGCTTTACCTCGATCTGCCCGGCTTCGAGCCTGGTTATGACCTGCTCCAAAGAGCGCGGCAACGCCAGCAGCACTCTGCCTGTGTCGAGCAACTGGCTGAAGAGTTGTTTTAGTGTTTGTTCCGCACCCCTGGCGTCAAGACCCAGGAACTTGCGTGCATAGGGGGTAGCGACTTCGACAAAGTTGAACTCAGGGGCCAGTCCAGTCGAGACACCGGCCAGTATGCCAACTGCGCGCCCGGTGAAAGCAAACTGTGCCGGGATTTGAATTTGTTGTCCATAAAGCAGGTACTCGACATCCTGTACCATTTCGAGAATATCCAGGTCACTCACCTCACCCAGCGTCATGCCGTGATACCGCTCTATCATCAGCGACATAGCGCGCTCGATAGAGGTAAGGTTGGCACCTTCGTCAATGAAGCCAAGCTCGGATAGGGCATGAACGAGTGAACGTGCGTCGCGTGTTATGTAAGCCAGAAACACGTCTTTCATGAATCTCTTCATATGCTTCGTGATGGACCCCACCATACCGAAGTCGACAAGGGTGACGATGGGTCCATCGCCTGTTGACTCTTTTTTGACAAAAATATTGCCTGGATGCGGGTCCGCGTGGAAGAAGCCTGCCTCAAAAAACTGGTAGAAGTAGGCGCAGACCGTACGTTTGGCCACCTCTAAGCGGTCGATGCCTGCTGCATCGAGGGCAGCATAATCGTTGATCTTGATACCGTCGATCCATTCTAATACCAGCACGCGCCGTGATAGATACTGGTCATAGACACGCGGAATGTAGATCATAGGGTCATCTTTGAACATCTCTTTGAAGCGCCTGGCGTTAGCCGCCTCTCGCACGTAGTCTATCTCTTCATAAATCGTGCGTTTAAACTCGTGGTAGACCCCCATGAGATCGATAAAGCCGTTCACGTCTACGAATCGCGTGATGATCCAGATAACGAACTTGAGGGTGCTCAGGTCCATACGAACGAGTTGATCATTATTGGGGCGCTGGATTTTGACGGCAACCGTCTCGCCGGTGGAGGCGAGGATCGCTTTATGGACCTGGCCAAGCGAGGCAGCAGCAGTACATTTACGCTCCAGCAAGCTGAATAACTCCTCAACGGGTTTGCCCAACTCAGACTCGATAACCTGCACAACATGGTCAAAGGGCGCGGGCGGTACTTCATCCTGTAATGTACTCAGCAAGGTAATAGCTTTCTCCGGCAGCAGATCAACGCGAGAACTGAGGAACTGTCCGAGCTTAATCATCAGGACGCCGAGTTCCACCGCGGCTTCGCGGAATGCGACAAGCACCTCGATCAACACCTCACTATCGGGTCGTACCGCGTCATTGCCACGCGCATGTGCACGTACCACCCGGCGACGCTCGCGGTAAATAACCCAGATCGTCCAGAGGAGGAGGCCGATTGATCCGAGGTGTTTTTGTTGGCATAGCATGCCCTTTCTTCGTGAAATAGAAGCATCGAAGCTAGCTGCTACTTATTTTATGTATCTCCGATTCAGTCCGATTCACCATCAGTACGTGGGCCGTCTCCGAGGGTAGTCGATGGGTTGGTATCTTTCGCCATCTCTTCTATACCATCAGCGAGTCCGTGTACGAGTGTAGCTAACCCGTGGGTAAATTCACGACCAGCGGCATGGAAATGCTGCCGTGGCTTTGGTGGCAACCTGTTGACCGGTAAAAGCGCTAAACTTACCCCAGTTCGAAACATACTTCTTATGAAGCGCTGAGTGGCTTGCTGGAGTTCTTCGCGTTCAGCATCCATACTTCGTCTATGCCCTTCCTGTTCATCCTTACCGTTTATCATGTGCTTACCTCCCTGTTAGTTGACATAATGGATACGTGTAATCGTCCTTAGTGTATGGGTTGCTCTCACCTACTGGCTGCGGCATGCCCGAGATAGCCGGGACAGAGCCAGCGAAGACATTGCTGTCTGGCGCCCAACAAGAGATATACATCGAAAAGGACAAGGTGTGCATCGACAGAATCGTGTAATTCTAACTCTGCATTACTTTGGGAACCGTCTAGATAGAATTACCTACTCTTTTCGCAAATCGTGGAAGCTCACCTCGCGGATTTGCTCCAGTGCTGCTGGAGCGGCTCGGCCCTTGAGGCTCCGAAACCAGTGATGGAGTCCTGCTTCTGATCTCTCGTACGTTGCTCAGGGAACGCTGGGAAGCAACGCTTGAGCAACGGTACATGCGCTACACTCTCATCAAGATGAACGTCAACATTACAGTCCTGGCAGAACGCATTGGCGCTCTGCGGGATAGATGCGTGAAGGAGTGCATGAGCATGGAAACACCGAATCCACATCTTCGTTCCTATTTATTTACAGTGCGTGTCTGGCAAGAAGAGATCGGGACCGATCAGGTCGAGTGGCGGGGCAAAGTGCAATTGGTAACCAACGGGGACGTGCGCTACTTTCGGGGGTGGACGGCCCTTGCTCCACTTCTCCTGACTATGTTGTCGGAGTTGGATTCCAACCCGGAGCCAAACCAATAGGAGACCTCTCCGGTCAGAAGGGGAAAGATGGAACTGAGGATTATTGTCCAGTAGTGCTATTATAGAGAAGATCAAGAATTGTGGGGATCATAAGGGAAGAGTATATGAGTACGTTCCAGGTAGTATCGAGAACCGCGCAGGCATCCGCTCCACCGAAGAAGCGGCCCAGGCGCATAAGCCAGGAATGGTCTGCCGTCATCCGTGTCGTCCGCAGCATGGGCATCTCTGCATTCCTCTTCGTTGCACTTCGTGACATCACGGGTTCCGATTACACATTCATCCTGCTCCCTGTGTTCCTGAGCATCTTCATCGCCGGCTCTCGGGGCTATCCTTTCAACATGATCCTCAACAGTACGCCGCTCTACCTCTTGCTCACCTTCTGCCTGGCGCTCGTCTACTACGGTGCTATCACCGAATTTGTACTGCTCACGCACTTCAATCCTGACACTGCTCGTATCATCTTCGTTACCACGGCGCTTGCCTGGGTGATCATCCTTGAACCCGTGCGCGCGTATCTCCAGTCGCGAATTTCGCGTCGCTTCAACGTTCGCAATCGTGAGGCGATCAAGGCCGTCGAAGCCTTCACCTCGACGCTGCGCGAGGAGATCGATCTCGATCAGTTGCGTGGGCGCTTCCTCACTGTCATCGAACAAACCATGCAACCGTACTCGGTCTCGTTATGGGTGCGCACGACGATGCACCAGCAGGAGCAACCCGGCTCTACGGAACGTTCAGAGTTTACTGTTGCCGGCAATGATCCCATCATTGTCTACGCCCTGAGTCATCCCGGCGCAATGGAGGTCGACCGGCTGCAACTGGATTCGCCTGTCCTGCAGCAGTTGAAGACGGACGCAGTGGAAATTGCTCTTCCGTTAGTGAGCCAGGGAGAACTGATCGGCCTGCTCGCCCTGGGGCCGCGCTTGAAAAGGCAAGAGTATGCTCGCGAGGACCGCACATTGCTCAACAACCTTGCTACTCAGGTTGCACCGGCCCTGCGGGTTGCGCAAATGGTGTATGAGCAGCAGGAGCAAGTGCGCGAGCATGAACGCATCGAGCAGGAATTACGAACCGCCCAGGCTATCCAGCACGCCTTTTTGCCCAAAGACGTGCCCGCGCTCCCCGGATGGCAGCTCATGCCCTACTACCAGCCCGCGCGCGAGGTCGGGGGCGACTTCTACGACATCTTCGTGTTTGCAGATGGCCGCTTAGGCCTGGTGATTGGGGATGTCTCCGGCAAGGGGGTGCCAGCCGCCCTGGTGATGGCAACGGTGCACACGATGCTGCGTACGGCGGTGCAGGGGATGCTCGCTCCCGGCGAGGTCTTAGCACGGGTCAATGACCTGCTCGCTACCGAGATTCCGGCCGGGATGTTTGTCACCTGTTTCTATGCGCTGCTGGACCCGGGAAGCGGGCGGCTGCGCTACGCCAATGCAGGACACGAGCCGCCCTATCGCCAGCACGGTGGGAGTGTCACCGAACTGTGGGCGACGGGTATGCCGCTTGGGCTGATGCCTGGCTCGTGCTACGAGGAGCAGGAAGCTACCCTCGCCCCTGGAGAGAGCCTGCTCTTCTACAGCGATGGCCTGGTGGAGGCGCATAGCCCCAGCCGTGAAATGTTCGGCTTCCCGCGCCTGCAGAAGTTGCTCGAAGTGCATCCCGATGCGCCATCGCTCATCGGCTTCTTGCTTGGCGAACTGCAGCGCTTTACCGGTGAGGGATGGGAGCAAGAGGATGATGTGACCCTGCTGCTGCTGCAACGATTGCCTGGGCTCCACAACGGGGAAAGCATGCAAAAACGAGTGCTGGACTAAGCGGTGATCTCTTCTCCAGGAGCAAAGCGGTGCTTCTTCCACGCCAGGATACCAACGACAGAAGGTCTGTCGCACTTCATCATTTAAGACCTGAACCTGTACTTGCTGCCCGCAGGCGAGTGGTTCGATTTCTGGACAGGTGAGTGTATTGCGGGAGGAGCTTACATCACGCGGGTATGCGAACTTGATACGATACCGCTCTACGTGCGCGCCGGAACGATTCTCCCGCTCGGTCCAGAGCGTCCTTTCATCGGTGATGAGATACCGGACGAACTGACTGTCGATGTCTATACCGGTGCAGAGGGCATGGCACAGGTGGTATGGGATGCGGGTGGAAATGCATCCAGGCTGCGCCTGCAGCGTAGCAGAGGTGGCTGGAAGCTCGATGTTGAGGGTGATCGCGTCGTCACGTGGAGTGTGCGCTGGCATACGGAAACAGGTATCGTCGAAGCCGGGTCCAGCCGGGCCGCCAGCGCAAGCTTTATGTATACGTGAATAGCACAAAAGGTAATCAGAGAAAAACGGAGGACACATGAGTCAGAGCGAGGCACAAGCAGGAGCGCGAATCCTGGCGACGGAGTCCGCTCCGAAGTTCCTTATCCATAACGAGGGCGACGCTGTGGCAGTCGCCGTTCAGGATGTCGCGCCCGGCGAGGGCGAAGCGGTCTATATGGATAGCGACCGTGCGGTGACTATCCGTGCGACAGAAGCGATCCCCCTCGGTCATAAGGTCGCGCTGGTCGACCTGGAGGAAGGGGACGAAGTGATCGAGTACGGTGTGCGTATTGGTGTGACGCGGCAGCCGATTCAGGCCGGGCAACACGTCCATGTTCACAACATAAGGAGCGCAAGATGGCAGAACAGTATGTAACCGGATATCGCCGCCCCGGTGGCAGGGCCGGCATTCGCAATCACGTGGTCATCCTTCCCGTTGATGACCTCTCCAATGCCGTGTGTGAGGCGGTTGCCAGAACCATCCCTGGGACACTAGCGCTCCCACACGCCTACGGTCGTCTCCAGTACGGGGAAGATCTTGAACTCACCTTCCGCACTCTGGCCGGAATGGGTGCCAATCCGAATGTGGCGGCGGCAGTGATCATTGGAATCGAACCGAACTGGACCAATCGCATTGTCGAGGAGATCGCCAGGAGCGGCAAGCCGGTCGAGGGATTCTCGATCGAACGTTTCGGTGACCTGAAGACGCTCGCTGCTGCGGCGCGTGTCGCCCAGCACATGCTCCAGGACGCCAGCGAACTTCAACGGGAGCCGCTAGAGCGGGGGGAATTGATCATCAGTATCAAGTGCGGCGAGTCCGATACCACCACCGGGCTTGGTTCCTGCCCAACCGTCTCTCAGGCGGTTGATCGCCATGTCAATTCGGGAGGAACCATTATTTTCGGCGAGACCTCCGAACTGACCGGAGGTGAGCATTTGATCGCAGTCCGTTGCGCTGATGAGCAGGTGCGTAGACGCTTCCAGGCCATGTATGACGCCTATATCACAGAGATCGAGTCCAGCGGGGCCAACCTGCTCGGGTCTCAACCGACACAAGGCAATATCCGGGGTGGGTTGAGCACGATCGAGGAGAAAGCCCTGGGGAACATTGCCAAGACAGGCACCGTGCCGGTCGTCGATGCCCTCGAACCAGCCGTTGTACCAACCCGCAAGGGACTGAACTTTATGGACTCCTCCTCGGCAGCGGGCGAGTTCATCACGCTCATGGCAGCGGCTGGGGCGGTGCTCCACCTCTTCCCAACCGGGCAAGGAAACATCGTGGGCAATCCCCTTGTGCCGGTGATTAAGATCACGGCGAACCCACTGACAGCAAGGACGATGGCCGAGCATATCGACCTGGACGTTTCGGGGCTGCTCTGGCGGGAGTATAACCTGCACGAGGCCGGAGATCGCCTGATGGCACTGATCGACCGCACTATCAACGGGCGGCTCACCTGTGCCGAGTCGCTCGGGCATCGCGAGTTTGTGATCACCAAGCTGTACCGGAGCGCCTAGCGATTGCATGGCCAGACGGGTGCTGTCTGGAGAACGAGCGATTGGGGCCGTGTAAACGGAGGTGTATGGCATGATGCCGGATGAGGCTGAGAAGAAAACCCATGTAGCAGCTCCGGTCCTGGAGGCCTTTGCCACCGCTATTCTGCAGTCCGTAGGCTTAAGCAGGGCCGATGCCCAGACAGTCGCATGGGCGCTTGTCGAGGCGAACCTGGAAGGGATTGATACGCATGGGGTCTCGCGGCTGGCCCTCTATGCACGACGTGTGCGTGCGGGGTTAGCCGCAGCGCACCCTGCATTCCGCTGGACGCATCCGGCACCAGCTGTTGCCTTGCTCGACGCAGACAATGCCCTCGGCCCGGTCGCGGCAAGAGCAGCCATAGATGAAGCCGTACGCCTGGCGAAATTGCAGGGTATAGGGATGGTTGCCGTTGCGCACACCAATCACGCGGCAGCGCTTTCGGCCTATACCGAGCGGGCGGCTGCGGCAGGCTGTATGGCGCTCATGGTATGCAATACGCCGCCTGGAGTACCACCGTGGGGAGGGCGAGTCGCGTTTTTCGGCACCAACCCGTTGGCGTTTGCGGCACCGGGGCCGACACCCAATGAGCCGCCAGTGGTGGTAGATATGGCTACGAGTATTGTGGCGCGCGGGAATATTATCATGGCGGCCCGTCAGGACAAACCAATTCCTGAAGGGTGGGCCATTGATGCGGAAGGCCGTCCCACGACAGACCCTAAGGCAGCGCTCACAGGAGCTGTGCTACCCATGGCCGGCGCAAAGGGATACGCGTTGGCGCTGATGATTGAGATACTCTCGGCCATCGTACCAGGGACGAGTTGGGGACCGCACGTGCGTTCGCCCTATGATGACTGGACAGCTCCAACCGATGCCGGGTTGTGGTGCCTGGCGATCCATCTTGAGCCGCTGATGTCGGCAGAAGAATACACCACGCGCTTAGGTGGCATGCTCGCTGCCATCCGCGAGACAGAAACCGCCCCTGGACAGCGCATTCGAATCCCCGGTGAGCGACGTGCAGAGGCTCGTGCAGAGCGGACGAAAGAAGGCATACCGCTAGATGCTGCAACGCGTACTGAATTGGACGCGCTGAGTGCCGAGGTGGGAATGAAACCATTGGAACTGATTGGCTGACAAATCGCCCCTAGCGCAAGATACTCCTCAGAGATAGCCCATTTTCTCCGCAAGAGGCACGGCTTGTTGGAGCAGCGCACAAGCCTCCTCCGGTTGTCCTGCATCCCATGCCTGTAGCGCTGCTTGAAGCAGCACGCTCACCTCTTCTGAGGGAGGCTGCTGTGTCTGATCGAGCAGCATGCGCACGTAGTCTATTGCTTCAGCAATTTTCTCCCGGGTGAGTGCGACGCCAATGACAGGCCACAGACCTGCCCAGCGAAACGCGTTGCTTCCCTGGCGGCCTTGCCTCTCCTCTACTGATGCCCGGCCATAGACCTCGGCCTCGACCAGATTGCTATCGCGCCACGCTGTCCATGCGCGATGCCCTTTGATAAGAGCGATATTCCTCGCTTCTGGCATAGCCAGCGCGCGCGTGATGACGCCTCGAACCTCTTCTACCTGTCCGCGCTGCCGGAATACAAAAGGTAAAAGCGCCAGGCAGCGGACGAGCAGCGTAGTGTTCCCAATCTCCTCCGCTATATCCATGGCTGCGTGCATCTCCTTCTCAGCCTCATCAAGGTGGCCTGACCACCAGAGGCGGTTCCCCAGGACGAAGTGAGCAAATCCTATCAGGCCTCTGTTGCCTGTTTGCTGGAGTGCAGCCAGCGAATCGCGGCAATACGCAACTGTTTCTTCCGATGCTGTGTAGCGGTCGCGCATGGAATCTCGTGCTGCCACCGCCTGAAAGAATTTGCCGCGCTGCTCCACTGTGCCGTATTGCTCCACAATGGCCTGGGCCTTCTCGATGATTGCCGTCATTTCGTCCACAGAACCGCGCAGCGGCAGCAGTTGGTCAATCTGAAGATCGATCCACTCTTGTACCCACTCTGCACTTGACTTGAGCGCCGCTTGCTCTAAGATACGTTCGGCTTCCTGAAATGTCTGGCTGGCATTGACGTGGAAGGTGTCCAGGGGATTGTCTGAGGCCAGATTCCATGTACCTGCCGTCTTCCGTAACAGACGTGCCTGCCAGATGGACTTCCTATCCGACTGACTGAGCCGAAGGCTAGCCACGGGAGTGGTGTTGTCAGCCGGAATAAGGAGGGATTCCTGTGATGGTATCCGGGCCAGAGCGCTTTGATAGGCCTGTCTCGCCTCTGGCTGTCGCCCCGTCATCGCGAAGATATCTCCCAGCGACGCATATATCGCTGCCGCCTCCTCCCACTGCTGCCCCTGCTGCGCGTGTCCCGGCACACCGGCATCAAGGAGCGCTGCTGCTCGCTGAAAAGCTTCAACGGCTTCAGCGTTCGCGTAGATGCGCAGAGCAACTTCACCGGCGCGCCGGTAGTAGGGGATAGCCCGCCCTGGAAGACCCGCGCGCTCATAGTGGGCGGCAACCTGTCCGCTGACCGCGTCCAGGTCTCCTGCATAGACGGTCTCGAGCGCCTGTGCGACACGACGATGGAGGAGGTGTCGGTACGCAGGACTCAGGGAAGCATAAGCCTGCTCTCGGAGCTTATCGTGGCTAAAGTCGTAGGTCTCAGCTGTTCCCCCATCCTGTTCACGCACAATGCGCCTTTGCCACAGTTCATCCAGCGCTTGTACCACCGCATCTTCGCTCTCCTCGCTGGCTCGCGCAAGCACGACGAACGTAAACTCACGCCCGATGACTGCAGCCACGTTTGCCACCTCATGGGCCAGTGGGGAGAGTTGCGCGAGCCGTGTAGAGAGCACGGCCTGCACCGTTGGCGGAAGCGTCGAGGCTGGTTGCGTGAGGAGAGGGAGTGGATTGCCGGCAACAGCCTGTGCTCTTTCGCTTTGTTCCAATGTCCCTGCCCGCGCCATCTCGACCACGAACAGCGGGTTGCCTTCTGTCTCGTAATAGAGCATGTTGATCGTGGCTGGATCGAGCTGGTGGCCCATGATATGTTCAGCCAGGGATGTCGTCTCAATCGGATTGAACGGCCTGAGCGCGATTTCTGTCACCAGGCCATCTCGTTGCAGTGCGCCCAGGAACGCTACCAGGGGATGTCCGGGGAGTATTTCCTCCGAGCGCACCGTCCCGGTGAGGAGCAAACGCACTCCTGGCTCAAAACGTAAGAGGTAATGCAGCCATTCCAGGGTCTCGTTGTCGCACCATTGCAGGTCATCAAGTAGCAGAAGCAGCGGTTGACGAGCGTTCAACAGCGCGCGAACCAGGGCTTCAAAGAAGTGCTGGCGCTGCCACTCCTCTGTCATGGAAGCAGGACGAGGGAGTTTTGGTCTTTTGGTCAGCGCATCCGGCACGAGTCGTGCAACCTCGGTGAGCCAGATAGGATCGAGAGCCGGCAGGCCAGCTTGTATCGCATCTGTGCGGAGCCACGTGGTCACAGGAGCGTACGCTAAGCGTCCCTCAGCGGCATAACAGCGCGCGCTCGCAGCCGTCATGCCTTGCCGGTCGACCCAGGCTTTCATCTCCTCCGCCAGCCGCGTCTTGCCGATGCCCGCTTCTCCTGAGAGCATGACCATTTGAGGGTGTCCACTTGCGGCCTTGCGCCATGCTGCCTGGAGTTGTTGCCATTCCTCCTTGCGACCTACCATCGGTGCTGCTGTTCCTCGTGACGTAAGAGGGCCGGTCGGAGTCACGGAGGTATCCGACTGCAAGAGCGATTCGTAGGCCTGACGCGTGGCCTCGCTTGGTTCCGCCGCAAGTTCGCGCTCTAGGACCGTGACGCAGGTGTGGTAGACGCGCAGTGCAGAGGCCCGGTCTCCACGCAGGGCATACAAGCGCATCAGCTTGCGGTAGGTAGCCTCGTGCAGTGGGTCATGGCGGAGGAACTCCTGAGCTGCCTTAATCGCAGCATCATAGTCACGCTCCTGTTCTAGCAGGGTAACCAGGCGTTCTGCAGCCTGGAGAAACAACTGGCGCAAGCGGTCGCGTTCGGGCAAAATCCACTCATCGTAGCAACTGGGCAGCAGGTCGCCACGATACAGGTGCATCACCTGCTCGAGTGCCTGCCGCAGCGCGTTCGTATCCTGGGCCTGTTTCGCTTGCTCCGCCTGGGCCAGCGCCTGCTCGAAATCCAGCACATCGAGCGTCCAGGGGGCATCTGGGGTCGTTTGCCATTGCAGGCTGTGTTTATCAGCGTGGAGGAAATGGCCGGCATCCGGGAATGCCTGCCGCAGTTGATACAGCAGTTTACGCAGGTTGGTGTGTGCCTGAGCCTCAGTCGAATCGGGCCACAAGAGAAAGGCCAGGCGAGAGCGATCCTGGGGCGCGCTCCGGTGGAGCACGAGGTAGGTAAGTAAGGATTGTAAACGGGGGACAGCCACCGTCGTCACCGGTGTGTCGCCTGACACCAGCAAGAAGTCGCCCAGCAGGTGGATGTGGAGGGTCGGGCTCATGGAGTCTCCGACTATACAACCCTTCATAGCAACACAATACACTTTCTTTACATGGACTTACTGATACATGATATCACACATCCACATTTTGGATGAGGTGTTACAATAAGACCGTTCATCGCACGAGCAAACAGGCATGCAAGGTCTCGCTTTAAATTATGCGTGTACATCGACTGAAGCATGTTATTGAGGAGGAAGAGCATGGAACTGAACTGGAAGCAGATTGATGCAGTTGCAAATGCAACGATGATTACAACTATCGATGCGCATGCAGCAGGTGAGCCGCTACGCATCATTACGGGTGGGTTGCCTCCATTGCAGGGAAAGACAATACTGGAACGCCGGCGTTATATGCAGGAGCACCTCGACCATATTCGCAAAGCGTTGATGTGGGAGCCGCGAGGACACCGCGACATGTATGGATGTGCATTGACCCAGGCAGTGACGCCCGAGGCTGATCTGGGTGTCCTGTTCATGCACAATGAGGGGTATAGTACGATGTGCGGGCATGGGGTTATTGCACTGGTGACCGCGCTGCTGGAGATGGGCGCAATCGCAGCAAAAGGCCAGCACACACCGGTTAATCTTGATACTCCCGCTGGATTGGTACAGGCTACTGCATACCTCGATAGTAGTGGGCACGTCGATCACGTATCGTTCTTGAACGTCCCTTCGTTCCTGTTTGCACGCGACGTTGAAATCGAGGTTCCTGAACTTGAGCGCATAACCGTAGATATCGCTTTTGGCGGTGCATTCTACGCTATCTTGCCAGCTAAACAGGTGGGATTGCGCGTTGTGCCAGGACAAGCTGAACAACTGGCGGCGACAGGAGAAATGATAAAAACTGCTGTCAATGCTGCTTTGCCCGTCAAACATCCTCTCGAGGCTGATTTAGGCTTTCTCTATGGTACGATATTTACCGACTTTCCCGAAAACCCTGCTCATCATAGCAGAAATGTGTGTGTGTTTGCCAATGCTGAGATAGACCGTTCTCCCACCGGCACCGGCGTGTCTGCGCGTCTCGCCTTGCTTCATGCGAAAGGTGAGATTTCGGAAGGACAGCACCTCATCATTGAAAGCATCCTGGGGGCAACCAGCACCTTCGGAGGAAGAGTAGTAGGGCGAACCCAAGTTGGGGAATATGATGCAATCGTACCGGAAGTAAGTGGGAGAGCCTTCATCACAGGCCGTCACGA
>WNFF01000719.1_pt1 | contig 25672 bp, 20 predicted proteins | sample 5400441 | NCBI WGS metagenome assembly WNFF01 (sample SAMN13153345, study PRJNA577476) | soil metagenome | isolation source: 120 cm saprolite under Douglas fir tree site 2 hole 3 replicate 1 | place: USA:California | collected 2015-04-18
GCAGGTGCGGCAGCGTCTCGTCGCCCAGGCCGCCCGGCACCGTGATCTCCTGGCTCGCGGCCAGGTACCGCGGACCCGGGATCTGGCCCGATTCGATGGCGTTCCGGATCACGACGTCGAGGCGCGGCTTGGCGGTGGCGGCGCCGATGCAGGAGGTGAAGCCCATGTCGAGGTAGCGCTTGGCGATGTGGGCGCACCAGAGGATGTGCTCCTCGGTGGGCATGCGCTGGATCTCGCTGAGGCCGGGCTGGTCGTTCCAGGAGAAGTGGGTGTGCGCCTCCACCAGGCCCGGCATCAGGGTGGCCCCGCCGCCGTCCACCACGGTGACCCCCGCGGTAGGAAGCGCCCGGGCCCCGCGCGCGATCCGGGAGATGCGGTTGCCCTGGACGAGGACCTCGCCCGGATACGCCAGGGCGCCGGTCCCGTCGAAGATCCGGACGTTCGTGAACAGTACGCTGGTCATGCCGCCCTCCTGGCCGGGAGCGGCACCGCCTCGGGACGAGGGCTGCGCGGCGGTGGGCAGCTCCGGCTTCTTCCATGAGACACCTGTCTCACGCGAGTGGGTCATACTAGGTAGCGCCTTCCCCTCTTGTCAACCGGCATTTGCGCGGTCACAGTAGCGAGCGGTGAGGACCCCGCCGCCCCCCGACACCGGCCCGACCGGCCCGCAGGCGCGCACCTACCGGCTGCTGCTCGGCCACGCGATGACGCTGGTCCGGCGCGGGCGCATCCCCTCGGTGCCCGAGCTCGCGGTGAAGGCCCGCGTCTCGCGCGCCACCGCGTACCGCTACTTTCCCAGCCGCAGCAAGCTCGTGAGCGCGGTGGTGGCGGAGAGCCTGGCCCCGGTGCGACGCTTCGAGCCCACCGCCGCCGACGGCCTGGTCCGGGTGCGCGAGCTGTTCGACAAGACGTTCCCGCTGTTCAAGCGGTTCGAGCCGCACATGCGGGCGGCCCTGCAGCTCTCCCTGGAGCACGAGTCCCTGGAGCGGATGGGGCTCCTGGAGGAGGAGCCCTACCGCCGCGGACACCGCCGGTACATGCTGCACCGGGCCGCCGCGCCGCTGGCCTCCACCCTGGGGCCGGAGGCTTACGAGCGGCTGCTCAAGGCGCTGTCGCTGGTCTACGGCATCGAGTCGTACGTGGTGCTGCGGGACATCTGGGGGGCGAGCTACCGCGAGGTGGAGGTGGTTGCGCGCTTCATGGTGGAGGCGCTGATCGAGTCGGCCCTGCGCCAGGCCCCCACCCGTCCCGCGAGGAAACCCCGGCGGTGACTAGCCCTTCACGCTCCCGGCGGTGAGACCTTCCACCATGTACTTCTGCAGGTAGATGTAGGCCGCGATCACCGGCACCGTCGTCAGCACCGCGCCCGCCATCAGGTAGCCCCAGCCGTAGACGTCGCCGGTGATGAACGTGGAGAGGCCCACCGGCAGCGTGCGCAGCTTCACGTTGGTGATGAAGACCAGGGCGTAGAGGAACTCGTTCCAGGCCTGGGTGAAGGCGTAGAGCGCGCTCGCGAGCAGGCCGGGGGCGGCCAGCGGGAGGATCACGCGGCGGAAGGCCCCGAAGCGGGTGGCCCCGTCGATCATGGCGGACTCTTCCAGCTCCACCGGGATCGACTCGAAGTAGCCCATCAGGAGCCAGGTCACGAACGGCACCGTGAAGGACGGATAGGCCGCGATCAGACCGGTGAGGCTGTCGGCGAGCCCCAGGTTCCGGATCTGGGCGTAGAGCGGGATGAACAGGATCGACGGCGGCACCAGGTAGGTGATCAGCACGGTGCTGGCCATGAACGCGCGGCCCAGGAACTTGAGCCGGGCCAGCGCGTAGGCGCCGAGGGTGCCCACCGCGGTGGCCAGGAAGGTGCTCGACACCGCCACGATGATGCTGTTGCCGAACCACGAGACGAACTCGGTCTTCTTGAACAGGTGCTCGTAGTTCTCGGCCACGAACGGGCTCGGCCAGAACATCGAGACCACGCTGCGCATCTGGGTCTCGCCCTTGAAGGACGTGACGATCATCCAGTAGAACGGGAAGACCACGAACAGGACGAACGTGACCAGGATCGCGTAGGAGACCGCGGACTGGGTCCGCTCGATCTGCACGGTGCTCCGGCCCTTGCGGACGATCACCGGGTCCGGCCCTTTCGCATGTAATTGGACAGCACGATGATCACGAAGGCGAGCGGGGGCAGCATGTAGAGCGCGACCGCGATGGCCTCGCCCAGGCGCTGGGCTCCGAAGGCGATCTCGTAGGTCAGCACCGGCAGCACCATGGTGGCCCCGCCCGGCCCGCCCTTGGTCAGGATGTAGATGATCGCGAAGTCGTTGAAGGTCCAGATCGTCGAGAGCAGCAGCACGATCATCACGATGTTGCGGATGCCGGGCAGCGTCACATGGCGGAAGCGCTGGAGCACGGTGGCCCCGTCCACCGCGGCCGCCTCGTACAGCTCGCCGGGGATCGCCTTCATGCCGGCCAGGAAGCTGATCCCGAAGAACGGGAAGCCGCGCCACACGTTGACCCCGATGACCGACGACATCGCGGTCCCGGGCTCGCTGAGCCAGCCCACCCCGTGCGAGAGGACGCCGAACACGTGGACCAGCAGGTAGTTCAGCACGCCCAGGCTGTAGTCGTAGATCCACAGGAAGTTCAGCGCCGAGACCACGGTGGGGGCGACCCACGGGATCAGCAGCACCCCGGTCCAGAAGGAGCGGAAGCGGATCTTCGAGGTGAGCACCAGCGCCATGCCCATGCCCAGCACCGTCTTGATCGCGACGGAGGCGAACGTGAACGTGAAGCTGTTGACGACCGCGCGCTGGAAGAAGCCGTCGTAGGTGAGCCGGACGTAGTTCTCGAAGCCGACCCACACCGGCGGCATGCCCACGTACTTGCGGGTCATGCTGAGGTACACCGCGTAGCAGAACGGGTACGCGACCAGCGCCAGTACCAGCACCACGATGGGCGCCACGAAGAGGAAGCCCATGCGGTAGTCGGGGCCGAGGAGACGCCGCAGCGTGACCTCGAGCGCGGCGCGGGGCCGGGGGGCGACGTTGGGGTGGAAGCCGCCCCTCACCCCGACCCTCTCGCCTCCGGGGAGAGGGGGGGACGAGGGATGGACGGTGGCCATGTCCCGCTAGGCCTTGCCGCGGATCTTGTGGATCTCCTCGACCCGCGCGTGGGCCTCCTTCAGGGCCGCCTCGGGCGAGAGCCCGCCCACCACCACGCGGCCCGCCATGTCGGTCAGGATCTTCTGCCCCTGCACCTCGGCGGCCGCCGGCGTCATGGGGCCGGGGTACCCGATGTTGACGCTGCGGAGAACGTTCTGGAGGATCGCGTCGAAGTTCGGATCCGACTTCCAGTACGGGTTGTCCACCCGGCCCTTGTAGACCGGCCCCGCCTGCCCCACCGACACCTGTATGTACTCGGCGAAGCGCTTCTCGTCCTCGACGTAGCGGATGAGGTCCTCGCAGAGGTCGGCCTTCGCCGACTTGTGGAAGATGGCCCAGTTGTAGCAGGACGAGCCCACGAAGCTGCCCGCGGGGCCGCCCGGGGTCAGCACGAGGGTGGTCTTGGGCGCCAGTTCGTGCTTCTTCGACACCATCGCGTAGTAGAGGCTGGCCCCGTTGTTGGTGGTCACCAGCTTGCCCGCCATGTAGGCCTCGTTGTTGGACACGTCGGTCCAGCCCATCACGCCCGGCGGCTGGATGCCGTGCTTCTTGATGGTGTCGACCGCGAACTGCAGCGCGGCGGTGTTCTGCTTGAGGAAGGTCGTGCCGATGGCCGGCTTGCCGTCCTTGTCGAACACGCCCCCCCCGTAGTCCCACAGGATGTTGGACATGAACCCGTCGCCGTCGTCGGAGCGGTTCAGGGTCTGGCCGAAGCCCCACAGATCCTTGGACTTGTCCTGGGACTTCTTGGCGAACTCCACCACGTCCGGATCGTAGACCTTCGGGACCTTGAGCCCCTTGGCCTCCATCACGTCCTTGCGGATGAAGAACACGGTGGTCATCGAGTAGCGCGCGACGCCGAGGAACTTGCCGTCGACCTTCATGAGCCGCTCGGCGAAGGGCAGGAGCCCGCCCTTGCTCGCCGCGACGTCGTTCGCGACCTTGGTGACGTCGCGAAGCGCCGCCTTGTAGCGCATGGGCCCGTAGATATTCATCTCGGCCATGTCCGGCGGGTTGCCCGCCTCGATGGCGGCCACGAACTTCTGCTCGCGGTCGCCGAAGGTGGCCCAGTCCATCTCCACCTCGACGTTCTTGTCCTTGGCCCAGGTCTCGATCTGCTTGGCCACCACGTCGTTGCCCGCGGTGACGAAGCTCTTGAAGAGCCAGAGCCGCAGCTTCGTCTTCGCCTGGGCGGACGCCATGCCGCGGAGCGCGTGGAGGCCCGCCGCGGTGCCGCCGGTGACGATCGCCGCCTTGCGCAGGAACTCACGGCGCGCGATGAGGCCTGCGTCGAGCCGTTCGGCCAGATTCTTGAGGCGGCTGTCCATGGAGGCTCCTCCTTTGGAGCGCGGCGGCGCTACGGGGCGCGGCTGGGATGATCGGATGCTACCCCAGAGCCGGGCCCCGGGCAAGGAGACTGTGCGCGGCGCGCGCGATCGCGGCCGCGTCGACGCCGTAGTGGCGGTAGAGATCGCCCCGCGAGCCCGACTGGCCGAAGTGATCCACTCCGAGCGGCAGCTGCGGGACGCCGAGCGCTCCGCCCAGGAAGGCCAGCGCGTGGGAGTGGCCGTCGAGCACCGACACCACCGGCACGCCCTCCTCGTCCGCGGAGACCAGCTCGAGTACGTAGGGGCGCGTAGCGCGCAGGCCGCGGTAGAGCAGGTCCGGGCTCGTGGCCACGAAGACGCTCGCGCAGATCCCGGTCTCGGCCAGCGCGCGGCTCGCCGCCACCGCCTCGGGCACCATCACGCCTGCCGCGAAGATGTGCACCGCGCTCGTCTCCGGATCGTAGCTGGGCTGCTCGCGCGCGTCGATCAGCCGGTAGCCGCCGCGCAGCACCGCCTCGCGGTACGCGGGCGACGGCGCGGGCGCCAGCGCCTGGTCGATCGGCTTGGTGGAGAGGCGCACGTAGAGGCTCTCCGCCGCTTCGTGACGGTCGACCAGGCGGCGGAGACCGTCGAGCAGGATCCACTCCACCTCCTGGGCGAACGTGGGCTCGTAGTACGTGATCGCGGGCAGCGCGACCCCGATGCCGGGCGTGATCACCGACTGGTGCGCTCCGCCCTCCGGCGAGAGGCTCACCCCCGACGGGGTCGCGGCCACGATGAAGCGCCCGCCCGCGTAGAGCGCGTGGTAGAGCGCGTCGAGTCCGCGGCTCACGAAGGGATCGTAGAGCGTGCCGATGGGCAGGAGCGTCCGGCCCGACAGCTCGTGGGCGAGGCCGAAGGCCCCGAGGGCGAGGAAGAGGTTGTGCTCGGCGATGCCGAGCTCGATGTGCTGGCCGGCCGGCGACTCCTTCCACTGAAGCATCGCCGGGCCCTCCGCGGCGAAGCCCGGCTTGGGGCGCGGGAAGTACACGCCCTTGCGAGTGATCCAGCCCGCCAGATGCGTGGTCACCGACACGTCGGCCGAGAAGGTCACCACGCGGTCGCCGATCGGCACTCGCCCCAGGCGCCCGAGGACGCGTCCGAACGCCTCCTGCGTCGAGGCCTGCGGCGGATAGGTCTCCTCAAGCGTGTCGGGCACCTCGGGCGCGGGCTCGACCGCCGGCGGCGCGTAGGGCGCGGGCGCCCCGCGCACGAGCGCCGCCTCCGCGCTGCCGGCCGGGAAGCCGGCCCACTCGTCCTCGGGATCCACGCCGAGGGACTCCCGCAGCTCGTCGAGCTGCCGCGGGGTGAGCAGGGTGCCGTGGTTCATCTGGTCGGCGGCGAACGGATAGCCCCAGCCCTTGATGGTGTCGGCCAGGATCACGCAGGGCCCGCGGCGCGGCTGCGCCGCCTCCTCGTAGGCGGCCAGGATCGCGGCCAGGTCGTGGCCGCCCACGTCGGCCAGCAGGGCGCCGAGCGTCTCGTCGGGCACGTCGGCCAGCAGCCGTTCCACCGCCGCGTCCGTCTCGCCGTCGGGCGTGGCGATCACCGCCTTGCGCGCGGCGCCCGCGGGCAGCCGGAGGAGCGCCTGGTACTCCGCGGCGCCCAGGCCCTCGAGCCGCGCGCGCAGCCGCTCGCCGCCCGGCCGGCCGAACCGCGCGCGGAGCCGTTCACCCCAGCGGAGCTCGATCACGTGCCAGCCCGCGCCGCGGAACCAGTCGCGCAGCTGGGCGCGCCGCGCGTCGGGCACCACGCGGTCGAGGCTCTGGCGGTTGACGTCGACGATCCAGAGCAGGTTGTCGAGCTCCCGCACCGCCTCCTCGAGGAGCCCCTCCCACACGTTGCCCTCGTCCAGCTCGGCGTCGCCCACCAGGGCGATGAAGCGAGACGGCATCCCGGAGCCGCCGTGCTGGCTCACGTAGCGCGCGGCGAGGGCGCCGAAGGCCGCGCTCACCGCCCCCAGGCCCATGGAGCCGGTGGACAGGTCGATGATCTCGGGATTCTTCCGCCGGCTCGGGTAGGCCTGGAGCGCGCCCAGGCTGCGCAGCCCGCGGAGCTGCTCGGCGGTGAGGCGCCCGCGCAGGTACTCGATGGCGTAGAGGATCGGCGAGGCGTGGGCCTTGGTGGCCACGATGTCGCCCGGCCGCAGCGCGTGGAAGTAGAGCGCGGTCATCAGCCCCACCACCGACGAGGACGAGGCCTGGTGGCCGCCCACCTTGGTGCCGTCCGGATTCGGGCGCGTGCTGTTGGCGTGGTGGACCATGAGCGCGCTCAGCCAGAGCACGCGCTTCTGGATCGACTCGAGCGTGGCGATGGGGGCGTCGGCCATGTCGTCGTACCTTACCGCAGGGCGGCAAGACGGGCCAGAGGACGGGCCGGGACGGTCAGCGCGCGGTCGGCGGGGGCGACGCCTCCGGCTCGGAGACGACGCGGTAGCGGAAGAGGCCGCTCAGCGTCAGCGACGGCTGCGGCATCTGCGGCGGCATCGACGGGAAGGGCTGGGCCAGCCGCACCGTCGCCAGGATGTACCGGTCGAGGATCTCGGAGCCGGACGACCGCCGCAGCACCGCGCAGTCGAGCCGCCCGCTCCGCGCGAGCTGCAGCTCGATCTGCAGATCGCCCCCCTGCCCGCGGTCGGCGGCCAGGCGCGGGTAGGCGTGGTGGGCCCGGATGCGGTCGCGAACCTTCGTGACGTACGTGCGGGACGCCGGATCCGGGCGATCCAGGTCGATCGCCGGCCCCGGCGCCCCGGCGCACGCCGGAGGCAGCGGAGGCGCGGTGGGCAGCTTCTCGGCCAGCCGCAGCCAGACGGCGGCCGGCACGTCCTCGCCCAGGTCGTGCGCCCGCTCCGCCGCGGCCCACGCCTCCGCCGGCTGACCCACGGTGTCGAGCGCCCCGGCCAGCTCGAGCTGGGCCGGCCCGTGCTTCGGGTCGACGGCGATCGCGGTGCGGAACGCGCTGATCGCCTCCGGCATCCGGTTCCACCGGGCCAGGATCATCCCGACCCCGACGTAGGAGCGCGGCGCGCGCCGGTCGACCCGGAGCACGTCGCGCAGCTCGACCAGGGCCTCCTCCTCGCGGCCGAGCTTCAGGAGCACGAAGCCCAGCTCGGTCCTCGCCTCCGTCTCCCGGAAGCTCAGCCGCTTCGCGGTCTGAAGCTCGCTCACGGCCTCCGGCAGGCGGCCCTGGCCGCTCAGGAGCAGGCCCAGCATGCTGTGCACGCGCGCCGCGGACGGATCGACCGCGGCGGCCTCGCGGATCAGCGCCTCCGCCTCCGGCATCTTGCCTTCCGCGGCCAGGGCGGCGCCCGCATTGGCGATCGCGCCGGCCAGCGGATTGGGCTCATCGGAGGCGTGCCCCTCGGCGTAGATCGCGCTCCACGCCTGGCGCATCGCCTCATCCACCCCACGCACGCCGGTCGTGAAGTCGCGCGCGCGCATCATGCGGACGATCCGAGCGTTCTGGGAGTCGAAGCGATCGGCCGGACCATAGCGCATGACCGAGCCCGCGCCCGACGGCCCGGGATGGAACGCGCCGAAGAGATGCGCGATCTCGTGGGAGAGCATCACCTCGGGCCCGGTGTGGGACAGGATCGCGGTATCGAGACAGCCGCTCTGCACCATCGCCACCCGACCGAAGAGCTGCGCGACGCCGTAGTGGAGCCCCTCGCACCGCTCCGCCGCAAACCCCACCAGGACGTCGGCGGCCCCGACCGCCATCTCGCGGTGCAGCCGGGTCATGATGGTCTGGAGCGGGACCGCGGGGCCGATCGTCCACGGCACCACCTCCTGGATCTGGAAGCGGATCTGGAAGCTCCGCTCGTAGATGTCGGAGACGGTCTTGACGGTGCGCCGCAGCTCGGCTTCCCAGCCGGGGCGGGCCCGGTACATCTCCTCGCCACGACCCGGAGCGTGAGGACGCGCACGTCGGCCGGCTGGGCAAGCGCCGGCTCAGGACACAGGCCGACCCCCGGCATGGCGACAGCCACCACGAGCCCCGCGGTCAGGCGAAGGAATCGTCCCCCGCGTCCTCGTGCCACACGTACTCCATGAACCGGGCCGCCTGTCGGGCCATGTCGGCGCCGTGCAGCCGCGCCACCACCGAGAGCGCCATGTCGATTCCCGCCGAGACCCCGGAGGACGTGACGAGGTCGCCGTCGTCCACCCAGCGGGCCCGGCGCTGCCACTTCACCCGCGGCCCCTGCTGCACCACCCAGTCCCAGGCGATCTTGTTCGAGGTCGCGGGGCGGTTGTCCATGAGCCCGGTGCGCGCCAGCAGCGCCGAGCCGGTGCACACGGTGGTGGTGATGGCGGCCTTCCGGCTCGCCGCGGTGAGGGCCAGGAGGAGAGGCGCGTTGTTGATCGCCTGCCTCGTGCCGAAGCCGCCCGGCACCAGCAGGATGTCGTAGGGGGGCGCGTCGGCGAAGGCGTAGTCGGCGTGGGTGGTCGGGCCCTCGCCGCTCTTGATGGGCCCCGCCTTCTCGGCCACCGTGACGATCTCGAACAGGCGGTGGGGAGAGCCGTCGGGGCGCGGGAGCCGCGCGCTCGCGAACGCCTGCACCGGGCCGTACACGTCGAGAACGGTGAAGCCGTCGAAGAGCACCACCGCCACGCGCCGGACCGCCGGCTCCGCCATGGGCACGTCGCGACTATGGGCCGCCGGTCCGGCCGGTGTCAAGGCGCCCATGACGTGGAGATTCCTGACGCATCCGGCTGCCGGCTTGCGTATGATTGGGCTTCCACAATGTGGATCGTCAGGCTCGCGCTTCGCCGGCCCTACACGTTCGTCGTGGTGGCCCTCCTCATCGTGGTCCTGGGTCTCGTCTCGATGTCCCGCATGCCGACCGACATCTTCCCCGACGTCGACATCCCGGTGGCCAGCGTGGTGTGGTCGTTCACCGGCATCTCCCCGGAGGACATGGAACGGCGGGTGCTGCTGGTGACCGAGCGCGCCTTCACCGGCAGCGTGAACGACATCGAGCACATGGAGTCGCAGGCCATGGTCGGGGTCGGGCTGACCCGGATCTACTTCCAGCCCGGCGCGAAGATCGAGGCCGCGGTCGCCCAGCTGGGCTCCACCTCCCAGTCCATCCTCCGCGCCCTCCCCCCCGGCATGTCGGCGCCGCTCATCATCCGCTACAGCGCCTCCAGCGTGCCGATCCTCCAGCTCTCGGTGGCGAGCGAGACGCTGCCGGAGGCGGTGCTCTTCGACTACGCCCAGAACTTCGTGCGCACCCAGCTCGCCACCGTGCGGGGCGCCTCGGTCAGCCTGCCCTTCGGGGGCAAGCCGCGCCAGATCATGGTGGATCTGGACCCCCGCGCGCTCAAAGCCACCGGGCTCTCCCCGAACGATGTGGTGAACGCGATCAGCGCCCAGAACCTGATCCTGCCCACCGGCACCGCCAAGATCGGCGCCCGCGAGTACAGCGTGCGGGTCAACAGCAGCCCGGACACCGTCGAGGGCCTGAACAACCTGCCGATCAAGCAGATCAACGGTGGCGCGATCGTCTACATCCGGGACGTCGCCCAGGTGCGCGACGGCTACTCGGTGCAGACCAACATCGTGAGCCAGGGCGGGCGGCGGGCCAGCCTGGTCACCATCTTCAAGAGCGGCGGCGCCTCCACCCTCGACGTGGTGCAGCGGATCAAGGACATGTTGCCGAAGGTCCAGGCCACCCTGCCCGCGGAGCTCGACCTCAAGCTCATGTTCGACCAGTCGGTGTTCGTCCGCGCCGCGGTCGACGGGGTGGTGCGCGAGGCGATCATCGCGGCCGGCCTCACCGCGCTCATGATCCTGATCTTCCTCGGGAGCTGGCGCAGCACCCTGATCGTGACCGTCTCGATCCCGCTGTCGATCATGGCCTCGGTGATCGTGCTGGGGCTCCTGGGCTACACCATCAACATCATGACCCTCGGCGGCCTCGCCCTCGCGGTGGGCATCCTGGTCGACGACGCCACCGTCGAGATCGAGAACATCCACCGCAACCTGGGCATGCGCAAGCCGATCATCCGGGCCATCCTGGACGGCGCGCAGCAGATCGCGGTGCCCGCCTTCGTCTCCACCCTCTGCATCTGCATCGTGTTCGTGCCGGTGGTCTTCCTCGAGGGCGCGGTGCGCTTCCTCTTCGTCCCGCTGGCCCTGGCGGTGGTCCTGGCCATGATGGCCTCCTACTTCCTCTCGCGCACCCTGGTGCCGACCATGGTGCACTTCCTCCTCGCGAGCGAGGTGGACCGCTACGCGGAGGGCGAGCACGGCACCGGCCCCGGCCTCTTCTGGGCCATCCACGGCGCCTTCAACCGCCGCTTCGAGCGGATGCGCGAGTGGTACCGGCGCGCGCTCGGCTGGTCGCTCGCTCATCGCGCGACGGTGCTGGTGGTCTTCGCCCTCTTCTTCCTGCTGTCGCTCGGCCTCGCCTTCTTCACCGGCGAGGACTTCTTCCCGGCGGTGGACGCGGGCCAGCTCCGCCTGCACGTGCGCGCCCCCGCGGGCACGCGCATCGAGGAGACGGACCGGATCTTCGGCCAGGTCGCGGAGGCCATCCGCCGGGTCATTCCCGACGAGGAGATCTCGCGCATCATCAACAACGTGGGCATCCCGCTCGGCAGCAGCAATCTCGCCTACAGCGAGGGGGCCACCATCGGCCCGGCCGACGGCGAGATGCTGATCTCGCTCCGGCCCGACCACCGGGGCTCGACCTTCGACTACATGAAGGCGATCCGCCGACAGGTCTATCCCCAGTTCCCGGAGCTGACCTTCTTCTTCCAGTCCGCCGACATCGTGAGCCAGACCCTCAACTTCGGCCTGCAGTCGCCGATCGACCTGCAGGTGGTGGGCAACAACCGGGTCGCCAACTTCGACATCGCGCGCCGGCTCGCCGACCGCGTGAAGGCGGTGCCGGGCCTGGTGGACGTGCGGGTGCACCAGGTGGTGGCCGCTCCCCAGCTCCGGGTGGAGGTGGACCGCGTCCGCGCGGCCCAGATCGGGATGACCCAGCGCGACGTGGCCAACAACCTGCTCGTCTCGCTGGCCTCGAGCAGTGACGCGGCGCCGAACTTCTGGCTGAACCCGCAGAACGGGGTGAGCTACCGGGTCTCGGTGCAGACCCCGCAGTACCGGATCGACAGCCTGGACGCGCTCACCAGCGAGCCGATGGTGGCCTCCGGGGTGCCGGTGCCCGAGCTGCTGACCAACCTGGCCCAGGTCGAGCGCGGGACCACGCTCTCGGTGGCCAACCACTACAACATCCAGAACGTGTTCGACGTCTTCGCCAACGTCCAGGACCGCGACCTGGGCGGCGCGGCCCGCGACGTGCGCCGGGTCATGGCCGCGATGGAGAAGGACCTGCCCCGCGGGACCTCGCTGGTCCTGCGCGGGCAGGTGCAGAACATGGACTCCGCCTTCCAGGGCCTGGCCAGCGGCCTCGTCTTCGCGGTGATCCTGGTCTACGCCCTGATGGTGGTGAACTTCCAGTCGTGGCTCGATCCCTTCATCATCATCACCGCCCTGCCCGGCGCGCTCTCCGGCATCCTGCTCGCGCTCTTCGTGACCCAGACCACCATCAACGTGCCCTCGCTGATGGGCGCGATCATGAGCATCGGGGTCGCCACCTCGAACAGCATCCTGCTCGTGACCTTCGCGAACGATCAGCGAAAAGAGCAGGGGCTCGACGCCACCGCGGCCGCCCTCTCCGCGGGCTACATCCGGCTCCGCCCGGTGCTGATGACCGCCCTCGCGATGATCATCGGCATGCTGCCGATGGCCCTCGGGCTGGGCGAGGGCGCCGAGCAGAACGCCCCCCTCGGGCGCGCGGTGATCGGCGGCCTCGCGCTCGCCACCGTGGCCACCCTCTTCGTCGTCCCGGTCATCTACAGTCTGCTGCGGCGCCGGCCGCCCTTCGCGGCCGGCGAGCTGCATCCGGAGCTGGCGGAGCCCGGCGTCGCGCCCGCCCGGCCCGGTCCCCAGGAGGCTCATTGACGATGGAGACGCCGCCCCCGGAGTCGCACCCCGCGGCTCCCCCCCGGCGCAGCCGCCGCGCCCTGCGCCTGGCCCTCCTCGGCCTGTTCGGCCTCGCGGTGCTGCTCGTCATCGGCATCGTGCCCCGCATCCAGCGGCACACCGAGCTGGCCGAGGCGGTGAAGGCCAGCCGGAGCAGCGCGCTCGTGGTCTCGGTCGTCAAGCCGACCCCGGGCGCGCGCACCGCGGACTTCACGCTGCCCGGGAGCATCCAGGCCATCCAGGAGGCGCCCATCTACTCGCGGGTGGACGGGTATCTCAAGCGCAGGCTGGTGGACATCGGCGACCGGGTGAAGAGCGGTCAGGTGCTGGCCGAGATCGACACGCCGGACCTCGACCAGCAGCTCGCGCAGGCCCGCGCCGCGGCGGCGGCGTCGGACGCGGGCCTGGCCCAGAGTCGCTCCGGCCTGCAGTAGGCGCGCGCCTCGCTCCAGCACAACCGCGCCACCACCGAATACGCGCGCACCAACCTCGCCCGCTGGCGGGCCCTGCGGGACCGGAACCTGGTGGCCCAGCAGGACGTCGACGACCGGCAGATCGCCTTCGACTCGAGCCAGGCCGACGTCGACGCGGCCCAGGCCAACGTGGAGTCGCTGCAGTCGAGCGTGATCGCGGCCCAGGCCAACGTGGACGCGAGCCGGGCCAACGTGCAGCGCCTCATCGAGCTGCAGGCCTTCCAGATGGTGCGCGCGCCGTTCTCGGGGGTCATCACGGTGCGCTTCGTGGACGCGGGCGCCCTGATCAGCGCCGGGAGCAGCAGCACGACCACCCCGATGTTCCGCCTCGCCCAGACCGACGACCTGCGGGTCTTCGTCAACGTGCCGCAGACCTTCATGACCTCGATCACGGTGGGCATGCGGGTGCAGGTCCTGGTCCGCGAGTTCCCCAAGAAGCCGTTCGAGGGGGTCGTGGCCAACGCCTCCGGCGCGCTCGACACCGCGTCGCGCACCCTGCTGACCGAGGTGCGGGTGCGCAACGCGGAGAGCACGCTCCGGCCCGGGATGTACGCGGACGTGAAGCTCCACCTCGAGCGCGACCACCCGCCCCTCATCATCCCGACCAGCGCCCTGATCATCCAGGCCACCGGCCCGCGCGTCGCGGTGCTGGGAGCCGACCAGAAGGTTCGCTTCCAGGCGGTCGAGCTGGGGCGCGACTACGGGGCCACCGTCGAGATCGTGCGGGGGATCGAGCCCGGCGACCAGGTGATCACCTCCCCGCCGGACGGCCTCAGCGAGAGCAGCGTGGTGCGGATCGCGCCCACGCCGGCGCCGGCCGGGGGCGGCAAGAAGTCCTGAGGCGAGAAGTCCTGAGCCGGCGCCCTAGGGCGTGATGCCGCGCAAGGTGAGCTCGCGGGCGCGGTGGCAGGCCACGAAGTGGCCCGGCTCGACCGGCTCCAGCCGAGGGGTCTCCACCCGGCAGCGCTCGACCGCGTAGCCGCAGCGCGGGTGGAAGTAGCAGCCCGGGGGCGGATGCGCCGCGTCGGCCACCTCGCCCTCCAGCACGATGCGCTGCGCGCGCAGGCGCGGATCCGGCTTGGGCACCGCGGAGAGCAGGGCCTCGGTGTAGGGATGCCGGGGCGAGGTGAAGAGGGCCTCGGTCTCCGCCATCTCCACGATCTGGCCCACGTACATCACCGCCACCCGGTCGCTCACGTGCTTCACCACGCTGAGATCGTGGGCCACGAAGAGATAGGTGAGGCCGAGCTGGGCCTGCAGGTCCAGCATCAGGTTCAGGATCTGCGCCTGCACCGAGACGTCGAGAGCCGAGACCGGCTCGTCCGCCACCACCAGCCGCGGGTTGAGCGCGAGGGCCCGCGCGATGCCGACGCGCTGCCGCTGGCCGCCGCTGAAGGCGTGCGGGTAGCGGCGCATGTACTCGGGCCGCAGGCCCACCAGCCGCAGCAGCTCGGCCACCCGCTCCACCCGCTCGGCGCGGCTGCCCACCCGGTTGGCCACGAGCGGCTCGGCCACGATGTCGAGCAGGGTGCGGCGCGGGTTGAGCGAGGAGAACGGGTCCTGGAAGATCATCTGCATCTGCCGGCGCAGCGGCCGGAGCCCCCGCCGCGGCAAGGTGGCGACGTCCAGGACCGGCCCGTCGGCGGTACGGAAAAGGATCTGACCGGCGGTCGGAGTGACCGCCCGCAAGACACACCTGGACGTCGTGGTCTTGCCGCAGCCGCTCTCGCCCACCAGGGCCAGCGTCTCGCCGCGCTCGACGTGGAAGCTCACCCCGTCGACCGCCCGCACCTGGCCGACCACCCGCCGCAGGAACCCCCGGCGGATCGGGAAGAGCTTCTGGAGGTCGCGGACCTCGAGCAGCCGGTTATCGTCGCCCGCGGGCGGCGTCACGGGCGCGCGTCCTCGTAGAGGAAGCAGGCCGCCTGTTGCCCCGGGGCCACCGTCAGGAGCGCCGGCTCCGCCCGATCGCAGCGGCCGGGCATGAAGTCGGGACAGCGCGGATGGAACGGGCAGCCCGGCGGCCGGTTGTAGGGGTGCGGGATCGATCCCGCGATGGTGGGGAGCCGGGTGCGCACCGGCGCGTGGATGCTCGGGATCGAGCGCAGGAGCGCGCGGGTGTAGGGATGCCGGGGCGCGTGGAAGATGGCGTCGACCGGCCCCTGCTCCACCACCCGGCCGAGGTACATCACCGCCACCTGGTCGCACATCTCGGCCACCACGCCGAGATTGTGGGTGATCAGGATGATGGCCATGCCCTCCCGCTGCTGCAGCCGGCCGAGCAGCGAGAGGATCTGGGCCTGGGTCGTGACGTCGAGGGCGGTGGTCGGCTCGTCCGCGATCAGGATCCGCGGCGCGCAGGAGAGCGCGAGCGCGATCATGGCGCGCTGGCGCAGGCCCCCGCTCAGCTGGAACGCGTACTCGTCCACCCGCCGCTCGGGGCGCGGGATGCCGACCAGGCGGAACATCTCGATGGCCTTCTCGCGGGCCGCCTTCTTGTCGAGCTCCTGGTGGAGGCGGATGGTCTCGATCATCTGGCTGCCCACCGTGTGCACGGGGCTGAACGAGGTCATCGGCTCCTGGAAGATGAGGGCGATGTCGCCGCCGCGGACCTGCCGCATCTCGCGGCTCTCCGCGTCGAGGCGGGCGAGGTCGGTCTCGCGCCCGTCGCCGTCCCGCAGCAGGATCTCCCCGCTCACCACCCGACCCGGCCGCTCGACGATGCGGAGGATCGAGCGGGCGGTCACGCTCTTGCCGCAGCCGCTCTCGCCCACGATGCCGAGGGTCTTGCCCGCGTAGACCGAGAGCCCCGCCCCGTCCACCGCCTTCACGGTGCCCTCGTCCTGGAAGAAGTAGGTGCGCAGGTCGCGGACCTCGAGGATCGGCGGCTCCTTCGCGTCCGGCCCGGCCACGCTACTGCCCATACGGATCGGCGGCGTCCCGCAGCCCGTCGCCCATGAAGTTGAGCGCCAGGATCACGATGATCACCGGCACCGCGGAGACCAGGAGCCAGGGCGAGATCGCGAGGGCCTGGATGTTCTGGGCCTGCTGCAGCAGGACGCCCCACGAGATGGCGGGCGGGCGCAGCCCCAGGCCCAGGAACGAGAGCGACGTCTCGCTGATGATCATGGCCGGGATGGCCAGCGTGGTGGCCGCGATGATGTGGCTCAGGAAGGAGGGCACGAGGTGGTGGACGATGATGCGCATCTGGCTCGAGCCCGCGAGCACCGCCGCGGTGACGAAGTCCTCCTCCCGCAGGGCGAGGAAGCGGCCGCGCACCACCCGGGCCAGCTCGGTCCAGCCCACCAGCGAGATGATGATGGTGATGGCGAAGTAGACCTGCATCACCGTCCAGTCGTTGGGCAGGGCGGCGGCGAGCCCCATCCAGAGCGGGATCGTCGGGATCGACCGCACGATCTCGATCACCCGCTGGATGACGGTGTCGGCCAGGCCGCCGTAGAGCCCGGAGACCCCGCCCAGCATGACGCCCAGCACCAGGCTGAACGCGACCCCCACCAGGCCGATGGTGAGCGAGGTCCGCGTGCCGTACATGAGCCGGGACCAGAGGTCGCGCCCCTGCTCGTCGGTCCCCAGGAGGAACAGGGTGTCCTCCGGGCGCGCGCCCTCCACCCCGATCAGGTGCCGCGTGGTCGGCAGCACCCCGAGCAGCCGGTACTCGAAGCCGTGGGCGAAGAAGCGCACCGGGACCTTCTGGCTCGGGTCCGGGGTGTAGACCCGCTTGAACGTTGCCGGGTCGCGCTTGCCCGCGAGGCCGTAGACGTGGGGCGTGAAGCGTCCGTCGAGCATCCAGTGGATGCGCTGGGGCGGCAGCAGCCCGCGCTGCGCCTCGGAGGCTCCGGGATCGGCGTAGGCGAGGAAGTCCGCGAACAGCACCGCCGCGTAGAAGAGCAGGACCACCGCGGTGCCCAGCATGGCCAGCCGGTGGCGGCGGAAGCGCCACCACATGAGCTGCCACTGGGTGGCGACCGAGACCCGCTCCTCCTCGAGCTCGGCTATTTGCCGCTCTCCAGCCGGATGCGGGGATCGATCCACATCAGGAGCAGGTCGGAGAGAAAGGTGCCGACCACCGTCATGACCCCGAGCAGCAGCACGATGGTGCCGGCCAGGAACATGTCCTGGGCCACGAGGGCGCGCAGCAGCAGCGGCCCCACCGTGGGCAGCCCGAGCACGAGGGAGACGATGATGCTGCCGGAGACCACGTAGGGCAGCAGGTAGCCCACCGTGCTCGCGAAGGGATTGAGCGCCACCCGCACCGGGTATTTCAGGATCACCCGCCACTCGGAGAGGCCGCGCGCCCGCGCGGTGACCACGTAGGGCTTGCGCAGCTCGTCGAGCAGGTTGGCGCGCATGATCCGGATGAGCTGCGCGGTGCCGGCCAGGCCCAGGATCACCGCGGGCAGCGGCAGGTGCTTGATCAGGTCCCACGTCTTGGCCCAGCCCCACGCGGCCTGCGCCATCTCGTCGGAGAAGAGCCCGCCCACGTTGGCGTTGAAGAGCTTGAAGCCCGCGTACATGAGCACCAGGGCCAGCATGAACGAGGGCACGGCCAGGCCGATGAAGCCCACCAGGGTGGCCACGTAGTCGCCCACCGAGTACTGGCGCACCGCGGAGTAGATCCCGATGGGGAGGGCCAGCACCCAGGTGAGGATGATGGCCGCGATCGAGACCGCCATGGTGAGCCAGAGCCGGTCGCCGATGACCTCGGACACCGGGCGGCCCCACTCGAGCGCCATGCCGAAGTTGCCCCGCACCACCAGGTTCATCCAGCGCAGGTACTGGACCCACACCGGCTTGTCGAGCCCGTACTGCTGGCGGAGGGCCTCGGCCTCCTGGGCCGAGACGAACGAGCCGGAGGCCGACATCTGGGCGATGTAGGAGCTGATGTAGTCCCCGGGCGGAAGCTGGATGACGACGAACGACAGCACCGAGACGGCCCACACCGTGAGCACGGCCAGGAGCAGCCGCCGCCCCAGATACGCGAGCACCGGTCGCGGCTACGCCTTGTAGAAGAAGGTCGCCGGGTGCGACGAGCACGGCGTGCGCGCGTGCTGCGCGTTCGTCTGGCGCGCCGGGATGTTCCCCAGCTTGTTCGACACGATGCGCACCCCCATGGTGGCGGGCGAGAGCCCGACGGTGCCGATGCTCCACTGCTCGTCGACCAGGATCTTCCAGATGTCCTGCGCGACCTTGTAGCGCTCCTGGGTCTTCTTGCCCGCCGCGGAGCGGAACAGCTCGAGGGCCTTCACCATCTGCGCGTCCTTGGGGGCCTTGCCCTGGGCCCCGTTGCTCGCGTACCAGCGTGCGATCGGGGTGCCGAGCAGCGCCTCCACCGGATCGAGCGGCAGCGCGTGGCGCGGGAAGAGGTAGAGCACCTCCGAGCCGTCGTTGGCCCACAGCGCGATCTGGTGCTCGTTGGACGCGATGCGGGTGAAGAAGAGGCTGCGCTCCATCTCCTTCACGTCGGCCTGGACGCCGATCTTCTTCCACTGCTCCTTGATCATCTCCGCGATCTGGGTGTGCGGCACGAAGGCCCCCGCCGAGGTCTGCAGCTCGAGGCGGAGGCGCCCCTTGCCGTCGGTCCGAAGGCGGTAGCCCTCGCCGTCCTTCTTGTCGAGCCCGATCTTGTCGAGAAGCGCGTTGGCCTGCTTGACGTCGAGGGTGGACCACTTCTTGCGCCACTCCGGGCCGGGGCTGTAGGGCAGCGTCTCGGAGGGGGCGATGGAGCCGGCGGTGCCGACGCCGACCCAGAAGGTCTCGTTGAGCTGGTCGCGATCGATCCCCATCGCGAGCGCGCGGCGGAAGTCCCGGGTGTGCAGCCACTTCGCGACCTCGGGATCGGCGTCGTAGGCCTGGTTGGTCTGCAGCGTGGCGTCCGAGCCGTTCAGCGCCGGGTCGAGCCGCACGTCGTAGCCGCCCTTGGCCCGGTTCTCGAGGAAGACCGGCAGCTTCGCGAGCCCGGTGTGGCGCTCCTGGAGATCGTACTGGCCCGCGATAGCCCGCAGGTTGAGCACCTCGAGATTCTCGGCCAGCGTCATGCTGATGCGGTCGATGTACGGGAGCTGGTTGCCCTGCGTGTCCACCCCCATGTAATAGGGGTTCCGCTCGAGCACCCACGTCGGCGTGTTGATCGGGTTCACCGTCTTCCACGGGGTCAGCACCGGCAGCTCCGGGTTGAGGCGCCAGTCCCAGCGGTTCTTGATGTAGGACACCCAGCCGTCGAACCCGGCCGCCTTGGCCTTGCGGTCCACCTCGTCCTTCGAGGAGAACTTGGGCAGGAACTGCTTGACGTAGTGCGCGGGCATGTAGGCGCCCATGCTGCGCTTGTCCATGGACTGCGTCGCCTGCCCGCCCCCGATCGCGGTGGAGCCGGCCAGGATGTCCACGAAGAGGAAGTTCGGGTCCTGGAACTCGAAGATCACGGTGGTGTCGTCGATCTTCCGCAGCGACCCCGACTTGGAGCCGGCCATGAAGTCCGGATGCGGGGTCGGCATGAGGTCCTTGTTCAGGTACACCTCGTCGTGCCAGAACACGAAGTCGTTGGCGGTGAACGGGGTGCCGTCCGACCACTTCTGGCCCTTGCGGAGCGAGATCGTCACCGACTTGCCGTCGTCGCTCTGCTTCCACTCCCGCGCGACGCAGGGCATGATCTTGGTCCCGGTGTAGTCCCAGAAGAGGATCTTGTCGGTCGACACGATGCGGTTGCCGTTCTCCCCGTCGCCCGGCCCGGTGAAGCCGCGACGCCAGGTGCCGCCGTAGCGGCCGATGGACTGGAGCGGCTTCACCACCATCGGCTCGTCGGGCACGCGCTTGTCGACCGGCGGCAGCTTGCCCTGCTTCACGAGATCCGCCAGCATGGGCGCCTCGGCGAACTTCTTCGGCCACTTGGCCGGGTCCAGCACCAGCTCCGGGCCCTCGAGCTTGCCGATGAGCTGAGCCCCGAGCTTGGCCTCCTGGGCCTGCGCGCGCCCGGCCACGCCGGGCAGAGCGGGCGGCAGCAGGGAGGCGGCGCCGACGGCCCCCGCGGTGAGAGCGGCTTCACGCAGGAACTCGCGTCGGGTCCACCTCTTGGGCTTCTTTGCCATGGGGGCTGCCTCCTCGGGCCGGATTGGATCTGCGCGAGTCTACGGGATTCCCTCAACATTGACAAGCCGCGGCGGCCCGGGTACACCATGGACCGCCATGCGCGTGATCGATCTGAGCTTTCCGATCGGCCCCCACTTCCGCTGGACGGTGGCCAGCGAGCGCCGCTCGACCCACGAGGCGGGCCAGAACTTCCAGTCCACCGTCCTCACGGTGAGCTGCCACGCCTACACCCACGTGGACGCGCCGGTGCACTTCCTCCCCGGGGACCGCGACATCGCCTCGATGCCGGTGGACCAGTGGATGGGCGAGGCCGCGGTGGTGGACCTGACTCACCTCGGCGAGAACGCGGAGGTGACCGCGGCGGATCTCGAGCGCGGCGCCGGTCACGTGCGGGCGGGCGACATCGCGCTGCTGCGGACGGACTGGCCGGCGCGCTGCCCGGTCGAGAGCGAGCGCTTCTGGAAGGACGCCCCCTACACCGGGCGCGGGGCGTGCGAGTGGCTGGTGGCCCGCGGGGTGAAGGCGGTGGGCTACGACTACCCGCCCGACTACTGCATCCGCACCGGGATCTTCTCGCCCGGGACCAAGGTGACGCGCGAGGAGTGCACGACGCACCACGTGTTCTTTCCCCGGGGCATCACCGTGATCGAGTACCTGACGAACCTGGACCGGATCGGCGTCCCGCGCTGCCGGTTCATCGCCCTGCCCCTCCGCGTGACCGGGGCGGACGGCTCGCCCGTCCGCGCGGTCGCCCTCGTGGACTGACGCCCCCCTCGACCCGACGAAAGGCTCGCCATGGATCTTCGAAAAGCTCTCGTCAAGCGTGTCGCGGTGTGGACCGTGCTCGGCCTCGTCGGCGGCGGCTTCGCCGCGGACCTGATCTGGCGGCAGCGGAGCGCCCAGGAGCAGGCGGGCCTGCGCGCGCAGCAGACCGACGAGCTCGCGCGGCTGGAGGCGCAGGTCAAGGGCCTCACCGACCAGCTCGCGGCCGAGCGGCTCCGTCGCGAGGCGCTGGAGCGCGCGCTGAGCGAAGGCAGGAAGTAGTGGGGTGGAGGGCGCGAATCGTGGTCCTCGCGGTGCTCGTCCTGGGCGCCGGCTCCGCCGCGGCCCAGGAGCCGGGCCGCGGCCGTAGCCTGCCCGCCGCGGTCGTGAAGGTGCTGAGCGGCGACACCATCCACGTCTTCGTCAACGGCGAGGTCGAGCGCGTGCGCTACATCGGGGTGGTCGCCCCCGAGCCGGGCGAGGCCGACCAGTCGGGCGAGCCGCAGGGCAACGAGGCGCTCCGGTTCAATCTCGGGCTGGTGAGCGCCAAGAACGTGCGGCTCGAGCTGGACGTCCAGGAGCGCGACGCGGAGGGGCGGCTGCTGGCCTACGTGTGGCTCGGCGACGTAATGGCCAACGCGGAGGTCATCGCGCGGGGCTACGGTCAGGTCGTGAGCGGGAGCCCCAACGTGCGCTACCAGGACATGCTCCTGCGGCGCCAGCAGGAAGCCCGCACCGCCCGGCTCGGCATCTGGAGGACCGCGGGGCCGGCGCCGCCGCCGGCCCGGAGCGGGCCGGCCGCCCCGGAGCCGCGGACCGCGCAGGGCCGGCCCGGCCAGCCGCCGAGCAACGGGTGGACCTGCCCGCTCAGCCATCCCATCAAGGGTGACTTCCGCACCTACTCCAGCGAGCGCTGCATCTACTACCCGCCCGGCACTCCGACCTACGCGGAGAGCCGCACCGACCGCTGCTACGCGACCGAGGACGAGGCGCGCCAGGACGGCTGCCGCCGGTCGCGCCGCTGATGGCCGCTCGCCTGATCCTGGTGGTGGATGCCGACAGCGCGGTACGACAGGCGCTGATCGACGTGCTGAGCCTCGAGGGCCACGAGGTGGACGGCGCGGGCGAGGCCGAGTCGGCGCTGCTCATCCTGGACCAGCGCCGCTACGACCTCGTCATCGCGGACCTGCGCACGCCCGGCCTCGACGGGCCGCGCCTGCTCACCGCGCTCTCCGAGCGCTTCGGCGAAACGCTCCCCCCGGTCGTGTTCTTGACCAGCCACACCTTCGATCCGCACTACGGCGGCTTCCTCGCCGACCTGCGCGCGCCCGTCCTCGTGAAGCCGCTCAAGCCGGGCCGGGTGCTCGAGCTGGTGGGCCGGGTGCTCCAGCCGTGACGCGGCCCCGCAGCATCCTGGTGGTGGAGGACGAGACCAGCCTCCGCGAGCTGATCGCCCACATCCTGCTGCTCGACGAGCACGAGGTGGACACCGCGCGCGACGGGGTCGAGGCGCTCTACCGCATCGAGCGGCGCGAGTACGATCTGATCATCAGCGACCTGCAGATGCCGAATCTCGACGGGCCCGGCCTGCACGAGGCCCTGCGCGAGCGCTACGGGCAGGCGCTCCCCCGGGTGATCTTCGTGACCGGCCACGCGGAGGCGGACGCCTTCGTGCCGTTCCTGGCCCAGACCGGCGACCCGGTGCTCACCAAGCCGTTCTCGGTGGATGACCTCCGCACCCTCGTGCAGTGGGTGCTCGAGACCTGATGGGTCAGATCTCGGCCGGGCCGGTGACGCCGGGACCGCCCGGCTCGAGGTCGAGCCGCTCCAGCCAGTAGGTCATCCGCATCGCCTCGAATCCCTCGCGCGCGGTGGCCAGGTGCTTCTCCGCGCCCGCGGCGTCACCCACGTCGCGGGCGAGCCGGGCGAGCCCCAGGTGGCAGCGGGCGGCCAGCGGGCGCATGCCGAGCTCACCGGCCAGGTCGAGCGCGCGCGTGAGATGGCTCCGGGCCGGCTCCGCGTCGGGTGGGCTCGCGGCGCGGGCGGCCAGGCCGAGCAACCGCTCGGCGTAGACCACGTTGCCCCGCTCCCGGTGCGTGTGGGCGAGCTCGAGGGCGCGCCGCGCGTCGGCCGCCGCGGCGGCGGGCTGGCCCGCGAGCAGGCGCGCCTCGCCGAGGTGGGTGATGATCAGCGAGAGGCGCCCGAGCCGCTGCATGCTGTGGGCCTGCCGCACCCCGCGCTCGGCCAGGTCGAGCGCCTCCGCGGTCCGGCCGGTGAGCGCGTGGACCACCGCGAGGTCTCCCGCCAAGGGCGGATAGAACGCGGGCATGTCCCCGCACTGGGCGATGCCGCGCTCGAGCAGGCTCCGGGCCTCGCGGATCTGGCCGCGGCGGAGGAGGGTGCCGCCCAGGCCGAGCAGCGCGAAGGTGACGCTGTAGGGGTCGCGGCGCGCCTCGGCGAGGCCTAGCCCCTCCTCGGCCGCCTGCACCGCCTCGTCGAACTGGCCGAGCTCGGCCAGGGTCCAGGCGAGCTGGGCGCGGGTGAGCACCGCCGCGATGCCGGGCAGGCCGAACCGCTCGCCGCTCGCGTCGGCCGGCAGCACCGCGAGGACGCGGCGCAGCACCACCAGGGCCTGCCGGTAGTCGCCGACCGCTCGTCGGCCCGCTCCCACGTTGTAGTGGCCGACGACCCACAGCCCGGTGTCGCGGGTCTCGTCGGTGATGGCGAGCGCGCGCTCCCCCACCCGCGCGGCCTCGTCGGAGGCCCCCATGTCCCAGTGCACGCTGCTCTCGAGCGACAGCGCGCGCGCGAGCCGCGGCTGGTCGCCGAGGCTCGCCGCGAGCGCGGCCGCCTCGCGCAGCACCGCCACGCTGCGGGCGTGCTGGCCGAGGGGAACCAGCGCGTTGTGCAGATCGCAGCGAAGGTCCACCCCCAGGGCCGCGTCCGCGGGCCGGTGGGCGAGCGCGGCCAGGGCCCGCTCGAAGAACGACACGCTCTCCCAGCTCGCCATGCGCGAGAGCGTGCGGGCGCCCGCCTCGCGGCAGTAGCCCGCCGCGCGGTCCCACACCTCGCCCAGGAAGGCGTGGTGGGCGAGGCGCTCGGTCTGCTCGCCGAGCCGGCCCGCGTAGGACCGCTCGATGGCCTCGAGGATGCGGGCGTGCAGGCCGCGGCGCCGGTCGTGCAGCAGGCTCTCGTAGGCCACGTCGTGGACGAGGGCGTGGCGGAAGCCGTAGACGAGATCGGGGAAGAGCGCGCGCTCGTCGAGGAGGCCGCCCGCGTGGAGCTGCTCGAGCCCGCGCCGCACCTCCTCCACCGGCACGTCGGCCACCGCCTCCAGCAGGTGCACCGGCACCTCGTCGCCGATCACCGAGGCGGCCTGGAGCAGACGCTTGTCCTCGTAGCGGAGCCGGTCGATGCGGGAGGCGATGGTGGCGCGCACGGTGGGCGGCACCTCCAGCGCCAGGGTGGGACGGGTGAACCGGTACGCGCCGGGTGGGCCCTCGAGCGCGCCGGTCTCGAGCAGGCTGGCCACGCACTCCTCGAGGAAGAGCGGGTTACCGTTCGCGCGCTCGGCCACGAGCCGCTTGAGCGGGGCGAGCGCGGGATCGGTGCCGAGCAGAGCGTCCAGCAGCAGGTCGGTGGCCGGCGCCTCGAGCGCGCCCACCCGCACCGGGGTGAAGCCCGGGTGTCCGGTCCAGTGGTCCGCGTACTCCGGGCGATAGGTGCACGCCACCAGCACGAAGGGCGGCAGGGTCTCGACCAGCGCGTCCATGGCGGCGTGCGTCTCGGTGTCCACCCACTGCATGTCCTCGAGGATCATCACGAAGGGCTGGCGCCGGCCCTGACTCGCCACTAGGCGGTGAACCGTGCGCATGACGTGGCGCCGGCGGTGGCCGGGATCCATGGCGCCGAGGCCGCCACCGTCCTGCGCCACCCCCAGCACCCACAGGATGGCCGGCACACCCTCCTCGAGGTCGGGATCGAGATCGCGCAGCCGGGTGGCCACCTTGTCGCGGATGGTCGCGGCGTCGTCGCCGCTCTCCACCTCGAAGTAGCGGCGGTGCAGCTCGACCCCCGGCCGGTAGCCGGCGGCCCGCCCGTAGGAGACGGCGGGCGCCTCGATCACGAGACAGCCTCGCGCCCGGCAGCGGCGCGCGAACTCGAGGACGAGGCGCGATTTGCCGACGCCCACCTCGCCGACCACCGAGACGACCTGGCCGGTCCCGGCCAGCATCGCGTCGAGCGCGCCGTCGAGCCGGACCAGCTCGGGCTCGCGCCCGCGCAGCGGCGAGCGCGGCCGGGCCGCGGACGCTGCGTCCAGGCGCGAGCGGATCGGCACCGCGCCGCTGATCTCGTGCACCCCGACCGGAGCCTGCAGGCCCCGCACCGGCACCGGCCCGAGCGGCCGCGCCGCCACGCGACCGCGCACGAGGGCCACCGTCTGATCGGTGGCCAGGATGGTGGCCGGCTTGGCCATCTGCTCCATCCGCGCGGCGAGGTGCACGGTCTGGCCCACCGCGGTATAGGTGAAGGAGAGATCGCGGCCGATGGAGCGCGCCACCACCTCGCCGGAGTTGAGGCCGACCCGGATCAGCAGCGGCAGCCCGAGCGAGCGCTGCGCCTCGTCGCCGTAGGCGGTCACCTGCGCCTGCATGCGCAGGGCCGCGTAGCAGGCGCGCACCGCGTGGTCCTCGTTGGCCAGGGGCGCCCCGAAGAGCGCCATGATCCCGTCGCCCACCACCTGGTTCACGGTGCCCTCGTAGCGGTGCACCGCCTCCATCATCAGCTCGCGCACCCGGTCGACGAG
>WNFF01001110.1_pt1 | contig 25650 bp, 29 predicted proteins | sample 5400441 | NCBI WGS metagenome assembly WNFF01 (sample SAMN13153345, study PRJNA577476) | soil metagenome | isolation source: 120 cm saprolite under Douglas fir tree site 2 hole 3 replicate 1 | place: USA:California | collected 2015-04-18
GCCTGCATGCGTAAGTTCCTCGTTATTCTCAATGCGATGCTTCACAACAAAACTCGCTGGCAAACACCTGCGCCCACCTTTCTAACCTCTTCCCTTTCTCCCCTCCTGGGCGCGGTTTGTGAACACGGTTGCTGCTAGGACGGCACGTATTTTTGCTCAGCCCACCAAGAACTGTGATTCCCCTAAACCCACCGAGCGGTGGCGGGCCTGCCCGAGACGTGGAAAGATGACCTCGACAGTTTGAATCGAGGAATCGAGGAAATGATTCCCATGAATTACAGATGAGCTCGCGCTCGAGCAGATCAATCGTGTGCCTTGGGTCCAACGTGTTTAAACGATTTAAACGATGTCAAAAGGTTAGGACGATCTCGCCGTATGCGACTGTCGTTGCTTAGCTCTCCCCAGATGAATCCTATTTGCTCTCGCCGTACCACCTCGCCGGGGCAGCACAATGCTGGCACGACTTCGCCGCAGCTGCGCGCGCAGACTGCCTGCTTCTATGCCGAGGTTGTCGCAGATCCAGTTGAGTGAGAACAGCTCCTGATCCTTTTCGTCAAAAAGCCAGCCACCTACCTCGATGGTCGTGCGCTCATGTGCTAGCGGGGTCGTTTATTTCGTCGCGCCCACACCCGAATGGCGTCTACCAGCACCGCCAAAATGAGCATGCGCATGCCGTCGCGCCCAGCGCTGCGGCGTAGGTCAGCGTACTGCGAGGGTAAGACGGCTAGATCTTCAAGCTCTCCGATATCATGCACGTAAGTAACACCCTTCCAGGCCAGCCGCGGGCAGGTGGTCAAAGGCGTACCCGCGGGTAACGGGATCGAAATTACACCCGGGTCATTTAGTAACTAACAAACTTGTCACCGAAGGAATTCATGTTCGCGTGCAAATTACATGCGGTGAGGCGAGTCCGACGTGAACCTCCGGGTGGGCAGGCCGACGACGGGTGACGTGCTCTTTGCATTTATAGGAAGGTCGTGTTCAGCCAATCTTCCGGTGAGCGATCTGAAAGCCCCCTCTAGCCTCACGTAATCTGGATGCCTCGTCAGACGATCCCCGACTGCTACGGCCTCGCCGCTCCCAAGCAAACTCGAGCGAATTCTCGGCATCCCCCCGCCACAAGCAACACAAGCGTCGATGTCTTGGGTCGTGCATTCGGATTTAACGAATGAACGACGAGGGAAGGCGACCGCTTCATCGCCGCGGCTGGTCAGGAAGATCAGCAACAGAATAAAGACGACCGCGAAACAACGCTGGTTATAAGAAAATCCATCGCGCGACCTCATCCACGCATGTTCGGCTGCAGGTCGAGCCGATAGCCCGCTGCAGCGACCCGTTCGGTATACATCGAACGGATACCGGTATGTTTGAACTGGCCGAGGACCTTGCCGCCCTGGCCAATGCCAGTGCGTTTGAACTCAAACAGATCCTGCATCATCACCATGTCGCCTTCCATGCCGGTCAGTTCGGAGATCTTCATGCATTTGCGCGAACCGTCGGAAAGGCGGCTTACGTGAACCACGATATTGAGCGCCGAAGCAATCTGCTGGCGCATCGCACGCTGGGGAATCGAGGCGCCTGACAGCAGCATCATCATCTCGAGACGCTGCAACGCGTCGCGGGGCGTGTTGGCGTGGACGGTACAAATCGAACCGTCATGGCCGGTAGACATCGCCTGCAACATGTCGAAGACCTCGGCGCCGCGCACCTCGCCGACGATGATGCGGTCGGGACGCATACGCAGACAGTTGCGCACGAGTTCGCGCTGCGTGACTTCGCCTTTGCCTTCGACGTAGTGCGGCCGCGTCTCGAGCCGCACTACGTGGGGCTGCCGCAACAGCAATTCCGCCGAGTCTTCGATCGTGACGATGCGCTTGTCGACCGGGACGAACGCTGACATACAGTTCAGCATCGTGGTCTTGCCGGAACCGGTACTGCCGGACACCAGGACGTTGAGGCGGGCGCGTACGATCGCCTGCATGAACTCGACCATGTCCGCAGTGATCGTTTCCTTTTCGACCAGGTCGTCCATCGTGAAGCGCTTCTTGCCGAATCGCCGGATCGAAAGCGCGGGACCGTCGAGCGCAAGCGGAGGGATGATTGGGTTGACGCGGGAACCTTCGGGCGAGCGCGCGTCGACCATCGGTGATGATTCGTCGACGCGACGGTCAACCTGCGAGACGATGCGGTCGATGATCAGATTATTATAGATGCTGATCATCGTTGAAGCGCACATCGGTCAGATAGAGCTTGCCCTGCCGTTCGACGTAGACCTGGTTGGGTCCGTTGACCAGGATATCGTTCACGTCCTCGTCCCAGAGCAGCGGCTCGAGCGGGCCAAGCCCGAGCAATTCGTTCTTGATTTCCTCGACCAGCCGGGCGCGGTCAACTTCGGTAAGCAGGCGCCCTTCTTCGTTGAGGATCTCGGTGATGGCCTGCGTTACCTTGGTCGAAGCCATACTGGCCTCGAGACTCTCCAGGCGCGACACGTCGAGGGTCTCGAACAGCCAGCTATGCACTGCGAGCTTGAGTTGCTGGAAGCCGTCGGCCAGCAGGTCGCGCTGGCGCGCTTTGGCCGCGCTCGGGGCCATCAGCGAATTGGTACGCGGCGCGTTTTGGGTCGTGGTGGTTTGCTGGGAAGAGATTCGTTCAACGAGTTTCATGCATTATACCTTTAGGCGCGACCCCGAATGCGGATAGTAGTCTCGAAACCAATCCTCCGCTGGACTCAACCACGACCTCGCCTGCTGCGAGCCGCTTAGCCAGCTCTTCGATGGATCGGGCATCCGGTGTGACCCGGTTAATCCCGTTTAGGCGCCTTATGCTTATCCGGTAGTTTCAGCTAACCGCTAGGAGTAGTGTCGGCGAGTGCCTCGTCCGTCCTTTCCCAGGACTCTTCGCCAGTTTCAGATTCAGTTCGCCAACGAAGAGGCCTGCCAAGAGTACCTGGCCGCTTGCCGCTGGCCCGAGGGCTACAAGTGCCCATTCATACCGATGGCCTCAAAAGCTTTGCTGGCCTGCAAGAGCTCGGCTTCAAGCACATCCCTGGCACTCAGCCGCGGAGACCCGAATTGAGCAAAGGCACGCCGTCGGTGGTACCACTCGCCGATAGCGCCATAGGCAACCTCCAGCAATGGCTCATCGGCACTCATCACGGGGTAAGCCGCGCGCAACTCCAGGCCTACCTCGACGAGTTCGTCTTTAGGCACAATCGCCGAAAGCAACCCATGGCCGCCTTCCAAACTCTCCTTGGCCTCGGAACCTCACGTACTCCGACCCCTTACGACCGCATCCGGAATGCGATGGACCTTTCGAACCTGCCTCTTCAACCTAACCCCCAACATATGGTGGTGTGCTGAAACAACCGGATAAGCATAAGGCGCCTAAACCATACGCTCGAGAGATGGTTGGTAGACAGACCGGAGCCAGACGGCGTCGAGGTGTTCGTGACCTACGAGGTCATGGGCCAGGACATCAAGACGCTGGTGAACGCTATCGACAGCGACCTTACCACCGCGAGCTGATTTTCGATCTCGAACCGAGGACTCAGCAAGCGGCTCTGCTTCGAGCGAGGCGCGCAAGCCGAATCTTAAGGACCGCGGCCCAGAAGGACGCGCGACGGTTCACGGCCGAGGAAAGGGCCGACCGGTAGCTGAGGCGACGGCGCTGGGTTCCAGCGTCAGCCTGGCGGCCCGTCGCAAACGGCATTTCCTCGGGTTTGGCTGTCCCATTGGCGGCGGCGACTGATGGAACGGGGCGAGCTAGAAAGCCTCGGCGCCAACGGGCAGCGGGTGCCGGCCGCGGAGGCTAAACAGTTGCATGCGCGCGTCGGACTAAGAAGACGATCATTTGAGAGGGGCCAACCTGCCAGACGACCTCTAAGCAACCCGCGAAATATGCAACGATTGATTGAAGAACCGTTTGCCCTCGTTGAAAACAATTGCCTATCGAGCTCAATCCTGAAGGCTCGTACGGTCTTTCTCACTAGCGATATTTGGAGGAATGGGGTCTTCTTCACGAGTGCGGTTGTTATTCACGAGTGCGGTTGTTATTCACGAGCCAACGCACCGAGCGCCATGCCCAATCGCGCAGTCTGAACTTCGGGCCCGAGACATTGAGCGCAGCATCACGCGTGCGAGCGAGTTCCTCCTCAAAGCGCAGCTGTTCGCTGACATCACGCCAGTTTAAGACAACACGAGGAGAGGGGGCCCGAGTTGCGCCCAGCCTCTTGCCGACCGCCTCGACGTTAATCAACGAGCCGTCCCGACGACGGACTCGCATACGCATGGTCTGGACTTCGTCCAGGCTCTCCAAGCAACTGCGGATCTTCTCTGTGGCAGTCGCAACGTCCTCCGGACAGACCAAATCAGCGATGTAGCGCCCGATTACCTCGCCAGGTTTGTAACCGAGCAGATGTCCGACTGCCGGTCCCTGGTAGAGGATGCGCCCGACGTCATCGATGATAGTAGTGCCGTCGTAGGCGTTTTCGATGAGCGAACGAAAGCGCTCGTGACTGTGGCGGTGCAGCTTCCTAACGGTCAAGAGCCGAACCTTGAAGTTAGGTGATCGTCTATTTTACTGTCTTTGCTTTTGAGGACGGGGCCACGGACCAAGTCCTGCGACTCGCAGGACAGATTTGGAGTAAGCTTCGCCGTCGATTGCAGGCAAGGATGACCGTCAGGGGCGCTCCCAATAAGCGCGCGCGAAACCCCGTCCATGTCAAAAGGACGGAGGACGAGAGTGCGAGAGGCCGGTATTGCTGTGCGGTCGCACGCGATGACGCGATCGGGCGCTAACGTAGTTTGAGCGCCCAAGTCATCATCTCGGCTACGGTGCGCACCTCCGAAGAATCGACATCCAGAGACTGACCAACTAGCGCCGATGCATGCTAGCTGTGAGGCTGCTATCAGTCGCTTGGGAACACACTCGCTGAGCTGTAAGAATTCTCCGCCACGCCTGCCCATTCTTCCTCCCCGTCCTATGAGGATTGTGTGGCACAGGTCAACGCGCGACAAGCTACCGTCTTATATTTGCCAGCGATGACGAAAATCAGACCAAGAGCGCCTAAATTAGCGTCTCAAATGGCCAATAATATCGAAATGCGGCGTCTGGATTATTGGAAGTTTGCGGAGATGTCGGATTGTATGTTTCTATTGCTCGACAAGCTCAACTCTCATTCGCGTGGTGCCCTAAACCCTATCAAGCGTGATGAATGGATTCGGCTTTCATGTTCACCACCTACTCGACGTAGTGTCTCGTAAATGGCAGCGAGGTGGTGAGCGAGCGTGCTCTTACCCCTTTTAGTATCCCATTCGTAAGTTAGTATCGCCGGCTCGGTTCAATTTCGACTGTGGTCAGCTCCGTTTTCATAGCGCAGTTTTCTCGGCTCACCCTTCACTCAGCCTGAGGGTGAGCCGAGGAACTGTTGGGTTTTGGATCCGAGGCCATCGCGTGATCAACGACCATTAAATCTGCCGGGCGTGTTGCCTCAGCCAAAACGTTACTCTGCGATAGTCGTGTTGCCTCAGTAGGAATGCTTACTAAAACTTTGCCTCAGATTGAATCGTCGTTGCCTCTACATTTTGATTCGCGCGAAGGGCTTCGGCACCTGACACCGGAGCGCCTGTCGATACGAAGATCAGCCGTTTTACCTGCTCGTGGCGGCCAGAGTTGCACGCGGCGTTGTAGGGTGCGTAATTGCGCGCCGGTGGGATAGACGTTGGGAAACTGCTTGCTGAGCCTCTGCATCAAGGCTTTGGCCGGAATGTCAGGGTTCGGCCCGAAGCCATTCTTCGACCAGTGGCCAACTATATGCGAAGGGATCGATCCGCATCCGCCACCAGTGTTTGGTGGCGGATGTTCTCCGCCCTCGGGGCGCGGGCGGTCATCTTTTGCCACGCCGTCGCCAGACCATCGAGAAACGCGCCGAGATCTTCGCTGGCGCGCGCCGGCGGCTGGTCGCTGCCGTCGCCTACGGTCAACAGCTCCTCCTGCGTGTCCCGAATCGCCTTGAGCAAAGCTACCGGGTCGAGTGTGACGAACTGCCGGCGCAATTGTTCTTTGACGCTCTCGTCAACCCGCGGCGAGGCCAGCAGGCGCTGACAGGGGGTGAGCGGCAGATGATAGCGCCGCCGGAGCAGCGCACCGTCGCGCTGTTTGCCGGCCAGTTTGAAGGAGGGTTGGAAAAAGTTCACGTACAAGCGAGCGCTTTGGTACAGGCGTCCGAGCGTCGCGGCGGCCTTAATTAAGCCCGCTCAGCCGACCATAGTCCGCCAGCCGACGTACTACGGCGCCGTTCTTTTGCTCGACCCACGCCTGATCGTTCTTGCGGTAGGGGCGCGAGCGCATCCAATCGAATACGTGCTCACGGCAGTAGTTCTGTAAGGTCTCGTTCATGAACACGCCGTCGTTGTCGGTGTCGAGCCCACGCAGGGCAAATGGCAGCTGGCGGCGAATCATGCTGATGGCTTCGACCACCAGTTTGCTCGCGCGCCACCAGCGCGGCGCCTTCGGTCCAGCCGCTGTGAATGTCGATGAGTGTCAGGCTGTGCACGAAATTGCCCTCATGCGCCCCGCCGCAGTGCTCCACCAGGTCGGCCTGGCAATAGCCCGGCGGCGGTTCATCCGAGTCGGCAAAAGTCCGTATCGGTACGCCCTGTCTGAGGGCCGAGCCAACGCCCCAGCGGCGACGCCGCCCCCGCCCGGTGGCTTCCCGCACCGGCCGCGAGAGCCGGTCGATGGTCGCCGCGCTGATGTCCAGGACCGCGCTTCTCACCGCCGGGTCGAGCCGCAGATGCCCGTGGCGCTCCATGCTCTCGATTAGCACCGGCAGCAACGCTTTAAGCCGTTTGCCGCAGATCCGGTCGGCGGCCTCCCATTGCAGCACCAGGGCTTCGCGTACGGCCTCGTCGTAGATCCGCTTACGCGGTCGCATCGGCCGTGGCACGAACGGACGATGCAACACGCGCAACGCGTGCTTGCGATGGTAGCCTGTCACCCGGGTGAATTCGTCAAGGATCCGCCGGCGCTCCCAGCTACCTGCTGTGCGGTAACGCTCCCCAACTACCGTTTCAATTCCCGCCGTGTTGCCATGCTCAGTTGCCTCGCCATCTTCTCCAGCACCCCGCAGCTCCGCTGGTGGGTAGCAGTTTACATGAGGCAACAGCCGCCGACCCGGTAACAAAAATCGTGAGTCAATGCGACCGGCAAAAATAGTTGACGTTGAGCGCCATCGCATTTTATACCGCGGTGGCCAGCAGTTCTTGAGCTGGCCGAGCAGTGCGCGCGAGGGCCGAGTTCCCCGGATGGGTTGCCTGCGCCGCGAACTCCTGAGGGGTCAGGTTGCCGAGGCTCGAATGCGGACGTTCGCGATTGTACTCGACGCGCCATTCTTCGGCCTTGCTCCGCGCATCGTGCTGGCTTACTTTCTGCAGCGCCAGGGTTTCCAGTTGCGGTTGATCCCCACGCTGGCACTCGCGCGCACGCGCGAGGCGAAGAACAACTCGTGGGATAAGAACGATCCTCGCCATGCACAAGTGATTTTGCACCTGCTCAAGACCGGCCTGGGCCAGACCTGGTGCGACCCACTGACCACCGGTACCAACGACGCCCAGGAGCTGTCCAAGGCGCATCACCAGATTACGCTGGCCAGAACCCGTGTCTGGCATCGGGTTGCGCAATCATTATTTCGTCCTGTACTTTCCTGAGGTTGAACGCTTTATCCGCTCAAGCTACGTTGACTGGCTGGTGGAGTTTTGCGTCACTTTCCCACGCCGGCGATCGTCCCTGTCGCCGCAGCAATTCACCGAACAAGCCTGGAAGCTGATTGGGCGCAAGGTCAACGAGACCGCGCTGTTGGCAGAGATCTACGCGACCGCACAGCGCTCGATCGGCGTACCTGCGGAGCTCGACAGTTCCGCCGTCGCTATGTTCCGTCTGGTGCTCGAAGAGTACTTGGAGTTGAGTCGTTTGCGCGACACCATCGCCAGTCGCGGCATCCGTTTTGGCGGGTGACGCCAATGGGCGGCGTCTCATGACGATTCCTGGGATTGGTCCGGCGATCGCCTGATGATCATAGCTGAAGCTGGAGACCTGCGACGCTTCGCCCATTATCGCCAGTTTTTAACCTTCTGCGGCATTAACCTGTCGACACAGCAATCTGGCCGCCTCCGCGGCGTCAGTCGCCTCTCAAAGTACGGTAACGCCCGACTCCGCACAACCTTCTGGATGGCGGCGCAAAGTGCGGTGCGCATGCGCGAGAATAGCTTACGGCGCAAGTTTGATCGTTATCTTCGCGGCTTCGGTCGACCCCGTAGATAATGTTCGGCCATCCACCCGGGTTGGCACTCTGTTTTAGTACGGTGAGGACCACGGCCTAGGCCGCTGGACCCTGTGTTAATTATGGTCGAAGCCTGTCCCGTGCGGTGGATACCACCTGGTTCTCGTGTCGAGAGCAAGGATCTTTGCCGACTCCGCCGCGGCCTGTCGGCGGGAGCTTAAGCTCCCGCCTAATTGCTCTCTGAGCCGCAGCGGCGGCGCAGGTCAAGGGCGGACCGAGCCGGCGAGTTCTGCGAGCGTACCCTTGACCGTTGCGTCGCCGCGAAAGCTAAAGGGCGACAGCCATCAACTCTTTTGTTTGCCCCGCAAGCCACAGGAGAACTCTACTCACTTGCCTCCATTGACTCCTGCCTTAGTACGTTGTCGGTCGGCCACTCAATCGGGTGCGGTAGCGAGCGCGCGGCGGGGCCGAAGCGATACTCGACGCTCTCGGTCATCAGATCGCGCACCATCTCGCCGGAGACTCACCTGTGGTCGCCAGCCAGCGCATGGCCACACGATTGCCGCAGTCAAGGCTGAACAGCACCGGGACCTGCTCGCCGTTCCAGCAGCGGATGGTGAACGCGTCCGAGCACCAGCGCAGGTTGCGCCTAAGTGTGCACCGACCATGCTCCATCGTGCGCGCGCGCCGCCTCGTGTAGCCCGGCAGCGGCAGATGATTGAGCCACATGATGCGATGGATTCGCTTGGGGTTAACCCACGGGCGGCCCGCGGCGGCCAACTGGCGATTGAGCAGCACGGTCACCTGCCGGTAACCCTAACTCCGCAACAGCGACGATCCGCACGGATCAACGGCAGCAACCTTCATCGTCGGGACAAAGCTGAATCGCCGAAATGCCCAGCGAAAATTAGCACGGGCCGCCGTTGAACTTACGGCCATCACCTCCGCGTCGATCGCCGCCCCATGTAATATGGCAAATGCAAAGGTGGTGTGTCGGTTCACAACGGGTCTAGCCGTGGCCCGCGTTTGATGCGGGTGCGGCTCGGTAAACGGTTAGGAACATCGCCAGACCGATGACGAGCAGCATTGCGGAGCCGGGCTCCGGAACAGGGGACGGCGGATCATGATGCCAGCGATGATCTGCATCATGCCCGCGCGAGCCGTCGAAGTATTCGTGGTTGTCCTGTTCGTCAGCATCGAAAGCTCGCGAAGACCGGCTCTTCGTTTCGAGTATCGTGGAGTACACATTCCTCGACTGCCATCCCGACCAGTCTCGCATGGCTCCGACCTGAGTCGCCGCTGTCTGAAATGAATTCTGTTCATCTTCAACTAATTTCGGGGTTTCGTCGTAGGATGTCTTCCATTGCAGCGTATCGGCGTACACGATCGCTGACGACACAAAGAGCACCGACGAGACCAGGAGCAGAAATACGGGCTTCATGATTGCCTCACGTTTATTGCATATTACCGGATGGCAAAGGTGCCCAACTGTGAAAACGAGCAGAGACTTGCGGTTCGAGTTCATCTGATTCACTTACGTGCGAACAGAAGTGATTCAATGGTAGCAAGAGCTGTTGACTATCGCTATTGTCGGTAACGATAGCTTAAAATTGACGAGATTAGGCAAATAAGCTCACAATCCCACCACGTATGAGGGATTTTGCGGAGTGACCGCACAACTCTGCTGCCCTTCACAAACCGCATCGGCTTGAACCTCGCCGGTGCCCTGAGAGGCTTGGTAACACTTCAAAAGTTGTAACTGTTGCCCAACTTCCGGACCGTACGATGACCAACGTAGGAAGTCCGTGAGGTTGAACATGAGCCAGAAAAGCTATGATGGAGTTGGCACTGGCGGGGGGAACCCAGGCCGAAGACGAAGAGTGGTCTTTCACTTGTCAGCTGGGAAGAGAGAAACTGGCACCGGTGCTGAGACGGATGAACCATGCGCCAAGTGCGTCGTGCTCGAACTGAATTCGGTCGAGCGTGCGGGCGCATCAAAAAGATGCTGAAGCGATTTCGGACGGAAGCCGACTAACGAGACCCAAAGCGTCGACTACGCCCTTGAGCACATCGGCGCAAACGTTCTGCGACCCAGGACTATGCGCTGCAACTTGCGACCGATGAGGCTGCAGGGGTGACGAGGAAATTGCCTGATGCCCACACTACCGCCGAGTTGTGGATGAACAGATTCCAGCGTTGCTGAAGCCAAAACGCTAATCAGCGGCATGATCTTAGTTAGTTATCTGCACCACGCGCAGGTGCTCCCATCTCCATCTCGGTCCAAATCTGACACCGAGAGCAAGCTGACGGCTATCCAAATGAACCCTGCAACATTTAATCGAGGTGAAATTTAACTTCTAAGAAGCAGAAGCAAGGCGTAGCTTGCCGCACAGGTCACTTTAACCGCAGGTTCGCAGCTGGCGTGTAATCGCCAGAAGGGGATAGAGAAATGCAGAAGTTTAAGAAGGGGTTGGGTACGTTAATTACACTCGCAGCACTGGGGAGCATTGTTTTGCTCGGTCTACCGTCGGGGGCACATGCAGATCAAATCACGCTTGGGTTGAGTAGCCAAAATATAACCTTTACGGGTAACGGCAGCGGCTCAGTTACCGTTTCGACGACCGGGCTTACGGGCAATGCGTTTTTTGACAGTGATGTCTTGGGAACCTACGCTTTGGGTGCCGCGACTTTTATGGCCGGACCTCAGGCTGCTGGTCTTTTTCCAACCACCGGCACCGAGAGTTTCAGCTTCACCAGTCCGGATGGAGACGCTCTAACCGGAACGATAACGTGGAGTCAGATTCAGGACAACACTACCCAGCCGAAATTCTTTGGATCGTTAAAAATCGCGACCATAACTGGAGATGCGGCGTTCCTCAGCGCCATGGGCGCGGTTAACTCAATCGACAGGATTGATTTCACCACTAACCCTCTCGTGGGCACCACCAGCCTAGATGCGTTGGCCTTAACTACAGGGTCGGCGACTGCGACGGTATCATCCGGCGAAGTCGTGGGGACTCCCGAGCCGAGTTCGCTCGTACTGTTCGGTATCGGCCTCGTGGTGCTCTGTGTCTACATGCGTCGTAAGTTGGAGACCTTGGAGATCGGCAATCTCGCAGCATAGCAGCGCACGCGGGCTTCTCGGATTTAATTTGGCTCACCGCACAGCCCGGGCCGCACGGCCCGGGCTGTGTTCGTCTTAGTCGTTTGCTTGGCTCAATCATTTCTGTCATTTCCGTCGACAAATTTGATTGTCGCTGATTGGACGTTATGCGGATTTTATAGGACGCCAAGGTCGCGTCCATACAGAGATCGGCGCCTGGAGGTTCCGGGGACGGGAAGGGGTTCGCAGGCCACGCTAAGAGCCCTTTACCGCCAGACTCTTTGCCGACATTGGCAGAGCGTCGAAGCAGAGCCGCGATTTCACCCGATGAGTTTGACTAAGATGTGAAAGGGTTTCCCCGGCAGAGATGTAGCCCTAAGACGCTTCTTAAGCCCATCACAAATGTGCCCTCACTTGCTTAAGCTGGTGAGGGACAGCAAGACCCGAATTGTGCTGATACCCCTTGTGGAACCAGCCACGACCCGTGACGTGGAGTCGAGAGGCCTTCAGGCAGCGCCGTCATCCAATTTGTACTTTGCCGCCCTATATCGGAGATTTCGCGAAGCGGAATAGGGCGGTTCAAATCGGTTCAGAACGACGCTGAACACCGACGCGCCTTTGATCATCTCTAAAGTCTTGGTAACTGAGGCGCGCGGAGTATCATTGGCTCCTACCACAACTAGGGCGGCATCGACCAATTTGCTCAGGATCTGCGCTTCGGGTCCGGCTAGCGCCGCTGGTGCGTCGATCAGAACGAAGTGCGGAGGCTTGAGTTCCCGTGCGTGTTCGATAAGCGCGCGCATTCTCGAACTCGCAAAAGCCTCTGGTGCGGAAAGCGTAACTCCGGCCGCAGCCAGCAGACGTAGGCGGGGCGAGGAGGTCGCATGAATGGATTCGGCGAATTCCGCCTTGCCCTCCAAATAGGGAAGCAGCCCATTAAGCGGCACAATGTTGAGAGCGCGGTGCAACGATGGCGCTCTCAGATCGGCATCCACCAACAGCACATGAGATCCTGCATCGGCCAGGGCGACCGCAAGATTGAGAGCCACGAAGCTTTTGCCTTCGCCTGGCAACGCGCTGGTAATGAGAATCACGCGTTTCTCATGTTCGGCCGCCCAACTCTCGAGGTTGGCTCGTAGAACCTGAAACTGCTCGCCAGCTCTGGAGAGCGACTCCTGATGAACGATCAGCGCGGGGCCGTGCATCTCGTGCACGGACGATTTGCCTTGCCAGAATCGCCAGAGGCGGCCAAGTTTTCCACCCCGAGCATCATCGGAAAAGTCTGCGCCCACATCCACGTTTGTCCCGTTTCCAGGTTTCCCATTACCGAAGGGCCCGTGGCTCCGCTTGCGATCCCGGCGACCCAAATCCGCGAGTTCGGATTGGTCGCTTTCGGATGTCGCGCGATCTCGGACTTCCTGTTCTTCAGCCAGATCTAACGGAGCTTCGATATCCGAGTCAGAGCCAAAATTTCTTGGCGCGAGAGTCTCCTGGTTGGAGTCCGCCGAGTTTTGTGCGTCGTCGGCGCTCTCGTGCCAGCGACCCTCTCGCTGAGCCCTTTTCAACGCTTCGTAGACTTTACTCATCGTTGGCGAGCCTCAAGGCGGATCGAGTCGGCTGCTGAAAGCGCTCCTGCTGCAACTCGTGGTCGCAATCGATTTTCCCACGAACGCGCCAAGCTCGGGTGCACGGGGTTCGGCAATGAAGATTGAACATGCCCTTCGTTTTCCAAGTATAGGCGGCACGCCAAGACCGCGGCCGTCGCGAAAACGACAATCAACACGCCAAGCCCGGCTGCCACCCACGTTCGTGCGAAGCGTCGCCATAAACCCATGATGCGTGAATAGCCTTCGTCTGCAATCTTTCGAGACGGTACCGTAGCCTGCCGTCGCGTCTCCAGTCGCATTTCCCGGGCAATCATTTCCACGCGGCGGCGGTCGACTAGTGGGCTGTCCGCGGCGTAGCCCGAGAGCATCGCGTTCCCGCAGATGAGATTGATGAGGCGGGGCACTCCTCCGGAGAAGCTGTAGACAGAGCGGCAAGCTCCTAGCGTAAAGGGCGAGCGTTTGGCCCCGGCGACACGAATTCGGTTGGCGATATAATGAATCGTGTCCTCGTGTCCGAGCGGCGCCAGAGAGTGGCGCAGAACGACCCGCTGGCGAAGCGCACGTAGCCCAACCGAGTCAAGCAGGGTGTCGAGTTCGGGTTGCCCCGCGAGGATTACCTGCAGCAACTTGGTGGTGGGAGTTTCGAGATTCGAGAGTAGCCGGATCTCCTCCAGAGTTTCGATGGACAGTCGTTGGGATTCATCAAAAATTAGGGCAGCCGTACCTCCCGAGCGGAAAATCTTAAGCAAAAACTGATTAAGCTCAATAATGGGGCTCGTGACATGGTCAAAATTCAAGTCTAATTCGGCCCCGATCGCTGCGTATAGTTCAGGTACCGAGCGAGGCGGATTTAAAATATATCCGGTATGTACCTTTGGCCCGACGCGTTCGAGTAGACTACGCAACAACGTTGTCTTACCGAGGCCTACCTCCCCGGTGAGGACCGCGAATCCCTTGCGCTCCTCGATTATATAGCGCAGCTGCGCAAACGCTTCCCGATGGCTTGGGGCCAGATAAAGGAAGCGGGGGTCCGGGCTCAGGCTGAACGGCTCCAGGCGACAGTTGTAGTAAGCTTCGTATATCCCCACGGCACTCTCTCAGAAGATTGTAGCTGCATAGAGCCACACCGCCCCTATGCCGAGAATGAAACAAGCGGAGGAAATCGCGAGCGAGTGATATAGTACTTTACGCCGCAGGCCCATGCCCTCGATTTCCTCCACCTCGGGGATCGTTGCAGCTACTGAAACGTCAAGTTCCCGCCGGAGCTCATCCGGATCTTTGAAGGAGGTGTCGGTAAAGAATAGCGCAAACGGCAACGCGCCAGCGAGAAAGATACTGAGCACAGCACCAAACATTGCGATTGCCTTTCGGTCGGGCGCTTCGGGGTCCTTCGGGAGATTGGCTGAGTCAAGAACCTGAAACCGTTCGCCTTCCTGGCGCTGCTCGAGGTTCTGCGATATTTGTGCTTCGAGCTTTTTGTCGAGCAGCCGGTGGTAGTCGGCATCCAGAGCGTTAAAGTCGCGCGTCAGATTCGCAAATTGTTGCTCGTGCGCAGGCGTCTCCGCAATACGCTTCTGGTAATTGACGATCCCCTTTTTGAGATTGGGTATTTCGGTCTGCAGGCGCCGCTCCTGAATATCCATTGCGTCCGTTTCTCTGCGCAACTCTGCCTCTAGGGGGGACATGCCCTCCTCCCCATTTTTGGGATGCTTGATTAATGCTTTGAGTGCTGCGATCTCGGCCTTCATCCGGACGACGTCAGGATGCCGCTCGCTATACTGGGCCTGGAGCTCGGCCAGCTCGGTTTGCTTCAAAGTCAACGCCGCTTCGGGCGACGCGGAGCTTTTTTCACCGGACATCGAGGTGATAGTAACGTTGTCCTCTCGAGCCCTGGCGAGCTCACGGTCGAGCTGGAGCCTCCTTTCCTGAACTCCCGCAAATGCCTCGTTGTCGACTTGGAGTTGGGTTTGAAGGTCTCCAAGGATCTTCAGGTTGACCTCCAGATCCTGCGGCAGGCTGCCCTGATAACGGTCCTTGAAGAGCTTGATCTCGCGCCCTTTGGCTTCGAGTGCTGCCCGGGATTTCATAAGCTGCTCATCGAGGAACGCAGTTGTGGCCGCGGCCTGCTGGGCGCGCTGCTTAAGATCCTCATCGATAAACAGATCGGCCAACTGTGCGGTCACCTGTTGAGCGGTGGGAGCGTCAAAGTACTCATAAGAGAGCCTGAATGAACCGCCGCGCGCATCGCGCGAATCATTGGGATCTTCGGGAATATCGATGTGAATATGCCGCCGCATATATTCCACTACGCCCTCCATGGGTTCACCATGGGCGCGGCGGGCGCCATAGAGCTGATACTGCGTAATGATTTGTTCAAGACGCGTGCGGCTCAGAGCGATCTGGCTGAGAGCTTGGAGCCGGTCACGAATATGGCTCGTAATCGGGGCTGATACATACTCGGATGGGACTTGCTGCGGTTGGATCATTACTAGGGTGGTGGACCGATAGACTTTCGGAAGCATAATGGCGGCAAAGAGGGTCAGCCCCAGGCCCACAGCCAACGCGCAGAGCGAGCCTACGCGGTGGCGATATACGATGTCGAAGTAGGGTGCAAGGCTAATGTGGTTCTCTTGATTCACAACGCGCTCCGAAACGCCTCAAAGGATATCCTCGCCCCAACAATATAGAAGTTACTGACGGTTTGCTGGCCTGACGCTAGGAAAGCTCCGCTCCCGGTTGCAAGCGGAACACTTGAGCCATTCTGCGACCAGCGGGTGCCGGCATATTGCGCAAAAAGGGTGAGCCAACGCTTCGGTTGATAGTTTAAACCCCCGCCGTAGCTTATGAACTGACTGTCCTCTCCTGAGGCTTGGAACTGGTAATAGTTCATACCCGCAAACAGGCTTGTGTGGCGGTCTAAATTGTAAGTTATCTCGCCCAATACGTTGCGTGTAATGCCGGGGATTCCCGGACTCTGACCGGCGTTAAGCTGCAGCTGCCAACGTTCCCCCGTGTAGTATGCAGCTGCGGTACCTCCCGGCTTCACCTGGATACTGCCAGTATCCAACGTGTTAGTGAGAAGGGGGCCGCCTGAGACCCCAAACCCGAGCTCGGGCGTCAAGTTCCAATCGAGAGACAGCTGGACGAAATGGTCTTCGACTGCAGAACTTGCGCCGCTGAAGCGAAAATCGGTGAAATCATAGCTCATACCAACCCGCGTTTTCGGATTCAGCCTGTAATGTGCCGCAAACCCGCCTCCCTGTTGGAACGAGTCTTCACCAAAGGAACCAGGGGAGCTGAGGCCAACTTGTGTTTGTGTTAAGAAATCCTGCTGAAGCTTGAAGGAAGTCGACCAGCGCTCGTTTAGCTGCCGGTTAAACTGAACATTGAAAAAGTTGCTTGCGGTATTGGTGTTGTTAATCGCCGCCAATGCGAGCTGAGAATTCGAAGACGCTCCCGCCGCGGTGCCATTGATGCCATTGAGCGTCCCCGTGGAATTGTTAGCGATTAGGGCGTAATCCGCCAGCGAGACACTGCTCACTGGGGAAAGATTTTCCTGCCCGTTGAGAGTAATAAAATTCGTCTCACCTATATTGTTCAGGCTCGGATGGGATGCGAACATCTGTGCGTTGGTCTCATATTGGAAGCTTCCACTGCGGGCCCCACCGAGAAGATCCAGCTGGAAGCCGAGGAGAGTGTTCGTGATAAAGTCGCCCTCAGGGTTCACAGGGCTCGAGCGGATGTTGTCGTCATACACCTGCTGGAGCTGCAGGATCGGAGTGACCTTGATCAGGCTCTCGGGGCGCACTCGTGTGTAGCCCAGCAGCGGCACGCTGGTTATTATCAGCGCGATCGTGAGGAATGTCCGATGCCGCATAATCAGTGTACGGTAATCGTGTCGCCGGTCTCTAAGGGAACGTCGGCGCTCAGATCCCCGCCCTCAACCTTCTTGTAGTTGATAGTCATCTCGACGTTCTTTGTTGGTGTGCGCCGCACGATCCTGATAGCGCTGGCGTCGGCGAAATCGGAAAGGCCGCCAGCCTCGGCGAGAGCCTGTGACAGAACTTCGCCGGAGCGCAGCTGAAATCCTCCTGGTTTTCGCACCTCACCCACGACGTAGAAGATCTTGCTATTGGGTTCGGCTACCCTCACTGTGACGTTTGGGTCGTCGCTGAAACGCCCGAGCTTATTATGCAGGCTTTTCTCTAACGCTTCGCAGGTAAGCCCTGCAGCGGGTACTTGGCCAGCGAGTGGAACCGTGATTGTGCCGTCGTCAGCCACTCGGATCTTTCCGCTCAACTGCGTTTGGTTCCAGACGATTATGTCCACCACATCATCGGGACCGATGACGTAGGGCTGGGGGTCGGTGAGTGGGTGCTCGGTCACGTGGGTCGTGACCGCTTGCGAACTGCATGAGACGATCGCGACCGCTGAAAAAATCGTAAGGTATTTTTCGAGAATGCACCGAAGCCGCACCTTGATTACGACCTCCGAAAATAAATATCGCGTGGCCTCATTCGTTTCGAACTTCGCGCCAGAATTTCCAACGACAACCTAAGCTTACGCTCGATAACACGTGCTTCTAACGATTATTCCTTACCGGCGCTCTTTGTGACAAGAACTTTAACGCGACAGGGTCCAAACAGGCGGCTAATTATGACAACTTCAGACCAGAGTTCAGCTAGAATCTCCCGAAACGGGAGGCAATGAAAGGGTGCATTTACCGCAAGCGCCCAAAGTAGCGGCTTATGTTATGCCGTGACGCGAAACCGGATGACCAGGAACAACCGAAGATTGCCGCTGTTATTTTCTCTGTTCGCTCTGCTAGTCGGAGTTGCGCTTCTTTATAGACCTTTGTTGCTTGATTGGTTTAGCTCGCTCTACAATGACCCAACCTACTCCTACGGTCTCTGGGTCCCATTTCTGGCAGCCTACCTCATTTATCTGAAAATCAGCCAGATAGGTCCGGAGAGGATCAGGACCTACTTCGCGCCGGGCTATACGGGCTATCTGGTCATCGCTGCCGGATGTCTCCTTCTGCTTGTGGGTGAAATCTCGACCCTTCTCTACATTGCGCGGCTCTCTTTTCTTATTGTGCTCGCCGGTATCGCTTTGACCATAATCGGTCGTCGGGGTCTTTCGGTATTCAGTTTTCCGGCGGGATATCTCCTGTTTGCCCTTCCCTTACCGACCTTGGTTTACCTTCCGCTTTCGGCACGCCTGCAAATGGTTTCTAGCATCCTGGCCGGAAAATCCCTCGATCTACTGGGCGTGCCAGCGATCCGGGAAGGGAACATAATCACTCTACCCACAACCCAGCTCGAGGTCATCGAAGCTTGCAGCGGTATTCATACTTTATTCGCACTTCTCGCGGTTGCCACCTTGGCAGGGTATCTTTTGCGCAGCCGAAAGGCTGAGCGTCTTCTCATCTCACTGAGCGCGATACCCCTAGCGATCCTGCTGAACGCTGCGCGCATCACTTCACTCGGCGTCTTGAGCTATCAGGTTGGGCCCGACGCGGCTGCGGGGTTCGCTCACATGACTACCGGCGTGGTCATTTTTGCGATCGGCTGTGCGGTGATTCTCGGGCTCTGTAAAGCAACAGGAGGACCGCGAAGCGAGCGGAAGACTGTGGTACAGGAAGCTTCCGCCAGCAGCGAGGCCGGCATCGCTTTTCCATGGGTGAATCTCACGGTCGCAGTCGCGCTATTGGGACTGGCTGTGGCGCTTCGTGGTAATATCGGCTTCGATAGGCCGGTCTCGCTTCGGCAGGAGCTGAGCCACTTCCCGGTCGACCTCGGCGGCTGGAAAGGCCACGATTTGTCAATTCCAGCGGCGCAACTGGCTGTTCTTCGCGCTAGCGCAGTGCTAATGCGGGAGTATACAAGAGCCGCTGACCCCCCAACCACGCTCTACGTCGCGTATTTCGCGACACAGCGAGAAGGAACCTCGATGCATTCGCCACTGCATTGCATACCGGGTGCCGGCTGGGAGGTGGAACAGCAGTCCGTTCTGCCGATCTCGTCGATCGCGCTCGGCTCGATCCGTGCGAACAAGGTGATTTTCGCAAATGACGGCAATCGGATGCTGGTTGTTTATTGGTACATGGAGCAGGGTATATCGGAGCGGAGTGAGCTGCAGGGGGCGTTCGCGACGCTGTGGCATGCGATCTTCGAGCAACGGAGTGATGGCTGCTTGATTCGCGTCTCGGCACCGATTGTGGAGAGCGAACAAAAGACACTGAACGAGGAACTCACATTCATTAGCGAATCAGCTCCATTGTTGATTAACCAATTTCTGCCCAGCAGGACCACTACGGAACCGGGGACCCGAGTGATCAGCAGCCGTTAGTTGGAGAGCAAAGATGAAGAAAATAACGCGAGTGATGCTCCTGTTCGCTGCTGCGATGATTGTTACGGGTTGCCTGCGGCGAGACTATATCGCAAGAGGTGAGCAGGCCATGGCCGCGGAGGACTACAAAGCGGCCGAGATATATTTCAGGAAAGCCATCCAGAAAACACCGCGCTCCGACAGAGCCTATTACGACCTGGGAGCGGCTTATCTAAAGGAACAGGATTACAACTTCTCTTACGCGGCCTTCTCGCGTGCCGCGGACCTTAATCCGCGAAACGGAGAGGCTCGGGTCGGGGCCGGCAAGATTTTGCTGTTGGCGGGTCAGCCGGCAAAGGCCGAAGAGCAGGCACGTCAAGCGCTGCAGTATGACCCACATCTGCTTCCGGCGAGCTTGCTGTTAGGGGAGGCGCTGATGGCGGAGGAGCGGACCGATGCTGCGCGCGCGACGCTCGAGCAACTCGTCCACGAGCAACCCAAAAGCAGCGAAGCCTACCTGGCGCTGGCAGCCCTCGAGTCGAAGCTGCGAAACTCCGATAAGGCGCTGGGCAACCTCGATACTGCAATCGCGGCCGACCCGCGCAACCCGCAAGCCTATCTGGTCAAGGCGGCCTACTTGCGCGAGCAAGGTGAGCTCAAACAGGCGATAATGGTGTTGCGGCAGGGACTGGCGGCCAACCCGGCATCTGACCAGATTAAATTGGCATTGGGCGACGCTCTCGTGGCCGACGGTAAGGCTGCCGAGGGCATGGCGATGCTACGCTCGATCGTAAAAGCGGGTTCGGAGAAAACGCTCGCGGGTGCGCGGCTCGCGCTCGCCGAAATTGAAAGTAATCAGCTCGAGGCCGCCGCGGCCGATCTCACTGAGCTGGTAGACCGAGGAGCACGGAGTGTGCCCGAGGTGATCTACGCGCGGGCACGTCTGCTGCTGGCGCAGAAGAAAATCTCCGATGCGCAGCATCTTCTGATCGAGCTTACCGACGTCGCCCCCAAATTCGTTCCGGGGTTCTACTACCTCGGCCTCACCTACGTTGACACAGGAGAGTTCCAAAAAGCGAGGGACCAACTGCAGACAGCCTCCAAACTGGCGCCCAAGGTCCCCGAAACATATCTGCTGCTCGGGAGCATCGATTTGCGGCAGGGTTACTACCCTGCGGCACTCGAAGAAAGCGAGCGCGTATTGCAATACGCTCCCGAGAATGTTCCCGCTTTGCTGCTCAAGGGTGATGCGCTTTATGGCCAGGGGCGCAACCAGGAGGCCGAGGAACTGTTTCAACGCTTGACCAAGTTGGCTCCTCAAAACAGCGTGGTGCACGAACGCCTCGGGCAGCTCGCGGCCAAACGCGACGACCTGAACACCGCCGCGAAGGAATTCGAGACAGCACTCCGCCTCGACCCATCGAATGTCCAATACCTCAATGATGCAGCCGTGGCGTTGCTGAAGACCAAGGGACCCGAGGCAGCATCGGATCGCATTCGCGCGCAGCTCAAGCTGCAGCCGAAAAATGTGGAATTCCGTGCTTTATTAGCCTCGTTCCTGATTCATAATTCGCAACCCGCGGCCGCCGTCCCGGAGCTCAAAACCGCCATCGACGAGGCCCCGAATGTACCAAACCTATATCTGATGCTGGCTCAGGCTTACCAGATGATGGGCAAGAGCGAGGAGGCCCAGGCCGAGCTTAGGGCTTCGCTGGTCAAGCGACCCAAGTATGCTCCAGCCCTGATGGTTTTGGCGACGATGGCCGACCAGGCAGGCCGTTTGGACGAGGCCATCGGATACTATCAAAGGTTGCTGGCGATTGCGCCAGATTTCGCTCCCGCGGCCAACAATCTCGCCTACGACTACCTGCGCGCAAACAAGAACCTCGATCAGGCGCTGGATCTGGCACAGCGCGCGCGTCAATCGCTGCCGCACGACCCGCACGTGGCCGACACGCTGGGTCAGGCGATGCTCAAGCGGGGCCTGGCGGAAAACGCCGTGCCGCTATTTCGTGAAAGTGTCCAAGCCAACGCTAACGCCGCGGCGCCCCATTACCATCTTGGCTTTGCATTGCTAGCACTCAAGCAAACCGACGAGGCGAGCAAAGAATTGGCAACCGGCCTGAAGCTCGGCCCCGATGCACAGGAAGCTGCGCAGGCTCCCGATAGTTGCTGCACATCGTGCTTGGAAACATCTTGCCGGTTGGTGCCCGCCGATACCGCGGGCTCAATGTAAAACGGTAACTTACGAAGTGCATCGCATGCCGTTTGACCGCGCCTGCGACAGCAATCCCGCCTAGTCTATCAGTTAATTAGCTGATATCTCGATACGCCGGCATTGTCGCCTAAGCCAAGCGTCCGCAGTCCAGTCCTGAAATTTAGCACCGCGACATAGCCCCCGGGACCTTTCGTGTGACGTGATTTTGAGGGGCGGAGACGTAAGTCGGCGCATTGTCACATTTCCTTACGCCTGGGCGGTCATCGGCGCCGGTATTGCGGGTGGTCCTTTCGCCCGGCACATCGGATGGGGGAGTCGCCCGCTCGGCGAGCACGGCGTGTTCTAAAATGGCGCCGTACACGCAGCAGAGGGCGAGTAAGCTCTTCAGCGCCTAGAGGTTGATCCAGTTCGATTAGCCGCCATTAGTCCTAACGGCCAATTGTAACAAGAACTCCTAGCGTTGCTGTTAAAGAGCAACAGTATGGGATGTTTCCACACGTCATTTTGAACGTGACACTCTCCTTACTCCTCACGTAAATTCTGGGCTGTACTCAGAACGGATCGATCAAAGTTAACGCCGCAACCGGAGATTGAGGTGACCAGATGAAGAAACTGAGAACAACGGGGAGAGTTTTCGTGCTTGGTCTGATAGTGTCAGTGTTGCTTGCGTTTGGATTATCTTCGAACGCGCGAGCCGATTCTTTAACCTTCTCCTTAACCGTCGCAAACCCGAACCTGGCCACGCAGGGCGCCGGGCCCTATGCTTCAGTCACCATAACCGGAAGCGGCACGAGCTGGTCGGTTACGGCGACGGGGCAGAACGGCTTCGTGTTTGGGGACGGCGGCGTCTTCGCCCTTAACCTAAGTTCAGCCGCTGGGACTGGAACTTTTGTATCGGGTACCGGACTCTCGCAAACAGCTGCTGGCAATGAAGACGGATTTGGAAGCTTCAATTTCGTTCTAAACGACGGTTCCGGTTTCTCAAGTCCCATGGCGAGTCTATCATTTACATTCACTACCACGGGCTCGGTGTCGGGGGTGGCGGCGTTGCTCGCGTTGAATGACCACAACGCCGATATCGCGGGCCACATGGCCCTTTCCACGAACTTGGCCTGCACGGGATTTGCGGCGAACACCGGCGCTACTAAGCCCACAGGTAGTCCCGACAACTCGGCTTGTGTGACCAGCGGTGTCCCCGAGCCCTCCTCGGCGGCTCTGCTCTTCGTCGGCGCTATGCTGATCGGCGGGACATATCTCCTGCGCCGTCGGGAGACAGACTATATGGCAATATAGGCGCAGCTTTCAACTTAACTGGCAAACTGGGGCGGCGTTCGAGCTGCCCCAGTTTTGCGTTACGGCTTTTGCATCGCGCTTATGCCGCTTCACGTTCATCGGAGAGTCGGTCTGAAAGCGAGGAAGCCCAAAAACGTGAATGACGACTATCGGTGTTGGCAACCATGGTGCGGCAGGCGTTCGTAGCCGGCGAAATGAAGGCACTCAGCACACCCCTATCGCCTTCGGGATGCGTTGGCGCGAGCCTCGCTGGGCAGCCGCCGATGGGCTCCTTCGCTGATTGCTTCGACAATGCGAGGGCTCGTACAACCCGCACCGCCGCCACTCCGCCCTCGACTATCCTCCCGAATCAACCCATCCCCAATCAACTATGAAAGGACTCACTACTCATAGGAACTATCCGCAAGCCCTCCGCCGTCCGCAGAATCAAAGGTTATCTTTCACAAAAGAAGCTGCCGTGGATTTCATTATTCACCTGGCTAGCCGAAGGATCAGTAGCTCCTTGGCTGAAAAACACCCCGGCGGACGGGCATAATCTTTATTGCGCTGCCCTGACTCGCGCGGGATCTAGCGTAGCGAAACTCCGCTGTGGCACGGCGCGTAATGGTGAAGGCCACTCTAGGGATTCAACCAGGCAGCTGTTTGGTTTGACGCAGATATATTAGCGAAATCCAATGTCAGCCGCACCGGATTACTCCAAGTTAAGAGAAGGTGTAGAGAGGAGATCTTCTTTCGTCAGAACCATTTCATTCAGCAACCGATATTTCGGGTCGCGCACCCTTCTCATGCTGATGGTGGAGTTGCTATGGCTTGTCGCCACTAGCGTTGCGCTCGTTATTCTGAGTCAAATGATAGCGGACGAGCCACCCGATTCGCTGGTGTTAATAAGTCGCGTTGGAGTACTGGTCAGCACATATCTTTTAGTCTTCTATCTAATGGATCTCTATGCGCTAGACCTGGTCATCCTGCGCAGGACATTGCTATTGAATCTGACGCAGGCGATCGGGCTGGTTTGTATTACGATCGCTATACTAGAGCACGTTGGTGTCCTTGCTTTCCCTCCCCTGCTAGTGCTGCTTCATCTGTCGTTCGCGGCGGCCTTCGTCGTCGTTGCGCGAACGGCGATCGATCATTTCGTCAGTACAAGATGGCCCTTAGTGCGTATCGGGTTCGTGGGTGGTCCCACGGCAAAGGCAGAGCTTGAGAAGGAGAGAAAGAAGCTGGCAGTCCTAGGTTTCGGTCTCGAGTTAGTCGGCGATGGCCTCCGGCAAGCGAGGAATGATCTTCAGCGGTCCATTCGCCCAGCCAGCATTCGTCGCTTTGTAATCGACGAAGCCTGTCTTAGTGAACGAGAGGCAGTCGGGTTTCTTCAGGAATGCAAGCGCGCCGGAATCAAGCTAGAGAAGCTGAGCTCCTTTCGTGAGCGTGCGTTTGGGAAGGTACAACTGGGACCACATCTGGTCGACGAGTGCGCTCTTTCCGAGACCCGTTCGTTGACGATGGTAAACTCGGGTCTGCGCCGGTCGTTTGACATATTGCTGGCGGGAATGGGGCTGCTGCTCACGCTTCCGCTGAGCCTGATCATCGCAGTGGCAATCAAGTGCGACTCCCCCGGGCGTGTGTTCTTTTCGCAACATCGGATCGGAAGGAATGGCCGGCCGTTCAAAATGCTCAAGTTCCGCTCGATGTACCAGAATGCTAGGCCGCTCGACGGCCCCGTCTGGACGACGGGCAAGAGGGATCCGCGTGTGACTCGCGTCGGCGCTCTTATGCGCGGATTTCATCTCGACGAGCTTCCCCAACTTATTAACGTAATCAAGGGCGACATGAGCCTGGTGGGCCCTCGCGCAGCTGGAAGCCGCGCCTTATTTCAAACTGCGTCTTCTGGTATTGCCCGGGATCACGGGCTGGGCCCAGGTGAGGTGCGACTACTCTGACAGTGTGGATAATCACGAGGAAGTGTTGGCTCGCGACCTGTATTATGTGAAGCATGCTAGTCTTATTTTCGATTTGCTGATAATCATCGAGACGGTTCGCATTTGCCTTTGGCGCAGGGGTGCGCGCTGAGACGCAGAAATTTGCGACACCGGTTCGGTCGCTGTCCGCGCAGATTCGACCTTCGAAAACGATACACGAGGATAACGGTGCATGCTCCCAGGGAGGGCGCTGAGAACAAGAACAGTCCCCCCTTCCTTGTGGGATGCCTCGAGTTGCCAGCGTTTGTTAGCAAAGAGCGTTGCATCACACTAAATATCGAATTCCATGTTTACTCAGGTGGTCTTGTTTAACTCTAAGTGGGAGGCTTCGGGTCAGCGATCTAAGCGAAATTTAGGCGTCCCGATTCGTTTTTATCTGTTGTGCACTTCTTGGGCGAGTAGTATGAACTAGTGAAGAGGCGCGGCTACGCTTGAGAAAGCGCGGCGCTAAGCAAGCGATGAGCAAAGCAAGAGAGCCGGTGCGGATCGTGTCGAAAGGATGGGGTCGTGAGGTATGGATCGCGAACGGCGATCTGTATTGCGGTAAGATTCTTGAGATCCGCAAGGGCAAGCGATCCTCCCTCCATTACCACAGGCTCAAGACCGAGTCGTTCTACCTGCGTTCAGGCCGCCTCAAGCTGCGAATCACGGAATCGCCCGACACGACCGAAATCGAGGAGTTAATCCTCGAAGCCGGCCAATGTATGGACATACCGACTGGGATGGTTCATCAGCTTGAGGCGCTCGAGGACGTTGAACTCTACGAGTTCTCAACGCAGCACTTTGACAGCGACTCGCATCGATTGGTGCCGGGTGACTAAGTAGCGCCGGGTGACCGCGCGGTG
>WNFF01000722.1_pt1 | contig 25632 bp, 20 predicted proteins | sample 5400441 | NCBI WGS metagenome assembly WNFF01 (sample SAMN13153345, study PRJNA577476) | soil metagenome | isolation source: 120 cm saprolite under Douglas fir tree site 2 hole 3 replicate 1 | place: USA:California | collected 2015-04-18
GGTAGATCCCCCCGCACCAGCTTCTGCAAATATTCGAGCCCGCTCAACTGCCGGCTGGCTACCAACCCCGCCTGGGGGTCGTCCCAGGTAACGAGCCGGCTTCGCGACTTGGCTTGCTCCATTGACCACGCTCCTTGCGTAGCCGTTCCCATAGCATTATGACCGTAATTCTTCAACGCGATCTACGCAGGGGTTGCATGGGCATCACCACCTCTTCGGGAGTCTGTGTGACGGGCATGGGGCTGGTTTGCCCCCTGGGCCTGGGCGTGGCGCCCTCGTGGGACGCGCTGGTTCACGGTCGCTCCGGCATTGGGCCAGTCACCCGGTTTGATGCGAGCCTGCTGCCGACCCGCATCGCCGGCGAGGTCCGCAACTTTCGCGCCGAAGACTGGATGGATCCGCGCGAGGTGAGGAGGAATGACCGCTTCATCCACTTCGCGCTCGCCGCCGCGGAAATGGCGATTCGGGATTCGCAGCTGGACCTTCCGCGGACGAACCTCGAGCGGGTCGGGGTGATCATCGGCACCGGCATGGGAGGCCTCGAGACGATCGAGCACACCGACCAGGTCCTGCGCGAGCGCGGGCATCGGAAAGTCAGCCCGTTCTTCATCCCCGGGGTGATCGCGAACCTCGCCCCTGGACAGGTCAGTCTGCGCTATGGGCTGCGCGGGCCCAACTTCGCTCCGGTCTCCGCGTGCGCCACCGGAAATCACGCGCTCGGCGAAGCGATGCTGCTCATCGAGCGGGGAATGGCGGACGTGATCCTCGCCGGCGGAACCGAGGCGACCTTGACGCCGCTCGGCCTCGCCGGGTTCGTCGCGGCAAGGGCGATGAGCGAGCGAAACGAAGCACCCGAGCGAGCCAGTCGCCCCTTTGACCGCGCCCGCGATGGTTTCGTTCCGGCGGAAGGGGCCGGCGTGCTCGTCCTCGAAAGCCGGGACCACGCCCAGGCTCGCGGAGCCCGCATCTATGCGGAGCTCGCCGGCTACGGTGCCACGGCGGATGCCCACCACATCACCGCTCCGGCAGCCGCAGGCGAAGGCGCACAGCGCGCAATGCGGATGGCGATGAAGATGGCCGAGGTCAACCCCGGAGAGGTGGGCTACATCAATGTCCACGCGACGTCGACCCTGGTCGGCGACGTTGCGGAGTGCGACGCCATCCGGGCCGTGTTCGGCGCCGAAACGAAGCCTCCTCCGGTCTCCGCGACGAAGTCGATGACCGGGCACATGCTCGGCGCAGCAGGGGGCGCGGAGGCGATCTTCACCATTCTTGCGATGACCCATTCCCTCCTACCGCCCACCATCAACGTAGAGGACCAGGACCCCGCTTGCCCCATCGACGTGGTTCCCAACATTGCGCGGGAGCACCACTTCGACGTGGCGATCTCCAACGGGTTTGGCTTCGGCGGCACCAACGCGAGCTTGCTCTTCCGGAAGAGCAAGGGTTGAGCTGCGCGGCAGCAAAGTGCTCGCCGACCAAACCTGGGAGGGGACGGACTACAAGCTTCGCCATCGGACGCCTGTCGAGCTGATCGCCTATCTCGACTCCGTGCCGGTCGACTACGTGATCACCGATGACTCACCGAGCGAGTTTCCGCGGCCGGACCATCTCGACCTTCTCGATCGCACTATCCGCGAAACGCCCCAGCGCGTCTACGAATTCGTCCATGCGCCGTCATCGCGCGTTCAAATCCGCATCGATCTGCAGCGGATGCTCAATCGAAAGCTCGAGCTCAGCAAAGGCGCGGGGTGACCGCAGGCGCCCGGGTGACTCCAGTACGGTTCTTCAGTCGGAAGAACCTCGAGCCGCGTCTCGGGGCGCGGTCCCGGCGAACCGTGCGGCTCGCGCATTTGCCGCACCCTTTTTGCCGCGCAATGGCAGTCGTTACCGCCGGGTTGGGCTATGGTTGTTGCCGGGCTTTGGTTGCTGGACGAACATTGCTCCAAGCCTCGCGCCAGGGCACTGGCGCGATCCACTTCGAGTGCATAACAAGGAGCCCGGGAGGAGGAGCGATGTCTCAGCACGCAGGTTCTCTTGCGATGGGCCGTTGACGAGGCTTTAGCTCTCTCAAAAAAAATGAGCGAACAAAAGATGTTACGGCGAATCGTCGGCGTATTGCTGACGGGGTTGGCGTTTCTGAGCACCGCGGGATGGGCGGAGGACCGGGTCTCCTTCGGCGTGCGCCGCGACTTTGGGGTCGGAACTTTTCCCAACTCGGTGGTCCTCGCAGATTTCGACATGGACGGCGTGCTGGACCTGGCAGCGGTGAACCTTGACATCAATTCTGTGGCGGTGCTGCGGGGCCGCGGTGACGGGTCCTTTGCTGTCCAGCGCCGCTTCGCCGCGGGCAGCGGTCCTTGCGTGCTCGTGGTGGGGGACTTCAATGGTGACGGCGTGCCTGACCTGGCGGTGGGAAATTGCTTCTCCAACAGCGTGTCCGTGCTGCTGGGTGCCGGCGATGGGACCTTTGCCGCCCCCCGCCCCTTCGCGGTGGGCGGCCGTCCTGTCTCGGTCGTGGTAGGGGACTTCAACGGCGACGGGATCCTCGACCTGGCCGTGGCGATTTTCGACTTTCCCGGCGGCATCTCCCTGCTGCTGGGCACCGGCGATGGGACCTTTGCCGACGAGCGCCGCCTCGCCGTATCCGGTTCTCGCTCCCTCGTAGTAGCAGACTTCAACCGCGACGGGATCCTCGACCTCGCCTACGGTCGCGCCGGTGGCGTATCGGTGCTGCTGGGCCATGGCGATGGGACGTTCGCGGCCGAGCTTCGCTCCGGAGCCGGCACCAATCCTCACTCGATCGCGGTAGGGGACTTCAACGGCGACGGGGTGCTCGATCTAGCGATGGAGGACAACGCCTTTTCAGGCGGCGTATCGGTGGTTCTGGGCCTCGGCGATGGGACCTTTGGCGAAGCGCGCCGCTTCGGCGTCGGGGGTTTTCCCAGTTCCATTGTGGTCGGGGACTTCGACCGGGATGGGGTGCTCGACCTCGCCGTGGCGAATTACAACTCTGCCAACCTCTCGGTCCTGCTGGGCGTGGGCGATGGAACCTTTGACGCCGAGCACCGCTTCGGCGTGGGCGACGGTCCTCTTGTGGTCGCGGTGGGGGACATCGACGGCGACGGGGTGCTTGACCTCGCAACGGTGAATTACCACTCCGCCAATGTCTCGGTGCTGCTCGGATTGGGCACCGGGGCCTTCGCCGCCGAAGACCGGCTCACGGTGGGCAACGAACCTCGCTCGGTTGCGGTGGCGGACTTCAATGGCGACGGCGTGCTCGATCTGGCGGTGGCGAATAGCCGCTCTGCGGACGTGTCGGTGCTGCTCGGCGTCGGCGATGGGACCTTTGCCGCCGAGCGCCGCTTCGCGACGGGTCCCAGTCCTTTGTCGGTCGCGGTGGGCGATTTCAACGGCGACGGCGTGCTCGACCTGGTGGTGACAAATTCCGTCGCCGTCGGTACCATCTCGGTCCTGCTGGGCGTCGGCGATGGGACCTTTGCCGCCGAGCGCCGCTTCGCGGCAGGGAAGTATCCTTTCTCCATCGCGGTAGGAGACTTCAACCGCGATGGCGTTCTCGACCTCGCGGTGGCGAACGCCGGCTCTGGGACCGTGTCGGTGATGCTGGGCCTTGGCAATGGGACCTTCGGCGCCGGACGCCACTTCGCGGTGGGCAACTATCCGGCCTCGCTGGCGGTGGAGGATTTCAATGGCGACGGGGTGCTCGACCTGGCGGTAGCGAATGCCGGCTCCGAAAGCGTCTCGGTGCTGCTCGGTCTCGGCGACGGGACCTTCGCCATCGAGAGGCGCTTCGGCGTTGGGAGGAATCCCTGGTCGGTCGCGGTGGGGGACTTCGATGGCGACGGCGTGCTCGACATGGCGGTAGCGAATAGAGACAGCGTTAGCGTCTCGGTGCTGCTGGGCCTCGGCGATGGGACCTTCGGCGTCGAGCGCCGTCTCACCCTGTACCCCCATCCTGTGTCCGTCGCGGTGGGCGACTTCAACCGGGACGGCGTGCTCGACCTCGCGGTAGCAAATCCCGGCGTCGATCCTACTTACCTCGGCACCGTGTCGGTGCTGCTGGGTCGCGGCGACGGCACCTTTGGTGCCGAGAATCGTTTCGGAGTCGGCGACGAAACAATCTTCGTCGCGGTGGGTGACTTCAATCGCGACGATCGACTCGACATCGCTGTGGTCAATGTCCGCTCCAATGATGTGGGCGTGCTGTTGAACTATACCCCGTAGGCTTGGAGGCGCGAGACGGCCGGCGTCAGTCGAGCTGCAGGCCACAGGTGAGATTGGCGACCGTACCGCTCATCGCGCCAGCGCCCTCCGAAGCCACGAACACCGCCGTCCGTGGTCCGGCGTCAATTCGCAAAGTGGCTGTGGCGGCTCGCGCCCTTCCCGTGCACAATTGCGCCACCCTTCTTCTGAGGAGACCCCCATGTCGAAGCACAAGCTCGAGACGATGCTGATTCACGCAGGCGAGGCGCGGATTGACGGCTCGGTGACGATGCCCATCTTTCAGTCGAGCACTTTCGAGACCAGGGACCGAGCGGGATATCACGACATCCGCTATGGCCGCCTTTCCAATACCCCCACCCACGACGCGCTCCATCAGAAGCTCGCGGCAGCCGAAGGCGCCGAGGCGGGGCTGGCGACCGCGAGCGGAATGGCCGCCATTTCAACCGCGCTCCTCAGCCAGCTGGGCGCGGGCGATCACCTCATCGCGCAGGACAGCCTTTATGGCGGAACGCACGACCTGATAACGCATGACCTTCCGGCGTTGGGCATCGAGGTGACTCAGGTGAGCGGCGACGACTCGGGATCCTGGGAAAAGGCGCGACGACCGCGAACGAAGGTCTTTTATTGCGAGGCAATCAGCAATCCATTGGTGCGGGTGGCCGACCTCGAGGGCATCGTGGCGTTCGCGCGCAAGCATTCGCTCGTCAGCGTGATCGACAATACCTTCGCCACGCCCCTGGCGTTCCGGCCGATCGAGCGGGGCTTCGATCTGGCAGTGCACAGCGCGACCAAGTATCTGAACGGCCACAGCGACTTGATCGCCGGTGCGGCGATGGGCTCGCGCGCCCTGATCGAAAAAGTGAGACACAAGCTGGATCACCTGGGGGGCTCGCTCGACGCACACGCCTGCTTCCTCTTGCAGCGGGGCCTCAAGACGCTGGCGGTGCGCTTTCGCCAGCAGTCGCAGACGGCGTCCGAGCTGGCGCGCTTTCTGGAGCGCCACCCCGCGGTCTCGCGCGTGTACCACCCGTCGCTGGAGAGCCACCCCGATTACGCTCGGGCGCGCAAGCTTCTGGCGTTGCCCGGCGCGATGTTGAGCTTCGAGCTGCGCGACGCCGCTCGCGTGCCGCGGCTGTTCGAGCGGATGACTCTGCCGATCAAGGCGCCCAGCCTGGGTGGCTGCGAGACGCTGATCACGCAGCCTGCCCAGACGTCACACGCCGGGCTCAGCCCGGCTGAGCGTCAGCGCATTGGAATCACGGACGGCGTTCTGCGCCTGAGCGTGGGCCTGGAGGCAGGCGAGGATCTGATCGCCGATTTCACGCAGGCGCTCGAGTAGAGCGGTCAGACTGTTTGAAACGGATGGGGTGAGACTCGTTCCGCGCCGCTGAAGCGATCGACCGAGGAGCTCGCAACTTGTCGCGAGTAACCGCAACTTCGTCGAGGCCGTATACTTCAGGTGGACAAATCGTATCGAAATCGGTTGCGGATCCTGTCGCTGGTCGCTGCGGCTCTGAGCTGCGCCTGTGGCAACGGCTCCTCGTCCTCCAGCGACTCGGGTGATCCTCAGACACCCCCGACAGGGCGGGCGAACGTGGAGGCCTGGCTTGCCAAGCGCTTCTACCAGATGTGGACCTGTGAACCGCAGCCGCATCCGGCGCGCCCCTTCGGAGCGCACGGTCAGAATCGGGTTTGCTCGAACGATCTGTTGAGCTCCGCCGGCCCCGGAGAATTTCCGGTCGGTGCCGCCAGCGTGAAAGAGATCTACGGCGGCTCACAGCTTGCCGGTTACGCCGTCAGCTTGCACAACGCCCCGGGGATCACGGGAAACGCCTGGTACTGGTACGAACGGGTTGGCTCCGGAACAACCGCTGGACAAGGAGCGTCTGTTTGCGTCGGTTGCCATCAACAAGCCGGCATTGACGCGCAACACTCGGGTCACGATTTTGTCTATACCCAGGTTCGTTGAGCACGCCACGATCGGATCTGCAAAGGGCGGGCACGGATACGTGCCCGCCTGCATTCCTTGGAAGGCCGCTCCGTTCAGTCAAGCCGGGCGGCGACGCCGCACACGATCACGAAGCCAGCGCTGCCGAATGGCTTGCCGCGCAACCCGGTGATGTATCCGTCCCTTGCCAACGTCAAGATGCGAAACTCCTCATTCAAAAGGCCGCGAAAGCCGCGACTGATTGCGTCGTCCGTCCACACGTAGGGATTGCCGTCCCAGACGGGGCTGTAATCGGTGGCGGTGGTGGGAATGCCGCCAAACACATTGTTCGGCCGATGTCCGTCTGTCAGCGCGGCGAAGATGCCCTGACGCTGCGGATTGTCGCAGCCGCCGTTCGAGGGACCGTTCACCGCGATGAAGATCCGCTCGACTGCGCTGCGGTCGTCGTCGATCCCGACCTCCAGCCTGCTCAGGCGCGGCTCGAAAGTATGCGGGCCGTGCCAATTCTTGCTCATCGAGCAGCGACCGCCGCGATCGCGGGTGAAATTGGCCGGCGACCGTAACCCTGTTCGTCCCGCCCACGTACCGGTGCGTGAGCATCTTGGGCCTTCATTCCAAATCGAGGGGTCACTATGAACTTCAAGAAGCGGGCGACCGCCCTGAGCGTGGCTCTCCTGGCTGGCGCTGGAGCATCGGCCCAGGACTTCACTCGTACCCCGGCTGCCGCCCCTGCCGGCAACACCTGGATCAAACTCTACGGGGAAGTTCTCGGCGAGCGGCAATTCAGCCCGACGCCCGAGGACATTCAGGCGACTTCAGACGGGGGCTTCATCGCCGTGGCTCAGAGCATGACCTCGATGGGGCACGAAACCTGGCTGATCAAGCTCGACGCATCCGGCAATCCACTCTGGCAGGAGCTGGTCGGCGTCCCGGGTCTTCCCCCCGGCAGCTACTCGATTGGGCTTTCGGTGCAGCAGACGACGGACGGAGGATACATCCTGGGTGGAGGAACCCTAGGGGGCGGGTCGGGCGACGACTGCCCACTCCTCAGCGGAATCGAATGCGTCTGGGCGAGCAAGCTCGACCCGGGAGGCGAACTCCTCTGGTCGCGCGCGTATCGCGCCGGGTACGTCGGAAGTTCTCTCTACAAAATCCGGAATGCGAGCGACGGAGGATATATCGGCGTCGGATACGCGAAAACCTCCTCAGACAACTACGGCGCTCTCCTCCTCAAGCTTGACGACCTCGGGAACATTCAGTGGCAGAGCGTGCTCGGACCCTTGATCGAGTCGACTGGGTCCACCAACGCCATCTTCAATGACGTACAGCAGACGGGGGACGGCGGGTACGTGGCAACCGGGGAATTCTACCGCCCCCGCGCTGGTCCTCCCCTGACGAGTGTATTGGTTGTCAAGCTCGACGCCGGCGGCAATGTGCAGTGGCAGGTCGGGTACAACAACTTCGACGGCTCGGGAAGCGCAACCGGGGCACAACGCGCCATGTCCATCATTCAAAACGCGGATGATGGCTACCTGGTCGTGGGCAGCTGGAATAACCAGGCACAACCCGCGGGCGTCAACGCCCTGTTCCTCAAGATGGATTCCAGCGGAAACGTCCAATGGCAGAAAGCCTACGACGGCGGGAGCTATTGTTACTTTGACGGCTACAGCACCCGGTGCGCACGAATCGGGGGGCTGATCAGGTCTGTCGTGCAGACGGTAGACGGAGCCTACGTGGTTGGCGGATTCAGCAAACAGATTTTCCTGGACAGCGTCCCGATAGAGGCCTGGCTTGCGAAGACGGACTCCAGCGGCAACCTCCTCTGGCAGTACCTCTATTACGCAGTGCTGCCGCGCACGGGAAGACCGCTCGGGGAATACTTCGCAGCGGTCGCCCCGGCGGATGACGGCGGCTTTGCGGCGATCGGTTTGAGCTTGATTTATGACCTTGAGATTCACGACCTTTACGTCGTCAAGACGGATGACGCGGGTCTGGTTGGAGCCTGCGGCGAGGTCTACTCCCCTCCCCCCCTCACGTCAGTCGACCCGGCGATGACCGTTTCTACGCCATCTCTCCCTGTCGACACAGCCCCATTCAGCGAAGTGGTCAGCTCACCCAGCAGCACGACGGCAACCTCGATCAATATGCAGCAAGACTGCGGGGCTGTGTCCGGACCGCCGTAGTGACCTCTGCTCTCGGATTTCGGGCCGGACCGCGAGGCCCTTAAGACCCAAATCTGTTACGGACCTTGTTGATTGTATTTCGCCAGAAAATGCTGGGGACAGATAAGACATTCCGGCCGTTTCTTGACCGCTCCTGCATCTCGCTGCTGGCCGCGGCAAAAACCGCCTTCGATGCCTTGGTGGGATGGCCGGACTTAAACGGCGGCTGCGGGTCGTACTCGATCAGCAGCTGAACTACCTCTGCGCGCTCACGCCCGCAGATTTCCCCGACCACGAGTAGGGCGAGGTCAATCCCTGCCGATACGCCGGCGGCGGTGATGATTTTGCCGGACTTGACGATACGCTTGTCGGGCTGTGGCTCGGCTCCGAACTTCGGCAACACGCTCTGCGCGATCCAATGGGTTGTCGCCGGATGCCCTTTCAGAATTCCAGCAGCCGCAAGGATCAGAGCGCCTGAGCATACCGACAACGTGAGGCGACTGGTCTGATGGGCTCGATTGACCCACTTGAGTAGTTCAGGGTCGGCCATTGCCGTCGCCGTGTTCGCTTCGGATCCCGGCACCAGGATGATGTCGGGCGACGGTGTTTCGTCGTAGGAGTGCGTCGCTCCAAGCAGCAACACGCCGCTGTCGGCGACGATCGGACCTGGCTCACGACTGATGAATCTCAGCTCGCTGTCCGGTATGAAGCGCAACACCTCATAAGGACCAATGGCATCGAGCGCGGTCACGCCTGGATAGACCAGGACTGCTATCTGCACGACTCGTTCCTCATCGGCGGAGAATCAGGGCGATCGGCCATCCGACTCCGACCGCGTGCCAGGCGAGCATCACGAAAAAGAGAGCGGATGCCGGCGGTGTTGCACGCGCCCGGGTCAGAGGGAGCAAGACCAGATCCATGACCAGCCAGACGCAGCAGCCGAAGACCGCTCCCGCCACCAGGACTCCCACCGTCGAGCGGGTGAGCTCGCGCAGCGGCGCAGCCGCGGTCCAGAGAATCGCGTATACCAGCGTCCAGCCGAATGCGATGGCGAAGTGCGTGGCGATGCCGAGCGCTGTGCTCGCCGCGCCTCCGCGGTAGGCGCCGCCGCCGAGGAACGCCGCGGCGATCGACTGGAGCACTTGCGTTGGAGAGGCCACTTTGAGGACGCCGGCATAGAGGGCAATCGCGAATGCCCCGTCGAGCAAGCCGACCAACGCACCCGCGTACCAGAAGCGCCCCGATTGCATTTCCCGCAACATGGAGCGGCAGCGTGCCTGGAGCCTGGAGGAACAGAAGGTCCATGTTGCCGGCGATCGATTGGTCCAAGTCAGTGAGTCGAGACTTCCACTCGCGAGACCCTGAGCGTCAGCGTCAGTCGGGTGCACGTCTTGGCCGCTTTTCGGACGGGCTGCAAACTGATTGGGACACACCGAGGCGCGATGACTGGGTCGCCGGGCTGGAGCGGGCCGTGGCCGCAGCGGAAGGGCCGGTCGTGCTCGCGGCTCACAGCCTCGGTTGCGCGCTCGTCGCGCACTGGGCGGGGGCGTCGCGGCACTCTTCCAAAGTCCGCGGAGCTCTGCTGGTCGCGCCGAGCGATGTGGAAGCACCCAGCTACCCGGCCGGCACGGTGGGCTTCGCGCCGATGCCGCTGGCGAGGCTGCCCTTCCCGAGCATCGTGGTGATGAGCACCGACGACGAGTACGTCCGGCCGCCTCGCGCAGCGCACTTCGCACGGGCGTGGGTCAGCCGTCTCGTGGACGCCGGCGCGAAGGGCCACATCAACAGTAGCTCCGGCTTGCGCGGGTGGCCGGAAGGATTCGCGCTCCTCGAGGAACTGCGCGCGCCGCGCGAGTGACGGATGAGCCCGGCCGGCGAGTACGCGCGTCGGATTGAGTCAAGCACGTCCGCAACAGTGGGTGTCCTTCTACCCAGTCCTTCGTCGCCCAGCGGGAATCGGATGGGTAAACTCTAACCCAGACATCGCTAACTTAGCACAACGATTGGGACGACTACCCTGGACCTTGCACGCTTACATTTTTTGTAATCGCGTGTAATCTCCACTCCCTCGGAGCGGTTCGCCACCCCCAAAAACAAAGAGGATTGTGATGAAAGCACTTTTCAGAATGTCTGCCTGTGTCGGTTTAATTGTATGCATTGCGTGCGGGGGCTCGTCCACGCCTACGCCCCCGCCTCCGCCGCCCCCATCGTCGGGGGAGTTGGCATTAACCATTTCGGGATTGCCCGCTGGGACCAACGCCAGTGTGACGGTGACGGGCCCGGGTAATTTCAATCAAGTCGTGAGCGCAACGCAGACGCTGACGGGTCTCGCGCCTGGCAACTACACCGTGACCGCGAACAACGTCACGCGAGCGCCCTACAGCTACGGCGTCACCGTCACCGGGTCGCCTGCAACCGTCAGTACGTCAGCGGGTGCCAGTGCGACCGTGAGCTATGCGGCGGCCACCGGCGCTATCCAACTGAACATCACCGGAACGCCCGCGGGCACGAACTCCAATGTGACGGTGACCGGTCCGGGAGGGTTCAACCAGACGGTTACCGGGAGTCAGGTCCTGGGTACCTTGGTTCCGGGAACGTACTCGATCACCGCCAGCGAGGTGCGGGCGAGCGGAAATATCGTGGACCAGGTCTATGCCGGTACCGGGGGCTCCGCTGCAGTCGCCGCGGGTGCAACTGCGACAGGCGCCATCACCTATAGCCTGGTTCCGGGGACTGGCAAGCTGTGGGTGGCTCTCTCGGGCGGAGCCATCGTCGGTTATGACAATTCCCAATTGGCGAGTAGCGGAGCTCCCACGCCATCGGTGACGCTTACAACCAATCAAATCGATGAAGCGGTCGTCTTTGACAGGGCTCACAATGCATGGACGGTCGACTTTACCGGTACCCTCAGCAGATTCACGCCATCGCAGCTGGCAAGCTCTGCGACCGCCATTCCCACGGTGATGATCAGCAGCCCTTCGCTCGTTAACCCATTAGGCATGGCATTCGATGCCTCGAACAATGCCTGGGTCGCCAACGTTATAGAACACACTCTGGTTCAGTTCACCCCCGCGCAACTGGCTTCTTCGGGAGATCCGACCGCCAACGTCAGGATTTCTGCAACTGGGGGTTCGTTGACGAATCCCGCAGTGCCTGCCTTTGATCGCGCCGGCAATCTCTGGGTGCCCAGCCAGGGCAACGACACAGTGGTGATGTTTGCACCGGCTCTGTTATCAAGCTCAGGTAGCCCTGCCCCAACGGTGATTCTGTCTGGTGCATCGCTGAATCATCCAGTGGGCTTGGCTTTCGACTCAGCCAACAACCTTTGGGTTTCCAATTACGTTGGCAATACCGTGGTGATGTTCACGGCCGCCCAAAGGGCCATGACGGGATCACCTGAGCCAACAGTGATTTTGACGGTCCCCGAGTTCGATAGCCCCTCCTGCCTGGCATTCGACAACGGTGGCAATCTCTGGGTCGTCAATGCCGGGTCGGCCGTTCTCCAGAAATTCACGCCCGCCCAGATCGCCAGCTCCGGTAGCCCCTCCGCCAACACGACCATTACTGGACTGGGAACAATCCTTCCCTCGACCTTGGCCTGGTGCTCATTCAGCCCCGCTCCAGCGGCTGTCCCGCTCTTTCAGTGACGCGAGAGCGTCGGGCCTGCGGGCTCCGAGCGAAAGGCGCGAGCCGCGTTGGTACCAATTGGCTAGCAGCGGGGCACCCACGCCGTCCGTGACGCTTGCCACCGATGGAACCGACCAAAGCGGTCGTCTTCGACAGAACAGGATGAAGTTGGCGATCGCGCCCCGGCAGCGCAGGAGGCCGCGCAGGCAAGCGCCAGCGCGGCCTGAAGCCGTCTACACATTCACCTTCTCCTAGATTTCTAGCGATTGATGGGCGGGTCGCCGCCCAGCCTCAGTAACGCATTGTCAACGCGGGGAGGTTGCGGTACTCCTTAGCCCATCGGTTGGAGGAGCACCCGTAGTGAATTCCGCAGACAAGCTTCCCGCGCTCGACGGGTTGCGGGCAATTAGCATTCTGCTAGTCCTTACTCTGGTGGACTTCAGTATCTAAGACCATATGCCACAGCGGTGTTGTTAGCGACCGTTCTCTGCCAGCGAAAGACTCTTGTGACCGAGCTCCTAGCCTCGCGCCCAATGCGCTACATCGCTGCCACATCCTATGCGCTGTACGTCATCCATCCGATTACGATCCACGGATGGTGGAACCAGGGCACCATCATTGATCGCTACGTCTTCAAACGACCGGTTAGCTTTCTGATGACGTTCCTCGCGGCTCACCTTTCCACCTTTTATTGGGAACGCGCTTGGCAACGTGCCGCTCGATCATGGATAGAGCGTAGACGAAATCGGCAAGCTCGAGTTGCTGCCGTTGAAGCCGCAGGCAGGTGACTACCGCCGGCATAGTCGGTCGACCTGCGCGAGTGCCTCAGGCCGGCCGGCTCCGAACGAAAGGCGCAAGGCGCGTTGGTACGTCTCGAGCGCCTCGTCACATTCCCCGATAAATGCGTCAATTGTCGCCAGCACGGCGGTAGCCTGAGCATCCCACGGCGCGACCTCCAGAGCCTGTTTTGCATAGCCCAGGGCCTCGGCCGGCTCACCGTGGGTGGCCAAAAACAATGCGAGGCTCTGGAGAGCCAATGCGCTGTCTGGTTTGAGCTTCACCGCCATCCGGAACGCCGCTGCCTTCTCCGCGGCGGCGTCTACCGCTTGCCCCAACAGAAGCCAGGCGCGCCAATCGCCAGGGAAACGTGCAACGGCTTTGCGCAAGCCGTCCAGCGGTGAATCGAAGCCGAGCTCCGCCCTCCAGGCGAGGGCGACCGGCTGAAGCGGCTCCTCCAGAATCAGGTCGTGCAGCTCCGAGAGAAGCCAGGGGCGGGCTCTGCCGTTCGAAGGTTGTGAGGCGACCTGGGCCTCGATCAGTATCAAGTGGACGTCCGCCGGCGCGAGGGCCGCTTCCGAATAGGCCGAATCCGTCTCCGCCGCCGCGTCCTTCAGTCGATAGTACCGGCCTACAACGCCGAACGAACGGTGGCGATCAAGCGCTGCGTCGAGAGATGCAAGGGCGCCCGGATGGTCGGGATTGTATTCGGGGAACGCCTGGCGCCAGGCGGCCTCTGCGTTCTCGCCTGAAGCGAGGCGGCTCTGAAAATCCGACAGCTTTTTCGATCGGTGATTCCACAGCCAATGGTAGAGCAGCCAACTGTGGCCGTGGTAGCGGCCGGGCCTGGACGCAGCCTCTTCGCCCTGCCATCGCAAAAGCTCCTTCGCCGAGACGGAATCTCGGCAGAGCGCCGCGGTGAAACCGGGCGCGGCCAATCCGACCGCTCCGACAACGGTGCGCTCACCTCTTTGAATGTGGCTACCTGTCGGGGCCGGATTGTCCAGAGTCTCGCCCGCGATCGTCTCCACGAAAGCGGCAAAGCCTTCGCGCAACCACGGCGGAGGATGGAGGAATAGATGCGAGGCCAGGTGATGGGCCACTTGATGCGCGACCACCTCGGGGCTCACGCTCAATCCGGCAACGGGAAGAACAATGGTGGGCTCGCCCAGGCGGGAGACGAAATAATTGCCGGCGAAGAACAAGTCCTGACCGCAAGGATCGAAATTCACCGCGTTCACCAACCCCGCGAGAGCGTCGAATCGCTGCTGCTCAAGCTGCCAGCAAGTAACATTGAGCAGCTGACACCCTTTGCCCGAACCGATGAAGTATTTGTCGGGCGCCAGCTCGCCGAGCAGTGAGGCGCCGGCCGCGATGACGCGAACGCGCCCTGGAAGAGGTACCGGCTCAGCGACCAGCGCGCGCAGCTCCAGCGCTCGGGTCGTCTCCAGTTGTTGAATCAGACGCGCGACGACGAAGCTCGACAGATTCGAGTCCACCACGAAATGCGCGCTTCTGTATTCCCGCCAACCGAGGAGGTGTTTGTCCGGGGATCGCCGCGGGCCCTTAATCAGCAGCTCCTCCGAACCCGTGGGCAACTTTTTCTGCGTTTGCGCAAACGCCGCCAGCGAAGCTGCGATGAGAAAGGCACTCGTGCAAGCGATGTGCATCGCACCATCATCCTGACTTCAGACCCTCGCCGCGACCGAGGACGTCCTGACGCGATGCTTGTCGAGCTCTACGCTTCAAGTCAAGGCAACGATGCCGGCAGAAAACATCCCGGATCAGACAGACTGAGCGAGATCGCCCTGCCACTTCTGCGGGCGCAGCTTGAGCTCGCTCAGACCGAGCGAATCGCACCACAGATGGAACGCCTGTCGCCGCACTCCGAGCCAGCGCAGATCGTCGAGCCGCTCGGGCAACGGAACGTCCTCCACCAACGTGGCCAAACGTCGGTACAACAGAAGAGCCTCGCGATTGTCCGCGAGCACCTGGGCCAGTTGCTCGGCCCTCGCGGGCCTTGAGCTCCACAACCGCGCATCGGTGGGAATGTTCTCGACGTGCTCGTACTGCGACAAGAGCGATGCAGCGGTTTTGTATCCGAATCCGGGTAGACCGGGAATACCGTCGGCAGTGTCGCCGACCAGAGCCAGCAGATCCGGGATGCTCTGCGGACCCACGCCGCGCAGCGTGCGCAGGGCCTGCTCGTCGATCTCGCGGCGGCGCATCCGATCCACCTGGACCACTTTGTTCCCGCGAATGCACTGCCCGAAGTCCTTGTCCGGGCTCAAGATGCGAACTTGCTCGACCTCGTCGCGCCACCTCGCCGCCGCGGTGGCCACCGCGTCGTCGGCTTCCCACTTGTCCATCGACCACACCGTGACGCCGAGCGTTTGAACGGACAGCTCGGCAAAGTCGAATTGCTCCAAAAGCTCGGGTGCAACCCCCTCTTCCGTCTTGTAACCATCGAACAGATCATTGCGGAACGATCGGATGGGATTGTCGAACGCGACCGCGAGGTGCGTGACCGATTCGTGAGAATCGGAAAGGAGCGAAAGGATCGAAGACACCATGGCCACGGTGGCCTTGACATCGTGGCCATCAGTCGTTTTCCGCGCCGGCTGCTTACTGAAGTGGCCCCGAAAAAGCTCGTAGGTGCCGTCGACAAGGTGCAGTCGCATCGACCACTCCCATATCGTCGTTCCCGTGGCACGTACAATGTCCGTGTCTCCGTAGGTTTCCCCGGGCGCTTGCCCACCGCGCGGGCCATGAGTCTCGTCTGGGCCACGGCGTGAATAATGGCTTCAGCGAATATCCGCGCAGACCTAGCCGCCCCTCTGTGACTTTGAGCTCTCTAACTTGGCCAATTGCAAACCTTCGCGGCTCCCATCTTCGGCCGGCGCAGATTCTGCGGGCGATGATATAGGTGGTCGGAAATGGTCGGCGAACCTGGGCTGGGCGAAAAAGGCAAGGCGATCATCCTGGTCGTCGAGCGCGATCCGCACGTCCGCGAGCTCGAGTCGCACTTCCTGGATCAAGCCGGTTACACCGTCGCGTTCGAGCAGGATGGAAATGTTGCCCTGGCGCAAGCCCGGAAGATCGTCCCGGACATCATTATCACCGAGATACTGGTCCCCAAGCTCGACGGGCTGGCGCTCTGCCGTGAGCTTAAGGCCGACCCCCGAACATGCGATATCGCCGTGCTGGTCTTCAGCATCCTGGCGGCGGCCGGCCGGGCGCGAGAAGCCGGGGCCGATGCCTTCCTGATGAAACCCCTCGCCGAGCACACCCTGGTCGGCACGGTGCGGCAGCTCCTCGAAGCGCGAAGCGCACGAATCAGGAGAACTCAACATGAGCGATGAACTCAGGGGGTCGGGAAAACCTGTCCCAGAGGCGGGTCCTCCGATCAAGCGCCTCACCACGGGCAACCGCGAGCTCGACGACATCCTCGAAGGCGGAATCCCCGAGAACTCGCTCAACATCATCATGGGCGAGCCCGGGTCGGGCAAGACGACCCTAGCCGAGGAATTCGTCTTCGCCAACGCGGACGAAGAGCGGCGGCCGATCCTCTACCTCACCACGATCTCGGAGCCGCTGGACAAGGTGATCAAATACCTTCAGCAATTCCGGTTCTTCGACGCGGAAAAGATGGGCGCCACGGTGCTCTACGAAGGGCTCGGCGATGAGCTGAGCGAGGGGCGTCGGCGCCCTGCATGCCAGGCTCAAAGACGCGATCAAGACGTTGTCGCCGAAGATCATCGTGATCGACTCCTTCAAGGCGATCCACGACCTGGCGAAGTCGACCAACGAGATGCGGCTGATGCTGCATGAGGTCGCCGGGCTCCTCGCCGCGTACAACACCACCGTCCTTCTCGTCGGAGAGTACCGGCACGAGGACATCGTGACCTTTCCCGAGTTCGCGGTGGCGGACGGGATCATCGAGCTGGCGAGGAACGCCCTGGGGACCCGCGACGAACGGTACCTCCGCGTGTTCAAGCTCCGCGGGAGCTCCTACCGGCAAGGGTTTCACGCCTTCGACATCACCTCCGAAGGCGTGGCGGTGTATCCGCGCCTCGTCAGCCCGGTCGAGGCGACCTCCTACAGTCGAGACACCAGCCGTGCCTCCTCGGGCGTGCCTGGGCTCGATGCGATGCTCGGGGGCGGCTTCTGGACGGGAAGCTCCACGCTACTCGCGGGTCCCACCGGCTCCGGAAAGACGACGATGGGCATTCAATTCATCCTCGAGGGCCTCCGTCGGGGCGAACGGTGCCTGCTCGTCAATTTCCAGGAGAACCCCACGCAGCTCGCGCACCAGATAGAGGAGATCGGCGGGAAGCTCGACGACGACGCCCGCGGTCGATTGGAGCTGCTCTATTATTCGGCGGTCGAGCTGTCCATCGACCGGATCATCGTCAGCATATTTCAAGCGCTCAACCGGAGCGCGATCCGCCGCGTGGTCATCGACGCCCTCGGGGACCTGGCGATGGCCGCCAACGATCCCACGAGGATGCACGACTATCTCTATGCGCTGGTGCAACATTTCGCGGTCAGGGGCGTGAGCAGCGTGCTCACGCTCGAGACGGACCCACCGATCATGAGCAGCGACGCCACCCACGGCCGGCTGAGCCATATGACCGATAACATCGTCTTCCTCGAGATCCGGGAGAAGGAGGGGACGGTCGGACGAACGCTGCGCATCGCCAAGGCGCGGGGCATCGCCCACGATCTGCAGTCGCGCGAGCTGAAGATCGAGGCCGGGGGACTGCGCGTCGGCAAGGGGCGCGCGTGAAGAGAGCCATTCGAGCCGAGAAAGATCGGCTGCGACAAATCCGGACGCTCACCGAGGTGAGCCACGCGCTCACCTATGCGGTTTCGCTCGACGAGGTGTTCCAGTTGACGGTCGACCGCGCCGCCGACCTGCTCGCGGCGAAGAAGTCGCTCCTCTTGATCGCGAACGACGATGGCCTGCTGGCTCTGCGCTCGTCGCACGGCGTCGACGCCGCGCTGGGCGAGCGCTTTCGGGAGCCGTTGAGTGAGTCGATGATCCAGCGGCTCGCGGAGATCCTCGGCGAGCAACCGGAGAGCTTCCTCGGGGTCCCGCTCGTCGTGGCTGGAGCGATCAAGGGAATCCTCGTCGTGATTCGCCCCGCACCTTCGAGCAGCGCGGAGCATGACGAATGGCTGTTGTCGGCGCTTGCCGATCAAGCCGCCGTCGCGCTGGAAAAAACGCGCCTCGATGAGATCGGTGAGTTCCGGGAGCAGCTCATCGGGATCGTCGGCCACGACCTTCGCAACCCGCTGAATACCGTCCTGATGGCAGCCCGCCTCCTGGTCCTGCGCGAGGGCTTGGGCGAGAAGGAGACCGAGCTGGCGAGGAAGATCACCAACAGCGCTTCGCTGGCGGTGAGGCTGGTCGATCAATTGCTCGATTTGACCAGGAGTCGGCTGGGCGGCGGCATTCCGATCGATCCGGAGCCCTTCGACATGAACGATGTCTGCCTGCAAGTAATCGGCGAGACGGAGCTGACGCATCCGGAGCGGCCGCTGCGCGCGGATCTTCGAGGCGACTTGCGCGGCGTGTGGGACCGCGATCGGATGTATCAGTTGATCGCCAATCTCGTCGGCAACGCGGTCCAGCACGGCGAGCCGCGATCGTCGGTCGAGCTGCGGGTCGACGGCGGGGAGACCGAAGTCGTGATCGAGGTCGCCAATCGAGGCGACCCCATTCCGCCGGCGTCGCTGCCGCTCATCTTCGATGCTTTCCGCCTGCGCGGGAGCCGTCGATCCCGAACACATGGGCTCGGGCTCGGACTCTTCATCGCGCAGCAGATTGCCCGTTCGCACGGCGGGTCGATCGGCGTCACTTCGTCGGCGAGCGATGGGACGACCTTCCGCGTTCGCCTCCCCCGAGGCGCTGCGGCAGAGCCCTGACAGCTTTTTCGCGCGTTCCGCGCGCTTGGTGTGATGGGGCGCGAGATCGGCACATTCCAGATGACCAGCCCTACCTCGGCTCCCGCCGGCTCGTCAGCGAGCCAAATTGAGCGGTCGATTGGGCGTGACCGACCCGCCAGAAGGCTCCTCGTCTCCTCGAAGCACCATCCCGTATTCCCCGACAAGCCAGACGGTACTGCCGCTTTGCCACAGACCAAAGAATGAATTGCGGGTAATGACGGGCACCGCGCGCCAGCTGGATCCGTCCCAGTGGTCCAGGACTCCCCAACCGAAGTGCCACACATTGTCGGGTCGATCGCCCCAGAAGGCGAATCCTCGTTGATACCCGGTATACGGATGGCTCGACCACCCCAAGCCGTCCCAGTGCAGCAAGGACTGGGTGTCTTCAAGCCATACGTCGTTGGCCGCACTGGACCAACCCGCTTCAATGTCAAAATACCGACCACCCAACTGCGTGCCTTCCCATCGCTGGCCATCCCAATGCCGAAGCCACGCCGAGCATTGTTCGCGAATACACGACGAGCCTTCTGCGACCCAGACGTCGCTCGAAGAGCTTGCCCATGCCGCGCTTGGGTCATGACCCAGCGGAGCCACAGAAACCAGCACCCAAGCGGAACCATCCCACTCGAAAAGCTCTCCCCCCTGGCTAATCGCTCCGACACGGCTCGGCGCCGAAGCAAAGAGCGTCAGCAACCGGTGCTCGGTCGGGCTGGTCGTCGACTCCCATTCTCGACCGTTCCAGTGCAGTAGAGTCCGATCCCAACCGGCAGCCCAGACATCCTCGCTGCTCGTCGCCAGAACCAGATTCAAGTGCGCGCGCGTACCGCTCGCCTCCTCTCGCCATACCCCATGGTCGCGGCGAAGAATGGTTCCGTAGCCGCCAACCGCCCAAAGAGATTCGCCGACGCCGGAGACGGCGTTGAGCCTCTGTCGATTCTCCTCATCGACCGTCCAACTCCTCCCGTTCCAGGTGCGGATCGCTCCGTTTTGGGAAACGCTGGTTGCATACGAGGGGCTCTCCATCCAAAGCGCAAACCAGTCCGGATACCCGGGGCCGCTGGGCGCGGTTACCTCGGACCAGGCGACTCCGTCGAAGTGATACACCGCCCTGTTGATCGCGAAGGCCCAAACATCATTGCGCGCGAAGGCCTTGATCGATGCCCAATAACGTTCCTTCCAGGGGAAGCGCGTGGTCCAGGACCTCCCGTCCCAGTGATAGATCTTTCCGAACGCCCCGTAGCCCCAGACGTCATCGGGCGCTGTGCCGGTGACGACGTAAACACGGCTTCGGGACGCCCACTGAGGTTCGTCCCAACGGGAGCCGTTCCAGTGGACCGAGCTACCGCTGAGGTCACTGACCCAGAAATCGTCCCGCGATGTACCCCAGATGTTCTCAGGATACCCAGCCGGGCTCGGCATCGCAGACCACGTCGATCCATTCCAGCGGAAGAGGCCGCGTTCGCCGCCGGCGAAGACGTTGTCGGGATCGGCTTCCCAGATACAGCGCATCGATCCCGAGCGGGCATCGACGTCGCTTCGGGTCCAACTGCTTCCGTCCCAGTGAAAGGCCACAGAGGGGCCGGGATAGTGCCCCAGGGTAGCAATAGCCCAAATGTCGGTCGAGGAGGTTCCGGAAAACTGAAAAATCTCCGCCGCTCCCACGTCGTAGCGCACCCAGTCCTTGCCGTCGAAGTGAAGAAGCAGGCCCTCCACTCCGCCGTACCAGAGGTCCGTCCGCGAAGTACCCCAGATGGCGAACACCTGGCTTCCCCCCAGGGGCAAAGGGCGCTCCCAGTTCCACGACATGGATGCCCTGGCAGTATCCATGCTGACACAAACCAGGCTGACCCAGAGTGCCAAAACCAGCCGCTTGTTGAAGCTCGATTTCATGCGCGATTCCCCCAGAGCCACGCAGATGGGCACTGCGGGTCGCGAAAACCATCCTCTTTCAACCTTCGATGTCTCGTGGGTGACTCTGGTCGGCCTACGGTCCGGTGTTGAAGGTCCTCTCCGTTGAGCTGACCAATGAGGAGTCTCCGGGAAGGGTCGCGAACAGACCCCAGAAGCCGGCATCCACTGCGAGTTGATCAACGTTGTTGATCGGCGCGAGTCCCAGGACCGCCCATTTGTAGGGCGTCGACGAAGGCAGGCCGAGTCCCACCGCGCTCAAGTCCGGGATCGTCGTGCTGATCCCCGCCGTATAGATGATGTACGTGGGCTTGTTCGGCGCATCGGAATAAAATTCGGCTGCATGCACCCCGCCGGCGAAGGCACTCCAGTTGAACTGGGTTGTCGTCGCGACGCCGTTGGCGCCGTCGGCCGGCAAGCTCAGCTCTGGCCCGGCAGGAATGTTCATTGCGATTCCGGCCGCTGTTGCGGGCACCCCCCGCCGGTACACAGTCGCTCCCACCCCTCCCGCCTTCCTCGCCGAGGCGTACAGCGTCAACGCCGGAGGCCCAATGTTGGGTGTCACATAGCTGAACGTCAAAGCAGACGTGTAATCCGTCTCCAGCGCCATCGAGTAGTCGGGCGACAGTTGCAAGAAGATGCCTTTGCCCGTCAAGGTGTAACCGGCCGCCATGGAAACTGAACCGCTCACGTTGCCATTGGGAATCGGGTTCAGCCGGACGTTCTGCCCGGCGAACGTGCCGCCGTTCGCCAGCGCGACATTCTCTCGCTTGCCGTATGCTTTGTACTCGGCCGGGGCACCAGTTGCGGAGTAGCGCACTTGCAGCGCGTAAATCGCCCCGGTGGTGTTGGGTGAGCCGTACCATCGAAACGACGGGAATGCGTAGGCGCCCGCGGCACTGGCGAAGTTGCTGCCGTAGCCGCTGTCGGGCGCCATGACCACTACCAGAGTGTTATGCAACGCCGGTTGCGGCAAGGAGACGCCCGACATCGACCCGCTCAGGTTAGCCGTCTGGGCGGTGACGGCGTCGGAGGTGCCCACCAGGACGGGATCCGTGCGCGTCAATCCTTTGTAGATGGTCGCCGTCTTCGAGCCGATGTGCACGACTGATACGTCGTAAGGCGGGGTGACGTCGCTCACCGAGAACCTCCCGTTCCCATCCGTCACCAATGGCGGCTTGCCCGAGACAACCACCGGCATTGCGGCAATGGGGTTCTTCCAGTTGTTGACCACCCTGCCGGAGACGGTGATCGTCGAAGTGGTGGGAGTGGGAGTGGCATTGGGATTGTGATCCGAGCCGCCTCCACAGGCACCCAGCACCCAGACGGCAACGGCGGCAATGCAAGATACTCTCGAAGACATGTGATTCTCCTGTGTGTTGCGGGTGGGCGCCACCGAAGCACGGTTCATGCCGTCGGGATCGTCGCCGCGATTTGCCCGGGGGCGATCGTCGGCGTTGCCAGAAAGCAACGCCGGCCGACCGTTTGTTACATTCTGGCTACCGCAGGACAGCCACTTCGTCCCTTCCTGATCGAGCCCGGTGAGTCAGAAGTGGCGCCTCGATGGCTCGATCCTTTGCGCTCAGCCGGGCTCACGGAAGCGGTCCGGAGGTCGTCGTCACCGAGATCGGAACCTGTCCGGTGGTGAAGGGCGAGCCGATTGACGTCAAAACCCCGCTCATCCCGTCGATCCGGTACCCGAGAACGTTGTCGTCGCCCGAATTCGCCACGTAGACGTATTGACCCGTGAAGTCCACCGCCAGCGCGCCGGGACCCGATCCAACCTGGACCGGCGCGCCAATGGGTGTCAGGGCACCAAGGCCGTCAATCTGATACGCCCAAACGTCGTTGGAAGTGATATTCGCCACGTACGCGAAGTGGCTCGTGGGGTCCACCGCCACCGAGCGGGGGCCCGTTCCCGCCGGGAAGGTTGAGCTTCCAATCGGTGTCAGCGACCCGGTGGTTGGGTCAATGGTATAGGCCGACACGTCGCTCGATAGGTCATTCGTCACGTAGACCCATCGCCCCGAGCGGTCCACCGCCACCGAGAAGGGGTGGTTTCCCGCTTGGAAGGGCGAGCCGCAGATCTGCTGCAAACCGCCGGTTCGCCGGATGAAAAATCCCGACACCATTGCGTTCAGGTCCGCGACGTAGACGAATTGGCCTGAGGGGTCCACCGCGATCGAGACCGGGGTCAGCCCAGCCGGAAACGGGGAGCCGGTCACCGGCGTCAGCATTCCCGTGATCCGGTCGATGCTGAACGCCGAAACATCGTTGGAATTGGCGTTCGGGACGTAGAGGAATTGGCCGAGCGGGTCCACCGCCAGCGAGAACGGATTCGTTCCCACCGAATAAGGTGAGCCGCTTATCTCGATCAGCACCCCGGTGCCCGGGGTAATGCGAAACACCGAAACATTGTTGGACCCCAGATTCGCCACGAAGAGGAAATTGCCATTCGGGTGGACGGCGACCCCCTGAGAACCTGCTCCGGCCGCGAAAGGCGACCCGGGTATGGCCATCAGCGCCCCGCTGCCGTCGATCGTATAACCCGAAACGGTGCCGGGTTGAGCGGCGTCGCAGGGCCTTCCGCAATTCGCCACATAGGCGAAGCCCGCGGCTTGGGCCCAGGAAGCTGCTCCCACTCCTACCAAAACAATCAATGCGCTGAACAACGATGCTTTGCGATTCATATCACTGCCCCTTTTCGAGAAAGACCCCGTCCCTCCGCTTGCGCCGAGTTATCCGAGGCCAGGTTTGAGTTGAGGTCGACACGACCTGCAAGCGACGAACCAGCCCAACTAGCTGAACGACGAACCAGTCCAACTCGCTAAACGACGAACCAGCCCAACTAGCTAAACGACGACGGCGTCCAAAAACTGGCATGCCCGAAAAAAAAGACGCTTCCTAAACGACAACCGCGTCCAAGAACTGCCATGCGGTGGCGGCGCCTACACGGAAGCTGGCCATAAGCGCTGCGCCCGCTATGCTGCGCACGGCGCGGTCGCCACGCTTCAAACCGAAGCGCATCCCAATCGAATTTCAGAGGAGAGCCCGTGATGGCAAAAATAGAGCTCGGATCTCGCAGCGCGGCATCCCTGGCGATGCTGCTGGTTCCCATCATTGCGCAAGCGCAAGTCACTTTCGACCTGAGCTCCATCGCGCGGCCTGGGGACACCGTGGCGGTGCCCCCGGAATTGGGTTTGGTGTACGGCGCCCCGTCGGTCAACGAGGGCGGCGATGTGGCTTTCGAGGCGGATGGCGCGGTATTTCTTCACTCGAAGGGAACGACCCGCGCGTTGGCTGGCTTTGGCGATCCGGTTCCCGGCGGCGGCACTTTCACCAGCGCTCGGTCGCCCTCGCTTAACGCGCAAGGGCAAGTCGCATTTGTCGGACAGGTGACCCCGCCCGGCCGTTCGGGGATTTTCCTCTTCACCGGGGGCGCAGTCACCCAGGTTGTCTCGACGAATGATTTCAGCCCCGAAGGCGGACGTTTCTTCGGGTTCTACGAAGTATCGCTCAACGATGCCGGACAGATGGCTTTCCATGCGTTCGCCAGCATGGGGGAGGGAATATTTCTGTCCTCGCCAGGCGCCATCACGGTCCTCGCTCTCGAGGGGCGACCGGCTCCTGGAGGCGGCAGTTTCAGTGGTCTCTCTAGCCCGGCAATAAACGCCTCCGGTCAGGTCGTGTTTTCAACCCTGTCTTTTGGCATTTACCTCGCGGTCGATGGAACCGTGATACGCGTGGCCCGAATAGGCGATCCCGCTCCTGATGGCCATGGCGCGAGCTTCGTATCTTTTCAGTTCCCTGCCTCGATAAGCGACGCCGGGGAGGTATCTTTTGGGGCCTATGCTACACCTCCAGGGCGGGGTGGAATCTATCGCTTTTCGGCAGGGCTATTGTCTCTCGTGATCGCGGATGGAGATCCGGCTCCAGAGGGTGACGCTTTCCTGTCGGTGGTCTCTTCCTCCGTGAACGCGTCGGGGCAGATCGCATTTCTGGGGCGCGTGTCCGAGGTGCCTGGCCTTGGAGTGTTCTTGCTTTCGAAGGGCCGCCTGACCCGGGTGATGAGTCCCCTGCAGCCGTCTCCGGAAGGAGATTTGTTTACAGGCGCCAGATATCCGGCCGTCAACAACACAGGTCAAGTGGCATTCACCGCCACGTTGGCCAACCATCTGGGTGGCATCTATTTGTACTCGGAGGGCGCCATCGCTCGCATGGTTGGGCAAGGAGACCCGATCGACCGAAAGCCGAGAATCTCCTACGTCACCAGCGTGACGCTAGGTACCGCAGGCCGAGTCTTCTTTTCCGCGGTGACGTTCCCCGGAGGGGATGGCCTGTTTGACGAAGCTCGCAACCCGATTGCGCGGCCGGGTGATCCAGCGCCCGAAGGAGGCGTTTTCACCCGGGTGTCGCTGACAGGCGGAAACGATCGCGGCCAGCTGGTTTTTGTGGCGTGGAATTCGAGGGGAGGCAGCGGTTTGTATTTGTCTTCCGAGGGTCGCTGGAGCCGAATTGTGGGCACGGGCGATCCCGCCCCGGAAGGCCAAACATTTTCTAACTTTTTGGATGCCTCACTCAACGACAAGGGGGAGATCGCATTTCTCGCCGGTGTCTTCCCTTCCAACACCTTGGGTCTGTATGTCGGGTCCGACGTGTTTAGACGGCTCGTCTCCGAGGGGGACCCTGCGCCAGGCGGCGGGACGTTTACACGGTTAGCCTTTTTTGTCTCGCTGAACGATTCGGGCCAAGTCTTGTTCAACGCTTCGGTGGCCGCCCCGGGTCGCTCGGGCATTTTCCTCTGGTCGGACGGGAGCGTTCGAGCCATTGCTCAGGTAGGCGATGCCGCACCCGGCGGGGGCACGTTCTCCTCGTTTTCCCAGCAGTCCCTGAACGCGTCGGGCCAGGTGGCCTTCGACGCCCGCTTGTCGCAGGGCTCGGGAGTGTTTCTGTCGTCCGGGGGCGTCGTGAGCAGCATCGTGCGGTCGGGAGATCCAGCGCCCGACGGTACTA